>SDBT01000516.1_pt1 | contig 61196 bp, 69 predicted proteins | sample 2277101 | NCBI WGS metagenome assembly SDBT01 (sample SAMN10404973, study PRJNA504765) | marine sediment metagenome | isolation source: marine sediment core GS10_PC15, 103 cmbsf | place: Arctic Ocean: Southern Knipovich Ridge | collected 2010 | reverse complement strand
GGGATAAACCTACTCCAACTAAAGAAGAAATAACAGCCAAAGCAACCTCTCTTCTGAAAACAGAGGTAGATCACAAAAAAATCTGTGAATTAATCCAACAAAGTGATTAGAGCTATTTTTTCAGCTCTTTTCAAATCATAAGAGGGAGTAATGGATAACCTTTCTTATTATATCAAATTAATCTATTCAAAGCAATTATGAGAACTATTTTTTGGTGTTTGACTAGTTCCGAATATTATTGCTAGGGAAAATTTTACTTCGTTAAATGGACTACTTTTGTGGCTTATTTTTGATGCTCACAGATGATTCAGTCCATATATCATGTAGATGGTTTATTTATCTCATAGGGCTAGTGAAGGTTTAAGTAACTCTTTCTTAATCTGTTGTAGTAGCTCCTGTTATGAATACATACGATTTTCTGACTTTTTCACCCTTTCTATTCAGCTCAGAAACAGTCCTTCGACAGACAACTGTTTGATTCTTTGTTTCTACTCCCCAGACCTTCAGAGATTTTTTGGGTTTCTTAACAGTTACATGAGGTTTCCTATTTCTATCACTATTCGTTATTTGTATTGTATCCCGTCCACAAATAGTAACAAGAGGAGTTTTCTCTTTAGGAATGTATTCATTACCTCTTACTCCTATTAAACAGGCTAATGCTTGAAACCAGGCCCGAGTAAAGGAATCTTTCTGAGCAAAAGTACAATGGTTTGGTAATTTTCCATCCTTTTTTCTATTACTTTTAGCGTAAAGGCTACTATCCCCTCCCATTAGGCCCTTGAATAGATAAATCAATTCTGACGGTTGTAATTGGAGGAGTTCCCAAATAGGCCTCTTATTGGGGATTATTCGTCTAATTCTATCAGTAAAATTACTCACATTCAAATAAAACCGATAATTAATACGGGGTTTTCCTTTCCATTCTTTTGGATAGGGGGTTACACTAAACTTGATGTTTAGAGTTTCCTTCAGATAATTTAGGACGTTCCAAATACGAATGACCTTCTTAAAATGTTCCACCTCAAATTTGTCAATTTGGTCAATTTCAATAGCCCTTCCAGTTTTTGGAAAATGTCCATCAGTGATTATCCACCCCAACAACTCTGAGAGGAGATGGCTAGCCTTAATCCTAGAGGATTTAATATTAAACAGCTGACCACTAGAGAGCGTTCCCTGTTTATATTTCCCTGCTAATTGGAGTTGTAACCAACCTTTGGCCTTAATAACCTTTGGAAGAGCTTTGGCTAGTTCAAATGACCAATTAGAATCCCAATAACGTCTTTGATAATTTTTCATAGATTTAAATTTTAATAAAACCTGATGATTAAATGTCAATAATTGATTAGTATCCCTACCTTTGATGTTGATTAACTCCCCCTCGTAATTTTTCTTCCATGTTATTTCAATAGGAGTTTGATATTCAATCTCTCCATTAGAACGATTGAAAGTAGCTACTTTATCCTTTGTAGAGAGCTGACTGTAGCCCTTCCAACCATCAACCGTTAAAGGAGTAGTATCTACAGTAAACATCGAAGTCAGCTACTTTCGTTTTTTCGTATAAAACTTGCATATTCTAATGATAACATCAGAATAAGTTTCCCCTTTCCTTTTAGCATTATAAAGCATCGTATGCGCCTTATCTGTAATTTTTAATTGCTTCGTTTTATTGGTAACCATTTAAATCATCTTTTACAGCAGATTCACCAATATGGATAAAATTATCCATTTTAAACGCCTAGTAGTCATGCTGTTCGTTTGTTTAGTGAATGGAATTCCTTTTAAATACAATTACACAGGAATCTATGACTTTATAAAGCAATTAAATGCTGTAGAGAGTATATTCACAGAGGAGCAGTTATTATGAGTAAAGTTGAACATTCTGTAGGTAAATTAATTACAGGTAACTACGAGATTCTAGTCGTTGAAACAATAGACGTACCCGAGAATCAAAAAGGGAGCTTAAATGACGAAGTGTTTGAAGTAGATTTTAAAGTTTTTATCCATAACGGCCAGATAAAAAGCCTACAGGTAGCGAACCAAGAATTAAACAGTAATGAAACTTAAATCCCTTATCCCTTATTTCTTTTTCTGATGAACAGGGATAGGAGAACCTTCGCTTATCCCTCGTAACAGACTAAGAAGGTAAAAAACAAACAACAAAGGAGCAGTTTAAAAACATGAAAAAACTTTCAAAAGCAAAACTCAGAAAATCTTCTCCTATTATTGGAGCAGTCTTTGCTACTCTGATAGTTGGAGTTGTAATTGGGGCAGTATTGTTCTCCAATCAGATAGACCAGAATATAGAGGTCATTGATACCGAGAACGCCTTAACAGTGGTATTAGTTGATGGAATCTCCTCTGGATCGTTTAGAGGAGTATCGCTGACTACTACATTCAACATTACAAAAAATGTTGTTAGTGGCTTAAGTGCATTTGGATTCTATATCCTCATTGACCATCCTACGGTATCCCTCATTGTAGCTGACGTGACAGTAGCGGTCAATTGTTATGCTGACTTTAGAGGTAGCACTCCCTACTTGTCACATGACCCCATTCCAGCAAAGGATTTTTCAACGGGAAATGGAAATCACTACTTTTTAGATTCCATTGGTCTTGCAGGTTCGCAGTATGTGTTCTATGAAATATCAATAACCTTTGAATCCTCGGCCCCTGCAGGTACGTACTTGATTAGTGTCTATTGTATGGATTCGATACCATAAGAGGGAATAATCCCTCTCTTTTCTTTTTTTTGGTGACTGAAAAATAAATAAAGGAAAAATTAAACTTATATCCAAATAAATACTATACTGTGGAAGAGTGAGGTTTCGTTTGTGGAATGGTCTTCTCTCAATATACCTCCTCTTCCAACTCCCCCTCTCTTTTAATTGTTTTTAACGACCCATATCCTACTTATCTCATAAGGATTCCAATATCCTTAAGAATAGTAACGTTATTCATTAAATGGAGCTGATGTAATTGACTGAACTTGGTGAAATAACTTTTGGAAGGATGATGGTAATTCAAAGAACAAATGGAGGCGTACCAACCCGTTATTTGAACATAGAAACAGGCGAACGGACAAGAACCTCCTACGGTACATCTAAGGAAGTTGAGGGTAAGCTGTATTCCCTCAGTGAGAAGGAAATACAAGAAATTGCAGGAACTACTAAAATTTTCAAATATACAAACCTTTCTACAGTTGTAGAAGACCAATTAGAACGTCTATTGAAGGAAATAAATCGTTTCATCCCTAATTCACGTCAGAAAATCAAAATGAGCGTGGTGGGGTATGGTTTCTATGATGATATTTCTTTTTTCAACAACGATCCCGAGGAATTTGGTTTACCTAGCCTTACTTTTTTCAAAGAACCCGTAAAAATTAAGACTGAAAAATCAAAAGAGAACTAGGTTCTCTCTCCCCTTTTCTTTTTTAATTCTCGCTTTGTGAGAGTGTTTCATAACGTTGGAGGCCTTTAGAAGTATATTTTCGCCAACCATTATCATGGACTTTCACAAATTTGTTTTGAATAAAGTATTGATCCATTGATTCAATGTCTTTCTTTGTCTTAATTTTTGGGTCTAATCGGAAGGCATCGAACATCATACTAGGTTTGTAACCCTTGCGATCCCTGTTTATTACGTATTCTAATGCAATCAATTCATTAAATTCTACTGAGGGTCGTTGTTTTAATTGAAGATTTTCTTGTCTGAGTTGAATATTCTCAGTTTGGATTGATTTAAGGCTTGAAAGTAGGTCATCTTTGAAAGATTGCAGGTCATTCTTAGTAATAGTGGTAGTTGATTTTCTAGGTGTTCTTTGCACGGTTCTAGGCGTTTTTGTAGGGCTAGGAGCAGGATGAGTTTCTTTCTTTTTTTGTTTATCCTCTGGAAGAAGGCTTGAAAATTTAAATTTGGTCATTGCAAGACCTCCTGACTTAATTCCTGAATCCGTGCAATTTCTTTTTCATCTAAATCAATTTCAATGTCAGCTTTAGCAAATTCGGGGATTAATTTCTTTAGAATGTCGGTGTCAGTATTTTTGATTGATTCTCTGATAAACTTTGAAATATTCTTGTCTTGTGCTTTCAAATCCTCTAAGATGTCCTGCACATCGGAATCCACTCTAAACTTAACTATTGGGCTTTCTTTTTCTTTAGTCATGCTTTTTCTGGGCATATTTATCTACTTCCTTATTATTTGTTTGTGGACACATTATTTTGATTCCGTTCATTGTGAGGACACATTACTTATATAAACGCCCTGTTTTGTGACTACATAATATTTTATTCATCCATTCACCATTCACACAGGCTCTATTGCTGTATTCATATCATCTTCTATGAATTCAGAATAAATTAATCCTCCTCCGCCTGTGAATTGCTGACAAATCCCTCTCCAGCCTGACTTCTAGAAACGAAAAAAACCCTCCTAGGACACAAAATTTTTGGCTGGAAAAATGCCCGTATTTTACTTCTAGGATGGTGTTGATTTTTGTTTTTTCTTTTCTGGTGACGTTATTTTTATTATCAATTAATATATTATGACAAATTCAAAAATCAGGGGATTAGTAGTTATGAATGATAGAATAGACCATGAAAATTTTCAGAGCAACCGCTTTATGTCGCTTTAAACGGAGCGTAACGCTCTGGGTTGGGTTAAACTATATAAGATATAGGATTATCACTTATCCTTTTTCATGTACATTTTTCTTGATGGAATCAAGTAAATCCTTTGTTTTGATATTGATTAGTCAAGTAGTATTCAATAATTGTTAATGGAATGTGTATTCACTTGGATTTATCAAGTAAACTACGCATTTAACTTGTTTTAATCAAGTCTTTTATTTTCCGTCTAGTTGTATTAGATTGGTGCATTCATTGAACTAGGACAGTTTGTAACAGCAACCTTTAAATAAGAATATCTCTTATGCCTGATTGTATTTTAGAGCGAGGACATAAGAAATGCAAACAGAATCTTTTTTGGAGGCATCAGAGATTCCAGATACTAATAAACGTCATAAAATGATACCGGGTTCGCAATATGAACGTGGGGAGTGGTCTATCAATAAGAAAAATAAAGATAACTTCTCTACGAATAAATTAGTTCTACGGTTAATAAAAGAACATCGGGACAAAAATAAGTTAGACAGTATGAATCATAGTGTTTATCTCTTATTACATGGAGAAGAGCGAGTAGAAAATCTGAAAGATGAGCTAGAAAAGAAAGAGCTGGAATTAGAACACTATCGGTTTATTAACCAAGACCTGACTGACGCTAGAAACATGCTAGCTAAAAGATTACTTGAAAGAAGAGTAAAAAATCTACGAGTGGGGGTAGAGAAGATAATCCAATCCCTTTCTTTTGATAAGATAGACAACCGTGTTGATCTTAGAATCCCCCAAAATGTTTCTGCTTATCGCATTGAAAAAATGGGTAGTGCAGGTCATGTAAACTGTGAAACAGTGCTGGGAGAATACCAGAAACAGACTTATGTGGTAACTATGGAGTTACTTTCACAATTAATGATTAAATTACTAGATGAACACAACGGTAAGGGAGGAAAATAAAAGTGCTTACTAGCTCAGAATTGAATTTTTTTGAGATCAAAAACCTGAGGGAGAGGAAAAAGATGACTTGGGAAGAGATAGATTCTGTTCTAGGTTGTAAAAGTCGTCAGGCTTCAAATTTGTATCATAAATTAAAAAAACTCCATCCTGAGAATCCTAATACCCTTAAATATGATTTAAATGAAGTTATCCGTTTAAGGGAGATAGATGGATTGCTTTGGAGGGAAATAGCAGAGATTTTGAGTGTATCTGAAAAAAAGATAGCAAGTTTTTATCATAGAAGTCACAATTCAACTAATATTAAACCCAAAGCGAATATTAAACCTAGAATCAATAAATGTAAGGTCTGTGGGGAAGAAATACCACAAGGGGAAGGAAGTTATTGCAAGAAAAGTTGTCAGGATTTTGATAAAATGAGATTTCCTAATAGGAAAAAAATTGGTAAAATAGCTGAAAAAGTAGTTGAAAGAGCAGAAAACGTCTTAGCGAAGGTTATTCCTGATTCAACGGCAGAAATGATCATTACTCCTGTATTAGAGTCCTCTAAAAATGTGAAAGAAACAATAACAGGAGTTATGTTGGCTATGCTTGGAATAAAAGAAGAAGAGGAGATTAAAGAATGAATTTTCAAATGCGAATCTCCATTCTGCTTCTTTTAGCAGTCTTATGCTTTGGTTTAGTCTTCAGACCTTTTTTTGATGAGAATGAGATCAACATTAACCTTATCATTAGTCTTATTGCTATTGTAGGGCTAGTTGTAGTTATTAGTCCCAAAACACTCACAGGATTGCTTAGAGGTGGTTAAAAAATGGCTAATACGTTTAGAAAAGCGCAATGGTTTAGTCTAGGAATAACTAGTCTAGTTGGCATTCTTGCTATTGTATTCTATTTGGTGGTTATACCCCAAAACTTGGCTGTTCTTAATACAGATGTAGTAACGATTACCAAACCATCAGATGGTTCTGTCTTTAATATTGGAGAGGAGGTTACCTTTACTGTTATTTTTGATCCTGCTGTTGTATCAGGTGAGTCCACTAAATTTAATCTCCTAATTAGCTCTTCAGAGAGGATATTCCTTCAAGAGGAATCCATAGGCATCTTTTATACTACTGCTTTTACTGTTACACGCACATTTACTGCCAGTACAGTGGCAGAGAACATAGTATTCCGAGCAGAAGTGACTGTGGATTCTAAAGTTTACTATAATGAGTTAAGTGGTGTATCTGTTATTGATCCTACAAATACAACTACAATTAATACTAAAAGTAGTGATAATGCTTCTCCTGGCTTTGAATTACCGTTCATTATTGGGTGTTTGGTGGTCATTGCTATTCTTACAAAGCTAAGAAAAGAAGGTGAATAGAAAATGAGTAATATCGTTCGGACAGCTAAGAAAAGACCAGCTTTAATGCTAGTAATTGTTGTTGTTATCTCAATGGGACTAGTTCTTATTTTGAATAATTTATTATTGGGTACATTTGTAGGTTACGATGATGTATCTGTAACTATTACTACCTCGCAGGGCTACGTATCAACGATATTACCAAATCCCTCTAAGTTAGAAGACGCTATAGCGTGGGATAATAGAAATTTGGATATTAAAGCAAAATTTACTATGTCAGCACAGGTTATAAGTGTCAGTAGTTTTAGTATGCTTCTAAAAGATGATTATGCTAATGTATTAGTTACATCAGATTCCTATGATGCTTCAGGAAGATTCATTACTGGTTATATGACAGCAACAGGCCCACTTAAGACTATATGGGAATGGGTGGGTTCTTATTATATTTATGTAAATATAGATTATATTGATTATCGGGGTTCTGTTTCTTCTGTAATATTAGATTACTACGTTTTTAAATGTGCGACACCACAGGATTACATAGACTATTATCCTCCTGTTACTACAACGACCACTACGACAACGACAACTACAATTACAACCACTACTACGCCTGTTACCACTAGCGATCCTACTACAAGTACTACTTCTACTTCTACTTCTACTACCACTACCACTACTACAACTACCACAACAACTACCATACCACCAATTAAGAGTAAGGAATCAGAATGGTATCCTTCCACCCCTGTTGTTGGATTTGAGATAATGGCAATAGTAAGTATTCCTGTTATTATTATATTTAAACGGAGAAAAGACAAAAATGATTAAGATAGACCCCAAAAATAGAAAAGCGTTATTAATTGTGGGGGTTTTATTCCTTTCAGTTTTTGTAGTCTTGTACTCACAATTATTCTCGGTAGCAACGGATGAATTGTCTACAAGTTATCAGGTGTGGGTACATAAGCCTGTAAGCGAGTACTGGATAAGTAAAGATCCTAATAATAATATTGTAACTGATCAGATCGTAGACATTGATGTTCGATGGAGTATCAACAGTAAAACGGTATCTAATCCTAGTGGGATAGATTTTAGCAAATATTCGGGTTTTGATTCTTGGGTTACAGATTATTTTGTTGTTATTAGGGATTCTAATGGTATCCCTCTAGAGGGAAAAATATTTAGGCCTTCAAATGATGCTTGGGGTCATCCTAAACAGGTGATTACCGATATTATGTTTCTACCTGAGTATGGTACTTATTTTGTTGATGTTCATTTGGTGTTTTACGTTGAGTATATGAGTGGTTCTTCGTGGGTGGATTATTCCTTTACAATTGATAAGAGTGTTGAATTCGTCTATAGAGATCCTAGCGATTTTCCCCCATCGGAAATTATTGTTTCGGTTAGTCCATCAGGCGTAATAAATACTTTTAATCCCACACTATCTGTATCTGTCAGTAATATTGGTATGGATTGGGTTTTAACTGGAGTGTCAGCAACAATCGCTGGCGTTGATCTTTGGACTAGCTCTGTATATACTGCTGACTATGTTTCAACTAATAAATATGAGATAAATCTACAAATTACTCTACCGTCAAATCAGGTTTATATTATATTTTTAGATATTCGATGGATGGATAATTCCAAACCTTATGGGTCTGATACCTTTTCAAGTAGTCCCACCTATCCGTTTAGGGTTATTGATGCAGTTGCTCCGCCTACTGAAGAAGACTCAGGGTTTGAGAATTTAGGGTTTATTTCTATTATTAGTTTGACCTTATTTGTTTATTTTACTAAGAGGAAGAGACGGGAGGAATCAACTTAATGCTTACAAGAGCAAAAGCTCTTACCATTGTGCCATTGGAGTTGGGAATGGAAGGTTTGGTAGGACTTTCCATTCTCTCCTCCTCCCCCAATTTCATGCTTACTACTATATCTGTTGCGCCATTTGGGTTGGAGATTGAAGGTTCAAGGTTTCAAGCCGCTAGCCTTCTCTCTCCTTCACCTATATGCAATAAACAACAAGAGTTGGAATTAAGCGAAGTTCATTCCTTTCTTCGCTCTCCAATTCCACTAAGGAGATATGATAACAAATAAAATAAACAACGGAGTTGATAAAAATATGTTAAATGAAATAATGCAAACAACCCCTCCAGATACCTTTATGGACTTATTAGACCCTGCTAATCTACCTACAACCGTTGCAGTTGTTGTCCTTTGGGCGATAGCTGGAATGTATGGTTGGTGGGCTTTGTCAGGAAAAGGAGCGATTCCTAAAAGGTTAATGGCAATAACTTTTATAGCTATCGCAGTTGGAGCGTTAATGCTGACGTTCTATATTAATCCTGACTTCTACGATCTAGCTCAGACCAATATAGCTGAATTTGCTGTAGTGGTATTGGGTTCAGCTGCCTTTGGTATCGTTCTATTACCAATGGTTGCAATGATGGCTCTGGGAGCCCTCGCTGGCCGTATGGGTGGGTCTTAGAAAATTATCTTAAAATGAAATAGTATCATCAAACGATAAGATAGCTTAAAAGGTTGTTAAAATGGCTTTAATCACTATCAAAGTACTAGATCATTTTCAATCCTCAGATACGAATATGAAAGAGTTTATTCTAGAATTTATTGGTAGATACATAGGAATGAATGACAACTACGTCAGTCTAGCTACTATTATCCCTATTTTTGGTGATGGTAGTAGTGTAATTGTAGATAATAAAAGTGAATTTAGCAACGTTCTCAGAAAGACGATTATAGGGAAAACTAGACTATATTTAGAAACAAAAGATGATCTAGATGAGATAACTAAAATTGCAGAAAAATTGAATGCTGAAATAATTAACCAAACCGAAGGATAATATTATGCCATTAATAAGAAGACATCCGAGAAGAAATGAAACTAATGTGTCTATGGTCAGGAAACATTTTAGAAAATTAACTACTTCCTCTTCTGTTCCACATGGGGACAGAGATGATCGTGCTGAGCAGATGAGAGAAACAGAAAAGTTTAACATGGATCAGACAATAAAGGATATGGAATTTGCAATGCAACAATTAGAGCAATCAATTGAGCAACGACAAGCACTACAGCAAGATACTACTGGTTTAGAACACCGACTAAACCAATTAGAGGCACAGAAAGAATTTCTAGAGAATCAACGGAGAAAACTGTAGATGGTAAAGGGTCATTTTAGACGAACTAAATCAGGTAAAAAGATTTGGGTTAAGCCCTATAGCAGAAGTAGGGGAGGTTTCAGACAAATTCCTGTCAGCAAAAGCAATCCTAGTATCAAAGCTACAACCGCTGAGTATGATAACATTGCTAAGACAAGTAATATCAATATTATTGATGAAGAACCTGATAAAATTATCTTTGTATCCACAGTGATTCCCCAGAAAATAGATAAGGTCATAGTGGACGATAGAGATGATGTCGGGGTTGTCATTACTTCTAAATCCAAGAAAAAAGACCATGTAATAGGTGTTATTGTCACTAGAAAGGACGTATGATTTTTTGCATGGATTCATCTAAAGAATCTGATGATAGTATTTCAGCAGACGAGTACAGTCATCTTACGGAACTTCTTAGGGGCGTTTCTCTACCCAAAGAAGGAAAAAACAAGGTTGTATGTCAGGTCTGTGGAAAAGACGATTTGAAACAAATAACTCATTCTCATCTTAACATTGACGGTTTAACTCTTGAAGAATATCAAAAACTCTATCCTGATTCACCAACAATTTCAGAATCAACTAGAAAGAAACTTGGCGAATCGAACAAAGGTAAAAAGAATCCTAATTATGGTAAGACTCATTCAGCAAAGACTAAGCAGAAAATGAGTGAAGCCTTATCAGGTGAAAATAATCCAATGTTTGGTAGGACTCTTTCTGAAGAATCTAGAAAGAAAATGAGTGATTCACGCAGAGAAGGCCTTAGAACAGGGAAAATAAAACCTCAACATGGTGGTAGCTGGGGTAATGCTGGTACTCGTTCTGACCTAAACCAATTTTTCAGATCAGGTTGGGAAGCTGATTATGCTAGGTTTCTGAATTATAATAAAGAAGAGTGGGGATATGAATCTCAAATCTTTGATTTGGGGTTTACCACTTACTTACCTGACTTCATGTTAAAACAGGGTCTACGAGTTATTGAAGTTAAAGGGTTAATGACTACAGAAGCTCAGTTAAAAATAGATTTATTTCAAGATTTATTGCATGGGCCGTTAAATATAGAATATAATTTTATTTTGATAGATGGGGAACGATATAAACAACTTGAAAAGAAGTATAAGCATTTAATACCTGAGTGGGAGACTAGAAAGAGTCAGAATATTATCCGTAGGTTTAGTGGTTATATTAGAGGTAAGCGTTCTAAAAAAGCAAGTGCTAACTTAAATAAATTATTGGAATAAGTTAAATTGTCACCCAAATCATTTGCTAGTCCACTAGGCCCCAGAATTTTTATTGTACTAATAGCGCTTTTTGCTTTTTTCACTCTTGCAACCCAGGATTCCGCTATTTATCGAAATACCTATAACAACAATCTACCTGTTATCTATATAGTATCCCCAAGAAGAAGTTCGTATATTTCTAATGACACTATTGAATATCAGGTGAATATTACTGATAGAGATGGAATAAACGACATATCTCAGGTAAAAATCTCTTGGTGTTTATTTAACGGAACAGAATTAGAAATTCTTTATAATGGTGATAAAGCTAATAATACAGGGACATTTAATGCTCCTATTGTCAAAACAGGGCTAGAAAAATATCGTTTTAAAGTTGAGGCTTGGGATCAATTAGATCAAGTTATGTCTGAACGCATTGTTTTTGTAGGAAAAAACAGCAAACCTACCTTACATGCGTGGATTTACCCCCAATCTGCTACTGAGCTTGTAAATGATACCCTATCGGTTAAGATCGAATACAATTCTTCCGATATTGATGGAAATCTTCAAGCAGTTGATATAGTCATCTTTAAGCCTGTGAATCAATCTTCAACAATTGATAGCGATATTTCTAAAAATTATAGCCCTGCTGGTGTTTATTTTTTGGTTGGGAAGGAATATTTCACAATTACAGGAACTAAAGAGGGATTAGAACACTACACTATTCGAGTAACCGCAAGAGATTTAGATAACGATGAATCCTTCCGTATTCTATGGCTTACTGTTAATTGGATAAACTCTACTGAAACAAACAACAGCCAATCATCAGGAATAAAGCAGATGAAAGATTATACAACCTCTTCTGTTCCGAATATTAATATAGGGGAAATATTGCTAGTTTTCTTATTTTATTGTTTTTTCAAAAAGCTCTTTAGATTCAAAAACACAGGGTAATAACACACATGACTAGTATTTTTGTGACCTGTTTGCTAGCTTAAAATGTGTTTTTTAATAGGAGCAGAGAAGAGATTGACAATGATGTTCATAGAGAAGAGATTAAGCTGAATTTTAGCTCAGCAATTTTTACAATGCTAGAAAATTTTTTGATCGCAACTTGAAATCAAAAAAATCACTAGAAAAAATTCAATACTTTGGCTGGAAGATCAATTTCAACACTAAAAAGAGCTCATTTCATCGTGTTTATGGCGACAATAAATTTTTTGGGATAGAATAACCTATCCCCTGCAGTTAAAAGTTATTGGTACTTCAGAATAAGAAAAAAAGTGAAGGAATTGATCCATCAAAAAATGATACAAAAAGAGGAGGAAAAAAGAGAGAAGAGAGAAAAAACTACATCATTGCTTTGGAAAACTTAGCGTGAATTTCATCAGTATCCAGTCCTATATACCTGCTAGTAACAGCCACATTTTTATGACCCATTAATATCTGTACGAGTTTAATGTCTTTCTTGGAGTCATTATAGAGGACTTTTGCAAAGGATCGTCTTAAATCGTGTGGGGTGAGTTTCTTAGCAGAAGCCTTCTCCAACCAACGATTAAATGTCCTGCCCTTGACCTGTGTACGCAATACACTGAAAATCAGATAAGGATGATCTAATGCAGGTCGCTCTTCAATCCATCGTTCTAGAATTTCTTTCTGGTCAGAGGTAATTGGTACAAAACGTTCTTTGTGGTGTTTGGGATACCATAATATTTTATTGTTTTCTTTGTGTATTTGTACCAATATTTTGTTATTGGTAAGATCAACGTCTTGCACTCGTAGATTAAGAATCTCACCTTTACGAAGACCAAACTGTAGTCCCAACCAGACACCCATCTTTGCTGAGCGATTGGGAGCATTAGCGACTAGATCTTCCCATTGATTCTTAGAAATCCATGTATGATTTTGTGTAGAACCTCTTCGTTTGGGGAGTTTGTAGGTATCAAGTTGTTTAGCCTTCTCTTCAAAAGTAATCAAATCAATTGTGTACAGGAACTCAAGATATTTCCGATATGCTTTTATCAACATACTACTATCACTATGCTGACTAAGATAGGTCTTCTGTGCTTGTTTTTCTGATGGTAGTTTTCTTAGTGCAATAAGGTAATTTGATATTGTCCGTTCAGCGAGTTTCTGTGAGGTCATATACTGTTCAAAGTCTGTATAATCAATCAATCGAAGATCCTCCTACCGCTCCTGTCGTTGGTTGGCTTTTCTATCTGAAATTTATCCATGATTGAATCAATCTTAGCCTCTAGGCGTTTCTGATTCTCAACTATTTCAGTAATCACATTATCCTGTTCTTGGATTGATTCTTGTTGTGCTACCTTTAATTTCTGTAATATCTTCTCCCACTCGGTTGTTGGTTTAGTGGGGTTAGCATAACCAGGATCAGCCAGTTTTTTATCTATAGCATCAGCTACCCAATCGCTATAACTGACTTCTTTTTTTTCTGCTTCTTTCTTCGCATCCTGATACTTTTTAGAAAGTAAATACACACTTGTTTTTTGTTTAGTCATTTTTAACTCCGTGTAACTTACTGTGTATATGGAGTTATAAATGTAGCTATTGAGCTAGTTGATGACATCATGTGAATAAAATTGATTAACTAAAGTAATTTTTAGCAATTTTAATAACCTCACGAAAAGAATCATAAAGCTACAAATAAAACGTGAATTCACGTATCTCGGACGATTTGAGAACAATAACAATAAATTATTCGGATATTTGATTATTTGGTGTATCTATAATGAGTGTAACTGATAAAAGAACTCGTAAAAAACGCCGCTGGGGCCGTGTGTTTGAATACTCAAGCTATGAGCGAGATTTAACTGTTGGAGATCAATATACTGAGATATTGAAAGAATTGAGTGAAGACTATTCGAAAAGAAAAGCTATTGTAGTTACACCACAAGAAATTGCTTCAAAACGTGATATTCGAGTTTCTGTAGCTAAACGACTATTGACGGAATTAGAGGAAAAAAAAATCGTAAAACGCTCATTTTCAAATCGTCGTATTCACGTCTATGTAAAAGCTTAAATTTGTATTTTTCCACAGGATAAGACAATTTAAGGTGCTATTCCGTGGAATTTTTTGAAAATATAGTACTAATGAAGCGTTTGTTGAGGCAGGGCTGGGTACGTGCTGGAGTTCCTTCAAGTTCAATTGAATCCTTAGCAGATCATTCATGGTCTGTTGCTGCGTTGTCTTATCTTTTTGTGCATTTAGAAAATGATTTTAGAGGTTCTACGAAACCAAAAATCAATACAGAAAAAGCTCTACTTATTGCATTGTTTCATGACTTGCCTGAATCAGAATATTTTGATGTTGATAAAAGTGTAACAAATATTATGAAACAAGAAAAACTTTCTGATTTTTTAGCTATATTGGAAAAAGGTGCAATTGAAAAATTGGTTGAAGAACTCCCAAATTCTTTGAAAAGCTCATTCCTAGAAGTTTTAACTGATAAAAAGAGCGAGGAATATCACATTGCTAGAATAGCTGATTTAGTCGATCTCTTAAATCAAGCAAAAGATTATCGAAATAAAAACTGGATTGACAAGAAGCAATTTGAATCCTTTAAAACCCATGCTATTCTAAACTTAAAGAATTATGAAAACCAGTTCACTTTCATAAAGAATTTTTTAAAAGAATTTAATGATTCAACTTGAAGTTTCTTCTTCTGCTTGTAAATTTGTATATTCTATAACTTTTTTAATAAAATCGATATTTAATTGCATGAAATTCTGGCTTTCAGGTAATCTAATACCAAGTTTAAAGGCATGAGCTTGTTGGAGCATAGGATAAAAAGGTGAAAATTCGGATTCATCCCCCCAGACTTCTCGTATTTCGTCATGAATATCTGGCTTTACTAAATCCATCGTTGTAGCTTTTGTTCCAACCTTGTAACAGCATAAAGCGAAAGCTATACATATAATTGGAGCACCTACTAAATATTCCAATTCATTATCAGGCAATCCCTCTTCTTTTGCCGTGTTGATAATTTCTTCCCATTGTAGGATGGCATCACTAATAATAATTCTAGCAGATTCGCGAATTTCTTCATCTGAAATCTTCATTTCACTAAATAAGTTATCTCCAATTTTAATTTCCCCTTCTTTTGCATACAATGCATGAATGGATGTGAAATCAGGGCCAAACTTGTCAAGCTGGGATAAATCATCATCCTTTAGAATCATTAAATCAAATATATGAGCTACTTCTGGAGTGACCAATTGTTCAGCAATCTGTCCAATTTTTTCAATAGCGTCTTCTGTCTCATCTGAAGGAGATTTAGAACCTAATATTATAACGAAGTTAATATCACTTTCCCCAACTACATGTAACCTCTTTGCGTAGGAGCCATAGATGATTAATGCCTTGACTTGAGTATTTAAAACATTATCATCTTGAATTTTTTTGACAAATTGTTTTTCCAGCATTTCATACTCTGTCGATTCATCCCTAGGGGCGTCAACTTCTCCAGGGTCTCCAAGTTCTTCTTCAGCCATTTCATTTACTTTAGATATCTCTTCTTTTATCAATGCCATTGAAGATCTGACTATTGTTTTCATTTCAGGATTTTCTGTAATAACTAGCTTCAATACTGAAGTAAGTGATGCATCTTCACCCTGTTCTAAGCGCGATTCGATTGCATATTGCTGAATAAGTGCACGTAATTCTGATTCTTCCATAAATGGTCACTTCTAGCTATCTTTATTCTTTCTCATTAGACAGGATGCAAAAACAGTAATGATTTTTTGAGTATTTATGCGTTAAGATCGATGATTATAAGAACATAGATTTGTGCTTTTTGAATAAGCATGTCGATTTGGCTTTCTATTTCTTTGATTTCCCTTTGTGAAAGTAAAGAAAATCCTTAGTTCCTCCATAAAAACTTGCATGGAATCTAGAGTGCTGGATAGATAAGGTTTCTTTTACTCTCTCACTTAGAACATTCTCAGAAACAACGATATTTATTGAATTCTTTCTATTTTTTTCATTCTGATGTACTAGTCAATGATCTTCAATTACACCGCTACTTCACTTTATCTAGTTGCGGGAATTCTTTTCAAAAGCTTGGAAAATAAAATAATTTTTTTATAAAATAGGTAAAATTAAGTTTCTAATTATATTTCGTCTACCTTCTTGAAGCAAAACATACAATAGATATTGATAAAACTTCTCAATTATAATTGTTGTACTAGGATAATCTCCGATGATAGACTCTCATGCCCATCTTCTTCCAGATTTTATCAAACAGAGTGAAATTGATAATATCATTGAGAGAGCTCGTTCCGCCGGTTTAACAGCCATAATCAATTCAGCAATAGAAATAAACCATTTTGAATTCGCGTTAAACTTAGAAAAAAAGAATGTTCATTTCATTTATACTTCTCTTGGTTTTTCTCCATCTTGGATTAAGAAATTGGATTTTAAAAAGACATACAACTACATTAGAGATTCATTTTCTTCTTTAGTAGCGATTGGTGAGGTAGGACTTGATTATCACTGGATTCGAGATGAATATTGGAAGCAAAAACAAAAAGAAATTTTCATAGAGTTTATTGAACTTGCCAACACTGTTGATAAACCATTAGTGATTCATTCTCGTAAAGCTGAAATGAAATGTATTGACATATTGGAAAGCAAAGCTGAAGTTCCAGTATTAATGCACTGTTTTGCTGGAAATTTAGAAGAAGCGAGACGAATCGTCAATTTAGATTGGTCTATATCTATCCCTACAGCTGTAGTTAATCGTAAAAAGCATAGAAAGCTCGCACGAACTGTTCCATTAGAAAATATTGTAGTAGAAACAGACACCCCTTTTTTAAGTCCAATTGATGGGCAGAAAAATGAACCAGCTTATATTAAATATGCAATAAATGAGATTGCTTTACTAAAAGAAACGACTTATCATGATGTAGATGTTATAACAACTCGAAATGCTCAAGAATTCTATCAGATTTAAAGGAAATTGTGGTATTTTTGACAAAAAGTAAAATGAATCCCATTGAATCTCGGATTGAGACAATAAAGAGGATGAATGCAGAAGAATTTGATGTTGTAATAATTGGAGGAGGGATCAATGGGGCAGGTATTGCTCGAGATGCAATATTGCGGGGATTTTCGGTAGCTTTAGTTGAGAAAAATGATTTTGGATATGGAACGAGTAGTAGCTCTTCAAAATTGGTTCATGCAGGACTTCGCTATGTTGCGCAAAAAGAATTCCGTTTAGTTAGAGAAGCTTCTATTGAACGCAAAAAGATGTTAGAAATGGCCCCTCATATAACACGGCCACTTGAATTTCTTATTCCACTTTATTCCGATATGGTGACATCAAAATCTAGAATTCGCTTAGCTGTGTGGCTTTATGATTTATTAGCTACCTTTAGAAATTTCACTTTTCATAAAATACGAAATCCTAAAGTAGGCCGTAATTTTTTGCCTAATCCAATACGGGAAGAGAGTTTCCAAGGGATAGCTTCTTACGGGGATGGACAGATGGATGATGCCCGGTTCACATTAGAAGTTATGCTTTCTGCAGAGGAACATGGAGCACTTGTGCTTAATTATTGTCAAGCTGAAGCTTTTAAAGAAGATATACAAGGCAATATTGAATCTCTGATAGCTTTTGATAGTGTAACTAATCAAAATTTACTAATAAAAGCTAAATCATTCGTACTAGCATGTGGTCATTGGTCAGATGATATTATCAAAAAAATTAACCCTTCAGCTTCAAACCGAATACGGCCAACCAAAGGAATTCACTTAATTACAAGACGTTTTTATAAAAAAGAGTATGCGGTTGTTGTGCCTTTACAAGACGGAAGGATAATGTTTTTGGTTCCATTTGGTAAATATCAATTGGTAGGAACAACTGATACGGATTATTCTGGTGATTATGATACCATTATCGTTACCAGCGAGGATGTCGAGTATGTTATTAATGGAATAAACCACATTTTTCCTAATGCCTTACGAAAAGAAGATGTTCTTAGTGCCTATTCTGGATTACGTCCATTATTAATATCCTCTGATGCCGAATCAGAAGGTGAAGTTTCAAGAAAACATGAAATATTTTCTTTAAAGCCTAATGTTCTTGCTATAGCAGGTGGGAAATTCACAACATATCGTTCCATGGCTAAAGAGGTAGTCGATCAGATTTCAACGCTTAAGGATAAGAAAACTAAATGTAAGACCGATAAAGTTCCTCTTTATGGGTGGCTATCAACCAAGCGAAAATATTGGAAAGAGTGGGTGATTATCTCCAAAGAAAATATGAGAATTCGTTATCAATTACCTGATGATGTGGCTGAACATCTATTAAGATATGGTAAGAAATACTTGAATATTTGTAACGAAATTGATCAACTGCCTGAATTAAGAGAACGAATTATAGACACCCGTCCAAATATACTAGCAGAAATCAATTATAGTATTAAATACGAAAAAACTCTCACTTTAAGTGATTTTATGCTTAGAAGAACACAACTTCAACTTTCAGAACAGCAAGGGTTGGATTGTGTTGAAATCATTGCTAATCATATGGGCAAAATCCTGAAGTGGTCTTCTGATAGAATTCGAAAAGAGATAGACCTTTATAAAACCAATTTAGTATGGAATCCTTAATATTCTTTAACAGTAAAAAAATTAACTTCATTATCGATTTTCTTTTTCACCATAAGCTAATAATATCCACAAACTTTCTCGGGTGGTTAACATTTTTCCATCAGTTGCTTCTTTATTTATTTCTCCAACAACATAGTTATGGGATTTAATGTTCCTGAAATATTCATTACCTAATTTCCTGATTTTTAATGGATCGATGGGAACACCTTTTCCTATTCCTGGACAGGATTTAAGTGACTTTTTTGCCCATACGCAAGAAATATCTTCTTTCTCTTTCACAAAAGCAAGTGGGTAGTTTCGACAAGCTAATGGTCTATCTGCATATATCGAACAATTAGGGGGGAAATAAAATATACAGGAACTATCTTCACGCTTTCTGATTCCAGGTATAACATTTCCTTGACTTGTGTGTATCGGAGATAACACCAACTGCCTCAATATATCTTTTTGAACAGAATCGTTCATTTTATAGAAGGATAGTTTTTGCATTAAATGCTCGAAATTATCCCCTAAGGCTGAGTATAATCGGAAAATATCATGACAAGTCAACGTGACCACAATTTCAAGATCACAGCAACAATGTCCGCTTTGTTGGCATTTAAACCGTTTTTCCTCAAGGAAAATCGCATTCAATACTCATCACCGATAGGAACATCATAATTACAGGATTTACAGTAGACACGATAAGACCGTTTATCATTCAATGGATCAAGGTAAGTTTCTAATATAAAATTCTCCTTACATTTACCACAACGTTCTTTAGTTTTTTCACTTTTAATGAGGACACCTGAAGGTAGGTCATTCTTGATCATTTCAAATGGCCTCGACTAATTGTCCTATTCGGGAATATATTAATACCCTCTTTTGTAATTTTGAATTCTTTCCATGAAAATTCATGGAAAAAACCACGCATTTTTTGAACTAGAATTCCCCGACGATATTCCCCAGTTGGTAATTCATCATAGCTGAGTCTCAGGAGTCCTTGAGAGGAATATTCTTCTACACCATATTCGGATGACTCTGACGTTAAAATCGTAGTACAACCCTGTTCCCCCAATATTGCCCCCATGGTCAAAATTTCTTTCCTAACTTGCACTGGATCATCTAAAATGGTAGAAAGGGTCGATAATGAATCAATACATACTCTTGTTGCTCCAGTTTCTTCTAAAATTTCTGTAAGTACCATCAATAAGCTATCTAGATTAGCTCGAATAGTATACTTTTCATTTGTAGTTAATCCAACCCTTGCTGAGAAACCATCTACTAGCGTAAGTAAAGGAGGATCAAACTCCTCCTCCAGTTGCTTCATGTTCCATCCGAATGAACTCATGTTTGATCTGATATGACGGGGTAAATCATCAAAGCTCACGAAGATTCCAGGCTCTTCAGAATGAATCGCCCCATTTATAAGAAATTGAATACAAAAGACCGTTTTTCCTGAACCAGGAGGGCCAGTTAAGAGAATTTGGCGACCTTTTGGGAATTCCTTGTTATTAAAAAGATCATCTAACCCTGGAATCCCTGATTTTATCGTATTCATTCTCATCAGATTGGTAGTAAGAATATTGGAGTTTAAGTTTTTCTACGACTCAATAGAAGAAGAATAATAATAAGAGTAGGTAACAATATGCATAAAACAGTTCGTTTTTTGAGCTAATTTGGGCGAGTCTTGGATCTTCCTGACGAGAATTAATAAAAAATTAAGTTTAGCGAGCTAAATCGTATTTAGTCATCGTAATCCATCTCGCGAAAGTGGATTAATTTCATTTGATGTGTAACATATCCTGCAATTTGGTTTCTTAATCGCTTGGAATGAATCACAGCAACTTTAGAAACAATATCCTTATTGTGTTCAAAGGAATCATGCGATAATTGAGATCTATATACTTTAACAATTTCCCGTGTAATAACTTTGACTGATGTTGTACGAACCTTTCCCATCATGTTCCGTATCCTTGAAAATTTTGCCTCTAACAAGTACAAAAAGGCATTAACTCTTATGTAAAGGTTAATAGTTTAATTTTTTAAATGTTTATTACTTAGCTTTTAGTGTATTGAGGATTTTATCATAATTACTGACATTAAATTAATTGTTTTTCTTTTATTGAATCATTGATTAATTTTTAAATAGTAATTCAGATGAAATTAACGATTCTTGTTATGATTTCATTATAACTCTATATAAAATCGTCTGGATTAATGCGGATACTATGCTCCTCACTTATTTCCTGGTTTAGTATTTTTAGAAGGATTTCAGTTTGAATTATTGGTTTTTTGATTACCCAGTTAACAATAAAATCATTATCACTCAAATTTAAGATTGTTACTTTTTGATCCTGCAAAGGTTCAAATATCACTGAAGGATCGGTTGATATTTGAATCACCAATTCAGTAGTAAGTTCGGGGTATTGATGGGGTTGAGTGATCAACCACGAGATGATTAAGCGATCATCAAAGAATTCCTTCACTTTGGGTGGAGCGAAGAGGGGCATTTTTCTAAATCCCTAGGTTTAATTCTGGGAAATAAAGATTTTCTCTACTCTGATCAGAAAGACAAATTTTATTTTTAGATAACAAACTTAGAATAGAAGCGATTTTAGATCGATTCCATGAAACTAACTCATAAACTTTGGATAGGGATATTTCACCATTTTTATTTATCCCTTTCGCAATTAAAGATAAGAAATCATGAACATCCCTTGATAGGGTCAGTGGTTCAAACATATATCCTTCTGTTGAATATTCTACGATATTATTTTCAGTTAATGGAACTAAAGCTTTTTCAATGTCTTGAATATCACACTTCCACCAAGATCGGTGTTGATGGAATAATTCTGCAAGCTTGGTCAACTTGATGGGCTTTAAATAAACTCTTTGATATGCTAAACCAAAGGAAATTAGCTCTGAAGCTAAACGGAAGTAAAAATCTTCCTTCCCAAAAAACACTGGTCGTTTAAATAAAGATTCAGGAAGAATAGACACTGAGATTTCTAGATTATGTCTTAAACTAAGGATATAATTAGCTAAATCTTCTGGAAGGTATCGGGTTGAGGTAACATCTTTTAAACCCTTGGATAACTTCTCTTGAGTTTCAGTGTCAGTATTATCTTTAAGCTGTTTGTACTTCTTTCCTAGAGCTTTGTAACGATCATCATGTTTTTTTTGATAAGTAATAACAATGGCCTCCAAGCTGGCTTTGGAAGATCTTCTAATAAAAACCTTTTATTCAAAGAATATGAAATGCACATAATAGTGATCACGGGGAGATTAGGTACATTTTACCTGGTAAAATAATGAACTAAGCGATTAAAAAAGGATAAATTCGATTTGGTTAAATTATGTTATATTTCTAGCTTGTTTGCGTCCCAATTCTTTTAGTAGATGAACAAGAGGGATGTCCTGATATCTACCATCTGGAAGGGTTCTTCTGATTTGAATAGGAAGTAGTGTTTTTTTGATCTCGCGTTCTGCAATCAATAAAGGATCACCTTGTTCTTTTACTACGTCTTTATTCGCTTCAACATTTCCCGATTCCTCTAATTCTACTAGTACAGGTGCTCCCATCGAAATTTGTAAAGCACGTGCGCCTAAAATTCGGGCATATTCGAAGCGGGTTAATATCTTCGGACCAATGAGAATCTCAAAACTTGAATTACTGTTTGTCAAAAAAATATCAGTCCAATTATTCACTAAAAAATAGGATTTGTCAAGAAAATGCTACTTGAACAAGTTCTGGTGAATTTCACATAGTTATAAGTATTTTTTCGCCTCGAATCCAGTTTACTTTCTACTTATCCAGAGGGAATAAACCAGTTAAATCTAATAGAAGAAAATGTCGGCTAATAAAAAAAAGAAAATAGGAAAAATAGTAAAAAAAAGAAAGAATATGGAGAGAGTTTAATCCATATCGTCCATACCGCCACCAGGTGGACCACCGGCGCCAGGACCGTCAGATGACTTAGAAGCGATAATGTCGTCAATTCGTAAAATCATTTGGGCATTTTCACTAGCTGCTGTAATTGCGTGAGTTTTAGTACGAAGGGGTTCAACTACATCCTCCAAGTTACGAACTTTTCCTTGTAGAACATCAACACCAGCTTTAGTATTGCCACTCTCATGTTCAGTTCGTAATGCAACAATAATGTCTATTGGATCGAGACCAGCATTTTCTGCAAGTGTTCTAGGGATTATTTCTAGAGCAGAAGCAAATGCTTGAACAGCAAGTTGTTCACGGCCAACAAGTGATTCTGCGAACTTGTGAAGTTTACGACTAACATAGACTTCAGATGCACCACCACCAAGAACAGTCTTTTTATCTTCCAAAACATTACGAACGACACAAATAGCATCGTGAATAGATCTTTCAGCTTCATCAACAACAAGTTCAGTTCCACCACGGATTAAAATTGTAACTGATTTTGCTAAAGGACAGTCTTCAACGAAAACCATGTCATCGTCACCAACTTTGGTTTCATAGACTTTTCCTGCAGTACCAAGATCATCAGCAGAGAGATCCTGAATTTTGGTTAAAATCTTTGCACCAGTAGCTTTTACTAGCTTTTCCATATCAGATTTCTTAACTCGTCGAATAGCCATGATATTTTGTTTTGCTAGCAGGTGTTGGGCAATATCATCAATGCCTTTTTGGGCAATAACAACATTAGCACCTGATGCTACAACTTTATCAACCATTTTTTGGATCATACCAGCTTCACGATCAAGAAATTCTTGGATCTTGGTTGGATCAGTGATACTAAGCTCTGAATCAAATTCAGTCTTGGAAACCTCAAAAGCTTCAGCAATCAATGCGATTTTTGGTGTGTCGATACGCTTAGGCATACCTGTATGAACCACTTCCTTATCAAGGACAATTCCTTTAATAAGGATAGTAGATTCAATATCTTCACCTTCTTTTTTTTCTACTTTGATATCATCTATATCAATTCGACCTGTACCAGGATCAATGCTTTTTACTGCATCAATGACGATCTTTGCTAAAACATCACTTGATCTTGAAACGATTTTTGATCCCATCGTTGTCTGAACAACTTTGGTCAATAAAGCTTCATCATCTGGAGAAACTTCAGTAGCCATTTCATTGAGATATTCTACCGCTTTTTCAGTTGCTAATCGATAACCTTCGACAAGAATGGTAGGATGAATTTTATCATTCGTGAATAGTTCACCTGCAGATTGGAGAAGCTCACCAGCGAGTATTACGACGCTTGTTGTACCATCACCAACTTCTTGATCCTGCATTTTGGAAAGTTCAACCATCATCTTACCTACAGGATGAGCAATGTCAATTTCCTTGAGTATAGTAGCACCATCGTTGGTTATAACGACATCACCAAAATTATCAAGGAGCATTTTGTCCATTCCTTTTGGCCCTAAAGCAGACCGAATGGCTTCGGAAATAACGCGTGCTGCAGCAATGTTACTGCTCATTGCGTCTTTTCCAGTGGTTCGTTGTGCATCTTCTTTTAATATTAATACTGGAGTACCTTGTAATGACATTTCTATTCCTCCTACATCATCGGGGGCATACCGCCCATGCCACCCATACCACCCATACCTGGTGGCATACCACCTGGGGGCATACCACCTGGGGGCATACCGCCACCACCGCCCATACTTTTACTCTGAATTACATCATCTATTCTAAGAATTAATTCAGAAACTTCTCTCGCAGAGCGAAGGGCTTGTTTTTTTACTCTTAAAGGTTCAATAATACCAGCTTCAAATGCATCAACACTTTTTCCTGTATCAACATTTATTCCCATATTTGTATGACCTTTATCATGAGCAGCTCGTAGTTCAACAAGAACATCAATAGGATCAAGTCCCGCATTTTCGGCTAAAGTACGTGGAATAACTTCAACAGCATCAGCAAAAGCATCTACAGCCATTTGTTCACGACCTTTAACTGTGCCTGCGAATGCTTTGAGTCCTTTATGTAATTCGATTTCAGGACTACCTGCGCCTGCAACAGCCCATCCGTCTTCAAGAACATCTCGGACAACACATAAAGCGTCATGTAAAGCTCTTTCGGCTTCATCAGTGACGTATTTAGTGCCACCTCGGAGAACAATGGATACTGATTTGGGATTTGGACATTCCTTTACAAAAATAAGCTTATCATCGCCTATCTGTGTTTCTTCAACCACACCAGCAGAACCAAGATCAGCACTTGTAATGTCCTTGATACTAGTGACAACTCGAGCGCCAGTAGCTTTGGTAAGCTTTTCCATATCAGATTTTTTCACTCGTCGAATAGCCATAATTCCCTCTTTTGCAAGGAAATGTTGGGCTAGATCATCGATTCCTTTTTGACAGAAAACGACCGTTGCACCTGATCCTTTGATACTATCAGTCATTTCTCGAATCATGGTCTGTTCTTGATCTAAGAAAGCATCCATCATAGAAGCTTCTGTAATTCTGATTTTTGCGTCAAATTCAGTTTTCTTTATTTCTAAAGCAAGATCTATAAGTGCGATTTTTGGTGTTTCGACTGTAGAGGGCATTCCACTATTAACAACTTCTTTATCAATAACAACACCTTTAATTAATTCAGAGTCGGTTAGTGCTTTACCCTGTTTTTGTATGACAGAAATAAGGTCCAAATCAACTTTTCTATCTTCCATGACTGATTTTGTTGCTTTTACTGCCATTTCAGACATGAGGTCTTTTGCCCCACCAGTTGCTTTAGAATTAAGAGAAGTTCGAGCAATGCTTCTGAGATGATCATCATCAGTAGGTTCGATTTTATTGGCTATACTTTTCAAAATCTCTGTAGCTTTATCTGATGCTAGTTTAAATCCACCAATTATCACCGTTGGATGAATTTTCCGATCGAGAAGCTTTTCTGCACGTTTCAATAACTCACCTGCAATGATTACTGAGGTTGTTGTCCCGTCTCCAACTTCCTGATCTTGAACTTTCGCTACTTGCACAAGCATTTTCGCAGCAGGGTGCTGAACATCGATTTCGTCCAAAATTGTAGCACCGTCATTGGTAATAACAACATCTCCCAATGAATCCACTAGGAGCTTGTCCATACCACGAGGGCCTAAAGCACTCCGTACGGCATCTGCAACAGCGATAGCGGCTGCTATATTGTTACGTTGAGCGTCGCGGCCGCGAGAACGCTCTGTTCCTTCTTTCAGAATAATAATTGGCTGTCCGCCTAATTGCATTTTTGTTTACCTCGTTAAAATCTATAATAAGACAATAAAGTCTAGATATCGATTTAAATTCGCCTTAGTTTAATCCAATAAGGCTATGAAAGCATTAAAGGGAATAGTGAAAACTAAGGGAGTTTTTAGCTCAGGGCAGGACTTTTGTATAGTGATTTTTAAAGACTAGTCCGGAAGCAGTTGACACAAAAAAGCATAAAATTTCACCAAATGTAATTTATTGCTCATTTAGAGACTGATAGCTTTTCAAAATGAATTTAAAAGAAGTAATTTTTTTTCAAGAGAATATTTAACTAGGACGTGTGTTTACATATTTTGCTTCCAGTAAAGTCGTTATACTACTTCGATATTTACAAATAGATTTTATAGGAACATACTTTTTTTTTATGGAGTAATTTAAACGTTTTTTAAGAGTATATTGTTATTCTGAGTTTAAAAGACGATTTAATACTTACTGTCGGGTATAAAATCAAAATAAAGAATTTTTCCTCCTTTTTACTTTCTATAAACGGTAAACTATGTATTTTCACCTGAGTAATTTGACTTCGCCTTACCATAAACTCATGTTCGCTGAGCTATTATCGCGCGTGTACCTCAAGTTAAGGTGTCGATCAAACATACTATGATAGTGGTGATCACAAGTAGACTTTTACTAGGCATCAAATTGGGCAGTATATACTCGGAAAAAAAGAAACATTTATAAACATTGTAAAATCGGGGTATATTGTTCTATTTACAAATGAACAAATAGGACACGAATCTTTTTTGGAGAAAAGGTGAAAAAAAATGGCAGGATTTGCAAGTGCAAGAATTGAAAAAATAATTAGAAATGCTGGCGCACGACGTGTGTCCGCTGACGCTATTGACAGATTGAATGAGATCGTTACTGACTACGGCACAAACATTGCCAAATACGCAGTTGAGATTGCTCGTCACTCTGGCAGAAAAACAGTCAAAGAATCTGACATTAAATTAGCAGCTACCAAATAAGCTTGTTAATTATCGTCATTTTTCTTTTTTCTTCTTTTTTATCCCTTTTAAGCTAATTTTTAGTTTTTCACTCGTTTCGGAGCTTTTGATTTCATTTTAACTGCATTTTAAAAATTCAAGAAAAAATTACATTAGCATAAGGATTGTTTATTATTGTATTAGTTATATAATAATTAATCAAAATGCTATACGTACCTTTACTCGTTGAGCTGATTCAAGCATTTTAACAAAAACATTCCCAATTACTACTGGTAAAGGATTCCCTACGACCCTATCTTCTATACATGTTCTATACTTGATATTTATTGATATATTCATTAAGAATTTGTTCTACTGACTTATCATAAACTTTACAGGTAATAAAAGCAAACCCACGGTCATCAGGATGAAAATTAATTACTACTCGCTCATTAGTAATGACTAAATCTGCATCTCTTGATTCAATCTTGGTACCCAGTTTACTTGCTAATTCTTCCATGAATTTTCTACCAAAATCCCATGTAGCAATATTAAATTTAACTCTTTTTACTTTTTAGTCCTCCTTCTGTTTTTTGGAAGAATTACTAAAGCTATAATCGCAAAAATCCAAGAAAATGGGGTTTCTTCTGCTGTTCCTGAAGGATCAGTATTTAGGGGAGCTTGAGGAACAGATCCTTTAGGATCTGGAGAACCAAAATAGAAATCAGATGCTTGATTAGTATCAATATGCATTTGAGTACGAAGAATGGCTTCACCTGATCCAGGTGCTTCTAAAATTTCTGAGTCATCAGGAGCTGTTTCGTCGCCATAGGTGACTACATCCATATAATTACCTTTGTGATCAAGAAGCTGAGCAAGATCACCCCCATTATTCAAGGAGATACCAAGCTCAAAATCAGCAGTTTTCTCGTATCCACTAGAAAATCCATCAGTGTCTCTTGCTATTATAATTGAAGTGTAAGCTTTAATGATATATCCAGAAGGAAACGTATGCAAATGCGTATCATCCCCTATTTGCCAATCTTCAATAAAAAGATCAAATGGAAAGGAATTTGTTAGTTCAATATATTCTCCTTCAGCATCATCGACTACAGCCGGATTTGGTAATAACTCTGTTATCAAAAGGCGCCAGTTCTCATAAGGTGCGTGATTTATAATATTTACTTTGACGCTATCGGAATAAGTATTTGTAATTGTAACAGCTTTAACTTCAAAATCGGTAATCCCATTCGGAAGGTCTAATGTATCGAATTGAACAGAAAAAGCATTAGCATCTAAGGTCATTTCAGTAAATTCGCCACTATCACCCCATCGATAGGAAACTGTAGCATTTTCAATATCTGAAACCTGACCAGCTAATGTAACCGTACCATGAATGATATCAGTATCTGTAAAGCTAGTTTGTTTAATTCCGATGGGTGATTCCCATTCATCGGCAATTACAACATCTGCATCCCAAACGGATTTAAAGAAGGAAGCAATATCTGGAGCGTCATGCACCGCAATCCCCATATCCCGATTCATTTCATTTGAGCTATAGTAAGGATCTCCTAGCTCTAACTGGGCTGTAACACTTCTAGGACTCCAGTTACCTGAATATACAAAGACTTCTGTACCATCTATAATCCAATATTTATTGTGATAAAAACCATTCACACTACTATCATCTTTCGTTGAGTTATACACAGAAATTAAATTAGCAACTAAAGTTTTAGCTGCAGCAATGGTATCGGTATCTTCTTGTGAGCCTACTCTATCATTTGAAATAAGAACTCCTATATCCATGGATGGATTAGCTTTTTTAAGATCTACAAGAGTATTTGTAAACTCTGGTCGGCTAATAGTATACATTGATACATATATAGATGATTTTGCTGACTCAAGATAACGAAAGATCGTTTCATCGGCGCTATCAGGATTACTAAACAATGTAACATTGTAGGATCCAGTAAAATTAGCTTTTTCAATATTTGTATGACTAGGAAAATCATAATGAATACTTTTTCCAGAATTTTCTGAAAATTTGTAGTTATTCGTTGAATCTATCTTTGAAGGATAAGGGGGCTTTTCTCCATCAGCCCAGTCTGATTCAAAAATAAGAGTATAGTAATCTGCAGCTGTAGTACTTTGAATAACCATCCCTGCTTCCCGATTGGCAGTCAATCCTTTTTCGCTAAAGTTGATTGAAGAAATAAGAGTAATTTTACCATCAATTATAATTAATTTCGTGTGAGTTGTTGCTAGATAGCTCCCACCAGTTTGGGTATCAGAGGTTCCCATCCAACGAACATCAAATCCTTTGTCTAAGAAATAGTATGTGGAATTATCCGAATCACTATTTTCATTCATTTGAATACGGATATTCACCCCTCGGGTACTATTAGCTTCAACAAGAGCACGCACAATAGGGAAAGGATCGTCATCCCAATCTACAGAATCATCGAATTGAGTGATATACGGCATTTGGATATCGATACTAGAATTTGCCTTACCAATCCACGCGACATAAATATCAAGAGCATTGTCTGGGGTAAACATAGGGCTTAAAATCATTTCTTCTTTGATATTCAGCGCTGTGAATTCAGGAACATAGGTTTGAATAGAGTCAATCTTATTAATTGATATGCTAATGCCATTACTGAGATAATTGAGGTTATTAACAGAAAATATGAATGTCACGAATAACATTAAAGTCAAAAAGTTTTTGCTTATCCTTTTCATGATGGAATCCTCATTAGAGTAAACTAGATGATTTTAGAGTAGTACTCGAGTCATATTTTACTCCAAAAATATAAATTGATCATCAATGCTCCTTCTTAAAGAATTTCTCTTTTAAAGTTCGTGGAATGAAAAATTGTCGCTTTTTTTTGGATTAATAAATCGGAGCTAGCAATAAATATTGTACTCAATAAAAAAATTCTCTAGAGGTTATTTTTCTGATTCCAACTAATAAAGAGAGAGAAAAAAAGGTCCAAGATTGGAAAAATAAATTAGAATTTATTGCACATTCAAGACAAAAAAGATTTATTCTTGAAAACCAAATTAAAGCACTGAATAGGTTGGACAATTTAATCCATGCGGTGAAATACAAGGATCCAAGATTAGCTTCTCAATATCCTCATCAAAAACTGGACATTAGCGATGATTTACAAACCATCACAATCGAATCAGCTAATGATCTTTCTCTAAGAGAATTTTTAACAAATGAAACTGGAGTATTCCAATCGAGAGATATTCATATTAAATCTGGAAACTGGCGACCGCGAACTATCAACCTTCCGTTCAATCAACAAAAATCTAAGAAGAAACACATAAATTTCTTTTATTTTTGGTCTTTTTTTATAAAAACACAACACAATCTATGTTTGAATGGTAGATGGAAACCAGCAGGGGCATCAGGAAGCGAAAAACCTGAAAAGCGGGAGATTGTTATTGAAATCAACCAAATTGAATTTATGTACTTCAAGAATCAAATGCTTAATCTAGCAAAAGAGATTGCTAATAATAATATAAATAGATGGTTGAACAATTGGCGTAAGGAAGTGAAGCGAGGTAGCTTATCATTAGCCCTTTTTAAAGAAAGAAAGAAGTTTTGGGGAGATTTTACTTCATATCCCGTAAATAAAAAAGAAATTTTTAATAAACAGAAGAGTTATTACATTCAAAACATCGCTAAATCACTGGATGAAGTGATTACTCGTATAGTGATGAGTAAAAAAACACCGACAAATTATAACATAATGAGGATTGCCGATAAAACACCTAGAAAAATATCTTCATTTGTACAAGATGTAAATCAAAAAAATGTAGAAATACAAGAAGTTATGGATATATTGAATCTTAAGAAGGCTCTAAAACACGGATTAGAGGTCGATTCTGAGTCTGATTTGAGAGGAATAGGTGCAGCAATTATATTTAAATGTCAAATAGATTATTTAAATAAGAATCTTCCAGAAAATAGTCCTTTGAATTTATTTTTAGGCATAGAAGATAATATGTTGTCTAAATGTCAACTGGAACTAAATTGGGGGAGCATGCATGATTATCGTGACTCAAGGTTTGCTATAGCAGATAGTTTTGCCCCTGATGTAGTTGTTAGAAATAAATACAATAATAAAGTTCTGGCAATCATACAATTAAAAGGAAAAAGTCAATTTGAATCTACCAAGAATGGTAGGAGTTCATTTATTCAAATTATTGAATTAAAAAAGTATGAACTAGAAACAAAGATGAAAATTGCTTTTGTACATGTAAGAGTGAATAATTCTTCTCTTGATAAGAATGGGTGGGTTCTTTTTGAATGGTTAGTTTCAACCATGGGACCATTCCGGTGGTATTCAAAAAAATTCGATAGATATTATGAGCGATTAATGAATCTTAACCAGTTTTTGGTAAAAAACCCTGCAATTGATCCTTTGATATTAAGAAATTTAATCAAAAAAGAAAAAATTCGCTCGTTATATAATAGAATGATTTCAAATTCAAGTGGCAATAGTATTGAACATTATATAGAAGAGACAAAAGGAGTAATAATACAAAGTCAGAAGAATTTTTTAGATTTCGCCTGCGCTGAAATAGATGAAACAGAATCTAATATTAAATTTAAAACTGACTATTTAGACCGGTTAAAAATGGATCTCTCTACGATTCTAGAAGAAACTAAAGTGACGGATAGTCTAAAAAATCCAAAGAAATTTTTCAGACTATGGGAGCAGCTTCTCTGTGATCGTTTTATTAATGAAATCAATGAAATTTTCTTTGATATTCGTTAGAGTAAACAACAATTTATCATTTAAGTGAAATAAAATTTATTATCATAATTGATAATGATGTGAATATAGAAATATCTAATTCTATGGTGATATTTGATGGAAAGAGTGTTATTAAAAAATGGATTAATCGTTACAATGAATGGTGATAACGAAATCATATCCCATGGAAGTGTCCTTGTTGAAAATGGAAAAATAGCTGAGATAGGTCGAAATATCTCAGGGAAAGCTGACAAAGAAATTGATTGCAGTAAACAAGTTATATTTCCAGGTTTTATATGTGCTCATACTCATCTCTACTCCGCGCTCCTTAGAGGTGGACCACTTAATATCGACCCTCCTACTGATTTCACACAAAATTTACAGAGGATTTGGTGGCCTCTTGATGAAGCCCTATCTTTAGAAGATGCTTATACTTCCACATTATATGCGGTCTATGAATTAGCGTTAAATGGAGTAACAGCATATTTAGATACTTATTCGGGCCCCAATTCAATTGAAGGTTCATTGGATAGAATATCAAAAGCTACCCAGGATGTTGGGACTAGGGGCGTCATCTGCTTTGAAGCTACTGAACGACGCAAGCCAGAAGAAGGAATTCGAGGATTAGAAGAAAATCAAAGATTTATCTCACAGAATGACCCTGAAAAGACCCTTGTTAATGGTATATATTGTTTACATGCTTCTTTTACTGTTTCTGATGAGTTAATTCATAAAACTAATGAATATGCAGCTAAAACTAATTCTTTCAAAACAATTCATACTTCAGAGGGATTAGGAGATCTTCATCACAACTTAGAAAGATATGGCAAACGAACTGTTGAACGATTATATGACGAAGGTTTCCTTGGCCCTCGAACCGCTTTAGCCCACGCTGTTCATATTAATGATAATGAAATGGATCTTATTGCTAAAACTAATACTAGTGTTGCTCATAATCCTAAAAGTAATGAATTAAATGCAGTGGGAGTGGCACAACTTCCAGAAATGTTACAGAGAGGTATCAATATCGGAGTAGGGAACGATGGTTTCATATATGACGCCATAGAAAATATGCGAACTGCATTTCTCATGCATAAATTAAATCATCGAAATCCTAGCCAGCTTCCTACTCCATTACAAGTAGTACAGATGATAACAATAAATGCAGCACAAGGTATTGGATTGAGAGACAAAATTGGGTCAATTGAAAAAGGAAAAAGTGCTGATTTCACAATTTTAGATGCTACTGCTTTACCAACACCTATCCATGAAAATAATGTTTATGGACACCTTGTTTATGGCTCGTTCTCAAGACGAGATATCAAATATGTTATTGTAAATGGCAAAATTGTAGTAAAAAATGGAATACATTCTTCTCTCGATGCTACTCAAGTTAGTCAACAATCCATGGATTCTGCCGTAGCATTATGGGAACGATTAGACCTTGAACCTCGTATATCCGCTGATATCAAAGGAAGAGTGATTTAAGGAAAACTTAAATCCCTTTAGGAATATGCCAAAAAAAAGGAGAAAAAATGAGAGAAATAATTACAGATCAAATTCTGACCTATCATGGATTATTCGCTGAATATTTCTTTTATTCCTTCAATAAACTCTTTTTCACCATTAATTACAAGATAATGACAAATTTCTTGAGTTTTACAAGGATTTATTGCCCAATAACGATGATAAATCTTGCTTGACTTTTAAAGCACTTTTTTGCAGCAAAAAAGGCAAATTAACCTTAGATGCTTAATTAAATGCTTTAGAAATATGCTTGAGTAGATAAAAGGATATTCAAGAAATGAAAAGAAAAATAAGGAATTGAGTGAAATTTTAAACGATTCTACTTGATTTAAGATTTGATAGCTTCCAATATTCCATTTTGAAATTCATGGCCTTCGTAATTGAAGTTATCAAAAATTGTCACATTGATTTTGTCGAATCCTGCCCTTTCCATACTATTTCTATAACCCTCTTCTGTCAAAGCGCCTCCTAAACACGAACACCAAGCTTTTTGATCATTCATAATTTCAGAGGGTAAGGGATTAACGGCAATTACATCTGCATCAACAAGGCGACCACCTGGTTTGAGAATCCTAAGTGCCTCTTTGAAGACAGCTTCTTTGTCCATAGTTAGATTGATAACACAATTGCTAATGATCACATCAGCGAAATTATCTGGAAGAACACTAATATTTTCAATATCAGACATTCTAAAGTCAACATTTGTGAGACCTTTTTCAGAAATATTCTTTAATCCAGCCGTAATCATATCAGAGGTAAAATCTATTCCAATTACTCTTCCTTTTGGGCCAACCAGTTCAGCTGCCCTGAAAACATCATGCCCAGCACCACTACCTAAATCAACAACAGTGTCTCCTTTTCGGAGATTTGCTTTATTAGGAAGATCATATACACATCCAAAGCTTGGTACAGTTGAATTATCTTTAGCAGTAGATGTTGGAGTCGGACAACAATCCGATTGGGAAGAATTATCAGCATCTTGCGTTGAAGAAGGGGAAGAACAGCAACTAGATTGTTGTGCTGCTTTTTGTTGCGAAAATTTGTTGATTGCTTTTGCATAGCTTTCTTTAACAGCTTCTTTAGAATTAGGCATTACTTGATTCTCCTATTAGTCTGAATTATACTTGTTTTTTACAAATTTAGTAAGATTATATTTGGTTTTTCACTAATTTAGGGGTAAAAAGCGAAGATATTTAAGTTTCTCCTACTAGCTGGTAGTAGAAGAACAGGAGTCTTACTGATGGCAAAAGCGGAGCAAGAATCAATTTCAATTCCAGATCAATCTCACCAAGGATTAATTAATGATTTAATGTCCATAGGATTCACTCAAAACGAAGCTAGAACATTTACGGCCTTAATATCGTATGAATCAGCATCTGCTAGTATTTTAGTTAAAAAAACAGGAATTCGTGACAGTAAAATTTATCAGGTGTTAGATCGATTAGAGAAAAAAGGATTTGTAACAGTACAAGAAGGAACTCCGAAAAAATATATGGTTATTCACCCCACCACACCGCTTGAAAATATTCGCTTGAAGCTAAAAGAGGAATATAAGAAAAAAGTCACTGTAATTGACAGATTAGCTACTATCCTACCCCCTATTTACCATGAACATGAAGATTCTCCGAAACTTGCTTATATAATAAAAGGGAAGGGTAATGTTTTAAATCACGTAAAGCGGTTGATGGAAGAAGCGGAATCTAGTGTTATTTTAATGATGCCCAATTCAGAAATCTTTTCTCTTCTGAATAAATCAATTTCTAAACTTAAATCCAGGAAAATCGATGTGAAAGTAGGCATCTTTGGAAAAATAGCTCCAGAAAAAGATTATTCTATGAAAGTCCAGATGATTTCGTGTGAATGTTTCTTTCTCATTATTGATAATAAGGTCCTTCTAACGGTATCTAGATGGAATACAGATCATTGGCATGCAATTTGGACAACCGAGACATCTCTAATTGAAGTTTCAAGTGGATATTTTTCCTCTCCCTGTTGTACTTATGAACATAGCAATTGTTCCTGTTGAAAATTCTTGAATCTCAAATTTTGGACAATGCCTCTCTCTCCTACAATTTATGCGAAAATTGCTCAGATTCCTTGAATGTCAATTAATAGAATTAAGGATTTTAACTAATTTTTATATTGAATATTTCGCACATTATTGAAATTTTAAGTGCATCCATTTATTATTAATGGTTGTACTGCATAATTATTAGAGGTTATCACCAATGGTTGTTACAGAAGATTTAAATGGGCGAGATTTTCTTACTATGATTGATTTTACTCGCGAAGAAATTGAGACGATGTTAAACGTCGGAATAGATTTGAAAAAGAAATTTACAATGTATGAAGATCATCGGAACATATTACCTGGTCGTACATTATTCATGATTTTCTATAATGATAGTCTAAGGACCCGCAACTCTTTTGAAGCTGGTATGACACAATTAGGAGGACATGCACATTTCTTACAACCAGGAGCAATTTATACACCAGCTCTACCCGGAGATGAGGTTGCTTACACCACTGAGAGAGTATCAGATGTTTCACGAGTGTTATCTCGGATGGGTCATGCCATAGCTATACGAATATACGGCGGAAAATGTAATTGGATGTATGGAAAAGGACAAGAAATCCAGGAGAATTTTGCTTATTGGAGTAAGAAACCCATTATCAATATGGAGTCTGATGTGTATCACCCATGTCAAGGTATGGCTGATGTGATGACTATGTATGAAAAAAGCAGCCACGACTACAATAAATTACAAGGGAAGAAATTTGTGATGAGTTGGGCTTATTCTGCAGCACCAAAACCCATGGCTGTCCCTCAAACGGGAGTTATTGCTCCTTCTATGTTTGGAATGGATGTGACTTTAGCCTGTCCTCCAGAAATGGATCTCCATCCAGATATTATCAAAAAAGTGGAAGAGCAAAGTGACATCTATGGGGGAACTTTCAATATTGAGCGGGACATGAAAACCGCGTTTGAAGGAGCTGATTTTGTCTATCCAAAAAGCTGGGGATTATTAGAGGCTCACGGAGTCGAAGGAGTGAGAGATCCAAGGCCTGAAATTATGCCTAACATCATGAACAAGTACAAAGAATGGAAAACAACCACAGATAAGATGGACGTCACAAAGAATGGCCGAGGCTATTATATGCACTGTTTACCCCAAGATCGGGGTATGGAAGTTGATGACGAAGTAGCTGATGGACCAAGATCCATTATCTTTGATCAGGCAGAAAACCGACTCCATTCTCAGAAAGGTATCATGGCCTGCATTATGCATTAATATTGAGGATCATTAACCTCATTTTTTTATATTTTTAATCATCTATTGTTTTATTTTTTTTACGGTTTTAGATAAACTCAGATAAGATCCTCCTTTGAATAGATTAATAATAATCTAATAAAGACATCATAAATCAGTCTCCACAGTTTTCCGTAAAGAATTTTGAAATCTATGAGAATACTTAATTAGTAAAACATGCTAGTTTATGTAATCTTCATACAGCTCGGATGTTCCACAGAAAGAAGTCCATTTATTTTTCATGATAGGTAGGTACCATACTTGAAACTAGAAATAAATAATTTTTCATTAATTATCATATTAGCCTCATTAATAATTCCAGTTCAGATTCTAGGATTTTTAATTGAATCTAATGTAAACATATCCTAGAATTGCTGATACCGATTCAGCTTTTATTCTGCCATCTGAATTTGAAAAAGCTGTTGGCCAGGGTGATCAATTCGATTCCATAGTGATTACAAAGTCAGAGGAAACAGGTTTTGGTGAGATGAGCTCAACATCTTCTGGATGGGCAGGAGAAGCAAATGTGCTTCTAAGTGTAGATAGAACAAAAATGGATACTGAATCCCATGCGTACTATATTAGTATCACCGAGTCGTGTATCGTTGAGGGTCGAGTAGGACAAATTTCTGATTCCGTTGACTACTGCATGTTTAAATATCGATGGGGTATGTTCATGTATCCCCAAACCCACCCCGTTACTGGTAACACATATTTAGTCATCAACTATTACGTACAGGACGCAATACCTTACTACCCAGAAAATAACCCAACAACTACAGTTTCAACCGCAGGTCCTTCTTCTTTCGCACCCACCTACCTGATTGTTGCTACAATCATTGTCATGGCCGCGTTCAAGCACAGAAAGAGGTCAAAAGAGTAGATACAGTTCTTCACTCTTCAAAACTTCTTTCTTTCTTTCTTTTTTCCATTTCTAAAAAAGAATAGAGTAAATAGAATCAGAATTATTGCACCAAATGCTGAAATTTTGAAATTAGAAATAGTAATTATCCACTAATTATCTCCATATAATTGACTTATACCCACCTCTGTCACACTATATTGAATTGGATCGGAATTTTCTTGTGTAACTAGGTTTAGGTTAACTAAATTTTCCATTTTACTCAAAAAAGTATTGTCATCCATTGGTTCCCCTAGTAAACTCATCATATCATTCACACGTGAAAAGACATTTTTGTACTCTATTCCTTTATTGTCGATGATTATTTCAAGAATTGTGACATCAGTGTGTTCTAAGTCGTTACTAGACAATATTTTCAGCCACTTCTCAAAGGAAGGAAAATTCTCTTTTAATTTGATTAATATATTATATAATAGTCTTTACTTTAAGCTATTTATAAAACTATTATTATAACCATTAATAGTTAAACAACACAAAAGCCGTACCCTACATTTGTGCTGATATAAGATGACCAAAACTATTTCTTCTTCAAAGCAGTTATGGATATTCTTTTTTGCCCAAATAGCTTTTTTCTTCGATTTTCAAAATATAATTCTTTATTTTAGAACATTCAGTGAGTCTTTTAATGTTGATTATATCTATATGGGGTTTCTCATTTCAATATATTCGATTTTTATGCTTCTTAGTCCAATATTCGGGAGTTTATCTGATCAATACGGAAGAAAAGAATTTCTTATCATTGGCTTAATACTTTTGGCCTTAAGTTCGTTAATCATGGCGGGAGCTCAAATATGGGTACATATCTTAATTGCACGAGCTCTAGCAGGACTAGCAAATGCAATATTCATTCCAATATTATTAGCACAACTTGGGGATAGTTTCTCCTATGAGGAAAGAACTCGTGCAATGGGTTTTGTACGGTTAGCTTGGCCTATCACATTCATCTTTGGACCATCGTTAGTAGGTTACAGTATCGAATATTTGAGTTGGCGTTTACCATACGTAATGATGGTAATTGTTGCACTAATTATGCTAATGGCCATATATCGATTAGATTTTCCAAAAAGAGAATTAACTAGCCAAAAACAGGTCAAAAAAACAAATTTCGATTTTTTTCAAATATATTACTGAATCGGAGTGCAGTGGCAGGTTTAATAATGATGTTACTAGCTGTTGGAGCCATACAGGGGATTTTTGTCTTTTTTCCTGCTTGGATGGAATTAGAATTTCAATTGGGAGAATCAGCTATTAGTACAATTTACTCGTTCATGGGAGTAGGCACATTATTTGGAACAATCTTTGCCACATGGATTGGTGATAGATTTGGGCCAAAACCGTGCGCTGTGGTTGGTTTAACATTAGCCAGTGGATGTATGGTACTGTTATCACAATTTTCTTTCAGTCCTATCTTCGTGATCTTTTGGTTATTACTTTTAGGTACAACATTTGATTTTTCAGTAACAGTAAGTCCTGTTCTACTCACACAATTAGCACCCGAGGCAAAAGGAACGATATTGTCTTTAAATGGAGCGTTAAAAGGAGGAGCCATTGCAATTAGTACCGCATTGACTGGCCTGATTTGGGCTCAATACGGTGGTTATAGAGTTATTGGACTATATTGTGCTAGCATAGCTATCTTGGGAGCAATAATAGGCTTTTTTGCAATTAAAGTTGTAACTGCATCAACTAGAGAATAACAAAAAGAAAAAATCGAAAAGTGGATGATTCTAGAAAGAAGCACCACAAGAACTACATAATCGATTGGTAATTGGGTTTTTTTTCCCACACACAGGACAGTTACGATCTTCACTTTCACCTATAGTAGGAACTTCGGATAAATCTTCTAATGGAGTTAATATTATCTGATTATTATCTGCTACCTCAATATTCCAAAGTAAACCCACATCCTCTATTTGTTGTAAGACGTTTTGAGGAAGTGTTATCCGCTTATCTGCATCCATAATTACCATCCTTGACGCGTCTAGTTTCGACAGATCGATTCCTTTAGCATGTTCTCCTAACATTAATCCATCTCGAAGTTCAACACTTCGATCAGCATATCCTGCAACATGGGAGGAATGCGTTGCTATCAGAAAAGCCATACCCGTATCACGATTTAATTGTTTGAATAGTTCTAATAACCTTATACTGGTTTTAAAATCAACATTTCCAGTCGGTTCATCAGCAATTATCAATTTTGGGTTATTAGCCATTGCACGTGCTATTGCAACTCGTTGCTTCTCACCACCACTCAACCGATTCGCTAATTGATTTTTTCGATGTAGAACACCCATTAAATCAAGAAGTTCCAGAGTTCTTTTCTTCCTATAGGAATAAGATATTCCATTAAAAGCCATACTTTGACTCACATTGTCAAAAGCAGATAGGTCTGGAAGAAGGTTACCTTCCTGAAACACAAAACCTATCTTTTCACGCCTAAATGTAGTTAATTCTTCCTCAGGAGTCGTTGTAATATCCTGTCCTTGAAAAATCACTGATCCAGCAGTGGGACGCAGTAATCCTCCAAGAACTTTTAAGAGTGTAGATTTTCCACTTCCAGAAGGGCCTACTATGGCAATAAAATCCCCACGGTCTATATCTAAACTTACACTTTTTAGTGCAACAACTGAAGCATGCTCTGCTCTTCCTTTGTAGATCAGATAGAGGCTTTTTGCTGAAAGCAAATTTTTACTTTCTTCATCCTTAATGATAACTTCATTGCTTTTTACATTCATTATACTTACCTCTATAACTCTCTAACAACGGTTGAAATCTTTGCTCGTGAAGCACTTCGGACAGAAAGGAACGTGGCTAACATCATTGCGAGAAATGTAACAGATAATGTTACTCCTAAACTCCCCCAATCAAACACTATTAATCTACTAAGAGCAGACCCCCCACCTGCAAGTACAGACAGAGGGGTTACGAAGACATCTATTAGTTCGAAAAATGGGTTAAAAAGTACCGATAGTCCTAACCCTACCAATAATCCCCATAAGACAGCTGTGAGAAGAAGAACTATTGTTTCGCTGAAGACTATCTTATAGATTTGACGCACTGACGCCCCATAACTTCTTAAAATGGCAAATTCCTTTTTTCTTTTTTCCATTAGAATGCTCATGAAAATAAATGTAGCTAATGTGGCTGTAAGAAGAGATATAATGAAATCTGCAGTTAACAGTCCAGGAATTCCGAAATCCATCTGTTTAATTTCATGGGATTTTTTAATTTCACCCTGCAAAGTCTTAATTGTAATAATATAATCATTGGCTAGGAGTCTTTCTCGAATAGCTGCAACATCTGAATCCTCACTTACCCGAACTAAATATTTTGATGCCATAACAGTTTTTGGTCCAGGATTTTGGATACCAAATATGTTAGCTAGCACTGTAATGTTCGCAAGAGAATTTATTGCCTCGTGATCAACGATCACCGCACTACTTCCAATTCCACCTGGGAAGTGATGGAAAACACCTTTAACTGTAAAATTCTGTTCAATATATCCATAATTGAGAAAAGTACCATTCCATGAAAAACTTAAGATTTCTAGTCTGATTGTATCACCCAAGGCGAGATCATATTGATTTTGAGTGGTTTCTCCGATTAAACATCCCGTTTTGGAATTATCAGAAAGATCAGAGAGTAATTTATCTTTTGTACTACTCCCAGAGATTGCATCAACCTGCCATTTTCCTACATTGCCATAGACACTAGAATCGATACTATGGACTAAAACTTGATCATTTCTTATAATACCTCCATTTGTAGTAATAGCCATTACCTCTTCCACTCCATCAATTGTGTTTATAGAATTAATCGCAATTGATGATATGTTGAATCCTGTATTTACAACCATGTCAGCTCCGATATCATAAACTATTAACCTTTCTTGGTGAACTTGACCCGATGTTCCCTGAACAGCAGCTAAAATACTAAAGGAGACTGTTAATGCAATAATTAATGCGAGTCTTGGAATATCGCCTGATTTTCTGAAAATATTTCCCTTAATTAATATTGAAACATCTTTGAGAAAACCGATTCGTTTTATGATCGGATCAGTTTTAGAGGGAATCCAGATAGCTATTCGTGCTACAAGTGCAGCACCGCCGATCCAGAAGAGAATTGGACCTATTAGAGCAAGAATAGGCAGTACGGGTCCTAAAGAGATAGAAACCCCATATTCTGAAAGTAAAATCAGTGCTAATGTTACCGCTCCTAAGATGAAGAAAATTATATCAAGATTGTTTCGTTTCAAAAAATTCCCTTTATCTAAATCATCTGTTCTTCTTACTGTTTCCGAAATCTCCATTCCAATAAATTTATTTGCTTTTCCATTTACCATTGCTATTAGTATAATAGCTATGAACCCCCCAACCACAAATAAGGCTACTTGGTCGATTACTAAAAAATCGGGGAACTTTTCAAAGGCATAATCCCAATCCCACTTCATGAATCCTGTCGCTGTACCAATACCCCAAGCACCAAATATCGCCACTGCATATCCTGCTATTAAACCCACTGCAGCCAGTAAAAGAGTTTCTGTGAGGATTTTTCTTTTAATTTGCTTTGGGGAGGCACCCTGAGTTTTTAAGATACCTACTTGGTATCTTCGTTCATGCAGAGAAAGATCGATACCAAAGCTTAGCAGGTAGATAGATAAAACTGCTACAGGTATTGTCAAAATCCCATCAAAGACAAATATGAAGATGCTTAAAATTTGAAAGGGTAATAATTTACCTTCAACCAAATTTGTTCCTATTAAATCTGGATTTTTCTCGAATTCGTTTATTAATGCATTGATTTGAGAGTTCACTCTCGTGGGATCAGCTAGATCAAATTTGCTCTCATCTATCTTCAGCACGCAATATTGCATCTTCTCATTATTTAGCGAGGTAAAGAAAGATGAATTGGTTGGATCAATACCTTGATCCGTAAAAAGTTCCTTTGGGATAAAGATTTCTCCTCCTCCTCCTACACCCTCAAGTGCTCCAGAAAACAATCCTGCAGAAGCTTCATCGCCCTTTGACATAATTCCTGTAATAGTAATATTTTCCAGTACCACTTTCCCTTTTATCTCCTCTCCTCCGAATGGGAAACTTGGATCATCTGGATTAACTACTGCAATCTCTAATGTAAGGGTGATCAATCGATTCCCTTCTCTTAGTTTTGCTTGTTCCGCTAATGACTCAGAAATTAATATTCCATGGAAATTAGGGTCAAATGGGAAATAAATTCCTGCTTCTTTTCCAGTTACTAGTGATTCCCGTAAATTTTCTCCTATTTCACTGTAATATAAATCAAAATCGAATATTCGCCCTGCTGATCCAGTGTAAGTTTCATTATTGTATTCGGCCCTGATTTCCGCTCGTAGTACCGCTGTAGTGTAGGTACTTGATGAAGTTGCAGTTGTTTCAGTAACTGTCCTACCATTACCAAAAAGAATCTGGGAATCTGCGATTTTAGCATTAGAACTAAAGTTCGCACGGAAAATCTCAATTTGTGAATCAGATAAAGGGTCATCAAAATCCATCCTAATTTCGTAAGGTGAACCATCAATAATGCTTAAATAGACGTTGTTCATTAATACTGTTGTATAAAGAAATATACCAGCTAATATAGAAACTCCTAGAATGAGTCCTGCGATCATGGACATTGATCTTCTTTTGTTTCGTCGAATGGATCGGAAAGACTGAGATAGATAAACAAATCTATCAAGGGGGCGGAAACGACCTGCTTTCTGTGCTTTCTTTCTTCTATTCTCTTCTTTTTGAGTCATAATTAAATGTCCTCCAATACATCTTCTTCTCGATGTAATTTTCCATCTCTGAGAATAAGGATTCGATCAGTCTTTTTTGCGACTTGAATATCATGTGTGACCATGATAATGGCGATATTCTGCTCTTGAACAAGTGATCGGAATAACTCGATAATAGAATCGCCTGTTTTAGTATCTAAATTTCCAGTGGGTTCATCTGCAAGTATTAATTGAGGATTATTAGCAAGAGCTCGTGCGATCGACACTCGTTGTTGTTCACCTCCACTCAAATCGTCTGGTATATGATCAACTCGATGACTTAAATGAACTTTCTCTAATAACTTCAGTGCTGTGCTTCTGGCAACTTCTAACTCTTTTCCAGCTAACATCATCGGAAACATTACATTTTCTAATGCACTAAGGTAAGCTAGATTGTTGAAGTCTTGATAAATAATTGAAGTTTTATGTCATCGAATTTCTACCAAGTTTTCTTTTGTTGATATTTCACCATCTATTAAAACATTACCACTGGTGATTTCTTCTACACTTGAAAGTATATTTAATAAAGTAGATTTACCAGATCCACTTGCACCCATTATAGCAACAAATTCTCCTTTTGCTACAGATAATGAAATTCCTTTTAAAACGTGAATATCTTCTCCAGGAATTTCAAATGTTTTATGTAGGTCAGTTACTTCAACAATAGTCAAATTTTAGTCCTTCTGTAATTTTAAGTAATGAGAAAAGTAGATAAAAAGTAAACAGTATTAACATATATCACTTTTGCATCATACTTAGTGAACCATCCAAGAGCTAAAGGATGTGAGTGATTCTCCCTCGAAAGATTATATATTAAGCTGTTGAAGAGTTTGGAAGGAATACTATTGGTTTTCTTAAAGAATACCAGAAACATAGAGGTTATATAGAGATTCATATATGCTTTTTTAGTAATTTACCAGAATAATACGAAGAACAATGTAAAGAAAAGCGTAAAGTCAATTCTCATAAAAATTATTCTTATTTCTTACTTGAATTGATTTATGGGTATCATTTTAGATTCACTGGAGAATAGAATAAACTTTTGAATTTTCAGGGTTTAAGATTATAATAATATGGATTGAGGAATGAAGATGTTAAAACCGTTAGTTGTAGTTGCACTTGGTGGAAATGCCATGATCCAGGGAAAACAGAGAGGAACTATCGAAGAGCAAATAGATAACATTACAGAAACAGCTCGCCAGATAATGAAAGTTATTCCAAAATATCGTGTTGTTATTACCCATGGAAATGGACCACAAGTCGGAAATATAATGTTACAAATGGAAGCTGGGAGTCACCCCCCATATAATCGCCCTATTCTTCCAATGGACGTTTGTGGTTCAATGACTCAAGGTTTAATAGGTTACCTTATTCAGAATATTCTTGGGAATCTTCTTCTAACCGAAGGGCCTGCAAGTCGATTGAATCCTGAAGAAAAAATTAATGTTGCTACAATTATTACTCAGGTAGTTGTCTCAAAGGATGATCCTGCCTTCCAAAATCCAACTAAACCGGTTGGACCATTTTATACTAAAGAACAGGCTGATCAGATTGCTTTGGATCATCCTGATTTTACAATCATTGAGGATGCTGGTCGAGGATATCGTCGTGTTGTTCCTTCCCCTGATCCTATTGAAATTTATGAAAAAAATCAGGTGAATGCATTACTCAAGGCTGGATTCCTTGTAGTAGCTAGTGGTGGTGGTGGAATTCCTGTTATAAAAAACGAAGATGGCACTGTTGAAGGTGTTGAAGCTGTAATTGATAAAGATTTAGCTGGAGAGCGATTAGCAGTTGATACACAGGCTGAAATATTTGCTATTCTAACCGATACAGATAAAGTTTATTTAAATTACAAATCACCAGATGAGAAAGGCATTGACCAGATGACTATTTCAGAATTAGAAAAATACATGAAAGAAGGTGCTTTTGGATCCAAATTGAAAGGATCTATGGGGCCAAAGCTTAAGGCTGCTATAAGATTTATAAAAGACGGTGGAAAGAAAGTAATTATTACTCGACCAGAACTCGCAGCAGCAGCTCTGGAAGGAGAAGCTGGTACCTCGATATTACCTTAGTAATCAAAATATGTTAATATAGGAATTGAAAAAAATGGAATTCTCAGATTTATACGGTAGACATTTAATTTGTACCCAAGACTGGACAAAACATGAACTGGATTTAATCTTGGATTTAGCAGGGAGAATGAAAAGAGATCGTTTTTCTTCAGATTACACTAGTCTGTTACAGAATAAAACATTTTTTATGTTCTTTTACAACCCAAGTGTAAGAACTAGACAAAGTTTTGAAGTTGCAGCCACCGAATTAGGTGGTCATGCTCAATTTCTTGAACCAAAGAGTATGCGACTAAAAACGAAGAAGACTTCAGGTGAAACAGTTGAAGATGCGGCTCAGGTTATGTCTCGATACGCTCATGGATTAGGAATCCGAATCCTAGAGGACAAAGTTGGAGCGTATGGAGAAGGAGACATATTGTTACGAGAGTATGCCAAGTGGAGTGATATCCCAATCATTTCTATGGCCCATGATAAATACCATCCATGTCAAGGTTTGGCCGATGTAATGGGTTGGTCTGAATGGTTTAATAGAGGTCCTCAATACCCACCAGATTGGAGAAAATTGAAAGGAAAGAAACTTTTGGTTACTTGGGGCCACGGGGCTCTTGCTCGTTCATGGTGTTCAGTCCAAGAAGCAATGTTGATAGGTTCACGTTATGGAATGGATGTTACTGTCGCTTCTCCAGAAGGATTCGATCTTGATCCACAGGTAACTAAATGGACAGAACAAAACTGTCATCAGAATGATCAACACTTCGAAACAACCAATCGTTTGACCAAAGGATATGAAGGAGCTCATGTGGTTTACAGTCGTCATTGGATGAGTCCTGAAGCATACCAGGATGGAGAATTCAATAAACCAGCTGAAATCGAAAAGGCATTGAAATATCCTGAGTGGATTTGTGATGCAGAAAAGATGGCATTATCAGAAAATGCGATATACACACATCCAATGCCTATCGATCGTGGTCATGAGGTTACGGATGAAGTTGCTAGTGGCCCTCGTTCTTGCGTCCTTGACGTTGCTGAGAATCGTCTCCATGTACAAAAGTCTATTATGGCTCTTACAATGTCAGGAATCTACTAAGATTCCATTTTTATTTTTTCTTAGAAAAAAGGACTATTTTTCTTTAGAGAATTTCAGGCTGTAGTGCATTTTACTCAACAGACCATCATCTTGAAAAACTCTCAGGACATCCGCAAACAGATTATTGTAAACCAAATGATTTTTTCGCTGTTTTTAGGGCAGTGTTCACTATTGCAGCGTCTTCGGGATATAGTTGTCCGATATTGCTTTGAAAAGTTTTTTCTGCTTTTGTTAAGAAAGGATAGCTTTTTGTTCTAGCAGCTTCGATTAATAGTCGTGTACTTTCGTAGAATATGTTATCTCTAATTGATGAGGGCATTCCTGAACTCAGTTGCGACATTGTACGTCGTGCTGATTCTACACCATCTGCTATAAAATCACATAAAATTGCACAGGCAAAATTAACAGAGGCATTGTCATGAAAGTTCATTTCGAAATGCTTATTACCCGCCTCTATGTAGCTCTTTTTTGTTTCTTGAAAATGCCGTCGAGCTAATTCATCTACGGTTTTATGTTGTATCTTTTGCGAAGGGGTTTGATCCAGTCCAGATCCAAATTTCTTTTGTTTTAGTTCACCAAGAATATCGTCCGTAATGGCTTCATTCCCGAAAAGAGAGGTAGTTTTCTCAACAGGTTTTTCATAATTAGCTGGAGGGGATTGTCTTTGTCTTGTAGAAAAAGCTGGAGGTGGAGGAAGATTGGGATGTCCTCCTAAACTTTTTGGTTGAGATTTTTGTGGAGGTCCTTTTAATTCTGTTGTACGTGGTGGGCCTGTAAATTTGTCTGGTTTCGGAGGTCCTCGATACTTATTCCCACTTGGTTTCCCCGCTAGATTTAGTTCTTGTTGTAAAAGTGACACCTCTTCTTCTTCGTCTGAGAATGATGGAGGTTTTGGGAGATCTTGTTTTTTCTTTTTTTTTCTGAAACCAAGGGGCATTTTCATACCTCAATTGCGGTTTGATTAATCAGCAAAATATTAGAAATGAATTATTTTCCTTCTCATTTATTCGTTTTTATCTTATTCGCATTTGTGATCGAAGAAGTAAGTTATTGAAAAGATAAAATCTTGATGATTCTATAAGAATCCTACCTATGATGCACTTTTAATGGTATATTAATATCCCTATTTAAAAGCAAAAGAGATAAATTTCATTATCTATCTTCGTCAGGAATAAAAATGTTAAATGTAGTTGTTTTCGATGAAGATAATTTAATTGTCCATCCATGGGCTTCTATTATTCTTTTTACTATGTACATCCCAAGTCCTTTCCTTCCCCTCTTGGATGAAAATCCACGATCAAATAATTTTTCACGATTTTCTTGAGTTATTACATTTCCATCATTAATAATTGATATGACTCTTCCTCTTGTCTCAGCTTCAATAGAAATATCATCCTTTAAAGTTATTTCTTTCGGTTCTCCATGAATAACTGCATTTCTAAACAAATTTTCAAAAACTTGTATCAATTTTGTTTTATCACAGTTAACAACAGGAAGTTTGGTGCACAAAAAAGTAATAGTTTCTGGGATGGTCAATTCAGCTACTTCATCAACAAGAAAATTTAAATCTACTTCATCTTTTTTATCAATTAATAGACCTGAATCGGCTAATTCTAAGCTTTGTCTTAAAATTTTTGTCATTTTATTTGCATGCTTAATTACCTCTTCAAGATGTGAATAATCGTTATATTTATTCATAAATTCTGCGTATCCCAATATCCCCATAATACTATTGCCTAAATCATGAGACATTTGATGGGCAAAATCGCTTAGTTCCTCTTTTTGCCTTTTAAGTTTCTCTTCCGTTGTTTTTAAATCCGTTATATCGGTGTACATTAAAATTGCGCCTGCTAAAGACCCATTTGATCCATATCGAGGAGAACCATATGCTTTAAGAAATTTTAATTGATGTTTGATTGTGATGGGAAATTCTACTCCAACTAATGGATCCCCCTTTAGCAACTCATTAATTCCTTGGACGATGTTTGGTTGTTCACTTATGAAAGGGAAATCAAAAATGTTCTGCCCTTCCACTAAGGTAATTTGTTCATTAATCCATCCAAATAGTTGAGTTGATGTAGGATTAGCAAAAATGACTTTTCCTTCTGCATTCAAATTCATTATTCCTAAAGGGGAATATTCTGCTAGTTGCTGATAATTGAATTCTTCGTGTTCCTGCAGCTCTTTTTCCAAGCTTTCTAATTCAGTAAAGTCTTTTGTGATTAATAAAGCAGTATTAGTGTCAGTCTTAATGTAATCTCCAAAAAATGTTTTTTCCTCTGTGCTTCCATTCACTTTAACGGTAAATTTGTCAGAAACAACCGTTCCTGAGTTCATGACAAGTTGAATGTTATTACTTAATTCAGGAAATAATTGCTCTAGAGAAGATAGATTTTTACCAAGAAATTGTAATATTTGTTTCCCGAAAGTTTTAATTCCATTTTGATTAATACTGGAAAAGATTATAGAATCTGATTCCATTTTATTAAAAACTAGAATCGGATCAGGCAGTAAATTAAACAAATCACCTATAAACTTATCATTTTTTACTTGTTGCACATTATTTCCCAATAGTATAGTATTAATAGTTAATTTGTTACTTTCTGATGAATTTCTTGTTAGAAATCAATATTTTTTGAATTCTATGAAAATTTCTTCTTCCTGGCCACAAAATATCTCTATCTAACAAATCAGACCAATACTAAAATATAAGGATAAGTAAATGAAAAAAACAGTATAAGGAAAGCAACATTGTTTGAGAAGTGTATTTTGGATGGAAAGTCCTACTAAAATTCGTGGTTGGCAAATTCATCATTTTGAACAATTACAGTACCGGGCAAAATCAGGTTCTCCAATTATCCGAATAAAATTCTACCATTATCCTGAATATCGGCAAGATGTTCAAATCACTACTTTTCCATCTCAGTGCAAGGTTAAAGATAAAGGAAATAACTCTTATTTTATATTCAATCAAAAGTTAAATGTGAAAGGCAAAGTTTCGTTGGAAAGAACCATAAACATTTACCCCAGTCCTTCTTTGATCAATTCACCAGAATGGGGAAAGATTTCAAGCTATTCACCAATTCTTCAACAAAAATATCAAGAAAGTTCAAAAGTATGGCCAGTTAGAATTCCTAAAATTCGAAGTGTATCTGAACAAGAATGGTTTGGATATGATAATCTATTCGATTGGGTTCGAGGGACCAGAAAGTTTGTCAACTCTAAAATTCCAATACGTGAGAATCAAAATGAAAGATTAGGTGCGTATAAAGCTTTTCTCTCAGGGATTGGGGATTGTGATGAATTCACAGACTTGTTTATTACCCTAGCAAGATCACGTGGAATCCCATGTCGTAGATTAACAGGATATTACATCACAAAAGAAGGGACATTCATTGAACCTCATGCTTGGGCCGAAATTTTATCTCCTTGTTTGGGCTGGGTAACAATCGATTTAGCATTAAACAATATTGGGAATTATACCTTCAATTATATTATCCAAAAAATTGAAGAATTCAATCCCGAGCTACCAGATTACCAAGTTAATACAAAACACTCGAGAACTGTTCATTATCATTGGGAAAGACCATCTCCTTCTGTAAAACCTCTTTACTAACTAAAAGAAAAAGAGGGAGTAGGAAAGACCTACTCGTTAGGAATAGAATTGAGATTTACTTCAGTCATTGATTGGCCTCTATCTGGTTTAGCTGGTGGTAGTTCACGTATTCAGGTTTATGCAACGATTACACAGTTTATCTACTATCTTAATCCACTTATTGTGTCTAGGTAAATGGGAAAACTGAATGGATGAAAACTCTTTCTTTAAATCAAAGATTTGATTTCTTAATGTACGAAGATGATCTTTTTTAACTCTATATTCTCCAATGATTTGTTTGATTACTACTTCACTATCAGAAAATATATATAATTCTCCTTTGGTTATCGTTAATGCTTCTGATAAGGCTTCAATAATTGCTAGATATTCAGCTTGGTTATTTGTTTTCTCTCCTAGGAATTTACTCTGTTCATGGATTATTTCCCCATCTTGAACAAATATGAAGGCTAGTGCTGATGGGCCTGGATTTTTTCTAGATGCACCATCAGTATATATATGAAGTACTTGATCTAGAGAATTTTTTTTACTAGTAGAGTCCATAAAATCAACTAAATTATGTTAATGATATATTTTTTCAAAGAGAGCGTTTCAGGAATCTTCCTACATTTTTTGGTCCAATATACCTACTATCTTTACAAAGTATTTGTCCTCGTAGGATTGTCATTATAGGCCAACCCTTTACTTTCATCCCTGTGAAGGGATTCCAATCTATTGAATAATTAAGGATATCAGGTGAAATAGTTTTTTCTAAAAGCGGGTCAAAAACAACAAGATCAGCATCAGTTCCAATTTCAAGACTTCCTTTCTGTGGATAAAGACCAAAAATCTTCGCTGGTTGGGTTGACATTAGTTTGATTAACAGAGGATACGAAAGTCCGTGTTTGTTAATAAGAAAATCATGCATCAAAGGTAGTGATGTTTCTATTCCTGGGATTCCATTAGTGACTTCATGGAAGGGTAATTTCCCATTTCCTTTTCTAGAACGTGAGAACTCACAGTGATCCGTTACGATATGATCAAGAGTACTATCTTTGATGCGATTTAAAAGCGCCTGTTGGTCTTTAGTGTGTCTAAGAGGAGGAGACATCAAATTCAAATAACCCTCTGGGCCTTTGTAAGCACCCTCATTCAATAGTAAATAGTGAGGACATGTCTCCCCTGTTACATTTAAGCCTTGGCCTTTGGCGTTTGCTAATAGGTCAACACCTTGTTTGGTTGATATATGAGCTATGTGCAATTTGACACCAGTTTTTTGAGCAAGTAATAACACTCTATGAATCGCTTCTTCTTCAACAATGTGAGGTCTAGATTCAGCATGGTAAATGGGGTCGACTTTTTTGTCCTTGATTTGTTGGTTACGATACCCTAATACCATACTGTCATTCTCACAATGGCCTAGAACCATTGCTCGGTTTTTTTTAACTTCGGAAAAAAAAGCTAACAATTCATAGTCATTTAAACTGAGGTTTCTCCAGCTATAACTTGTGAAAAATTTAAAACTAGTTACACCTTCTTTAATGAGAAGAGGTATTTCATCTAGGAATTCAATATCTGTCTTTGACACGTGTAAGCCATAATCAATTGCTACCCCTGAATCAGCATTCTTTTTACGTTTATGAAACCCCTTTAAGGGTGATTCTTCACGAGTTTGATCAGCAAAATCAATAATCGAGGTGACTCCACCACAAGCTGCAGATTGAGTCCCAGAAGCAAATGTATCAGTTGAAATGATTTCACCAAGATCTTGGAGTTGAAAATGAACATGAGGATCCACCATTCCTGGGAAAACTAGTTTTTTATTCGCATCAATAACATTTTCTGCTTGATATCGTTTATTTCCTTCAAAAATATCTTTAATTTTTCCTCCTGCAACTGCGATACTTGCTTGATAACAACCAGCTTCATCTACAAGGGTTCCGTTCTTAATAATGAGATCCAAGTTTGTAACATCCAATATGGAATAGAAGAATTAGAATTTATTGCTTTTATTAAGTAGTGGGAGCAAAATTCAAATATTTAGAAATCTATCTCAATATTCAAGGTTAGAAGCTCTAGATATTTCAATGGAATCACATTTCTATTGATAGCTAATATAAAGTAGATGTGTAGAGGAATAGTATTTTTTAATGGCTGGTAGTGAAATGAAGTATAAATTGTTGCGAACACGATTTCTTTTGCCTATATCAGATACATTGGGCCGGCACTCAAGAATTCAAGATGGATTTATTTTCATAGAAGGAGATAAAATTAAGGAATTAGGAGAATTTGATCCTCAGCGAATTGGTCAAATTATCGATAAGTATGGATCAGAATTACAGATAATTAAACCACCAAACACTAAATCAGATGGAACTGAAGAGGTTCCTCTGATCAATGGTGTGGCTTTACCTGGATTCATAAAAGCTCATGGACATGATCATGAATCACCTATTATCGGAATAGCTAAAGATGTACCATTAACTACATGGCTTGATGAAGCCGTGAACCTATTCACAGGATATTTACATTCAAAAGAAAAAGAACTAACAGACCATTTTGGTAAATCTCCCTATTTAATCACATATCTTAAGGCACGAGTAGATGATTTACAACATGGAATCACCTCATCAGTTGTACATCATTGTAATTTCAACAAATACCACGTAAACGAGCTTATTGAAGCCAACAAGATTGCTGGAACGAAAATTATTGTTGCAGTTGGGTCTCAGGATCGACATTATGATTCAAGGATTTTGGATATTCCTGCAAACGTAGCAATTGAGAGGCTTGATCTGCTTTATGAGAAGTATAAGGATGAGCCAAATGTCAAAATTATCCCTGGTCCTGATCAATTTTTCTCAAATAGTCCAGAGTTGTTATCAGCTCTAAAAAAATGGGCAAATAAGCATAAGACATTGATTCACATTCATAGTAGTGAGGAACCAGCGACCACAAAGTGGTTCCGTGAAGAATATGGAATGACTCCTATTGAATATGGGGATTCGATAAATTTTCTTGATGAAAATACCTTCGTTGGGCACCAGGTTCATAATACAGACAATGATATCGATCTATTATCAAAAACCAAAACTAAAGTTGTCCACAATCCGCTAGCGAATACGATTCTTGGATCAGGTATTCCTGCTCTACAAAAATTTAAAAAACATAATATTGATTTTGCAATTTCTACTGATGGGTCTGGAAGTGCTGATAATCAGAATATAATAAATGCTGCAAGAGTTGCTGCTCAATATCAGAAGGCTTATAATCAAGATGCAACGTTAATGAACGCTCAAGATGTTCTCGAACGAATCACAATAATTCCTGCAAAATTTTTAGGATTTAACTCTGGATCTTTAGATGTAGGAAAATCCGCTGATATCACAATCATTGATTTGTCGGTACCAAATTTGATACCCACAAGGATCGATAATATTGTAGAGAATTTACTCTGGGCTGCCAATGGCAATGAAATTCAGTATGTGATTTCGAATGGAAATATTTTGATTGATAATTATAAATTCTTATCGTTACATACGAATGAGATTCTTGCTGATGTGGATGAATTATCAACTATGTTTTATGAACATAAAATGCATACTGCAGCTCAAAAAGCTACTGGAATCCGAGATAGTAGCTAAAAATACGAGATTGATGAATTAAAAAATCGAGAAGGAATTTTAAGACATAATCTACGTTTAAAGAAGGCTTAATCTTTTATAACTCATCAATTGTAGTTATTTCGAGATATTTGAATTTCCCAAGATTTTTTATAGAAGAGCGGTTAGAATATCTATGAGATCTCAGCCTCCAGTTGATTTTGTAGCTTGTCCTTGGTGTAAAACCGAGGAGGTCAAACTGCTGGTTAGGCAAAAAACATTAAAATTAAAATGTGGTAAATGCGGGATGGATGCATATGTGACAAAGATCCCTAGAAACAAAAGAGTATCTCATTAAAAAGAAGAAATTTTTTCAGTTAGTCTCTCAAATGGTATTTGTTCGCAATCATATAAAATCAAGAATGATATTTCATTCATTCCGAAACTCTCTGGCTCCCAAATTCTTCGTTCCAATTTAACTTCTTTAAAGAGAAACCTTCTTTTTCTAAGATTAGAAGAAGTCTTTCCTTTTCTGAGATAGGATCTCGAGTGTATTTATCTATTGTTAAGCATTTCCCCCCCTCGATTGATGTTTCAATATCACCCCGAGCAGCTGTTGATCCACATAGATGAGGTGCATCAAGGATACCTATTTTCACAGCTCTTGAAAGAGTTATAGGATCTGTAAGTGGATTTTCCACATCATTAGAAGCAATACTACAAATGGCCTGTAATATATAATTAGCATCAGTTATAAGTTGCTGTTTATACGATCTTAATTTCGGATCTTGTGAGATTGAGGGTAATCCTCTAATAGAATTAGAAATAATTTTATACGCAATCTTTGCACTTTCAATAATATCTTTGCTTGTAGCAACATGATTGGCTTCACAGTAGCTTACAACATGTACTATGTGGGGATCAAGAAACATTGCCATTTGGAGAGAGGAAGATAATTGCCCTTTTGCTTTGTCTAAATCTTCTGGGAAACTAAAAAGTCCTGTTCGAACTTGACGATACGATGTAAAATTCTTATCATGCAAATTTTCAATTAGCTCTGTTTTAGCCTTCATTTTCGCTAAATCGAATCTTGGAGAAATGTATAAAGGTGTATCAAGCATCAATTGAGAAATATAATATTTGACACCTGCTTTTTTAGCATTATAGGCACCTAGAAAAGCGGCAGCTACAGCTACTGAGTCTGGAGCGAATCGTAAACTCCAGTGATGTGCCTCATTCGCTTCGAATGGTATATTTCGTTTACCATGCCAAGCCATATTCTGTTGATTTTCTCTAATTGCATCAGATAAGACTCTTAAACTTCTGCCATCAAGTTCTGAATACCAAAAAAGTGGTGTTGCTCCCCAAGCAATATTTATTGTTCGTTGTAACAACTCCGCCATTTTTATTAGATCTCGTGTCCCAGAATAACAACGTAAGAGAGGATTATTGCCTATTCTAGATGCCTTGTAGAAATCAAGTAGATCTTCTTCAGACCGTATTGGAACTCCCCCTGCTCCGTTCTCTAACATCTTATAATCATTCGGGCGAAAATAATTTTCCTGAAAGTTCTGATCAGGTCCAATAGAAATTATATCTAATACTTTTGCACGAGCGATCGCTTCAATACCTTTTAGAGTTGTTTCAACCGAAGGTAATCCAAAATGAGCTCTTAGAAGCGGAAAGGGTTTAGATAATTCGATTCGATCAATTAGATTATTTGGAAACACTTCCTCCTCAACTTTTGAACTTACTGTTCTTCTTAAGAAACTTAAAACCTCTTGTTCTGTTGTTTCGCTACCGAAAAGGTAGGAAAAAACACCTAATGGCTTGATAGCTTCACAGACAGGAGTTGTACCACCAAAAATCCATTTTTTCTCTTTTAATTCAGGAGTTAACTGACTTTGTAGTTCCTTTATCAAATCAATTGCTGATTCAGGAGTTAAACGATAACTTAATGCTATTATATACGGATCATTCTCGTTTATTTTTTGAAAAATCTCGCTGATGGTGTTAGGAGGTCTTAAAAACTCGGTTTTGTAACCTTGATTATGAGCTAATCTCATAAAGTTGAATATTCCAGCAATATGAACACAGGAACCCAATGTAGCACACAATATGGTTTTCTTGCTATTCATTCTTCCAATACGCCCTCCATTTTTCTTATATCGATATAAAATTCATCGCCGACCTGTAGATATTCTTTAATTAAATAGCTCGGAATTCTAGCCAATCCTAACGATTCCATCGTACGGCCAGTAATTCGATAATCTGTGTTTAACAGGCAGTTTGCTAGATGAATAATTACATTTATATTTGGTGTGAGTATTCCTACTGCCGCTCCTAGGCTAGAAATAGGAACTAAACCTGTTGGTACATCTTCAAAAATATATCTAACTTTGAGGGTTGAGGGTGCCACAATATCATGATATTCTTTAGTATTCTGAATTATTTCATGAAGGCTGGTCCCCTTTGATTCATAAACTACTTTTAGCCAGTTTTTGAGGGAAATTGCTGTGACTCCATATGCATTAGCAACTTTAATTCTTTCTTCGTCCATTTTTTCTAGGAACGATGCTACTGTTGGAGTGATACCATCGATATAATGCCGATAGGCAATTTTAGGATTTTCACATCTAGCAACATTGAGTAACAAAGGTGCTGGATGAAGAATTGCCCCTATATTATTAAAAGATGTATTTAAAACTGTTTCAGCTTCAATAAAAGCAGGATTTAGATCTTTCAACTTTGATACTATTTCATTATTATAGAAATGCAGGAAAAGCTGCAACTGGTAATTTCTTTTTTATCCCTGCAATGATTACATGGGCAGGTTTCGGACTTCGTGAAACAAATAGAAATGATTGTGTTTCGGCAATTTTTGGTCTAAAAGGTCCGTTCCAATTTCTAATGGTATTACTGAACTCTAAAGCGCCACCAGTCCTCCCTGGATTTAAAACGACTAATTGATCTTTATCCAGATATCGTGCAATTCTTTGAGCTATTTCTTTATGCGCATTTGCAGGAGTTACAATCATTATAAGCTGACTGTCTTGAATGGCTTCCTTGATTGAAGTTGTTGCTAAATCAACAGAAAAATACCCCTCAATCATTCCACTTGCTATTATTCCGTTGTTATTTCGAATAGCGTCTATAGTATTTCTGGATCTGTTCCATAACTTAACATCATACCCCATATTTTTCATATAAGCTGCAAAAGCGTGTCCTCCATTACCAGCACCTAGAATAGATATACAATTTTCATCAAGAGTTGTCAAGAGTACCTAAAGTCACCTACTATTATTATAAATTTATGAAGCGTACCACATTGGTAGAAAATACAAAATGTATCATTTTCGAGGTATACGTAAGAAATTGTTAAGCAATGAATACCCTAGAAATGTAGTTACACTCCTCATATAGATTATTGGGGTAATCACTATCCAACTGATGAAATCAATAACCAAAGTGTGGTTATCGTTTATAACAATTTCAAATACCTCTGTATCTTCATATAAAGTAATCATAAAATGAATTTAAAGATTTTGCCTAGTTTATAAATGATTTAGACATAGATCAATAAATTCTTTGATTTCTCAATTTTTAAGCATTGATTCAGTAAAATACAGCATTTTAAGAGTAAAATACTAATTTCAAGATTTTTGACGCCTAGTTGTGAAAATCGATTAACAGTCGAAAATAATTATCAATTTATGTTCAATACAATCATATGAGCCGAATTTAGTCAGGATGTTAACTTTAATGATTTATCTTACAATTTTGCCTTATATATATGACGAAGGTATTACATATTTTAGATAAAATCAAAAAAGTACTCACCGTTCTAAAACTAAGAATAAAAAGCAATAAAGATCAACCTCGTTTTGAGTTTCCTGAAGCAGGATGTAGGATCAGTGGACAATGGTACCATAGAAATTAATTGTGATGTATTGGTTATCGGTTCTGGGATCTCTGGATTACTATTTGCTCTAAAAGTGGCTAATAATGCAAGAGTGATCATTTTAACAAAAACTAAAATGTCAGATTGCGCAACATCATTAGCTCAGGCAGGAATATCAGCTGTATTTTCAAAAAACGACAATTTTGATTCACATATACAAGATACACTGAAAATCGGGAAAGGTTTGTGTCATCCAGAGGTAGTTAAAGAAATAGTTACAGCAGGACCAGATCGTATCAGGGAACTGGCTTCATGGGGAGCAAAATTTACAAAAGATAAGAATAATGAGTATGATCTTGGATTAGAGGCTGGACATTCATGTCGACGTGTTGTTCGATCAAAAGATATTACTGGTATTGAGATCCAGAGAGCTTTGGAAAATACCATTTCTAAAAATCCTCAGATAGAAATCTTAGAACAACATATAGCGATTAATTTGAAAATTCGTACTGGACGGTGCTTAGGCGCATATGTATTAAATAAGGCAACTGGTAATGTAAAAAATTTTTCATCTAGAGTCACAGTTCTAGCTACTGGAGGTCTAGGTAAAGCTTTTCTTTTCACAAGCAACCCTGATGTATCTAGTGGAGATGGAATAGCAATGGCATATCGTGCTGGTGCTACAGTAATGAATATGGAGTTTATTCAATTTCATCCAACTTTGCTTTATCATCCTTATGCTAAATCCTTCTTGATATCTGAATCTCTTCGTGGTGAAGGAGCACGATTGATAGATGAAGATGGAAATCGGTTTATGGAAGCATATGATTCACGAATGGAATTAGCGCCAAGAGATACAGTAGCTCGTGCAATTGACTCAGAATTAAAAAAAACAGGTGTAAATCATTTATACCTCGATATTTCATTCAAAGATTCCCAATTTATTAAGAATAGATTTCCAGGGATATATCAAAAATGCTTATCTTTGAATATAGATATAACTAAAGAACGTATTCCAATTGTACCAGCAGCTCATTATTCCATTGGTGGAATTAAAGCTTCAGTATCAGGAGTTACAGATATTTCAAGTCTTTTAGCTATAGGAGAGACCAGTTGTACTGGTTTTCATGGAGCTAATCGTATGGCTTCTAATTCTTTGCTTGAAGGAGCAGTTATGGCGCACTATGGAGCAAGAGAATGTTTGAGGATTCTACAAAAAGACAGACCATTTGAATCATTTTCCCTATGGCATGCTGCTGATGCAGTGGATAGTGATGAATCAGTAGTTGTGAGTCAGAATTGGCAAGAATTACGATTACTTATGTGGAATTATGTCGGGATTGTGAGATCAGATAAACGTTTACGTAGAGCAAAACGAAGGATAGAACTACTCCAAAATGAGATAAATCGTTATTATTGGGATTTCAAGATTACTTCAGATTTAATAGAACTTCGAAATCTAGTAAATGTATCTGAGATGATTGTGGATTCAGCTTTCCATCGAAAAGAGAGTAGAGGTACACATTACTCAGTTAATTATCCTCAAATGAAAAAAACTGTCAAAGATACTCTCATTCGAAAAACTGTTGTTAGTGAGGTTCTAAATTCAAAATCTATGTAAAGCTAGCAACCAACATACCATAGTACGATGGGTGGGCACGTATCAAGAATCTCGGACTTAAATTTGAATTTTCTAGTAATCCTTGTAGAATTATTAATCCAGGAAAGCCACAACATAAAGCTTCATCTAAAACATTCTTTGCTCCACTTAGTAATAAGTTTTTATCCCCTGTCTTTACCCATTGCTCTATGATCTGATCGAACTCTTCAGCTTTTTCAGAAAATTTGTATGGTCCATCCTGTGAATGCGTATGAGCTAGATCACCACTTATCAAAGCGATTATTCTTTTATCTGATTTGTTAAAATACTCAACCAAGGAAGAACCTAAATTCATGAGTTCAGGAATCATCTCTTTAGCTTGATCATATCGCCTAGTTGGAAGAGACATTATAATATATTTCATATCTATTTCTTTGAGAAACCATAAGGGAACTACTTCTCCCCAACGAAGGGGGGAAGGCACCCCAGCAGTGAAACATGTGATTGCACTTACTGGAATGCGAAGATTGGTTAGAAATTTGAATAAGGTTCTTGTTTCATCTTGGTCTAAATTGATTTTAGCTTTGAAATTATGATATTCATTCTCCCATTCGGCTGTACCTTTTGCTGTCTTGTTGGCATAAAGTCCATAATCATTCGAAAGGCTAATACCATGGGGAGTAACTAAAAAACAGAGTTCTGGATTTAAATCTCGTATTTTTTGACTAATCTTGACCATTTCAATGTAGATTTGCCTTGCTGAATCTGAAATCCTTTCTTCTGAAGGATTTAATATAAGCGATCCATGTGGAACGAAAAAAGATCCTATTAGCACCATTATGTTATCACCATGAAAAAAATACGATACAAAAAATTAAAGAAATCATTACTAATAAAGGATATCTACTGATATGCCTAATTTCTTTTGAGGAAAATCGAATGTCAATGGAAGAATTGCTTACAGCAGAAAATTACCCTGAAATGACGCTTCCCTGGGATCCTCCTTGTTTAATTTGTGATCATTTGGAAAAGTGCAATTTAGCATTCTCTGAATTTAATCCAATTAGCTGCCCTTGGATGAATCTTTTCTTATCGAGAGGCAAAACTGAATAAAACGATTTTAGCTATTTTGATCTTGATTTTACTTCCCTTTTTCAGATTTGTTTTTTATAAGTAGAGACATGCGCGAAATTTTTTTTTTTTTTTTGAGTTAAATTACCATGAGTTCGAATTATTCAGAATCTAACTTCGACAAAAAACACAATTTTAATGAACAAGATCGGAATACTTATCAAGCGACAAAACATGACAAATATCCTTCTCTTGTTCAGCTATGGGGTAGGAGTGACCATAGTTTTAACTGTTATGGTTGTCAGATCGGAGTATTATCGCCATTTGTATCTCGAGGTCGCGTGGGATCAGTATTCGCTCGAGAATATCAGATTATGCTTTTATCACTTGAGTCCAGTGATACTCCTTCTTTATCCTCTTGTTGACGATTAAATAAACGACAAGGGCGACCTGCAACAGATAGGCGATTTCAATTGCGATTCGTGATTTGGTGGAAGTTGTTCGGACCGATTGGGCAGCAGTCTGCGGTCGAGACGTTAAATCGATCCCCTTCGTTACAAAAGATTCTAGCCGCACCGCAGGATCCGTATACTCGATCGTCTTTACGACGATTTTTACATCTCCTTGGAGAACCTGGATTTCAAGAAATAGGAATAATACTGGTCAAATTTCTAGTAAAAAAGAAATATCTGCAGCTTTCTCGGATGACAATTGATTCCTTTCCAGTTTATTCGTATTTGAATCCCATAAAGTGTTATCGAAGTGCACCTTTCAACCGTAAGGTGGCAAAACAACTTTATAGCCGGTTAAATTTGGATACCGTTCTTCAATTGTTCCTAAACAGCATGGTACAACTAAACCC
>SDBT01000515.1_pt1 | contig 61282 bp, 60 predicted proteins | sample 2277101 | NCBI WGS metagenome assembly SDBT01 (sample SAMN10404973, study PRJNA504765) | marine sediment metagenome | isolation source: marine sediment core GS10_PC15, 103 cmbsf | place: Arctic Ocean: Southern Knipovich Ridge | collected 2010 | reverse complement strand
CGCGCGCCGGTTCGAGTGTGCAGGCGTACTCGTGCAGTACGTCAAGCACTCGAATCAAGCGCAACGCAGTCATCGCGAGTCATTGCGCCCGCGCAGCCGCGACCCGTTGAGAAACCCGGGCTACCTACCCCGAACGCGCGGCGGCGGCATGCAGTTGCCCGCAGGCGGCTGCGATGTCCGTGCCGCGACTGTAGCGAACGAGCGCATCGAGCCCCCCGCGCAATACCTGTAAGCGGAACTGTTCGATGGCCCGCGCCGAGGGCCGCTCATATGCCAGACCCGGAAGCTCGTTCCAAGGGATCAGGTTGACCTTGGCAGGCAGGCCGCGCAGAAGCTCGCCCAAACGAACCGCGTCCTCGGGGTGGTCGTTGACTCCCGCCAACATGACGTACTCGAAGGTGACCCTTTCCCGGGTTCGCAATGGCAGCGAGCGAATCGCTGAGAGCAGCTCCCCGATGGGCCATTTACGGTTTACCGGCATGATCTCGGACCGGACCTCATCGGTGGTGGCATTCAGGGAGATCGCAAGTCGTGGCCGCCGCTCACCGAGCTCCGCCAGTCGCTTGATCTCCGGAACCACGCCCACCGTCGACAAAGTTATTCGCCGCCAGCTCAGAGCCGGCCCACACGGATCCTGCAGCCCACCGATCGCCTGCGCAACCGACTCGGCGTTGTCCAGAGGCTCGCCCTGCCCCATGAAGACGATGTTGACCGGTAGGTCGGGAGCGTTCAGCTCCGTGCGCAGACGCAAAGCCTGGCCGACGATTTCCCCTGCCGTCAGGGACCGCGTCAGGCCCATGACCCCGGTCTGACAAAATCGACAGGCGAATCGGCAACCGACCTGAGAGGACAAGCACAAGGTCACACGATCCTCATAAGGCATCGTCACCGCCTCGACGCTCGTACCATCCGCGAGCCTCATCAGGTGGCGTTGCGTTCCATCCGAAGACTCAAATGACCTGTTGATGGATGGAGGCTCGACGGAGCAGTGCTGGGCCAGCTCGGCGCGCAACTCCACCGGCAGGTTCAGCATCGCGTTGAAGTCGTAGACGCCCTTGCGAAAAACCCAGTCAGCCACCTGATCGGCGCGGTAGGGGGCATCGACCCACTCCGCCATCGCCTCTCGCCAGCGGCTAGCGGGAAGATCGAGGAGGGATGGCAGGCCATCGCTCGCGGACGTGTCGGGGGAGTCACTCATGGCGTTCATTCTCGCACGGCCGCCGGTCCGGATCTCTCAACGGGTCGTGAAGCGAGGGGGCGCAAGGGGCGCGAAGGGCAGCGACCAATCTCGTCGAAGATGAGCGGATGTAATTGACCCTCCCATACGTCGTCCCTATAATTCCGACGCCGCGCGGCCCGATAACCTGGCACTCCATTCAAGCCGCCCCAGCACTGACGATGTACGTCATTTACACCTTTTTATACGCCTTGGGCCTGTGTGCCTACGCGCCTCGCACTCTGTGGGCTCTGCTCCGCGGCGGGCGCTATGCCGACGGCCTGGCGCAACGTCTCGGTCAGGTTCCTCCGGATCTTCAGGAAATCGAGCCGGGCGCCGTGTGGATCCACGCGGTCTCGGTTGGCGAAGTGCATGCGGCGCGAGGACTGATTCGTCACCTGCGCGAGATGCTTCCGGGCGTGTCCATGCTGCTCTCGACGACCACCTCCACGGGTCAATCTTTGGCGGCGCGATCCGATGCCGATGCCCACTTCTTCTGTCCACTCGACTTGCCCGGTGCAGTCAGCGCCTACCTCGATGCCCTGCGACCACAGGCGCTTCTGCTCGTGGAAACTGAAATCTGGCCCAACCTGGTTCGTGCCTGTCGGGAGCGAGGAATACCCGTGGCTGTGGTCAACGGGCGCCTGTCGGCGGCCTCGCTGTCGCGCTATCGCTGGCTCGGTCAGTGGTGGCGCTCCGTCATGGGACAGGTCTCGGTGATTTGTGCCCGGACACCGCGCGAAGCTGCTCGCTTCAGGGCCCTCGGGGTACCGGCAGAGCGAGTCTTCGCGACGGGAAATCTGAAGGCGGACGCGGCTGTCTTGGCCTCACCCATCGAAACCCGCCAGGCGCTCGCAGACGTGTTGCACTTGGGCGCGGGCGCCGAGCTCTTGGTGGCAGGTTGCACGATGCCGGGAGAAGAGGATCTCGTCCTGCAGGCGTTCGCGAAGACACGCAAGGCCCGTCCCGACATCCGACTCTTGCTCGCTCCGCGACACCCGGAACGGTTCGATCAGGTGGCCGACGCGGTGACGGCTTCAGGATGGCAGTGTCGCCGCAGGAGCAGCGGCGGCCCCGACGGTGCCGAGGTCCTGCTGCTGGACACAATCGGCGAGCTTCCCGTAGCCTACGGTTTGGGAATAGCCAGCTTCGTCGGCGGCAGCATGGTCCCGACCGGCGGCCACAATCTCCTCGAGCCTGCGGTCTACGGTCAGCCGGTGCTGTTCGGCCCACACATGGAGAACTTCGCCGCATTGGCTGAGGAGTTCCTGCAGGCGGGAGCGGCCACGGTCGTGAGCGATGCCGACGAGCTTGCCGATGCGTGGATGACGCTGCTGAGTAACGAAGAGCAGCGAGAAGAGATGGGTAGCAGAGCTCGAAGGGTTGCCTTCAGGGATGCCAACGCCGGGCGGCGCACAGCCCGGGTGCTGTCGGCACTCCTGAGCTGATCGCGAAGGCTTGGCATGGTCAAACTTCTGGGCGCGGCTTGGGGCGCGATTGCAGCGCTGCGGGTCGCAACTTTCCAACGTGGATGGCGACACGTGGCGCAGCTGCCGCGGCCGACGATGAGCGTCGGCGGCTTGTCGGTCGGCGGCGTCGGCAAGACGCCAGCCGTCGCGACTCTGGCGGAACTACTGATCGCGATGGGCATGCACCCGGCGATTCTCAGTCGAGGCTATCGGAGAGAAGGGCGTGAGCCGCTCTTGGTCTCACGCGGCAACGGCCGGCTACTCGTACCCGAACGGAAGGCCGGCGATGAGCCTTTCTGGCTTGCCCGCACTCTTCCTCGGGCGGCAGTGGCGGTAGCCAGCCGTCGCGAGGAGGCGGCCGAACTGGCACTCGACGCCTCCCCTGTAGATGTCTTCCTCCTCGACGATGCCTTCCAGCATTTGCGCGTCTCGCGGGATGTCAATTTTCTGGTGGTCGACGCCTCGATGCCGTTTTGGCAAAACTCCCCCATGCCCGCGGGACGGTTGCGCGAGAATCCGTCTGCTGCATCTCGTGCCGATGCTTTTCTTCTCGTTTCGAGTGGTGAAGTCGATGTCCTACCATCGCTGAGATCGCGCCACCCCGCTCGACCGGTGTTCGAGCTCGAGCCGATGCAGCCGGCAGCGTGGTCACTCATGCATTACGCCGCCGGCGCCACGCCGGGCACGGCGGTGCTGGCGCCTGATCCCATGCCGCCAGCCGATCTGCCGCAGCCGTTGTACGCCTTTGCCGGCATCGCGCGGCCGAACAGATTCTTCGATGACCTGAGGAATGCGGGCCTAGTGCTTGCCGGGAGCCGCAGCTTCCCCGACCATCATGTCTACGGACCGGCGGATTTGCGCCGCCTGGAACGAGAGGCGCAGGCCACCGGCGCCGCAGCTCTAATGACGACAGAAAAGGACGCTGTGCGAATTCCGGCTGAAAGACGAAGTGTGGAAACCTACGTCTGGCGCTACAGGTTGCAGCCACGGCAACCCGAGGAGCTCGGCACTTGGCTACTGGGACGCATGAGGGCAGCGAACAGAGGTACGCAGTGAGCTCGTCGGGGCTGATAACGCGCGCTGCGATGAGGGCCCTGCCGCACACCAGCTTTGCTACCGCCGGAAGAATCGGACGCGGCTTCGGGCGACTCGTCGGTATGCTCGATGCCCGGCATCGACAGGTTGCCGACCGCAATCTCGCGATGGCCTTCCCGCAAGCCACGGCGGCGGAGCGAAAGGTGCTCGGCCGGGCCTCATTCGCGCAGGCGGGCCGAACGATCTTCGAGATGCTGTGGAGCAGCCAACTCACACATGACGACATCCACGAAGTAGGAGTCGTTGAAGGCTACTCGAACATGGAGGCAGCCCTACAGCAGGGCCGTGGCGCCCTCCTGGCCAGCGGCCACTTCGGCAATTGGGAGCTGATGGGCGTCGTATTCGGGCTGGTGGGCATGCCGCTGCAAGTTATCGGCCGGCGCCTTGCGGACCCTGACCTGGAGAAGGCTCTCTTCACTCTCCGAACCCGCACCGGGAATCAGGTGATCAGCAAGGAGGGTGCGGTTCGTGGTGCCTTGCGGGCGCTGCGGCAGGGTGACGTGGTCGCGGTCATGATCGACCAGAACACGATACCTTCCCAAGCCACGTTCGTGCCTTTCTTCAGCAAGTTGGCCGCGACATCACGGCTCCTCGCGCAACTTCATCAGAGAACCGGGGCCCCCATCGTGCCTTCCTTCGCGGTGCCCGATGGCCGCAAGTACCGCTTCGTGATCGAGCCCGCCATCGAGCTCGGTGACCTTCCTGCTGAGGAGGCCATCGAGTTGGTGACCGCAGCGGCAACAGCGAGGCTCGAAGAGCACGTTCGCGAGCATCCCGAGGCTTGGCTGTGGATCCACGATCGCTGGAGAACGAGGCCCGCATGACCGGCGAATGGGTGGTGCGGCTGCCGACATGGCTGGGAGACACCATCATGGCCATGCCGACTCTGCGCCGACTTGCTGCGGCCGTTCCTGATCGCCTGACACTTTGGGGGCCGGGGCACGTCCAGCCGCTCCTGGCCGAGCTCGGACTGCGGACCCGCTACGTTCCCTATCGCCGTCGTCCCGGGCTCGCGGGTGTGCGGGATGCCTGGGGTGCCATCTCGGACCTCCGTCGGCTCGACCTCGACGCAGCGTTTCTTTTGCCCAATGCTTTCGAGGCTGCCCTCATTCCGGCTCTCGCTCGCATCCCCCGCCGCGTCGGTTATTCGACCGATGGTCGCGGCTGGCTGCTCACCGACGCCCTCGCTCCGCCCCCCGCGCACCATGTCGTACACGAGGCCGACCGCTTCGCTGGACTGCTCGAGCCACTTGCAGTGGCGGCACCGGCCAACGCCGATCTCGAGATACCCGTCTCGCCCGAGCTCGAACGACGTTCAGACAGCATCATCGCTGCGCCCGGGGACGTCATCGGCTTGGTTCCGGGAGCTGCCAACGGGCCCGCAAAGCGTTGGCCAGCGGCGGCGTACGGTGCCCTCGCCACAGCGTGCGCGGAGGCCCTCGGCACAAGGCCGGCGCTGCTTGGAGGTCGCACGGACCGAGCCGCCGCAGCGGCGGTCCAGGAAGCGTCCGAGGTCAAGTGCATCGATCTTGTGGGAACGGATCTCATCGACCTCGCGGCGGCTTTGTACCGCTGCCGAGTAGTGGTCAGCAATGACACGGGAGCGGCTCACCTCGCGGCCGCTCTGGGGCGACCGACGATCGTCCTGTTCGGCCCGACAGATCCCCTGCGAACTTGCCCTCGCGGGCCGCATGTCTATCCCGTAAGCGTGGACTGCTCCTGCCAGCCATGCCTCTCTCACGATTGCCCCCTCGAGCACCACTGCATGGACGGGCTCGAGGTAGAAACCGTGTTCAAGTCCGTGGCCGACGCGTGGAGAAGTCCGGCATGAGTAGTTGACGCTGGGGCGATCGCAACGTAACTTCATTCTCCGATCGAGCCTGTCTTTTCTTCGCAATTGAGGAAACTGAAGCGCCCTGTTCGCCATGCTCCCATCCTCTGCCTCCAGCTCGCCGTTGATGGCCGAGCTCCGACCTTGGATCGAGCGATTCAGCTCCCTACACGTTTTGGTTTGGGGTGACGTCGTAGCCGACCGGTTTCTCTATGGCTCGACGACACGGGTCTCACGAGAGGCCCCGGCCCTGGTGCTCAAGCACGAGTCCGAGGAGGTTCGCCCGGGTGGGGCCGGCAACGCTATGCTGAACGTCGCCGCCCTCGGGGCGCGGGTCAGTGCCGCCGGCTATGTCGGCGATGATGCCGTGGGAAACGCTCTTCTCGCGAGCCTGCAGCAGGGTGGCGTCAGCACCGACCATCTCGTGCGCCGGAGTGACTCCGGCACACCGGTGAAGACCAGGGTGATGGCGGGCGGTGTGCACACGGTGAGGCAACAGGTCCTGCGCATCGACCAGGAAATGCCGTGGACAAGCGACGTGGATGCGAGCTCGGCGCTCGTGGGGTCGCTCACTGCCCTGCTCGATGATGTCGACGCGGTGTTGATTTCCGACTACAGCCTCGGCAGCGTCGACGCGAACCTCTACCAGCAGCTCCGGCCCGTGCTCGCGGCCCGAAACCTGCCGGTATTCCTCGACTCCCGCGCGTCGTTGCTCGGCTTCGCTGGGGTAACCGCTGCCACTCCCAACCAGGCCGAGGTGGAATCAGCGCTGCATATCGAGCTCGACGACGACATGGTGGCCCTCGAAGCCGCGGGTCGCCGCCTCCTGGAAGAGCTCGCCAGCGAGTTGATCCTGATCACGCGCGGATCACGCGGCATGGTGCTGTTCGAGCGAGATGCCGAGCCATTGCACCTCGCCATTCATGGCTCCGATGAGATCGCCGATGTGACGGGTGCGGGAGACACGGTGATCGCCGCCTTCACTCTCGGTCACGTTACCGGCGCTCCGGCGGCCGATGCGGCCCGCTTGTCCAACGTTGCCGGAGGCCTGGCAGTCATGAAGAGGGGAACCGCTACCGTCTCGGCTGCCGAGCTCGACGAAGCCATCGCGAGGGGCGAGTGAGTAGCCGCGCCGCGGCTAAAATCTTCGCTCCCGAGCGTCTGACCGAGACGCTAGATGAACGCCGCCGGTCTGATGGCGTCAGCGTGGCTCTGGCCAACGGATGTTTCGACCTCCTGCATGTCGGTCACCTGCGCTACCTGGAGGCAGCCAGCGACGAGGCCGACATACTCGTCGTGGGGGTAAACGGCGACGAGACGGTGCGCGCCCTGAAGGGTTCCGAGCGACCGTTGTTTCCGGCCACCGAAAGGGCCGAGATGGTCGCGGCCCTGAGTTGCGTCGATTATGTGACGATCTTCCTCGAGGCCACGGCTGACGACCTCATCCGCCTCCTCCGTCCTGATGTACATTGCAAAGGCGCGGACTATTCAGAGGGGGTCCCCGAGGCCGACACCGTGCGCCAGGTCGGCGGGCGCGTCGCGATCGTGGGTGGGCCGAAGAGCCACAACACGTCCGATCTTCTCGGCAAGATACGAGCGAACGACCCGTGAGCATGAGCTTCACTGAACGTGCCCTGGTGGTTCGCCTCAGCTCGATCGGGGACGTCATTCACACCATGCCCGCCTTCATGGCATTGCGCCGCGCCGCGCCATCCGCGCTCCTCGGCTGGGTCGTGGAGCCCGCGGCGGCGCCCCTCGTGCAACGCTTGCCCGGACCGCTCCGCGTTCACGTTCTCGACACCCATAAGTGGCGACGTCGCTGGTGGCATCCGTCTGTGGCGCGTGAGGTCAGGAAGGGGATCGCGGACCTACGCAATGAGCGTTATGAGATCGCTCTCGACTTTCAAGGCCTGGTGAAGTCCGCCCTTGTCGGGCACCTCTCGCGTGCGCATCTCATCGGTTACGCCAAGAGCGATCTACGCGAGCCGCTGGCAGCACGCTGGTACGAGCGCATGGCACCCGAGTTCCCCGCCGGCCGTCACGTCATTTGGCGTGCAATGGAGCTCGCCAAACTCGCCGGAGTCGGGGCCGACGCGCTGGAGTTTCCGAAGCTGAGCCGTAGCCGTGACGAAGAGTATGTCGACCAGGAGCTGCGCAAAATGAGCATTGCCCGCTTCGCCGTCGTACACGCGGGAAGCAACTGGTCGAGCAAGAACTGGTCGCCGCTCCAGTTTGCGGCTTTCGGTCGGGCCTTCGTGCGACGTTCGGGATTGCCGATGATCTGGGTTTGGGGGCCCGGAGAACGCAATCGAGCAGAGGTGCTCGCCACGAGCGTGGGACTCGGCAGCCACGCTGCCTTCCCGACGTCGCTGACGCAACTCGCGGCACTGCTGCAGCGAGCCGAGTTGTTCGTAGGGGGCGACAGCGCACCGCTACACCTCGCGGTAGCGTGCGGAACTCCGATCACCGGTATCTTTGGACCGACCGACCCGCTGCGCAACGGTCCGCTGCGCGAAGAAGACCAATCGGTCCTCTATCGGCTACCCTGTTCCTTCTGCTTCCAACGGCAGTGTCCCGTGGGTACGCGCGAGTGCCTCGAAGGACTTACTGTCGACAGCGTCGTAGCCGCAGCTCTCGAGCGGCTGGCCACGGCAGGTGCTGAGACCGGATAGGTCGACATGATGAGGAACATGTCCCGGGGATGGCGAAGATGGGCCGCACACAATCGTGTGCGGGTCACGATGTTGTTCGCCGTTGCCTATGTGGCTTTCAGTCAACCCTCGGCAGCAGGGTTGGTCGTGGGAGCAGTGCTCCTGGCGCTGGGCCAGTCTCTGCGCCTGTGGGCTTCCGGGTGCCTGCAGCGCAATGTGAAGCTGGCCTGTTCGGGTCCGTATGCTCTCGTGCGCCACCCGCTCTATCTCGGCAGCCTGATCATGGGCATCGGACTCGCCGTCGCCGTGCAGCCGCCATATTGGTGGCTGCTCGCCTTCCTGGCCCTCTACGTCGCCTTCTACGGGCCGGCGATGCACGTGGAGGAGCTCCGACTGCAGTCCTTGTTCGGGTCGGAGTATCAGGAGTTCATGACCGATGTGGGGCGCCTTTGGCCGCGCTTCGCTCTCGCTGAGCGCTGGACTCGAGCACACCCCGGAAACGCGTTTTCCTGGAAGAGGGCGCTCGACAACAAGGAGCTTCGATCGGCTGCCGCCATGGCGACACTGCTGGTCATCCAGGCAATCAAGCTTCTCTAGCCTGGACGCCTTCGACCACGCGAATCCGGTTGACGACCTGCAGCACCCCGCGCACACGAGAAGCGCGGTCGAGTGCCTTGGCCACGGCCTCGAGAGAAGGCTGGATTCCCGACAGAACGAGAACGCCGTCACGGGTTTCGATCCGCAGGTCCCCAACGACAACCTCTGATTCCTCCTCCAGCACGCGCCGGACCTCCGCGCTGATCCACGCATCGATCGTTGGCTGGTCCTCTCCCACCGGACCCCTCGATGCACATGCCAGCGACAGCAGGCACACGGCGACCGCGCATGCGACGAAGCGTGACGAGAAATACGGGCTAACCGGCAAGCTATCCGGGTCGGCTGTCCGGCGGAATCTCATGGCCGCACCTGCCAACTCGGCGACAGCCCTCCCAAACGACGGGCCACGCCGTACAGGAGCGCACCAACGCCGACGGTGGCAAACGCAGCCCCTGTCGGCCAAGGCTGATCAAGGAATCCATTGGTGAGCGCTGCCACTACCAGCACCACGAAGATCGCAGGAGTCACCGGATAGCCCGGCACGCGGAAGGCACGGGGACCGTCCGGGTCCTGTGAGCTTTGGCGACGACGCACCAGGTAGACGGAAGCAACCGCGAGACCCGTGAACACGAGCAACGAAGAACCGATGTAGGTCAGCAACGCACCGAACGCACCCGTCAATGCCAGCATGGCTGCCACTCCCGCCTGGGCCAGTATGGCGAGCACAGGTGCCTGGGTACGCTTGCTGAGGCGGTCGAAGCCCGGCAGTCCCAGCCCGTCGCGGGCCATGGCGTAGTAGACGCGGGGCCCGGCGGCCATCACTGCGCTCAGGGATCCGAGGATGGCGACAGCGATGACAGCAGTAACAGCTCGAGCGCCCATATCTCCGAAGAGAATATCCGCAGCGAAAAAACCGACGGCAATCTCCGCCTTCCACTCCGCCGCCGGCAGCGCGTAAAAGAACAGCAAGTTGAGAGCCAGGTAGGCGATCGTCACGACGATCGTACCGCCGATGAGAGCGCGAGGAAGGTTGCGGTACGGATCTTTGACCTCACCCGCCAGATACGCAGCGGCATTCCAACCGCTGAAGGCGTAGCTCACTTGAATCAGGGCGATCCACCAGGAGCCAGACTGCGCGCTGCTCGAGAAAACGCCACGCCAATCCCCCCGGCCTGTGGCAAATCCCGCCACCACCAGGATGGCGATGGCCACGAGCCCGAACAAAGCCAATCCCGACTGCAGGAGGCCACTGCCGCGGACGCCTACACAGTGGTAGGCCGCCAGCGCCACGATGAGTACCGCGGCCGCCACGGCACCCTGGCTGACAGGCCCGTCGAAAAACGGGTCGCGGGGATTCCAGGAGGGCAGTAGCTCGGCCGCGTAGGCTACGGCTGCGAGGGCCATGGCGGCAGCGGCCGCCGAGAAGCCGACCAGGAATGAAACCCAACCACTCAGAAAGCCCCATAGCGGACCATACACACGCGCCAGAAAGTGGTATTCACCGCCGGCCTCAGGCATGCGGGTGGAGAGCTCGGCGTATGTAAGGGAGCCACACAACGCGAGCACAGCTCCTGTAGCCCACACCGCGAGCGCCGCGGGGCCGCTGCCCGCCGCAACCCGCACGAAGGCAGGAACCGTGAAGATCCCAGCCCCCACCATGCTGGTGACCACGAAAGCACCGGCGCTCCAGGGCCCAAGAGCGCGTCTTAGATCTGCAGCAGGCATATTGGCCTCACCTGGGCCGAATGGCTTCGTCGTGACTCCTCCGCGATGGCGCCAGCATCTCCTCGTCGTCCCTCCTTGCCCTCGGCCCGCAAGTCCTACCTCCCAGACCCACCACACTTTCACCACGGCCTGCTGGGAGCCGGAAAGGGTGCTAATTGCCCCGTCGCAAGGTACTCATCGTGCGCCCGGAGGTCAATCGTCAAGTAAGCCCGATGGTGATGGTTTGGGATGATGCGAGCGAATGAGCAGAATGGGTGAAAGATGTGTATAGTCCCCGATGAATGCAAATAGAGGCTTTTCTCTCACTTCGATCGTGTACTAACCTGTGCGTCTCGCATGGGAGGTGGTGATCGTGGCGCAGAGCAACGAACAGGACGACGACCGGCGCCAGTACGAGCGCGTCAGGGTTTCGAAGCCGGTCAAGCTGGAAGCGATCCTGCGCGGACGGTTCATCGACATCATGCGGCTCGAGATGAGCGGTGTGACCATCGACGTGAGCCGCGGGGGCTTTCTCGCCAACGTCGATCAGAGTATCTCCCCGGGTGTTCGCTGTCGTGTCGATCTGCAGGAGAGCGAGAGTGATGGCGAGCCCGAGAGCCTGTGGGGGCGCGTGCGACGAGCCAGCATGGGCAACAAGGGCTTCGTTGTTGCTCTCGAATTCGATGAGCCCTTGAAGGCCATGGCTGCCCTGACCGGCCAGGAAGCTCCGGCCACCGAAGGCAAGGCCTCCGGCGGCGACTCCGATTCCGATTAGGGCGGCTCGCGCCTCACGATTTCCACCAACCATAGTTCTGCCGGGGCGCTTCGCGGCGGTCTTTTCGATACAATTTCGTTGCTTCAGCCGCTCGCGGAGCTGCGCGGGCCGGATACTTCAGGCTACGCTCACCCGCGACGCCACATCGATTGAGAACGGGAAAGGGTCCGCCCATGCGTGAGGAGAACCTGATGCTGCCCAAGGCCAGAATTCCCTTCGGGACCTGGGGAAGCAGCTACTTCCCAGCCTGGCAGACGTCCGCCTTGGCGGAGGTGAATATCGGCCAGTTCGCCGGCGAGGCAATGAACCGGATCATGGGCATCAGGGGGGTGTCCAACCGGGACATCGAGTACCTCGTCATTGGCTCGACAATCCCCTGGCACTGGAAGTTCTGGAACGCTCCGATGGTAGCGAGCTGCATGGGACATCGCGTGCCCGGCTTTCACGTCGAGCAGGCATGCGCCACGGGCCTACAGGCGGTACTGCTGGGGGGCGCCGAGATCCAATCGGGTGCGCATGAGGTCGTCGGTGTCCTGACCTTCGATCGCACAAGCGACTCGCCGGTCGGCGTATTCCCGGAGCGCCGCGCCCATCAACGGACGGTGCCCATCGCTGACGTCTGGGACAACTTCGGTTTCGATCCTGCCACCGGCAAGGCGATGATCGCCGCTGCCGGCAAGTCGGCCCGTAAGTACAAGCTCGATCGTCGCGAGGTCGACGATCTGGCCTTCTATCGCTACCAGCAGTACTTCGAGGCCAAGGAGTCCGGTTTCCTCGATCGCGTCCTCGTGCCTTTCGATATCCTCAATGTCAGTGGCCGCCCGCTCGGGCGCATCGACGATGACTTCGGCGTTCGCCCGCTCAGCCGCGACGGCATGCGGGCCATGCCCGAGCTCGACACCTGCGTTACCTCGGGCACACAAACGCACGCGTCCGACGGCATGGCAACCTTGCTGATCACCAGCAAGGAGAGGGTCGCGGATTTCAGCCCGAGGCCCGAAGTCGACATCCAGTTCGTGGCCAAGACGGAGGTGCGCGCCGACCCCAGCCTCATGCCCGAGGCGCCGGCGCTCGCCGTTCAGAAGCTGCTGAGCACCTCAGGCATGAGCATGGCGGATATGGCCGTGGTGAAGAACCACAACCCATTCGCCGTCAACGACGTTATCTTCTCCCAGCTCCTCGACTACGACTGGCACGACATGAACAAGACCGGCTGTTCGTTGGTCTGGGGGCACCCGCAGGGGCCGACGCTCACCAGAGTCGTGATGGAGGCCTTCGAGGAGGCCGTAGACCTGGGCGGGGGCAACGTATTGGTTTTTGGCTGCGCCGCTGGCGATGTCGGCATAGCCGCCATTTTCAAGGTCTCCTAGAGGGCACGCGGAATCATGACCAAGTCGATGAGGAAAGCAACACTGCAGACGATTGGGTTGGGGAGTGTCCTCGAGATCTTCCAGCACGGCAAGCTCCCGGCCGAGGCAGGCGAGCTGGTAGACCAGGTATTCGGCGATGCCGGCCAACGAGGCTCACTGGTGATCTCGGGAGCTCAGGGCATCGTCGGTTCCGGCAAGGCGATGCAGCTCGGCTCACGACTTTACCGGTACGGGGTGCCGGTCGTGGGGATCGACTTCCCCGGCGTCCCTAATGGGATCAGCAGGCACTATCCCGGCCTTGTACGCGCCTTCGGCCGTGACGGCGCCAACGAGATCATGGGCAGCATCGTTCAGCTCCACTACGATGGCACCCATCTGCCACCCGAGCTCTCGCAGTTCCGGCCGCGGTTTCTGCTCGAGGCGATCCCCGAGATCCTCAGCATCAAGCGGGCGCACTACGAGATCTTCCGAGGCGCGTTTCCGGACATCGAGATCCGCTCCGTAACCTCGGGCTTCCCAAGCTCTGAGCTGGGAGTCGGTATCGCGCATCCCGCCTACCCGCACGAGATCAACAAAGTCTGGGAGATCGTCGAGCCGGAGCCTTCCGCGGTCACGCAGCTCTTGTGGTCCGTGGGTTTGATGCCGATCCCGGTAAGCGATCACTGGTCGTTCGTTCTGGACGTGCTGTTTTGCGGCATAACCCTGGCCGGCCTGCGCTACCACGGCGCCTCCAACATGCCGTTTTGGAAGATCGACAAGCTGGTGCGAAAGCTGGCCGGCCCCAATCCCTTCCGCGCCCACGATGCCATTGGCGCGAAGGGTGCCAACTTCCTGACCTGGTCTTGCCTCCATCATCTCGCCGAAAAATACGGCGAGGTGTTCAGGCCCACTGCACTGCTGGAGGAACGCAAGGAGACGGGTGAGAACTGGTACCCGCCCAACCACTTCCGTCCTCTGGTCGACTGGAAGCTCGACGACGCCGCGTCTGAGGAGTTCCGCACCTGGATTCTGGGCCCAGTGTTCCAGATGGCGAGCCTTCTGGTGCACGAGAAGCGCAGCCATCTTTCTCACCTGAATGCCATCGGCGAGCTTTGCGCGCAATTCCGACGCGGTGTGTTGGCGATGATTCGCGAGGAAGGCGCCGACTCTGCGATCGCGATCGTGGAGGCGTATCACCAACGGGACCCGCAGGCCGCCGACGCCGCATGGTTCCCGGACGCCTTCGCCGCCGTGGACGAGGTGGGCTGGCAGCAGCTTTACGTTAACGCCGAGCACGACGGTCAGGTCGGCGTCGTCACGCTCAGCCGCGAGAGCTACAACGCCGACGTGAACCAGGAGTTGAACCGGGCCCTCGATTGGCTCCAGGAGGAGGGCATCGAGCGAGTCATCCTTACCGGTGACTTCCACCTCTCCACCCAGATGGTGGGCGCCGACACGAACGAGTTCTTCCCTGCCCTGGAGAACGTCGAGGCGGGCGCGCTGATTGCCAGCGAGTGGTCGAAGACGGCCAGGCGCCTGCACACGGACTTCAGAACCTCGGTCGGTTTCGTCAACGGCAAGCGCTGTCTGGGCGGCATGCTGGAGCTCATGATGCACTGCCACTATGTGGTGGCGACGGAAGGCGCCGACCTCGGCATGCCCGAGGTGACGCTCCCCGTCGTGCCCGGCATGGAGGGCTGCCACTGGCCCTTCCGCAAGTCCTCTCCCGAGGACTGGCCCAAGCTCGTAGGTTTGTTGCTGGGCGGCCGTTCGATCAAGGCCGGTGAGGGTGTGGGCTGGTTGATCGACTGCGCGGCACCGATGGGTGAAGCGCTGCAGATCGTCTGGAGCATCGCCACCGGCGGAGATCACCGCATGCCGCGGCGCGTGCTCGAAGAGGGCGCACTCACGGGAGTCCCGAAGGATGCCGGGAACCTGCCCGCCGCCAGCACGCCGGAGGCCAAGGCAGCGCGGCAGGCGATTCTCGACTGCATCGACCAATCGTGTGGCACGACGCTGGCAGAGGCCCTCGGCATGCAAGCCGAGCACTCGGCCGGATTCATGATCTCGCCCGCCTGTCGCCAGGGCGCGATCGGCGCCATGTACAAGAAAACGATGGCGGTTTGAGCCATCGCACACGCGCAGCCGAGATCAGTTGGGATATCCGGTCTACTGCTCGTCGCGAATCGCTGCCGCGAACAGCGCCGGGTGGTGTTTCTTGATCCCGGCCAGTATCTGGTCGAGCGGCAGGTCCGCGAACACACCGCGGTCGTTGACGTACTCCAGGTACTGGTTGCCACCGCGGTCGAACTGCTGCAGCAGGGCGTCGTGCCGGCCATCGAACTCCAGCGGATCCACGTTCAGGTGCTCGCACAACGAGCGGTTGAACGCCGGGGTTGCCCTCACCCAGGTACCGTCCACGAACAGATCGACGTAGCCGTGGTAGACGAGGACGTCGTTCTCCATGACCTCCAACAACCGCTCGGTCGGCAGATGGTTCTTCACATCCGCAAAGCCGAGACGACTCGCGATGCCCTGGGCCCGCGCCGCGGCGCCCAGTAAGACCGCCTTGGGAATACAAAAGCCGACGCCCCGCGCCAGCACGGAGCCGGCCCGCATCGCCTCCCGGCGAAGGTCGATCTCGTAGGTGTCATAGCGGATACCGTCGCGAACGGCATAGTAGAGCGCCTTGGCCCGACCGCTGGTGGTTGTCTCGGCAGCAACCGCCTCCTCGGCAAAGCGTGAGACGGCAGGGCTATCGCTATCGAGGAACCAGGTCGGTCGCAGATACTTGGCGAGCTCGGTCGGAGTCGTAGGCATGAAGCGATGGCAATCCGGGTTGCGGTATGGTTGCCGGCCCCGTCAGCCGGAGACCGAGTTGACGGCCTCGACGACTTCCTCCTCAGTGAGGGCGCGCTTCGACCCCTTCGCTGCGTGCAGTACTGCTTGGACGACATCCTCGCCGCCCGGAAGATCGTGCGTTTCGAGGTAGTGCAGAACGTTCGAAGCCCCTGACATATGACTGATTTCGATGAGCTGCTCACGACCGATGAGCCCTGCCGGCACTCCCGAGTAGACCCGATCTGCCAGCCATGAATCGCCCTTGCGCCGCGCCTTGATGACCGCGGCCGCATGTACCCCCGTGGCGGTGCGAAAGGCGTCGCGACCGACGATGGGGGCGTTGACGGCAACAGGAACGTCGAGGTAGCTCGCTGTCTTCTCGACGTACTCCGGCAGGCAGGAAAGGTCGTCATCGCGCCAGCCCAAGAGCTTGAGGTTGACGAGAATTTGTTCCATCGCCGTATTGCCGACCCTCTCCCCTACCCCGAGGGCCGTGCCGTGGACCCGTGTTGCACCGGCCTCGATTGCCGCCAGCGTGTTGGCGAGATCGAGACCACGGTCACGATGACCGTGCCAATCGATACCCACCTCGTCCGCCATGCCGAGCTCCTCGATCAGCCGCATGACCCACGAGACGAGATTCCTCACGCCCTGGGGTACGGCCGCACCGACGGTGTCACACAAACATAGACGGCGAGCGCCGGCCTCGATGCCCGCCGTGAGCAGGACACGCAGATCATCGGGCACGGCACGCACCGTGTCTTCAGTGACATACATCACCTCGAGGCCCTCGCCGACGGCGAACTCAATGGACTCGCGCGTGTGCTGCAGCATGCGCTCGAGATCCCACTCCTCGGCGTACTGGCGAATCGGGCTGCTGCCGATGAAGGCACACACCTCGATGGGGACACCTGTCCTTTGCGAAATCTCGACGATCGGCTCGATGTCCACAAGCAGGGTACGGGCGGCGCAGTTCGCTGTGATCTTCAGACCGGCATCGCGGATCTCACAGCACAGCCTCTCGACCGCCTCCTGCTGGCGTGGTCCGGCACCGGGAAGCCCGACGTCCGCGGTCTCGATTCCGAGGCGATCCATCAGGTGGAGAAGCTCGACCTTCTCGTCGAGTGATGGGTCTCTGACCGAAGGACTCTGCAAGCCGTCGCGCAGAGTCTCGTCGTCGAGCATGGCCACACGCGGTGGCGCCGCAGCCTCGCCCTCGGCGGTTGACCAGTCGTAGATCAGCAGGTCTTCAGACGGAGCGGTCACCATGAATTTCCCTCTGTTCGTGAAGGTCGGAAAGAACCTTGGGATGCCTTTGCCGGGGCTGGCTGTGGGGCACGGAGATCACGTCGATATGATACCTTACGATGACCTTGATTCTGGCGTCCAGGGTGGGCCAAAGTCGCCCTTCGGAGGACCCGATCAGCCACCCTGACCACGCACCCCGACCACCCCTTGATCTGACCGAGAACCCTGGTGAAATGAGAACCTACGACATCGGCATCGTTGCGGGAGACGGCATCGGCCCGGAAGTGACGCGAGAGGGCCTGAAGGCACTCGAGGCAGTCGCTGAAATCGAGGGATTCAAGTACCAACTCGTCGATTATCCCTACAACAGCGAGCTCTACCTGGAGACCGGCGAGCTCGTGCCCGATTCGGTCATCGACGAGTGGCGCACCCTCGACGCCGTGCTGCTGGGCGCCATCGGTCATCCAGACGTCGAGCCGGGGCTGGTCGAACGATCGATCATTCTGGGCCTGCGCTTCGGGCTCGACCTGTACATCAACCTTCGCCCCATCAAGGTCTACGCCGAGCACCTCTGCCCCATCAAGGACAAAGGCCCGGACGATATCGACTTCACCGTCGTGCGCGAGAACACGGAAGGGATGTACTCCCAGATCGGCGGGCACCTGAAGATCGGCACACCGGATGAAGTCGCGCTGATCAACGGTGTATACACCTGGAAGGGCTGCGAGCGCGCCGTCCGCTACGCCTTCGAGCTCGCCGAGAAGCGTGCCAAGGAGCGCGGCCCGGGAGGCAGGAAGCCTTGCGTGACCCTGGTCGACAAGGCCAACGCCATTCGGCCGCATGACATTTGGACACGTGTCTTCGCCCAGGTGGCCGCGGACTTTCCCGAAATCGGAACCGATCACGCCTACGTCGACGCCTGCTGCATGTGGATGATCAAGAACCCCGAGTGGTTCGACGTCATTGTCACCACAAACTTGTTCGGCGACATCATCACCGACATCGGTGCCATGCTGCAGGGAGGGATGGGCATTGCCGCCTCGGGCAATATCCACCCAGGGCAGACCTCGATGTTCGAGCCCATCCACGGCTCGGCCCCCAAGTACGCGGGTAAGAATATGGCCTGTCCGTTGGGCGCCGTCGGCGCGGTTTCGATGATGCTGGACTTCCTCGGCCAGACCTCCGCGGCCGAACGCCTCGAGGGTGCGATCGGCGACCTCCTCACGAGCGGCAAGGTCCCCTCGGCCGACGCCCGCAGCGGCATCTCGACGTCTGACATGGGCGACATGGTCGTGGAGCAACTGCAGCAATAGCCCCACATGGCCAGCAGCCGTTGACACCGTCCGCGTAGCTGGACGGTGTTGAGAGTCGCCGGCTAAAAGAGGTCGTCGAGATCGTCGTCGCCATCGCCCGGGGGCATGCACCCGTGCTGCTGCAGGTACTCCTGGATCAGCTCACTCTCCCTCTTCGAGAACATCGGGTCCTCGTCGAAGAGAAACAGCTTGGCCTTGCTGGAGGACGCCAGTACCTCCGCAAGCGCCTCCTGCAGGTCGCTCACGCCCTGGATCGCATAGACGACCCTGTCCTCGTCCAGAAGCTGATAGACGCCCTCCGAGCGCGGAACGGACGCGACGTTTTCGGCATTGAGCTCGAGCCACGGCTCGGGCGGGGGCGGGACAAGCTGGAGCGCCAACCTGAGGTCACAGCGCAAACAACGCTCTGCTTCCTGCACGGCGGCTGCTGCCGAAAAGCCCCCCTCGACAAGCTCGAAGGAGCCGATCGCCTCGCTGTCGGACAGCCGCGCAGCGGGGGACCGTGCGAGGTCGAAGAAGCTCGAGACGTGTACCAGCTTGTTGTCGAGCTCGGTCTCGTCGAGCAACGGAAAGTAGATGCCGCCGTCGCCGCCAAGATAGCCGTCGATGCTCGATGCTGCCCGGCGGCCCTGGCCGATCGCCTCGACCGCAGACGCTGGTCCCGAGACGACCTCGCCCGCCGTGAAAATCTCGGGGATCGAGGTCTGCATCGAGTCCCGATCACAGACGATCCCGCCGGCGGGCGTGCGCTCGAGCGCCTCCAGACCCTCGAGGAACTCGATGGCCAGCTCCTGGCCTATGGCGATCAGCACCCGGTCCGCGTCCTCAGAGCAGGTCACGGTATCGTCCAGCTTCGGCGCAAATCGGCCCTTCTCGTCGAAGACCGCGACGCACCGCTGGAAGTCAACGCGCTCGATGCCGCCATCACCAACGAACTGCAGTGGGCCCCATCCGGGGTGGACAACGATCCCCTCGCGCTCGGCATCCTCGATCTCCCAATCGTGGGCCGGCATCTCGTGGCGTTGCTCGAGGCAATACATGTGCACCTGGGCGGGGCCAAGCCGCACCGCGCTTCGCGCAACGTCGATCGCCACGTTCCCGCCTCCGATGACGACAACCCTCTCGCCCGTGAGCAACGGCTCGCCACCCGGGCCGTCGCTCGACATACTCCTCAGCAGGTCGAGACCGTACTCGATCCCGGGGAGATCGGCGCCCTCGCAGGGCAGCCGCTTCGGGCGCCGCGCGCCGGCAGCGACGAGGACGGCGTCGTGGTCCGACAGAAGATCAGCGAAGGTAACGTCCCGGCCGACCTCGACCCCCATCCGCGACTCGATCCCGATGGCCAAGATCTCCTGCACATCGGACTCGAGCGCTTCCGAGGACAGGCGATAGCCCGGGATGCCGGCGCGCAACCAGCCACCCGGCGCGGCCTGTGAATCGATGAGGGTCACACCATGTCCCTTCAGCCGCAGGAACCAGGCGGCGGTGAGCCCGGCGGGGCCGGCGCCCACCACGGCAACCTTCTTGCCGGAATCAGGTCGTGGCTCAGGACTGCGATGGTCACTCTTTGGTTCGGCAAAATCGAGCGCCGCGCGCTTGAGCCCGCAGATCGCGATGGGTTCGGACAGCTCACCCCGCAGGCAGTGTTCCTCACACGGATGAAAGCAGATCTGCCCAAGCACCCGAGGGAAGGGAGCCGCCTCGCGAATAACCGCCTCGGCGCGGGCAAACTCCCCTCTTCTGATTTCGCGCAGATAGCGGGAAACCTGCATCCCGGCTGGGCATGCGGCGACGCACGGGGGAACCCGGACGCCATCCTCCGCCCTGGCCTCCTCGAAATGGAGCCTGAGGGCACCTGTGGGACAAACCTCCACACAGCTCAGGCAGAAGTTACAGTCCGAGTCCTTCAGCGTGGGCGCTTTGGAACCCACGATCGGTCGTCCATCCTCACCGAGCACGAAACCCAGGGCATCGATTTCGCGGACGTCGCGACAGATGCGGACGCAGCGCAAACAGCCGATGCAGAGGTTGTGGTCCCTGAGGAACAGCGGCTCGTCCTCGACGATAGACAGGTTGGCGGGCACGTAGCGCGGGGTGTCCGAGGGAATGCCAACGAGCTCGGCGACCCGGCGTAGCTCACAGGTGTGAAAGATCGGGCAGCAGCGCTCCTTCTTGGCCACGTTCGTCGAGCACGGCTCCAGGGCACACCCGGCACGCTGGGCGCACTGCACACAGGCGTGCGGGTGGGTGGCGAAGATCTTGCGGAGCTGCGCCCGTCGCAGCGCCTCGATCTCGGCGCTCGAGGTCGTGACTCGCAGGCCCTCTTCAGCCGGCGTCGCGCACGCCCGGACGGGCTCGGCCTGACCCTCGATTTGCACCAGGCAAAGACGGCAGCCGTCGTAGGTTTGGCTTCCCGCGTCGATCGCCCCTTCGCTCCCCTCACCGCCCCCATTCCCGGCGACGTGACGCCGTGAGACGGAGCCCTGAAAAACCTCCTGCCAGGGCTCGAGGTGCGCGGGGTCGACCGCCGGCAGGTCGGGGTGGGAACACAGCCTCGGTATGTAGAGGTCGGCGGCGTCAGCCGCCTCGAGGATGGTCGCACCTTCTGCGGCTTCGACCTCGGCCCCGTCGATGCTCAGCTTCACCACGAGTGTGTGATCGCGTTGTAGCTGCAGGCAGTCGTGCAAGGAAGGGGCGGCCGGTCGTGGTCGGGCTTACAGGGAGCACAGGAGTACTTGATCATCTTGCGATGATCCTCTGTCACCGCTGCAACCTGGTCGTCATAGTCGTCCTCGATGATCTCCAGTACCCCCTCGGGACAGGCCGCGACGCAGCCATGGTGCTCGCACTCCACGCACGGGTCGGTATCAATGATGATGAAGAAATCGCCGGCCCCGTCTTTGTACCCGTAGTGTGCTTTCACGGTCCGTCTCCTATTGCACGGCGGCGAGCTTCTTCTTCAGAAGCCGCTGGGCAAAGAGCGCACCGCCCAGGCCACCGGCGATCTGGGTGTCGATCTCGGCGGACATGGCCTCGATACCGATCTCTTTCTCGAGTCGTTTGACGACACCGCTGTTCTTGGCGATTCCGCCCGTAATGGCGAACTTCTCCTCGATGCCGAGCTGCTCCAGCAAGGTAACTACCCGATGGGCCATGGCGGAACAATATGAAGCCAGGACCTTCGTCTTGGGCCAACCCTCGCGCAGCAGTGCTGTCGCCTCGGACTTGGCGAAGACCACGCAGGTGCACGACACCGGCGGCGGCTCCTCCTCGACCTGAAACGAGAGCTCGCCGACATCCTCGATGGGAAGGGCCAGCAGGTCGGCGAAGACCTCCATGCCGCGCCCGGTGCCGGCGGCGCACTTGTCGTTCATGAGAAAAGAGGAGACCTTTCCCCTCTCGTCGCAGCGGATCACCTTGCAGTCCTGCCCACCCATGTCGAGGACCGTGCGAACCTCCGGCCCGTACATGTAGTTCGCGCCGCGCGCGTGGCAGGCGATCTCGGTGATCGCCTTGTCGGCAAACGGCACGTTGACGCGACCGTAGCCGGTACCGACGACGAAGCCGACATCGTCGAGCGTCATGCCCGTGCCCTCGAGGGCCCATTCCATGGCATTGCGAGCGCTCTCCGGGCTGTCGGAGCCGGTGCGCATGCTGGAGAAGGCGTAGAGCTCGTTGTCGACGACGATCACGGCCTGCGACGAGACCGAGCCCACATCCACACCGGCGGTAATCAGCTCTCCATCACGCCAGTCCTTGTCTTCGTCGTGCCAGCGGTATTCCTTCCAGCGCCAATACTCAGCCATCGTCCTATCCTTCCTCGGCGGCGGCCAGCGCTGCGCCGTAGGCACCAATGTAGTCGGGATCATCGGGCACGATAACCTCGCACTCCAGAGCCCTCTGCAGGGAGTCGACGAACCCTATGTTGTGTGCGACCCCGCCAATCAGTACGACCTCGGGCTCGAACCCGACCTTGCGCGCCAGCGACACGATACGGCTCGCAATGGCATCGTGAACGGCCCTGGCGATGTCCTCCTTGGGTGTCTTGGCGTGCAACAGCGACACTACCTCTGATTCCGCGAAAACCGCACACTGGGCGTTCATGGGCACAGCGTTGCTGGACTCGAGCGACATCGCTCCGAGCCTCTCCGTCTCCACCTCCAGCGCCCGGCTCATCGCCTCGGTGAAGGCTCCGGCTCCGGCGGCACACTTCTCGTTGAGAGCAAAGTCCAGCACCTTCCCCTGCTCGTTGCAGCGGATGGCACGCCCTTCCTCCGCGCCCACGTCGATCACGGTGCGGGCGTTCGGATAGCGCTTGATCGTGCCCCTGACATCGCAGCCCACCTCGGAAACATCGCGTTCCGAATAGGGCGCTCTCTTGCGACCAGCCCCAGTGGCGACGACCCCATCGAGGTCCTCGCGCGATAAGCCCGCGTCCTCGAGCGCCACGGCGAACGCCTCTTCGGCCGACGCCCGGTTGTCGAAGCCGGCCAGGACGATGCTCTTCCCGGCCATCTCTCCGTCTCGGAGAACCACGACCTTGATGGTCTTGGCCCCCATGTCGATTCCGGCAGTGATCATGAGCCCCTTACTCCTTCTTGAGTCCCAACGTCTCCATGAAGGTATCGATGCGCGTCTTCGTTCTTGCGAGATCGAACTCGCGCTCGTCTCCCATGTTTCCTTCGAAGGTCATCACCGGGAAGCCTGCCTCGATCAGACCCAGCCGGTTCTCGGCGATGCCTATGCTCAGTCCTTCGCAACCCCGGTTGTAGTGCAGCAGCACGCCGTCCACCGACCACTCCCTGGCGATGCGCACCATCATGTCGGTCTTCACATGAGGCGAGTAGAAGTGCTGCCACTCGGGCTTGTGCAGGTTCCATTCCGACAGGACGCGCAACGCATGGTCGCGATCTTTGATCTCGATCCCCAGTTCCTGAGGGGTCGTACGCGGCCCCCAGGTACCGTCCGGCTTGACCTCCCACAGCCCGATCAGGCCGAAGGTGTAGAGCGATCCCACCGAGATGGCGCCGTACTCTTCGAGGTAGCGGAACAGGCTGAGGAAGCCCCACGGCGGCTGCGTGTCCGACATCAGGCGGCAGCGCTCGTTGGCGACGGCGGCGATTCCATTCTCCACCCTGTCTTTGACCTCGTCCCTGATCTCCTCGTAGAAGTCGGCAACCACCTTGCTGTGCTTCATCAAGGTGCCGAGGACGTAGAGCGAATACATCGTCTTTTCCTCGAGCGGCGCCGGGATCGCCTTGTTCAGGTTGCAGATCTCGGCCCACACAGAGGTCGATCTGAACTCGTTGTGCACCGCCTCGATGAGCAAATCGTCGTTGTACTCGCGGCCCGTGACCTTCTCCAGCCACTCGATTCCGTCGTGCATCTGCCCGACGAGGTAGTCCACCTTGTTGTCGTTGATCTCGTGCTCCGGCCCGACCGCCACGTCAATGGAAAAGTGGGGGATGTCAGGCTCCATGTCACAGACCACCTGGTACCACTTGGCATGGCTACAGCAGATGTGGTCCTGCCAGATGAAATCGGGCTTCGGGAACGGACCGCCCCAGAGGAACTCGTCGAGGATCAGAGAGCCCCAGTAGTTGCGCATGTAGGAACACAGATCGCGCGCGTAGCCGGCCCGCTCCGTGGCCTCCAGGCATCGGTTCGAGAATTCGCGGTTGGCGGCAATCGAGGCCGCATACGGTTCGCTGGTGATGCTGTAGACATCGTCGCCGAGCCCGCAGGGGATCGCGCCGAAGGTCCAGGCGCCGCCGGCCCACCGGAGGGCGCCCCTGTCATGCGCCGTGGCGTAGTCGCGGTAGTAGTTCTCCCTGATCTCCTTCGCCTTCCCCCAGCACTCCAACTTCCTCGTTTCGTAGAGCTGTTTGGTGGCCATTTTCATTCCCCTCTAGTCGAAGAGGTCTTCGTCGTTGAGCATCTCGAGAAACGCCTCTACCCTCACCTTGAACTGCCCTATGGGCACGGTGACGTCGAACTCGAGAAAGAGCGTCTTGATGTCTTTCTCGTGCAGGGCCTTGCGTATGGCGACCGTGTCGAGCTCGTGGGGGTCGCAGAACTTCTGCTGCATGACGATGGCGCCGGCGACATTCCACTTTTCGGCGAGATCGAGGATGTGCGGAATCCTCGTGCGGTCCTCCCAGTCCTTCGTCGGGCAAGGGACGCGATCGATGTAGCGCGCGGCGATGGCCTCGAGCCGGTCCTCCCGCGGCTCCACTTGGTTCCAGAAGTAGCGCGTGCCGGTGCAGTGCTCGTCGACCACGATGGTCGCCCCGGACGATTCCACCATGTTGATGAACTCGATATCGTCGTCCTCACTGCCGATGATCATCAGCCGCACGCCGGGATCGCGGCCGTTGCCGCGCGCCGGCAGCGCCTCGAGAACCTTGCTCATCTCCCCGCTGTGCTCCTCCTTGTCGATCATCTGGCCGGAGATGACCATCTCCATGGCCTCCTCCCCGCTGAGGGGTGGGTGCTCGTCCTGGCGCAGGTCGTAGATCGAGCGCAGCAGGCGGCGGTTCTCGTTGTAGACCTCGATGGCGTGGTCGAGGCCATCGTCGGTAATCGTCTTGCCCGTCCACTCCTCGACCGCCCTCTTGAACTCGACCAGCTCCCCGGTCAGGTAGGGCAATGCCCTCGGGCTCTGCACGTGGTGGGGCATGCACAGGTAGTAGCTGAATTCCCGCGGCCGGTGCTTCTCCCACGAGGTGAAAGCCTGGCGTATGTGCAGGCACGACTGCGCGATCATGATCCCGTCGAGGTAGTCGTAGCGCCCCTTCAAGCCCTGGGCGAGACAGTCGCGACAGAACGGGCAGAACATGCCGAAGATGTGCGGCTCGGTGACGTTCTGGGGCTCATGGCTGCCCAGGATCCGCACCGGCAACACTCCCGCGGCATGGAGGATCTCTTCGGGAACATAGGTGCAGAAGTACCCCATCACCTTGCCGCCGGTACGCTCCTTCCATTCCTTGGCGTATTCGTGGCGGTTGGTCTCCCACTCCCGGAATTGGTCGAACATTCAGACTTCCTCCCTCACGCGCCTTCGTCTTTCTTATTGCGCGCGCAGATCGTCTTGAACCGTAGCTGCGCCAGCAGCCGACAGGCCTCCCCCACTCATCGATGCTTCCATTCGGGTTTGCGCTTCTCCAGGAACGAGCGCAGACCTTCCACGGCATCCTCGGTCTGCATGAGCTCGCCGACATAGACCTCGCCGGCCTGCCGCAGCGCATCGGCACGGCGCGCAGCCGAGCCGCCTCGCAGCGCGTGCTTGGCTGAACGCAGCGCCGCCGCACTGTGCCGGGCCATCCGCCCGGCGAGCTCGAGAGCCTCTCCCTCTACTTGGTCGTCGGGCACGACGCGCCGGACGAGCCCGGCCTCGAAAGCCTGCTGTGCGGTAATCGAGTCGCCGGTGAACACCATCTCGGCCGCAAGGCCGGGCGAGACCAGCTCCTCGAGCAGCGCGCAAGCCGCCGGTGGCAGCACCCCCAGCAGGATTTCGGGCTGGCCGAATGTAGCACCCTCGCCAGCGACCACCAAGTCGGCCGGTTGAATGAGCTCGAAGCCACCGCCGAGGCATCGACCCCGCACTGCGGCGATCACCGGCTGGGGGAATGCGGCAATTGCCGCGATCGTGTCGATGAACTCCGGAATCATCTCCTCGAACTCTGGCGGCATATGCTCGCCGACATCGGCGCCGGCCGAAAAGTGCTTGCCCTCGGCCTGGAGCACGAGCACGCGCAGCGACGGCTCCGCCGCGAGCTGTGCGAGCTCCTCGCGGAGGGACGCCATCACTGCACGCGTCAGGATGTTGACCGGCGGGTTGTCGAGCGTCAGGGTGCCGATCCCGTCCTCCACTCTCACGGTGACCGTCATTACACTACTCCCCCTCCCTCCACCTTGGACCAGGTCGTTCCGGGCACCTCGAGGCTGTAGTAGACCTTGATATCCTCGAGCTCCTCGAACACTCGCGGAACGATCTGGATATCCATGCCGATCTCGATGTCGTCCTCGGCGATCGTGTCCCCGAACCAGGCGAGCGCCCTGCCCCCTTCCTCGAGATCGACGACCCCTACGATGTAGGGCGCCATGTCATCGAACCCGGTCGGCGCGGCGACGATCTTGGTGAAGGTGTTGAGGGTCGCCCTGCCGCTCACCTCGACGAACTCGAAGTCACCACTCATGCACTCCTCGCAATCGGCGCGCGGCGGAAACGACGTTGCACCGCACTCTTTGCAGCGAGAGCCCATGAAGTAGCCGTCTTTAAGGTAGCGGGCGAAGTCGGTGACTTTCGTATACGGCGTGTAGTTGACCTTTCCGAACCACTTGAACATCGCTCAATCCCTCTTCAGAACCTGGACGAAACAGTACTGGCCAATGCCGCCGACGTTGTGAGTCAAGCCAACGTCGGCGTCAGGAACCTGACGCTCCCCTGCCTCGCCACGAAGCTGTTTGACAATCTCGACAGTCATCGACACCCCGGTTGCGCCAATGGGGTGTCCCTTCGCCTTCAAGCCGCCGTCGACGTTTACGGCGACCTTGCCCCCGATATACGTCTCGCGCTCCTCGATGAAGCGCCCACCCTCGCCCTCGGGGCAGAAGCCCAAGTCTTCGTAGGCCATGAGCTCGGCGATGGTGAAGCAGTCGTGGACATCCGCGACCTTCACGTCGCCCGCCGTGACCCCGGCCATCTCGTAGGCAATCGAGGAAGCCTCCTGGGCGCTGGGCAGATTCGTGAGGCTCGGGCGCCTGAGAACCGACATGCTGGCGGTAGCGCAGCCCATACCGTCGAGCCAGATCGGCTTCTCGGAGAGCTCCTTGGCCTTCTCCTCGCTGGCGAGGATCACGCAGGCGGCCCCGTCGGCGTTGGCGCAGCAGTCGTAGACCTGAAGGGGTGTGGCTACCTCTTCCGATGCCAGCGCCTTCTCGAGAGTGATCTCCTTCCGGAACAACGCCATGGGGTTTTTGGCACCGTAGTGATGGTTTTTCACCGCCACCTGCAGCAAGTTCTCGCGAGTGGTACCGAACTCGTGCATGTGGCGCCGTGCGAAGAGCGCATAGTAGGCCGGGAATGTCGTCCCGAAGCCCGACTCCCACTGCACTTCACCGACCCTGCCCATGAGGGCGAGAATCTCGGGCGTCGACAGCTCGGTCATCTTCTGGCAGCCGATGATCGCCACCACGTCGTGCAGGCCGCTCCTAATCCCCATCCAGCCGGTGCGGATGGCCGCGCTGCCCGACGCGCAGGCCACCTCGGTGAGCCACGTCGGCCGCGGCACCAGGCCCAGGTACTCCTGCACGACGCCGGCGAGCGAGCGTTGTTTGTGATACTCCGGTACGGAGCCGATGACCGACGCGTCGAGTACGTCGCGGTCGATCCCGGCATCCTGCATGGCCGCCCTGAAGGCCTCGAAGGCCAACTCCTGGACCGTGGCGTCACTGCGGCGGCCGAAGACGCCATGTCCAATGCCAATGATTCCGACTCTATTCATGACGATTTCACGTCCTGTCTACATGTATTGGCCGCCGTCGACCTTGACCACCTCACCCGTCACGTGACGCGAGCGGTCCGAGCAGAGGAAGGTCACCACATCGGCACACTCCTCGGGGGTCGCAAAGCGACCCACGACCGTCTCGTCCATTGCTTTGGTGAGGAACTCGGGGGGAATGCCCGCGGCCATGTCGGTCATGACCATCCCGGGAGCGACGACGTTCACGTTGACGTTGAACTTGCCGAGCTCGCGCGCCAGCGACTTGCTCATGGCGATCTCGCCGCCCTTCGAGGCGGCGTAGTTTGTTTGCGCGAACTTGCCCCGCAGCCCGTTGATCGACGAGATGTTGACGATCTTGCCGTACTTCTGGTCCTTGAAGACGATGGCGGCGGCTTTGTTGTAGTTGAAGTAGCCCTTGAGGTTGACGGAGATCACCGTGTCCCACTGCTCTTCGGACATCTTCCAGATCACACCGTCCCAATTGATGCCGGCGTTGCACACCAAGATGTCGAGCCGGCCGAGCTCGTCGACCACCGTCTGCACCATCTTCTGGGCATCGTCGTAGTTGCTGACGTCCGCCTGAATCGCCAACCCTCGGCGACCCATCGCCTCGATCTCGGCGACGATCGCCTTTGCTTCCGCATCGTGGCGTCGGTAGTTGAGCGCCACGTTGCAGCCCTCCCGTGCCAACGTGAGGGCGATCGCAGCGCCAATGCCGAGGCTGCCCCCGGTGACGATCGCGTTCTTTCCTTCCAACCCTAAGTCCATGCCAATACTTCCTCCGTTTCCTCCGCGCGGGCCAGACCGCCTCGCGTACGTGCGCCTCTGCAAAGTCGCTCTTCAGGCGCCTGTCCGGTCACGAATCCGAATCCTCGTCCCCGGCTTGGTATTGGGGTGAGATCTCTCGTATCAGTTCTTCGTTCCACTCGTGCCCCTGCGCCAGCAACTGCCGCAGTCTGATGAAGTCGACCTCCCTCCGGCCCTTGGGCCCCTCGTTGAACGCACGGAAGCCGGCCTTGGCCTCCGTCATCATGTTGAGCGCGAGCCATTCACGGTTGGTAACGTTGGTGTTGTCCCAATGCCACTGCTTGTGCTTCCTCAGGCCGTTTACGGTCTTGGAGACGCAGTCCGGCATCAGCATGAGGACCTTCGTGCACAGCGCCTCGACCGCCTCGTCGAGCTTGCTCAGATCGGTCTCGGCCTGGGCCAGAACCTCCTTGCCGGCCGCCTTCTCCGCTCCTTGCTTGAAGTCCCCGTACACGATGTTGCCGAAGTCGTCGACGAATCGATCGGTGATCACCATCGGGTTGGAAATCCACTCACCGTCGACCTTCAGCACTGGGACGACCCCGTTCAGCAGGCCGATGTGTTGAGCCTTATGGGCGCTCCACATCTCGCACAGAACGCAGCTCTCCATAGCCCGCGAGAAGCCAACGTAGAGGGGAAGGAAGTCGGTGGAGCCGCCGTCGGGGGCGGATCCGTGCCGCGGCCCCGCCTGTCCGAAGCGCGCCGTGTCGGCCGCAATGCTGAAATCGCAGGCCATGCCGATCTCCTGCCCGCCCGCGATCCGCATGCCGTTGACCCGATTGATGACCGGCTTGTCGCAGCGCAGGATCGAGTCGATCATGTCGTTGAACAGACGCATGTACTGCTTGTACTCCTGCGGATTGCTCGAGTAGTACTCGGCGTATTCCTTGGTGTTCCCCCCGGTGCAGAACGCTTTGTCGCCCACCGCGGTGAACACGCAGCAGACCACGCTGCGGTCCATGGAGGCCTGCCGGAAGGCGAGAATCACCTCTTTCACCGCGTCGGTCGTATAGCTGTTGTACTGGCCCGGGTTGTCGAGGCTGATCCAGGCGTTGAACAGGCCCTCGGCCTCGTTGCCGGCGGGGTCCAGCACTGGGCGCAGCTCGTACTGGATGTGCAGGTATTCGTAATCATCAACGAGCGTATGGCTCTTCAACATGTCTCATGTCTCCTGACGAACGATCGTGATCGGGCGCGCACCTTGCTCATGACTCCCAGTCCGGAATCAGGATGGCGCGCTCGTCGATCTGGTGATCGGCGACTTGCTGCAGGACATCCGGTCCCGGGCTCATCGGGAACGACCGGATGAATGGCTTGAGCGTGATCTTGCCGTCGGTCACCAGCTTGAGTGCCTCGGGATAAAGCTCGGGCTTGCAGCCCCAGGTGCCTTGCAGCCTGGCGTCGAAGGCCATCAGGTTGCTGAGGCGTACCTCGGTCTTGGCGAGCGTGAAACCCACGACCATGAGCGTCGACGCGAAGGTCAGCAGCCCGAAGGCGGTCATCTGCCCACCGGGGTGGCCGGAACACTCGAAGATCTTCCAGCTATGGGCCGCGCAGCCCCATTCTGTGACTTGCGCCTTGACCTGCTTCTTGAGGCTCTTGAAATCCGTTGCCGCCGAGTTGATGACGAGGCCGGCGCCGTGGTCGGCGACGGCGGCCAGCTTTGCCGCGTCGACATCGATGGCGATCACCCGAGCGCCGAGGGCCGCGGCCACCTGCACGCAGTACGTTCCGATGCCGCCTGTGCCGATGACGATCGCCAGATCTCCCGCCCGCAGGCAACTGCGCACGACCGCCTGGTACGGGGTGGTGACCGCGTCGGCAACCACCGACAGCTCCCACAGCTCATAGTCGCCGCGATCCTCGACCGGGCACAGGCCGCGGCCCGGCACTACGATCTGCTCGGCAAAGCCACCGTCGATGTCGTTGCCCGGCATCATCTGCGCCCGGCAGACGTTGCCGCGCCCTTCCTTACAAAGGACACACTCGCCACAGGGGATCACCGCGGGAATGATGACTTCGCGGCCAACCATTCCCTCGTACTCCGTTCCCGCCTCCACCACGGTGCCACTGATCTCGTGCCCGAGGGTCAGGGGCAGCTCCTTCTTGGTGGGAACGCCGTCTTTCCAGAAGCCGATGTCGGTATGGCAAACGCCACAGCCGGCCACCTGAACGAGGACTTCGTCGGCTCCCGGCTGCGGCGCCGGAACCTCCTCGATGGTCAGTGGCTCATTGGGCGCGGCCAGTCGGAGCGCCTTCATGATGATCTCTCCATGTGGTGATGGGTCTCGGCTATTTGCATGACAGCCCTCCCATCAGGTAGTCGGCGAATTCAGTACCCAACTCGGAACCCTGCATCGGTCCTTCCGGCTGATACCAGCGGGCGATCCAGTTGATGGCTCCGAGGATCGCGAAGGCCGCGAGCTTGGAATCCACCTGCCGAAATTCTCCGCTTTCGATGCCGTCGTCAATGATCTGGCGTAGCTCGCGCTCGTAGTTGTCGCGCTCAGCAATGACCTGCGCCTGGCGCCTGCCGGACAGGGCCGGCACCTCGAAGGCCAGCGGCGAGCCCTCGAGCGTGTCGGTCATCACGCGAACATGCTCACGAATCACGTGCGCCAGCCGTTCGGTGGCCGTGTCGAGATCCCGAGCCTCCTTCAGTAGGCGCTTGATCTCGCCGAGCGATTCCCGGTGGCACTCGTAAAGAATCGTTTCCTTGTCCGGGAAATAGTGGTAGAGCGCGGTCTTGCGGACACCCAGATGATCGGCAATATCGTCCAGCGTGGTGGCGTGATAGCCCTTGGAGCGGAATGCCCTGAGCGCGGCGTGAAGGATCTCCTCACGACGCTTGCGCCGCTTCTTTTGAACGTGCGGTGACGGCTTCGTTTGCGCCGCGCCAGTCGGCATAGAGTCCTGCTCCCAACGAAGTGAACGGAACGGCAGGCTGAAGGACAAACTGAACGGTGGGTAGAAATTTGACCCTCGGGTCGAGATTTGTCAAGGGCGGCCGCGGGGGGTTGTGCGACACGATCCGGTGGGGATCTCGTAGTGCGGTTTCCCTGGGCCGTCAGTGACCGCTCGGAGGCTCGGGCTCTGCAATGAAGACCTTCAGGAACGGTGGCACGAAAACGTAGGCCGAACCGGATTGGGGACCGTCGTCGTCATCCCACCAAGCTCCGACGACGACCGTGTCCCCGGAAATCGCCGCCCCCGTGCCGAAGTTGTCATAGGCGGCGGCGTCGCGGGCGGTGAGGTTGGCGATCTGTCCCCAGTTGTCGGCCCCACCCTGGTTGCGCATAAACACGTAGGCTGCCCCGGAGTCAAAGCCTACGCCGTCGTGGTAGCTGGCTCCGACGACCACCGTGTCCCCGGAGATCGCTACCGAAGCTCCGAAATCGTCCCAAGCCGCGGTGTCGTTACCGGCCAGCTTCTTGACCTCGCCCCAATTGTTAGGGCCACCCAGGTCCCTCTCGAACAGATACGCGGTCCCGGAGCCGGATGCCACCCCGGTCATGTTGGGTCCACCGACTACGATCGTGTCCCCGGAGATCGCCATGTGCAGGCCGAAGTACCCGCCAAGGGCTGCATCGCTCGCGGTGAGCTTCTTGACCTGCCCCCAGTTGTTTGCCCCATCCTGATCGCGCTCGAACACGTAGGCCGACCCCGATTCGGACCCTCCGTCGTCGTCGCGGAAAGAGCCCCCGACGATCGTGTCCCCCGAGATCGCCATCTGTGAGCCGAATTGATCGTACGACGAGACATCGTCCGGGAAGAGTTTCTTGACCTCCCCCCAGTTGTCCGGGCCACCCGCGTTCCGCTCGAACACGTAGGCCGCTCCCTCGTCGAAGCCCGGGGTGATCTCGTCGAAGATCGCCCCCACGACGATCGTGTCCCCCGAGATCGCAACGGATTGCCCGAAGAAATCGTTGATTACCGAGTCGCCGGCGTTGAGCCTTTTGACCAGCCCCCAGTTGTTCGGGCCACCGTGGTCGCGCTGGAACACGAAGGCTGATCCGGCATCGTGCGCCACGGCGTCGTGCTGATGAGCTCCCACCACAATCGTGTCCCCAGAGATCGCCACCGAGTCGCCGAAATCGTCGCCGTCCGCGGCGGTGTCGGCGGTGAGCTTCTTGACCTGCCCCCACTTGTTCGATCCACCCTGATGGCGCCCGAATACGTATGCCGATCCGGACTTGTCCCCCGCGTCGTCGTCCAAGCTCACTCCTGCCACGAGCGTGTCGCCGGAGATCGCTATCGGGCTTCCGAATCGGTCATCGGCCGCCGCGTCACTTGCCTTGAGCTTCGCGATCTCGGCAAGAGCAAGACCAGAGATCAGGGGGAACGCTACCTCACTCTCGACAGCCTGCGCACTTGCGCACGTCAGAGCCAGAACCATAACCAATAGCAAAGCTATGCCTTTCATGCTGCCCCCATCTGGGTGTCAAGACTCAGTGTTTGGAATCTGAATTAGAAACCTACTGCAAGAACAGGAAGGGAACAACGGGAGGGAGGCACGGAAGTCTCCGCGCCGGAGAGTGATCCGTCCCGGGCCCTCATCGGCACCGGAACCTGGTAACCACGTCCTCGAAGGTGAAGTCCTGGCTCCGGGGACGGTGACTCCCCTACCCCGAAATCGCCAATGATGACGCGGGATAGAAAATGGCGGAAGCGCCTGGGAATCGAACCCAGCGCGGCCGCCTCTCGACGACCGCCAGCGGATTTGAAGTCCGCGGAGGCCACCAGACCCCATTCGCTTCCGTCTCGTACCAGCTGCACATTCTGCCAACGAAACCGCTCCGCCGCCAGCCACTCTCCTCACGAACCGGCCGCGCAGACCTGCCACCCTCTTGGGACCCGGATCAGCTTCTCGAACACTCCCCGAGACCTGTATTGAATCTGGCCCTCCAGCGCACTACGATGGAGCTCGAAAAGGGAGGCATGCCCTGGAGCAAGGTGCAATGCCAAGTACCGCAGAAGTGGAAGCCCCGGTGAGCCCGGGCCAGTTCAGCGAGAGCCTCGAGCGCATCTGGCAGGAGATCAAGGAGATCTCCCACCAGGTGGAGCAGGAAACCCGTCGCAGCGGCCGAATCGCCCGCTTGCGACTGGACTCTCGACAGCTCCGGCGCCAGCTCATCGAGGTTCAGGCCCGCCTCGGCCAGTCGGTATTCGAGGCATATGCCTCCAAGGGCGGCAATGTCCGCCTGGAGGAGATCGAGGGCATCGGCGACGAGCTCGCCGCCCTCGGCAGGCTGCAAGAGCAGGTAGCAGCCAAAGAGAGTGAGATCGACGATCTTCAGGCCCCGGCCCCCAGCGCCGAGGCGCTCGTAGAGACCGTCTGATCAGCAACACCAAGGTGGGGCTGTAGCTCAGCTGGGAGAGTGCTTGACTGGCAGTCAAGAGGTCGCGGGTTCGATCCCCGCCAGCTCCACCAATTTTTCCCTTTCGTAGCAAACACTTACGGGCGCAGCCTCGTCGACGGCCCCCGCACCATTTGGGCCACGGTTCCACTACGGTTCCTGGACCGATGGGACGCCAGAGCAATGAGACTGGTTAGTAATCAGCAGGTCGGAGGTTCGATTCGGATCGCCAGCTCTTTAGAATCAGCAACTTACGGGGACGGGCCGGAAGGCAGGACAGCCCGGGGGTCGGTCTGGGGGTCTGGCACAAATCCGCGTTCCGCCTGACCGCACTCCGATGCAGTGGCAATTCTCAATACCCCGCAGACCCCGGCTCTTGTATCGGAGAGGCGACCGTGATTATGATCAACGTATCCGCGCTGGGTCCCTTGTCCGCCGATTATTCGGCCCCCTTCCAGGGAGGATCGATCGATGACGAGCACGGTTCATCGGGCAGCCGTCGGCCTGTTTGTTCTTCTCGCCTGCGGTTTGGAGTGCATTGTTCCCGCGTCCAGCGCGCAGGAATCCGATAGCCCACGGCGCAACTCAGACGGCATCACGGAGGAGAGGTTGCGGCGATTTCGACCGGATGAGATCTACATCGATGGGCTCATTCTGGGCGCGGATTTTCGAACAGGCGTCGTCCAGATAGAGCAGGACGAGAAGAGCGGGCCGATGATGTTCGCCGAGGAGGCCCTCGCCGAGCACCGCATCGTTGCGGTTCGCCTCGCGGGTGCTCAGGGAATTGCGTTTGTCGACGGCGAGAAGATGACGCTGCGCGACGCTTGGGAGCACTTCGATCCGGGCCATTACATCAGGATCGCGAAGTACCCGGACCGCAAGAGCACCTCTACCTTCGCGGCCGGCAGTGCCCCGATACAAGGCACCCCCTGGACACCGACGATCCCCACGGTTCAACCACCCGGCCGGCCCCGCGGCACAGGCCCGCTCGTCAAGTACACGGCGAGCACCGCGATACTCTCGATTAGTGGAGAGATCCGGGTTTCGGTCGACCAGTAGCCCTCATAGGCATGTGTCCGATCCGTCCTGGGCAGCCCGCCCCACGTCCCCGCCTCGTACGCGACGGCTCAGGACCGCACGAGGCTACGCTGTGACTTCGTAAGGAAGGTGGCGCGGACGCCCCCTGGAGCCCGCCGCCCCCGTGACACCAGGCTCCGACTCATACCGTAGTCATTGGGCAGCGGTAGGCTCACACTGGTTAGACAGCCACCGCCTCGTCGTTTCCGGCGGTCCCCTTACACCCGCCTCCAACCTCACCACCGCCCTGGAGCCCGCCGCCCGGAACGGCACCCCCTCGGCCCTCTGGTGAGATCAGCGGGGCGATAGTAAGATTCTCGCATCCTGTACTGAGCCATAATTGTGAATGGAGGTGCTCGTTGAGCCTTCAGCCCCGCCGCCTGTTCGGCCTCTTGCTTCTCGCGCTATCCCTCGTCGCGGCCAGTTCAGTCCCTACCGAGCCACCGCCGGTGTTCCTGGCCAAATGGGGTGCTGCGGGCAGCGGCAACGGCCAGTTTAACAATCACTGGGGCGTGGCGGTCGACGCCTCGGGAAACGTGTACGTTGCCGACGCCAACAATTTTCGGATCCAGAAGTTTGATCGCATCGGTTCGTTTCTGACCAAATGGGGCACGAGTGGCAGTGGCGACGGCGAGTTCAACCAACCATTTGGGGTAGCAGTCGACGCCTCGGGAAACGTCTATGTGGCCGATACCGGTAACTACCGGATTCAGAAGTTCGACAGTACGGGCAACTTCCTAGCCACGTGGGGCTCGCAGGGCTCTGGCAACGGCAAATTCAGCGGTCCCATCGGCGTGGCAGTTGACGCCTTCGGCAATATCTATGTGGCCGACTCGTATAACCACAGGATCCAGAAGCTCGATAGCAATGGCACCTTCCTGACCAAATGGGGTGTCCAGGGAACAAGCGATGGTCAGTTCGACCTTCCACTCGGAATTGCTGTCGATCCCTCGGGCGATGTCTATGTTGCTGATACAAGGAACACTCGAGTCCAGAAGTTTGACAGTACGGGCGCACTCCTGGCCAAATGGGGCACGAGCGGCAGTGGAGACGGCCAGTTCGTGTGGCCCACGGGTGTGGTGGTCGGTGCTTCGGGCGACGTTTACGTTGCCGACAGCAATAGGAGCCGGATCCAGAAATTCGACAGCACCGGCAGGTTCCTATCCAAGTGGGGTTCGTACGGCAGCGGAGACGGCCAATTCAACGGAGCGTACTGCGTGGCGGTCGATTTCTCTGGCCATCTCTACGTGACCGACTTGAACAACTACCGCATCCAGAAGTTCGGCGGCCCCTGGCTGGACTTCTTCATAGGCGAGCCTGAGCTTCCGAGCAGCCACTGACGGCTCAGGGAAGCCGCACCACTACACCGCCGCCCGGAACGGCACCCCCTCGGCCCTCTGGAGAAAGCAGCGTGGCGATAGTAGGATTTCAAGATCCTGTACGAAGCCATAAGTGTGAATGGAGGTGATCGGTGAGCCTTCAGCCCCGCCGTCTGTTCGGCCTCTTGCTTCTTGCGCTATCCCTTGTCGCGGCCAGTTCGGCCCCTACCGAGCCGCCACCGGTGTTCCTGACCAAATGGGGGCAGAGAGGTTTCGACCCAGGACAGTTCTATATGGGTCGGGACATTGCGGTAGGCGAAGAGGGTGCCGTCTATGTCCTCGATTTTTCCCCCCATCGAGTCCAAAAATTCGACAGCAGCGGCCAGTACCTGACCCAGTTTGGAGGGTACGGCACAACCGAGGGCAAGCTGAATCAGCCGTATGGCTTAGGGGTCGATGCTTCGGGCAATGTGTATGTAGCCGACTACTACAACTTCCGCCTCCAGAAATTCGACAGTAACGGCACCTTCCTGATCATGTGGGGCTGGGGAGTTGACACTGGTGCCAGTGCGTTCGAGACCTGCACCTTAGGGTGTCAGGCAGGAGTTCAGGGCTCCGGTGACGGCCAGTTCAGTTGGCCCAATGACGTAGCGGTAGACCTCTCTGGCAATGTCTACGTAGCCGACAGCGGAAACAACCGAATCCAGAAGTTCAACAACAGCGGTACCTACATCACCCAGTGGGGCACATCTTGTGACGTTGGCGGGAGCGGCGTGGACGGTTGCGACGGAGATTTCAATTATCCGACCGGGGTGGCGCTCGATGACTCAGACAACATCTACGTGGTCGGGAGGCACAACCACCGAGTCCAGAAGTTCGACAGCGTCGGTAACTTCCTGGCCAAGTGGGGGACGGAAGGCACCGGCGATGGTCAATTCAGCCACCCGCGGAAGGTGGCCGTCAATGCCTCCGGCGATGTATATGTGGCCGATGCCTACAACGATCGAATCCAGAAGTTCGACAGCAGTGGCACATTCTTGACCAAATGGGGAACAACCTGTATCACCGACGATGTCGGAGTGGATGCCTGCGACGGCAATTTCGATTGGCCCATGGGCGTGGCGGTCGATGACTCAGGCAATGTCTATACGATCGAGGACGGCAACGACCGGGTTCAGAAGTTCGGCGGCCCCTGGTTGAAGTTCTTCATAGGCGAGCCCGAGCCACCGAGCGGCCACTGACGGCTCAGCGAAACCGCACCACGAGCTTGCAGCGCAGGCCGAATCGGAGTGTGTAGAGCGATCCAAACTTGGCAGACCATCGCCACCGCGTGAGATCCCTGCAAACCCTTACAGGGAGCGGGTTTCGCCATTCGCCTGTGTTTCGCTTCGTCTTTCGCCAGATCCGAAAAAAGAATGAACGATAATAGGCATTATGGAAACTACGCGGCTACACAGCTGGATCACTGCGCCACTATTCGCCCCTGTTTCGCCCTGTATGACAAACGCCTCAGAGGCGATCTAAGAGCCAATCTCAAATGCACCCGTCCCAGCTAGGAGTGCGGGCAGAACATGCATGCACGCAACGCTAGCGGATTTCTGGGGTGCTTTCTGCTTGTGTCGGGCAGCGGTGTAGTGCGCTGCCCCTCTGCCCAGCATGTAGACACCACCTCTTTACGCGAAACGAGCACCGGATTAGACTCGCCCCCAAATCGAAGGGGGGTGTATCTTGGCAAAGCAGCGAGAGAAACAAGCAACAGGCACGAAGCGGCCAGCGAAGCGAGAGGATCCCAACTACACGCAACGGTCCTACCTGCTACCAAGGACCGTGGCTCGGGACCTCGACATCCTGGCCGCCATAAGGGGCGTGCAACATAGCGAGCTCGCTGAGGATATCTTTCGCGACTACCTGAAGAAGCACGCCAGCAAGCTCCCGCGAGGGTAGGGATGCAGGAGCGAGGCCCTGCGCTACCCTTCTCCCGAGTGCTGTCCTGCGGGTGCCATCACCGGCCAAGCCGATCCAAACGTCCATGTCGCCTCCGCTTCTCGTTGGTCACGCCATCCGCGCTCAAGGGTAAGCGGTTCCCATGCCGTTTGCACGAGGGGCTACCTGAGCTAGACGGCCACCGCCTAGTCGTTTGTAGCGGTCCCTGGGACTCCTCACCGCCAGTCTGGCGCGTGCCGCCCCAAAATGCGGGTGTCACACAGTTATGGTGGATATTCCACGAGACGCAAAAGGTACCGTGAGAGACCTTCGAGGTCCGGGAAGATTGAGAAGTCATCGATTCCGTGCATGTGTAACGCCTCACGGAACGCACCTCTTACCTCGCCGGGTATGACTAGCTTGCCAAGCCCTGGGTCATCGAATGGAGCCCAGGGGGTGGGATGCACGCTGAAAACGGATCGTTGGGCAGCAACTCGGCTGCTAGGGTGTGTGGGTACGTAGAAGAGTACTTCGGGATGCGCCCCCAAGTATTCCGCACTCACTCCCTGCGCTGATTCATGGCTAAGAACGGCCTCGGGGGTGAATACATAAACCGCACAATCGCCTTCCTCCCTTCCCCTCACGGCGAAGAATGCCCCTGCCAGTGGATTCAGCGTCCAGTCGAGCAGCCGCGTGGGCAAACCGTAGTGTTGGGCTACTGCCAACCATTCAAGGTGATTCCTCGGCAAAGCGTCCAGGAACGGCGGGGCATGCGTCTTGAAGAGAAACATAAGCCGCGCTTCGATCCTGGTGAGTTCGGTGCGGTCGGCAGCATCCGGCATTCGCCCCAGAGACGGCAGGAGTTCATAATCGGCTCGCTCAACTCCGCGATATAAAGCGCGGCGACCGGATTGGCTGACTCTCTCCGTCAGTTCCTGCAGTGAATCAATCTGGATTTCGTTCATCGTGCCCGGAGAGCGCGGCAGATCACCCGCATTTCCCCCATGTACCTTTCTGCGGTCTCAGTGCGATCGTTTGTCAGCCTTCGCTTCTCTTTGGCCCTCATGACCTCAATTGAATCTGGTTTCCTGGGCCCTGACAAGCGGAGGGAGGCGGGGGCAGGTGACACCCGTACCTATCCCGTTGGGCGGCCCTGGAGCCCGCCGCCCGGAACGGTACCCCCCTTTGGCCCGCCCTTTGAATCTCCTACGGGTTGCGATAAAATTTAGAATAGGGAGCGGCTCGCGTCCGGCAAGAGGTGAATGATGAAATCGTGTAGCCGTTATCCGTTCGGACTCTTGCTCTTGGGGCTATCTCTTGTCGCGGCCAGCTCAGTCCCTGCTGAGCCTCCACCAGCGTTCCTGGCCAAATGGGGCTCTCACGGCAGCGGCGACGGCCAATTCGACTTCCCCGAGGGCTTGGCAATTGATGCCTCTGACTATGTCTACGTGGCTGACGCCGATAACGATCGAATCCAAAAATTCGACAACAACGGCACCTTCTTGACCAAATGGGGGGGGACCGGCAGCGGCAACGGTCAGCTCGGCTGGGCATCAGGAGTAGCGGTCAATTCCAGGGGCCATGTCTACGTGGTCGAACTCCACAACCACCGGGTCCAGAAATTCCGCAACAACGGGGCATACCTGACCAAGTGGGGGACGCCCTGTAACACTGATGTGAGCGGAGTGAATGGTTGCGACGGGAAGTTCTTGTATCCCCGAGGTATTGCGGTCGATGCGTTAGGCGACGTCTACGTGGCTGACACCGAGAATGACCGGATCCAGAAATTCGACAGCGACGGCACCTTCTTGACCAAATGGGGGGGGACCGGCAGTGGCAACGGCGAATTCAGCTCGCCGCATGGCGTGGCGGTCGATGATTCGGGCAACGTCTTTGTAGCCGACTCGCGCAATCATCGGATCCAGAAGTTCGACAGCAATGGCACGTTCCTGACCAAGTGGGGCACGGAGGGGACAACCGACGACCAGCTCAAGTGGCCGAGCGACCTGGCAGTCGATGTCGCTGGCAACGTCTACGTTGCTGACGAGAGCAACGCCCGGATCCTGAAGTTCGACAGCAATGGCACGTTCCTGACCAAGTGGGGGACGGCTGGAGGCGGCAACGGCGAGTTTCAGAACCCGAGGGGCGTCGCGTTCGATTCACGAGGCAACATCTATGTGTCCGAGGGCTGGGGCCACCGGATCCAGAAGTTCGGGTCGCTGTTGGAGTTCTTCATAGCGGAGCCTGAACTACCGAGCCGCCGCTGACGGTCAGCAAGACGGCACCACGAGCTCGCCGCTCAGCCCGCAGCGTCAGGCCGAATCACAGTGCCCGCCTGTCATCACTCCAGCAGGCCCCCCGCCCTCGCGTCCCCGCCTCCAACCTCACCACCTCCCTGGAGCCCGCCGCCGCCAAGATCCCCGATGGAAATGGCTACGATGCGGCGATGGTCAACTTCCGCTTCATGGCCAACGCGGTGTGGGACACTGACGCCGCGGTCGCCCGCATGCAGGATCGCTGAGCAGGGTCCGCTGAGCGGGTCGCTCCCTAACGAGGGGTCCGAGTCGAGAGGCCCGGACCCCTATGGCGTTTCTGGTGGAGCCTGGACCGCTCTATCTGGCTAGCCCGGGGTCATGTCCCGTCAAGTGCTGTACGAAGGCCACTGATGTGATCCGGCATCAAGCACTAAGGGCGAGTAAGTCCTCTTTCTCGGTTGTGGGGGGAAGGACCGCGACGTCCGCGGCCATTGCCTGCTCCACCTGCTTCATCAGCTTTCGTGCCTGCCGCACGGATCGATGACGGGCGGCAAGGATGAACGCTGCGAATCTCAGCGCCCCCGCCCGACGGCCCACGCGCAAGATGTGAGACACCGTGTCGTACCGCATCGGGTTCAACTCCACCGTGAGGTGCAACGCGATATGCTGCAGTTGCATCGGCGAGAAGCTGGCATGCTTGAAATCCATGCCGAGGCAACTCGGAAGCATGTGATTGCAGCTCGAATCGGATCGCCGCTTCAGCCACCAGTTCTCGGTCACGTCACCGGAAGCAAGCATCTCGCGATAGAGAGGGGTACTCGGATAGATCCGAAGGATGCGGAGGTCGTAGTAGGTGCACCCCATCTCCCGCAGCTGTGGAATTGTGCGCACGAGACGTTCCGGTGTGTCGTGAGGCAGGCCAACCATGAGGAGCGCCGCAACTTGGATGCCGCATTCACTCGCGAAGCGAACCGCATCCGAGAACGGCTGGTTGAGATTCTGGTACTTGCTTACGGAGGTGCAATTGTCATCGTCCACGGACTCGACCCCAACCGCAACGGCCAGACACCCGGACGCCGCCATCTCCTCCATAAGTGCGCGGTCGCAGAACTGATCCACGGTCACCATGGTCACGAAGCGCCGGTTCTTCCGGCGGAGCATCGCGAGCAGATCGGCCCTCCACTTGCGGTTCACGAGAAGATTGTCATCCGTGAACTGCAAGAAGGACGAGGGGTACAGCTCACCCAATTGGTCGATTTCGCGTTCGAGCACGTCCAAAGGCTTTGAGCGGTACGGTCCCATATGGCGGGAACTCAGGCAGAACGTGCAGCGACGATTACAGCCCCGAGTTGCAAATAGTGAAGCTGGCGTGAGATAGCGTCGATTGCCGAAGAAGCGATAGTCGACCGGTACCATCTTCGACGGCGGAGTCGGGGATCCGGTGTATCGCTGCTTCAGCTCTCCCGCCAGAAGATCCGCGCATACCTCGGGCCAGATGAGTTCTGCCTCTCCCGTCACGATGGCGTCCGCGTGCTGCATCGCCTCCTCGGGGCACACCGTGACATGGATTCCGCCCATGATGACTTTCTTGCCGGCGGCACGCAGTGCATCGGCATGGTTGTAGACATCCGGCGCATTCTGTGTCGACACGGAGAACGCAAACACATCTCCTTCGAATACGACCCGGTCCGTCTGCTCGTCGATCAGGGCCGTCTCGATTTCCTTGGGTGTGGCGGCGTTCAAGACTGCCAGGGCAACCGGAGGCTGCGTGATGTACGCAGTCGGATCGAACCTCTGAAGTTCCTGCATGATGTTCACGAACGCGAGTTTCACGGTATCTCTCCTGGTTCGAGATGCAGGGCAGGGCGCTCCATTCTGGCTCGACCTCGATTGTCTGCCCGTGGAGTGATTACGCCATATGAGTCGTAACCACCGACGACAAATACCATGAAGCTATCCCTGACGGAGAAACTCTGATTCTGGAATCTGAGTTAGAAACCTACTGCAAGATCAGGAAGGGAACAACGGGATGGGCGGATGCTACCGCTCCGTCGGCACCAGCCGCTTCAACTCCTCGAACCAGTTGAGGATGAGGTTGATGCGGGGGCTTCGGTCAGAGCCCAAAATCCTAACTCTCAAACCGGCCCGATTCTCGGGGGGCAGGTCATGCCTAGCCTGGCGGTGTATACCGATCGAGCATCATCGTACTGGTGTACGTTGCTGCTCGGTTTGTACTCACGCTCTTCACGAGGCCAACTCCCCTGGCGTAATAGGAGTAACTCTCGGTATCCACCCCCCCAGTTTCGTTGATCGCCTTGTGAGAGATCTTGAGGCAGTCGTCGTATGTGGCGGTAGGCAAGTGGACTGTCTCGTAGCCCTCAACTCGGTTGGTAATCTCCCTTGGCTTCCATTCTTTCCCCACGTCAAGCGAGGATGGCAAGAACAAGCGCTCCTCGGAGAGAGATGCCGGCCCCGTCTCTGAGCTTCTAAGGTCTCGTTCATAGATCCCATCTGGTGCAACCCGATATAGCACAGTGACGCGGAAACCGTCGCTAGTGGTAACGACGCACAGGAGATACTCCTTTCCTTCGTGTGTGACCTGTCCTTCGATACGCACAGTAAGTGTTGATTCCCTCGTTCCAAGTGCTGCTGTTGATGACTCCGTCGTATATGTCCACTCACTGCCCGTTCTCAGAGGGAAGTAGTCCACCGCCTGCGCTGCAGTTCCCGAGCTCAAGCCACAGGCGACAAACAAGAACAGTGACGAGTAGACGATGCATCTCTTCATGGCTTGCGCTCCAGATTTCATGGCCACGGCTGGTTGGGGAGTACTAGATGTACTTTGACTCGGGTCTTCCCCTACCTTGCCATGACCTGGCTTCAGATCTGCCTCTTCCTCGATCACAGTGCTGCCTCCCCCGCCAGCTCCAGCGTCTCCAGCGGCTCCTCAAACTCTACGCTTTCCACCGTGGCCGCCTGCCCCAAGCGGCTCGATGATCTCGTAGTGACCGAGAGTGCGCCCGACCATAGGGCTCTGCCCCTGTCAGAGAAACTCTGATTCTGGAATCTGGTTTAGAAACCTACTGCAAGATCAGGCGGGGGACAACGGGCAGCCCTTGCAGTGGCACATAGTGGCATCCGACCCTCCGCCCCAGCGGCTCCCTAACGCCCGAAATACCATCCCGGTACAACCACAGGGTGACACCGAGATCGATGCGCTAGCGCATTCCTGGATGCGTGCACGCATTGTCTGGGCTCGGTGGCGCGACCGGCCTCGGTCGGGGCATCCTGTAGGTCTCCATCCGGGGTAGCGCAACTGGCAGAGCATCCGGCTGTTAACCGGAAGGTTGCAGGTTTGAATCCTGCCCCCGGAGCTACTCCGCCCTGACCTCCCCCGCGCCGGGCTCATGTTCTCGTTCAGCCGCCACTCGGCGCAGCGCCCCTCCCACGGCCCGACGCACCCCGGTAGCCCGGTGGTCAACGCCAAGCTCAGTCAGCGCCTGGCGTAACACGTCCGCGAGCACGTGGGCTTGTGCCTCGACTTCAACCGCGATGCTCACGTGTTGGCCGGGACCGTGACCAGTGCGGTCGAGCACCGCGACGGCTGCGCGTGTAATCGCGCGAATGTCGTCGCCTTGCAGCGCCCTGCGCAACGCCTCGACGGCCGGCTCGGCCAGCTCCGCCAGCCGCTGCCGCGCCGAGAGTCGCACTTGCGGTGCGCTGCCGCCGTGGTATCGGCACACTCCGCCGCCTCTGATTGGCGCGTTCCGGCACCTGCGGCTCCTGTTGCTCAGCTTCGCCTTGCACTGCCGTTTTCGGGTCACTGGAGTAGCCCTTCTGGTATCGGATTCGACCCATCGACGGGCCGACCCATCGAAGAGTCGGTGTCGGCCTCATTCGCCCGGTGTTCGCGAGACGGCTGCTCCTCTGTGCCCACTGCGTGCCCACGAAGTCCTTTGGCCTGCTGCGTGTCGGTCGATTCCTCAGCTATCATAGGGGTTACGTCCAATACTCCGAGTCAAGAAATCTTGATTGAGTATCAAGGTGTCCGCCATCCGTCGGCACCAATCGGCGGGAGGGGCGGTGGTTCGGCACATGCGGGAGGGGTTCCTGAGACGCTCCGCGCGCGCTCATGCTGCCCCATCGGTAGCGGACCTCGGGTCCGGTACTTACTGAAGGTCGAGAAGGTTTGGAGGTAGGAGATAGAGGCTATCGTTCTGGTCAAAATGACCCCCCTTGCCGTCGGCATCTCTAACCTAGGGGGGGTCATTCTCACGAGTTCGGCCCCCCTTCCCCGCGAGGTTCGTAGGTCGTCCGCTTGCGTTCCTCGGCTCTCCATCGGAACTCGGCAGCACGGCCGCTCAGCCCCCCGTGAGGTGTCGCTTCCCGGACCAGCTCCAAAAATCCCCGTCGAACGCCCTCACGCCGCCAGCCGCCTACCGTTTTCCGATCGGTGCCGAGCGCCCTCGCGAGCGCCGCCACTGCCAGCGGCGCCACCCCCTCGTCGCCGCACTCCTCAGCGAGCCGGCAGCATTCCCGTGCCACGGCCAGGAACCGCCGGAAAGGCGCACGCCGGGGTGCCGACAGCTCAGCGCCGAACACATCGCGGCCCACATACTCGGCGGCACCGGCCCGCCGCACCGCGACCTCCAGGGGCGAGGCGTGCACGAGCTCCCAGACCTCCAGAAAATCCTCAAGCGGGTCCTGGTCGCGCCACTTCGTATCGAACGGTCCAACCGCCCTCGCCCACAGGTCGTCCTGGTCCGGGTACGGCAGGTCCATATCAGGGTCGGCGTCGATGGCCTCCAGGACCGGCTCGATCCGGTCGGCTGCGGCGTCGGAGTCCAGCCCTACGAGCGCCGTGTGCCCGCGGAGGTGCTCGCAAAAGGTCCACGCCGCGGAGCGCCAGGGGCCACCCTCGTCGCGCGCGGCGTCGTTCGCCTCGATGGCGGCGAGCACGTCATCGAGCAGCTCTCCTACATCGCACAGGGTAGCCGCCTCGCGGGCCTCCCGAGCTCGCTCAGTCGCCTGGTAGTGATCCCGGCAGCCGTCGTCGCAGTAGCGGCGGCGCCCGTCGTACAGCGGCGCACTGCACTGGCAGCACTCTCCACAGGGGTCGGCGGTCGGGGCACTCATGGCGCATCCCCGCGCGGCCAGTTGCATCCGCGGAGCGCCGCCGCAATCGCTCGCGGATCATCGCACTCCCGGTGCAGCGCTATGATGATCTCGCGCGCTGCCCGCGGGTCCTCGGCCAGGTCCCGTCGCCATTTCCTAAACACGGCCGCTCCGGTGCGGGCCGGGGCCGGCTCCCTAAGAGCCGGCGTCGCCATTGGCCTCTCGCTCGCGCTCATCTAGCCAGGCAGCAATCGTCGATTCGCGCCAACCGACAGCGCCAGCGGAGATGCGGAGAGGCGAAGGAAGCTCGCCGCGTTTCTGCATGCGCCAGAGAGTGGCATGCGACACGCCGAGCATGGCGCGCAGCTTTGCGGGACGGATGATCTGAAAGCCTTCTGCTACAACACGCGTATACATAAGGCCCAGTGAAACACGACGAATCTCACGTTCGGGCCAAGCGTGCGACGGGGCCGCGCTATTTTTTTTCGGCTCGGCGGATGCGCACCGCGAGGGCGTGAACCGCGCGCCGCCGAGCCTCGCGCTCGGCGGCGTCCTCGTCGTAGCCTTCGTTCATGAGCCGCTGGATGGCGCCCTCGTCGCCCTCCAGTTTGTACCCCCATGCCTCCGGCTCGTTGTCGATCAGCCACGTTGCGGCGGCGTTGGCGCTCTCGTACTGGCCGGAATGTTCGCTCCGCAGATCGCAGACGGTGTCGAGTAAGATCCGCTGACGCTCCGCGACTTTCACGCGATGCTGCTCTTGCGCCTTGCGCCAGGTTCGAACTGTCTTCGAGTCGTACTGGGCGTCAAGCTGGTCCACTAGCCTCTCAACCTCCATGGCTGCCACTGCCGCCTTCGAGGCGTCGTTGTCTTCGATGTGGACGCGAACCTGACTAATGGTGGCGAGAATTTCCTTCGCAAACCAACTGGGGGGCTCTCCTTTGGTTGCAGTGCCAGGCTTCGGCGGATCTTCCACGAGTCGTGGTCCGCCTCCGGCTTCGCCAAGCTCGGCTTTGCAGGCATGTTCGAGGTAGACGATTTCGCGGTCGAACGCGCAGCGCAGTCCCGCTTCCTCGAAAACCGACAGCAACAATCCGACGTCTATCACATCAACCTCGTGTGAACGCGACCACCTCAGCGCCCTCTCGCCGCTCGATGATCGCCGTTATCTTGCGAGTTAGCGTGTCGAGGGCGACGCGCTTCTCGTCGTCGTAGCTCGCCCTGACGTAGTGCCGAGCCGTGACGGACTTGTCGCTGTGGTTCAAGACGTGCCCGACGTGCAGCTGCGGGACGCCTGCCGCCGCCATGATCGTGGCCGCAGTCGAGCGTAGGTCGCGACCCGGTTGGAAATCGTCGAGACCGATCTCAGTCGCGGCCAGATAGAACTGGCGATTGCCCCGGCTGCCCGCGAGCACGTAGGGGTCGAACTGCGGCAGGCCGGAGATCATCTCCACGACTGGATCAGTGAGCGGTACCCGATGACTCTTGCCGTTCTTGCTGCGCTCGGCAGGGATCGTCCACATGCCGTTGTCGAGGTTCAGCTCATCCCACCGCATCCCACGGACCTCGCCGACGCGCTGGGCGGTCAGCAGCAAAAGCCGGAACATGGCCCGCATCGCCGGTTTCTTGAAGGTCTCGACAGCTTCCCAGAGCGTGCGGACCTCCTCATCATCGAGCACCCGGTCCCTCGGCTTCTCCTCCCCCGGCCTCGATGTTGCCAATACGGGGTTCGCCTCGATGAGGTCTCGTTCAAGGGAGACGTTGAAGAGCTTCGACAGCAGCGCCCGGAGCCGGTTCGCCGACGTGGGCGAGCCGCGGTGCGCGACGGCCTCGACCAGCTCGCGCACGTCCCGACGGGTGATCTCCCGTATCGGCCGACGGCCCCACTTCGGGATGATCTCCACGGCGAGCTTGCGCCGGTCCTCTCGCCACGTCCGCTTGCGCGGCGTGCCCGACTCAGGCTCGAACGTCCAGACGTCGGCGATGCGGCCGGTCTTCTCGTCCCGCGGTCCGATATCGGGACCCAGGGCGTGCAGGTCGAGAAACAGCGAGGCGGCGTCCTTGACCGTGTCCGCCTCGCGTTGCTGCTGCCTCTCCCGCTGCGGATCGCCCCCTCGCCTCACGGCCAGCAGATGGTCCTCGGCCATGTCGCGGGCGGCAGCGATCCCGACGGCCGGGAACGGCCCGAGCGCCACCCGGCGTTGTCGGCCGTTGACGCGGTAGCGAAAGCTCCAACACTTGGCGCCGGACGCTAACACCCTCAACATCAGGCCGGCCACACGCCCGGCCCGCACCTCGTACTGCTTCTCGCGCGACTTCAGGGCGCGCGCGGTCCGGTCAGTTAGCATCGTTGACTCCTGGTCAAGCGGTCATCTGTGGGCACGCTGTGGGCACAATCAGCACGAACTGAAATGAAACCACCTGCAATCAATTGTAACAGATAAGCGCCTTGATTACAGGCAGTTACGAGGATTTTCGACACTTCCTGAAACTTGCTGAAATCGGTCTGATACTTGACTGGCAGTCAAGAGGTCGCGGGTTCGATCCCCGCCAGCTCCACCATATTCTTTCCCGCAGTCATCGACGCCTGCGGTGACCTGTGTCGATGAGCCTGCTCGATGCACGCCCCAGGCTAGAGCTGGTCGAGCACCTGCTTCGGCGTCCGCGCCCTGACCGGCGAGCCACGGAAATCCCTGGTGTTGCGGGTAGCGATGATGTCGGCGGCGCAGGCCTGCGCGGCGGCCACCTGCATGGCGTCTTCGAAGTCACGCATCTTCAATCGTCCCGCAACGCACAGGCTCTCGGTGTCAGTGGCGGCCACTTCTACGAAGCGGGAGAGCTCGAGAAGAAGATCCCGCGTCTCGTTGCGACCGTGCCGCGGCACCACCAGGTAGTAGAAGTTCGACACCGTGTGCCATGCCATGAAGCCGGCGCCACGGTGTTGCTCGAGGTAGTCGAGCAGCGCGGCCGCAGCTTCGACGTGCGGGGAGCGGTCGAGTGCTACATCGAGCAAGACGTCAGTATCCACGAGAATGCGCACGGCGGGCCTCAACTAGACTGCTGCAGGAATCCAGGTTAGGGGTCGAGGTATTTCTTCGCCAATCGAGCGGAGCGCTCATCCTCCCCATGCGCGGCGCGAAAGCGCCCGCGCCAGCGCTGCGCGAATCCTTCGTCGCGCTGCGCGACCGCCTGTCGTAACCCGTCCTCGACGAGCTGCGACAGCGACTTCCCGCGCGAGCGCGCATAACGCTTGGCTGCGGGGATGAGCTCCTTGTCCACGGTGATGGTGAGTTTGGCTTTCATTGGACTATACGTATATTCCTGATCGATATACGTATAGTAGTCGAGTTGCACGGCAGCCTTCAACACTGACCAGACGGCCGACGGCAGGTGGGCGGCATTTGAAGTCAAGCTCGGCCCCGGACAAATCGCGCCTTGCTCGCATCAGCCCGGCTGGCTACTCTGTTTGCGAGACCCTGAATCGTCATTTCTTCCCCGTGCCCGACGAGATCGCGGGCGAAAGTCGCCAATCGATGTTTAACCGCAGCTTCAAACTCGCTCTGTTATTGACCTTCGTCGCCGGCGCCTCTTTCATGGTTCTGGTCAGCTCTACCTTTTTGCCGCCTGGCGCAGAGCCTGAGCCACAGCCCACCGCGGGCCCTGCCCCGCGGTCGTCGGCGCCCGCGGAAACGCGACCGTCGCAGGCGGCTGCCGGCGTGGAGCAGGAAATCGCCGCGGAGCGGCGCACGGTAATCGTCGAGGCCGTCGAGGCGGTGGGGCCTTCTGTGGCCTCGGTGGTGATCAGCGGAACCCAGCGCGTCTCTGCCTTCGGGCCTTCGATGTTCCCCCGCAGTTTCTACGACTCCTTCTTCTCGCCATTTCCCTCGCATGAACGCCGCGTCACGTTGCAGACCGGTTCTGCCGTGATGATCTCCGACGATGGCGAGGTCCTCACCAACGCTCACGTCATCGCCGGGGCCGAGCAGGTGTTTTTGATGTTGTCCGATGGTGAAGTCGTGGACGCCGAGGTGGTCGGCAGTAGCGCCATGCTCGACGTTGCCCTATTGCGGGCGGAGAATGTGGCAGGCATGCGGCCCGCGCGGATGGGCCGTTCCGACGATCTGGTGGTCGGCGAGTGGCTGGTGGCCATCGGGTATCCGGTCGCAGGGGCTTCAGTCTCATCGGGAAGTCGTTTTCAGCCGACCGTCACGGTCGGCGTCGTCTCGGCTGTCGGCAGATCTTTCGTTCCTCCCGACACGAGGGGTCGCCGCGGTGAGCGCGATATCACTTACTACCCCGACATGATCCAAACCGACGCGGCGATCAACCCGGGCAACAGCGGCGGGCCTCTCGCCAACGCGCTCGGCGAGGTGGTGGGCCTCAACACGTTCATCATCACCGAGAGCGGTGGCTCCGAGGGGCTCGGTTTCGCGATCCCGATCGAGCGGGCCCTGCGCGCGGCCGACGAGATCCGCGCCTACGGTGAGGTGCGCGCCGTCGATCTCGGCCAGGTGAGGCTGCAGGAAATAACGGTTGATCTCGCCGACGCTCTCGACCTCGACGAGGCGCGCGGCATGCTGATCGCTGAGGTCACGGGCGCCTCGGCTGATGCAGGGCTAAGAGAGGGCGATGTCTTGCTCGACGTCGACGGCAAGCCGGTCAACAGCCTCCTCGAAGTGCGCCTGGCCCTGATCCCTCGCTTCGTGGGCGACACGGTGGCGCTCGGAGTGTGGCGCGAGGGCCATCGCCTCGATCTATCGATTCTGCTCGAGGCCGACCAGGACTGAGCCGGCGAGCCCGGCAACTCAGAGTGATAATGATCAGCAAGTCCGAGGACCCGGAAGAGCTTCGCGAGCGGCTGCTCGAAGACGACACAGCCGAGCTGGAGGATCTGCTGGCTGGAGAGTATTTCGTTGCCGACCTGGAAGAGGCTCGGGCGCTGGCGCAGCATGAGCCGCGCTTCGAGCGTCTCGTGGAGGGACTGCAGGCGGCCACCATGGGAGAACGCGTAGCCGCCATCACCGCCTGCTTCGATCAGTTCAGCGCGGCGGAAATCGCGAACCTGACGCTGCCGGCCAACCTCAACCAGTTGCGCCTGATCTACCTGAGCTCACGCCTTGACTGGCCCTAGCCCGCCACCCCTGCCCGACTAACCGCCTACGTCAGATCTCCGCTCGGCCAATCGCAACCATCCGGGGGCAATCCCCAACCTGCGCGCCTCGTCCCTGAGCTCGGACTCTTGCTCATCGAGCGCCTGCAGCTGGTCGTTCGTATCCCTGATCCTGCGTCGGGTGTCTGCGGTCGAACGGCGAGAGAAGAGGAAGGCACGCTCCTCCCGGTTGAGCTCCTCCAGCCGGGTGGTCAGCTGGTCCCTTTCAGCCTGAAACGCGCGCAGCTCTTGCTGCCAGTAGTCCTTCGTCAACTTAGGGTCGTCAGGACCCGGGGGGGCGTTCGGATCAGCCGCCCCAGCCGTGGCGTTCGGATCAGCCTGGTTACCGGACTGCGCCGCCGAGCCGGAGCTCGCTGGCTGACTGGCGGGAAGCGGGTCCGGTTCCCGCGCGTCATCCTTCTCGATCCGCTCGATCAGGGACATCGGGATCGTGACTTCCCCGCCGTATTGCAGGAAGATCACATTGTCACCCTCGATGCGAGTGTCGGAGGTGCGAATAGTGCGGCCGTTCTTCAGGTAGATTGTGTCGGCAACAGCACTGGTGGCCACAGCAAACAGTGCGCAGGCAACCAGTACCCCCACAAACTGCAGTCCTGCGTGCGGTTTACACATGTCCTCAGGCTATCATGTCTGATGTGCTCTGCTGAATACCCTTCATGATGGGAGCCATGGCGGAAACCGTGACCGATCAGACCAGCTCACACCCTGATTTGAGTATCGTCGTTCCCCTCTTCGACGAGGAAGAAAACATCGGGCCATTCCTCGACGAGCTCTTCGAAGTCCTGTCCGCAACTGATCTTGTCTTCGAGGTCATTTGTATCGACGATGGCAGCGCCGATCGAACCTTCGAGCTGCTGAAAGGTCGTGCCCAGCAGGAGCCTCGCCTTCGTGTCCTGCGCTTCGGCAAGAACTACGGCCAGACTGCGGCCATGTCGGCCGGATTTCACGCCGCGCGTGGCCCCGTGATGGTGACGCTCGATGGCGACCAGCAGAACGACCCACACGACATCCCCAAGCTGCTCGAGAAGTATGACGAGGGCTACGACGTGGTCAGCGGCTGGCGTCGTTCGCGACAGGACGGCTTCCTGCACCGCACGCTGCCTTCGCGCATGGCGAACTGGCTGATCTCACGTATCACCGGCGTCCACCTGCACGACTACGGTTGCACCCTGAAGGCCTACCGTCGCGAGGTCATCAACCGCTTCGAGCTCTATGGCCAGCTGCACCGCTTTATCCCCGCGCTGGCCGCCTGGAGCGGCGGCCGCATCACCGAGATGGAGGTCAATCACCGGTCCCGGTCGCGCGGCCGGTCGAAGTACGGCATCGGCCGCACCGTCACGGTATTGTTGGACCTCACGATCGTGAAGTTCCTGATGAGCTACGGTTCCCACCCGATTCGCGTCTTCGGGATGGCCGGCTTCCTGGCCTGGGGCGTGGCGCTGGCATCTCTGGTGGCAGTGGTTGTCATGAAGGTCTGGCAGCAGACGGACATGACCGGCAACCCACTCCTCTACCTAGCCATACTGGGCGCGATGGTGGGCCTGCAGTTTCTCCTCATGGGCGTTATCGCCGAGATGGTGATGCGCACCTATCACGAGGCGCAGGACAAGCGGCCCTACATCATCGTTGAGGAAATCAACGCCTGAGGCGTGTGCAGGCGGGACCAGAGCCCCTCAGCGACCTTCCGGGTTCTCAATACGATGGACCTTCATCCCGAGCTCGACACCACCGTCGCCATCGGTGATCAGAACGTTGGCCGTGTCCTCCCCGGCCCATATCACGAACCCTCGCGCGGCGATCATGGGCGGCGCGGTCATCCCCCCGAGATTGTACTGGGAGGCTCTTTCGGTCCAGTAGATCAGCCCGTAGTCGCCGGCTGACCAGCCTGTGTTATTGCCCTGGTCGATGATGACGATCTCGCCGGGCCCGATGGCCGCGAGGAGAGTAATGCCGCCACGAGTCATCTTCTCCGCATTCGCCAGCACGGATTCCAGCGGTCCGAGCACGACGGTAGCATCGCTATCAGAGGGCTCGACGAGCCGGTTCGGGTCGAACGGCGGCGGATCCCCGACCTCGGCGATGTCCAACTCCCCCATCGGCACGAGGTAGTCGCCACGCTCAGTTTCACGACAGGACGTAGTGATGCGCGCCAGCGCCCGATCGACCAGGACATCGATGATTTCGAGCGTGCCAAGCCTCGACAACGCATTGCCGATCGTGGCATCCGTTTGCGGATGCCGGATCGGTCCAGTGATGCGGACGATCTCCATTTCATCGCCAATCTCGAGATCGCTCGTTCCGTTACCTTCGATGTAGATGACGTCGCCGGAGCCATAGGAGATCTGCAGAATCTGGCGGCTCGCCGCAACCCGAGGTCCGGTGGGAACCGAGTCAGTTAGGAACGTGAAGCAGTCGCGGCCGCCCTCGATGGCCATACCCTCGGGCTGCTGTGCCACTGCTGAGCTCGGAAACAAAGCAGCCACGATGGCCACGAAGGAGATGAACAGAATGCAGACAGGACGGGACGGACAGATGGCGAGCGTGCGGTACATCGCCGAACCTCCTCGGGAGAGGAATCAGGAATCCCGCCCCACCCCTTGAGCACCGGGCCCTGTGGAGCCGATCTCCGTCAACCGCTCACCCGCTAGTTGGGCAAATTCGCAGTCAGGATGGTTGCTAACAACCTCCTCATAATACTCGACCGCCTCGACCGATTTCTGCCCCTCTTTGTAGGATTCGCCCAATAAGAAGAGCAGGTCGCACTGGAAGCTCGAATTGGGGTAGTTTTCGAGAATCTCCTCAGCCCGGCTCGCGGCGGCTTTCCAAAGCCCGCGGGCATCGAGCTGCCAGCGGGCAACGCGCAGCTCGGAGTCGACAAGGCGATCTAGCGCGACCTGCCGCTGCTTCAGGACCTCCGGCACGAGGGAGCTATCGGGAAACATCTCGGTAAACCGATCGAATGCGCGCAGAGCATTCCGGGTCTCGAGCTGGTCCCGATCAGCGCTTCTCATCTGACGCATGTAGCTCATGCCCACCATGTACTGGGCATAGTCGGCGCGAGGATGAGTGGGGTGGTAGGTGAGGAAGCCCTGGAAAGCGTCGATGCCGAGGATCAGTGTGTCGGGCCGGGCCTGCTCGTAGTAGGCCAAGCCGAGACCCAACCTGGCCTCCGCCAAGTAAGGGCTGGCCGGGTAGTTCTTCAGAAGCGTATCGAGGGCTTTTCCCGCCTTGCTCCAGTCTTCCTCGTCGAGCGCCAGCTTGCCCTCTTCGAAGAGTGACGTACCTGTGGGATCGGCCGATAGCACCGGCCCCGACGGCCCACACCCCATCACAGAGACGGCGACAACGAGCCCCACTGCACACGCGGCTTGCCACAAGTGCGATCGCCGAAGATTCTCTGTTGTCCTCTTCACCGGCCCGCCTTGTCGGCGAGCGAATTCAACCAGGCCCACTGCTGCTCCAACCCTTCTTTCAATGAAACTCGGGGAGTAAAGCCGAGATCTTGCCTCGCGCTGCTGCAGTCCGCGAGTGTTGCACGCACGTCGCCCGGCTCAGCGGGCGTACGCTCCACCGACAGCCTGCGCCCGGTGACCTGCTCGATCAGCGCGAGCAGCTCGTTCACGGTTACGCGGCTGCCACCTCCCACATTGTACACACGTCCCGAGGTCCCGCGGGCGGCGGCGCGAAGGGTCGCATCGACGATATCGGTAACGTGGGTAAAGTCACGGCTCTGCTCGCCGTCGCCGAAGACCGTGACGCTGCCGCCTTCCGCCGCGGCCAGCAAGAATCTCTGGATCGCCATGTCCGGGCGTTGCCGGGAACCGTAGACGGTGAAATAGCGCACGCTCACCGTCTCCAGGCCGAAGTTGCGATGGTAGAGGCGCACCATATGCTCGGCCGCGAGCTTCGTCACCCCGTAGGGGGAGAACGGTAGAGTCAGGGCGTCCTCGTGCATCGGCAGCTGGTCGGTGTCGCCGTACACCGATGAGGACGAAGCGTAAACCAATCGCTGCACCCCGCGCTCCCGGCACGCTTCGAGCAGGCGTTGCGTCGCCAAGAGGTTGTTGTCCGCATAGGCCTGGAACGCTTTCCCCCAAGAGGGGCGCACGCCGGGAACAGCCGCCAGATGGAATACATGATCAACGCCCTCGAGAAGCTCTGCGAGGTCGATCTCCTGCAGCAGGCCTTCGACCAGGCGGAAACCCGGTTGCTCCAGCGCGCCCGCGACTTGCGAGAGCTTGCGCTCGCGGGAGTAGTTATCGAGAAAGGCATCGACCCCAATAACCTCGCCGCCCTGCGCGAGCAAATGCTCTGCCAAATGCGAGCCGATGAATCCGGCCGTCCCGGTAACGAGGTATCTCAACGGAGTCCCTCCTCGGCCGCCGCCTGCAGCGCGTTTGCCGCCGCAACAGGGTCCTCGGCGCCATAGACAGAGGATCCCGCCACCAGGATGTCCACGCCGGCACGAACGATTTCGGCGGCATTGCCCAGGTCGACGCCGCCGTCGATTTCGATTTGCACCGCGTCCAGCCCGGCCGCGTCGAGCTCGGACCGCAGCGCCCTCACCTTGTCCAGGGTGCGAGGCAAGAACTTCTGGCCACCGAATCCGGGGTTCACCGACATCGTCAGAATGAAATCGCCATTCTCCACCAGGTAGTCGATGCCGGGGATATAGGTCGCGGGATTGAGCGCCACACCGGCGCGGGCACCCGTCTCACGGATATAGCTAATGGTCCTCTGGGCATGCGTCGCCGCCTCGATGTGGAAGCAGAGCCAGTCGGCCCCCGCCTCTCGGTACGGGTCGATCCAGAGGTCCGGGTCGGAGACCATCAGATGAACGTCGAGGATCGCATCGGTGTGCCTACGTAGCGCCTTCACGACGGCGGGACCCAAAGTGATGTTCGGCACGAAATGCCCATCCATGATGTCGACATGGTAGACATCCACAACGCCACGGAGTCGCTCGACCGCCTCGCCGAGGGCGGCGAAGTCGGAGGCGAGCAGGGATGGCGCCAGTTGGATCGTCCTGCTTTCGCTCATTGGCTGACCACCAGTGTGATGACGTCGCCGGCCGTCACCCGAAACCCCGGTGAGGGCTGCTGGTTGACGACCGTCCCTGGAGAAACGCCTGGATCGCTGCGCTCACGAACCGGGGCGAGACGGAAGCCGTGCGACTCGAGAAAGGGTCGGACCTGATCCAGCGGCTGCCCGATCAGCTCGGGCATGACGTAGACCGTCGGCGGAGGTCCGAGCGATACCAAAAGCCGCGCCGGGATGGTGCTTCCCGGCTCAACCTCGGAGATATCCGGCTGCTGCGCAATGACTCGATCTTCGGGGTACTCGCGGCTGTGCACTCGGGCAATGTAGTCGATTTCAATGTCCTGCTGCTGCAGGGCGATCTGCGCACGAGTGAACACGTCACCGGCGGTGTCGGGCACGTAGATGTGCGCCAGCCCTGAGGAAAGCGTCAAGGTGATGCCACGCTGTCTTTTGACCGATGTGCCCGCCGGCGGATTCTGGCGCAGCACATGGTCACGCGGGACTTCCGGGTCGGAGAACTCAAAATCGTCGAGCGCCACCACCAATCCACTGGCGGCCAGCAGGCTCCGCGCATCTCCCGACGGCATGCCCACTACATCGGGTACCCGCAGCTCCTCTCCGCTCAAGGCCATCAGCACGGCGACGTAGCCGCCAATGCCGAAAAGCACCCCGCCGAACGCCACCACAGAGGCGATCTTCAGAAGCGCGAGGATGGCGGAAATCGAGCGCGACATGCTTGGAATCCGGGTTCGAGCAGCGGGCCGTTACAGTATCGCACCCGTGCCTGCGGCCTGCTAGCAGGCCGCGGCGGAAGTCCTTCAACCGCGGCGTTCGATGGCGGCGGCGAAGAACCCCTCGAGATCAGGAAACAGAGGATAAGTGCGGAAGTAGCCGTCTCTGCCCACCAGCATCGGGTCGAGGCCAGGGGCCAACTTCACCGGCACACGATGTAAATCCGGACGCTCAGAGGTCACCGCCTCGACTACTCCCTCGTTCTCCTCCCTCTCCGTCGAGCAGGTTACGTATAGCAGCATTCCGCCACGGGCCAGAGCGTCGGCACAATGGTGCAAGATGCGGCACTGCAGCGCTGCCAACCGCTGCAGGTCAGCCTCCTGCACCCGCCACTTCACTTCAGGTCGCCGGCGTACCGTTCCGAGGCCGCTGCAGGGAGCGTCAAGGAGGACGCGATCGAACGGAACTCTGATTGGCAGGGGCCGTGAGAGGTCTGCGGCAATGACCTTCACCTCGGGCGAGCCCGCCTGCCTTGCCGCTCGCAGGCACGCCTGTGCCCGCCACGGCTGCAGATCTGCCGCGAGCAGCGAGATCTCGCCGTTATCCTCTGCGCATTGAATGGCCTTGCCACCGCGGCCGGTGCAGGCATCCAGAACCCGCTCGCCCGGCTCGGCGTGCAGCAGGAACGGCACGATCTGGCTCGCCTCCCCGCGCAGGGAGAAGGTCCCGCCGTTGAAAAGGCGCGTGGTCAGCGGGTTGCCGGCTTCGACGCGCAACGCTCCGCCGGCATGCGCGGCGGGCACTGTCTCGACACCCTCGGCAGCCAAACCTGCTCGAACTTGGTCGATGCTCTTGATCCTGGTGTGGGGCCGCAGCACAAGGGGCGCTGCTTCCAGCGTTCGAGCGAGCCACTGAGCGCCGGCCACTTCACCGTAGGTCCGCTCCCAGCGAGATGCCCACCACTCGGGAACGTCGTAGCTCGTTGCCAAGCGCTTTGCCGGGGAAAGCTCCGCTCCGTCCACCTCATCGTTCGGGGAGCGCAGCCAAGCCCGCAGGACACCATTTACCAGCCCCGCCGCGGCCGGCCGGTGCAGCTTGACGCTCTCGACTGCAGCATCAACGGCCGCGTGGTCGGGAACGCTGTCGAGAAAGTGGCACTGATAGACCGCCAGCCGCAAGGCCAGGCGCACGGCCGGATCGAGCTCGTCGAGGGGTCGGCGACTGTGGGGGGCCAAGAGGCGATCGAGTGTCGCCTGGCGCCGCAAGGTGCCATAGACGAGCTCGGTGGTGAAGCGGCGATCCCGTTCATCCAGGCCGGAGCGTCGTAGGGCACGATCGAGGGCACGATCGCTTGGGGCGCCTCCGTCGACGCGCAGCAGAACGTCGAGCGCGACGGCCCGGGACGACCCGTTACCCGTCACTTTCCAGCCGGGTTCCGACCGCCAGTTCGTTGCCACGCAGGAAATCGTCGACCGCCTGGCGTCTGCGGCCGGCCAACTGCACCTCATCGATCTGCAGCAACTCTCCCCCACCACACGCAACTAACAGGCCGTCCGAGCCTGAGCCGACCACCGTGCCGGGAGCGAGCGATATTGCGGGCGACGGCGTGGCGAGCGACAGCGTACCCCCCGCGGGCCCTTCACCATCTTCCAAGGAGCTCGGATCGGCGGCCCAGATACGCAGGCGCTGCCCGCGGACAAACGTATGAGCGCCGGGCCAAGGCTGCAGCGCGCGCACCTGACGATCGATCTCCACCGCAGTTCGGCTCCAGTCGATCTCGCCATCCTGCTTCTTGAAGCGAGGCGCCAGTGTGGCCGCGGCGTCATCCTGCGGGGTCGGCTCCAGGGCTCCTTCCCCCCACAAATCGAGCGTCTCGACCAACAACTCGGCCCCCAGCCGAGCGAACCGAACCGCCACCTGGGGCGTCGTGTCGCGGGGATCGAGCGGGTCTTCTTTCTGCATCAGGATCGCACCCGTGTCGAGCCCTTCATCCATCAACATCGTCGTCACGCCCGATACCCGATCGCCACTGAGGATGGCCCACGCCACAGGTGCCGCCCCGCGGTGGCGAGGCAAGAGCGAGGCATGCACATTGATGCAGCCCCGCGCCGGCAGCGAGAGCACCTCCGGCGGCAGGATCAGACCATAGGCGACGACGACGATTACCTCGAGAGAGGTGCTGGCGAGTTGCTCCTGAGCCTCGGGTGAACGCAGCGTCGGCGGCTGTTGAACCGGGATCCCGTGGCGCAGGGCCCATTCCTTGACCGGGGAAGCCGTCACCTGCTGTCCCCTACCCCGCGGCTTATCGGGTCGGGTGGCGACAGCTACGATTTCGTGGCGGTCGGCAACTGCAGCGAGAGCGGGAACGGAGAATTCCGGCGTCCCCATGAAAAGAACGCGCATTCTACCAATCGCCGGCGCGGATCCGCTTGGCGATCTTGCGGCGCGCGAGGTCCCGCTTGAGCGGACTGACCCGGTCGATGAACAGCACACCGTGCAGGTGGTCGATCTCGTGATGCAGGCAACGCGCCATGAGGCCGTCGGCCTCGACACGAACCGGATTGCCCTGAAGATCCTGACCTGAAACCACGACATGAGCAGGACGCGGCACCACGAGAACGAGATCGGGGAAAGACAGGCACCCCTCATCGCCCTTGATCTCCCCTTCCTCGAGCTCCACCTCGGGGTTGGCGAGCACCAGCAACGCCTCAGCATCTTGGCCGACCGACAGGTCGGCCACCAGAAGCCGGCGGTCGTTTCCCACCTGTGGTGCAGCCAGACCGATGCCGATCGCGCCGTGCATGGATCCGACCATATCCTGGGCGAACGCCCGCAACTCGTCGTCGAACTCCTCGATCAGACGACACTCACGTTGCAGGTAGGGGTCGGGGTATTTCAAGATCTCTAGTGCTGGCATGGCATGCTAAGGATACTCAACTGGCGGCTCAGCCGCATCCGATAGCGCAGGCGTCGACATCATGCGTATCTGTCTTACGGTGGCCTACAACGGAACGGCATATGCGGGCTGGCAGGTACAGCCGCGCGATCCAACCGTGCAGGGCACCCTCGAGCAAGTGCTGCTGCGCACCACCGGCGCTGAGGCGAGGATTACCGGCGCCAGCCGCACGGATGCCGGCGTGCACGCCGCCGGGCAGGTGTGCCACTTCGACGCCCCGGAGTCGTGCGGGACACGCGAGGCGCACGAATGGCAGCGCCAATTCAACGCGCTGTTGCCGGCCGATATCCGAGTCGTTGCGGCCTCCGCCGTAAGTGACGAGTTCCACGCCCGCTACGGCGCCATCCGGAAGACATACCGATATCAGATCGACAATCAACCGGTGGCATCGCCGTTTCTGGCGGCATTTGCCTGGCACCGGCCGCGCCTGCAGGAGGTCGCCAAGATGAAAGAGGCAACAACCCTCCTTGTGGGAGAGCTCGACCAGCGAATCTTCGCAACCCGTCCGGACGGAGACCGGCCCATTCGCCCCATCGCCCATTGTTGCATCGAAGTGGACCGCCTGGTTACCATCACCGTCACGGGACGGAGCTTTCTCCGGCACGCGGTGCGGGGGATGGTCGGTGCTCTCGTGGAGGTCGGCTCGGGAAGACGTTCGCTGGAGCAGATGCAGGCCTTGATAGAGAGCCAGCCCGGCGAACCGATGGCTGTCAAAGCTCCGGCTCATGGGCTCTGCCTCGCCAAGGTGGAGTACTAGCAGACGCTAATTCGCGTGCTAGAATGCCGGCCGTCGGGCTCCCATCGCCCCCGATTTCTCCCAAGCAACCGGACCTCCTCATCATGCGAATCCTCGTAACCGGCGGAGCGGGCTACGTCGGCAGCCACGTGGTGCGTACGCTCCTCGACGCAGGCCATCAGGTCGTCATCGTCGACGATTTCTCATCCGGGCACCGGCTGACGGTTCCTGACGGCGTGCCTGTCCACGTAGGTCGATGCGGTGACGCTGCGGTCCTCGATGCTGCGTCGCAGGATGGACGGCCGGAAGCGGTCATGCACATGGCGGCGCGGTGCTCTGTCTCGGAATCGGTCGAGTATCCGCAGATCTACTACCAGAACAACCTGCTCGAGAGTCTTGCGTTGATGGACTGGATGGTGGCGCGCGACGTGCCTTTCCTTGTCCACTCCTCCACCTGTGCGGTATACGGGATTCCCGAGCGGCAACCGATCAGCGAGGAAACGGAGACATGTCCGATCAACCCGTACGGAGCCACAAAGCTCGCGGTTGATCGCGCCATTCAGTTCTACAGCGACGCCAAATCGCTCACGGGCATCGCGCTGAGGTACTTCAACGCTGCTGGGGCCCATCCCGACGGCAGCCTGGGAGAGGACAAGACTCCGGCCAGCAACCTGATACCGAAGGTTTTCGAGGTGGCACTCGGGCGGGCCGAGCTCGTCGAGGTTTATGGAGATGACTACCCCACCCCGGATGGAACCGGCGTACGAGACTACGTGCACGTGCTTGACCTGGCAGCCGGGCACCTGGCGGCACTGCAGAAGCTCGCCGGTGGCCACCCGGGTGGTGTGTTCAACCTCGGGACCGGACGCGGCCACAGCGTTCTCGAGGTGGTGGAGGCGGCACGCCAAGTTACGGGGCATCCGATTCCGGTACAGATCGAGAGCCGGCGCCTGGGAGATCCGGCTATGCTGGTAGCCGATGCGCAACGGGCAGAACGCGATCTCGGCTGGGCCGCTCAGCGCTCTCAGATCGACACTCTCGTCGGCGACGCATGGAAATGGCGATCAAAGCACCCGAACGGCTACACGCAAGTGGAGACGAGCCGATGAGCCGCAGTGCCACGAGAAGAGGCGTGCCGGCCGATCTGCTGCCCTACATCGAGAGCGATGAAGAGGCCTGCGAGCTGGTCGAGCTCATCGATTG
>SDBT01000514.1_pt1 | contig 61396 bp, 97 predicted proteins | sample 2277101 | NCBI WGS metagenome assembly SDBT01 (sample SAMN10404973, study PRJNA504765) | marine sediment metagenome | isolation source: marine sediment core GS10_PC15, 103 cmbsf | place: Arctic Ocean: Southern Knipovich Ridge | collected 2010 | reverse complement strand
TCCACCAATCGCATGAGGCCCGGTTCCACTAACAACAAGATCCCCCGCAACCGTAACATCACCATCTGGTTCAATAGTTAACTTAGCTACATAACTTCCAGATGTCTTATTCTGAAAAGTTAAAGCTCCATCAGCATTAGCTACACTTAACAACCACTTATCTACATCCTGATCACCACGATCACACCAAAACCCAACATTTAAATCCTGTGCATTTGATGCTTCAAAAACAGTATTGTAATTCTCACCACTAGCAGCCTCAGTAGGATTTCCAATAACATACAAAGTTGTTGCAAGAGTAACCGTGTCAGTACCGTTAGTAATCACTGGTTCCGAAATATAAGCACTAGCAACTACAGCAACCGTTTCAGAATTATTTTGTGTAGTGACTGTACCTGCAATTTCGAACACAACACCACGATTAGTATCTTCTGTTACAGCAGTTAAATCTGGATCTAATAAAAATCCAATTATACGATCAGATACACCACCACTGGTATATGCTCCGAAAACACGAAATTGATAAGCATTAGTTGCCGGACCACCAATCGCATGTGGTCCAGTTCCACTAACAACTAGATCACCACCTAAATAACTATCTCCTGAAGCTACATAAAGGGCTGCGTTCGTTTCGCCTTCAGTGGGTGCTCCGGCGATGTAAAGAGTCGTTGCTAAAGTAATATCCCCAGTCAAATTATCGGTAATGTTAGGTTCGAATATTCTAATCTGAGAAATAAGTTCTATTGTTTCCGATGCTGTTTGAGTTACTATAGAGTTTTGGAGATTTGTACCTACCAAATAGGTAGTATCACCATCTGCTCCTGTAAGAGCGCCCGTTACATCAAATCCCTTAGTAACTGAACTACCTCCTAAAGATGTAAAAGAACCTAGTAATAACAAGCGCGTATAATCAACAGTCGCTCCACCGATAACATGGGGCCCGGTTCCACTAACAACAAGATCCCCCGCAACCGTAACATCACCATCTGGTTCAATAGTTAACTTAGCTACATAACTTCCAGATGTCTTATTCTGAAAAGATAAAGCACCATCAGCATTAGCTACATTCAACCTCCACTTATCAACATCCTGATCACCACGATCACACCAAAACCCAACATTTAAATCCTGTGCATTTGATGCTTCGAAGAGTGCATTAAAGTTATCTGTAGCTTCAGTAGGATTCCCGATAACATACAACGTTGTTGCAAGCGTAACTGTATCAGTACCCTTAGTAATTACTGGTTCTGAAATATATGCACTAGAAATTAAAGCAACAGTCTCGGAATTGTTTTGCGTAGTAACAGTACCAGCAATCTCCATCACATTCTGTCGAACTGTATCGCCTGTAATTCCAGTAATATCTGGATCTAATAAAAATCCAATTATGTGATTAGATACACCACCACTGGTATATGCTCCTGTAACACGAAATTGATAAGCATTAGATACTGCCCCACCAATAGTATGTGGCCCTGTTCCACTGACTACTAAATCTCCCGTTACGGTAACGTCCCCATCAAACGTAGGGCTGTCTTTGAGGTACATTAACGACCCAGTTGCACCAAGATAATCGTTCCAATTCGTATGAGTAGGAACATATAAAAATGCTCTATCCACTCCTCCTGTCCAACTGCCTGCCATATTAAACTCCTAACCTCGTATCATATCCCAGCTTGGAAACCCCTAATTGCCAGTATTCCGTAAAAACCCATAGCCACTTCTGGGAAAGCTCCACGGTTACATCATGAGAACTACCACTTTTACTGATTACATGGCGAATAGATTCAACGTGGAATTCCGTGTCAATTCCAAGTTCAGTAGCACTACTATTAGCCTCAATCGTTAGAACCTGATTAAGATCAATCGATTGTGCCAGGGCTAAAAGGGCAGCATTACGATTGGCATCAAATGTCATTTTTAGAATCGGACGAGCTACCGAATACCGATCCTTATACCACTGGACCCGTACCAGTGCCGTACTCCAATCAGGTAGAAATTTCGCCTCAAGAGGAAATTCCCGCTCACCATAAAGACTGATCGAGGCTGCATCCTGGTCTTCAATTGGGATTGATTCATTTTCCGTGAGTGCCGTTCCCCTGGCTTGTAACAGAGTAATATACCCAGTATTTGCCCCATTGTTGGTGAGAGTAATTTTTATCGCTGAATCGAACTTCACTACCGCTACACTTATATCTGCGGTCATATCCGCTCCACCACCGTCCGCTTGAACATTGGCAGTAAAATCTGTCACAGTCTCAGGGGTTGTCCACGCATCAACCGCCATTGCATTTATAGCGCTCATTTCATTTGGATACTGTGCCCAGAATATCAACTCATCTGCGGGTTGAATCAACGGAGTATCGTTCAGTGTCCAGAGCGTAGCCAGTCCTTCTACGGTAAATGACCGGATCCGCGCTTTAACAATATTATAGATATGTTTTAGAGCATCGTCTTGAATAATCTTTTTATAAACCAGTGCTGACCCGGGCGCATCTGAAAAGCTAGCCACACTAACCGCGTTAAATCGGGTCGAAATCGAATCAAACGCGATCTTCCCATCCCTAGTCTCTCGGAGAAAACCGCCTTCCGTTACCTCCAGATCCCTTAGCGCGGTCAGTACCTTGAGCTCACTGCCTGTCCACCAGCGAGCCATCTCAATTGTTCCGACACTAATGTCACGATCACCTGCAGGCCATCCAACCCGGTCCAGAAGCACATCAACAGCAGCGCCAGTGAAAATGTCGGTTTGCATTGCCACGTTCGTTTTTCGTTGACTAATAACACCAAGCGGCCCGATCCCGTAAAGAGTTGCGGTTTTCAAACCCTTCAACGTTGGATTTGGGCGGATTGCATCCAAATCCCCGGACCATATAGTTACCTCGTCACCGTCATCCATAGTCACTTTGGTTTTCCGTTTTGGCAAAAGATTCCCGTACAAAGGACTAGCAGCTTCAAATCTAGAATATTTACCGTTCGGATTATTCAGCTGGACAGCAAGAGAACCTGCAATAGAACGGCCAACCAAGTCTGACGCATAATTCCGGCCGAACTTGATGGTTGTTTTCGTGACATCGGCAGTAATATCATCATATGGCCCACTGAAATTATCGTCAGCATCCCAATCCACATAAACCTTATAAGTTGCTACAGGCATCTAAGCAACCCTCATTCCTTCTAATCCACCGCGCCGCATGGTCCGACTCACTGAATCAGAAATGACATCATCCAAGTCATCAACTCCCAGAACATCTCCCTGGACAGTAGTGTAAATATTAAGATTCACTCTTGAAGATCGGTTGTTTTCATTGGCTGGTACAACCTTTTCACCCTTGTGAACCAGAGCCAGCATATCCCTCGGGACGAAATCTATACCACCCGCAAAACCGGGGATACCTGCGGATTGCAGCATATTAAGTTGAGCATCAGACATCCAACCATATTTCACTGCCTGGGTAAGCCTCCACATACCTTTAGGGAGATCGCCCGTCAACGTGTACATCTGATATGCAGTCGTAACCATTGCCGATCCCATTGTTTCCCATAGTATCTTTGCAGCGCCGAGAGGGTCTACACCGGGACCAAGAGAACCTGTTAGCCCTTCTTGAAACCCTGCGATATCTTGCCACGTAATCCAACTGGCGATAAGAGAATCCCACATCCCTTTACCTTTAGCCATCGCAGCATTTTGTTGATTGACGGCTGCTGTTGTAGAAGTGATAGATCGGACCAATCCATCCTGAGTAAGTTCTAATTTATTGTTTTCCAAACCCCAGTCTATAATATTTTGCATCCAGTCAGGTATAGCTTCCCCGTATTGGGTCATTGTGTTGTAGGTATCCATTAAACTGACACCAAACTTATCCCACGCTATACTCTGAGCCTCCATAACGGATAAACCATTACCCATAAGATAATCACCGAAAGCCATCATTTCGCCGTATAGGGTAGACGCCTGATCTTGGATTCCTCCTAACGTCCCGGTCATTGCTTCATAGGCTGCGTTATATGCACTGACAGCTTCCGGAGTTTGCTGCAAAACTTCCAGTAATTCCTTTTCATTCATCGTGAGCTTTTCGGTTTCAAACGCCCAGTTTATAATATTCTGAAGCCAATCAGGGATCTGCTCGTTGTACTCTGTCATTGTATTATAGGTGCTCAGAAGTGTATCTCCATACTTCCTCCAAGCTAAATCTTGAGCATCGATAACCGAAAGTCCATTACCCATAAGATAATCACCGAAAGCCATCATTTCCCCATAAACAGCCTCGGCATTTGGCTGTAGGTTTTGAAGTGATTCAGCTATACCATCATAAGCATCCTGAAAAGCCGCCGAACTTTCGTTTAATATCTCGGCAGTATGCCTGGATGTTTCCCCTAAACCCCTCTGGCTTCTTTCTGCCTCATCGATTTCACGGGTGAAACCCCCAACGTCAGGTCTAATTTCCCGAACAGCATCTCCAAAAATTCTGGTGCTTCTCCCAGCATCATCTGTTCGGTCACCAAACTCTCTACTGGCATCCGCGCCTCGGGTTGCCTGCTCAGTAAGACCCAGCAATTCTTTTATTACATCTGGGATCTCAACATCCAACGCCTGGGCAGCAATCACGGCCTCTGATAAGGCTCCTCCCATAATAGTCATAATTTCTTCATTTGTTGCCCCTGCCCCTGTAAGGTATTCAATATCCTCGGACAGACTTTCCAGCGCTTCTCCTACTTTTCCAGGAGCAGCCCGAAGATTCTCTAATGCACTATCAAGAAGGTTCGTTTCTGCAGCCGCAACACCGGACTCAGTACTTACGCCCATCAATGTTGTTTTCCAATCAGGGAATACTCTTCGTAACTCTGCATTCTGACTAAATAACTCAGCGAACTGTTCGTTGAGTAAACTATAATCTCCATTGGCAGCGGCAGCGGCAGCAGCCCCGAAATCATGGGTTTGACCGAATGCTTCAAGCTGGCTAAAACTTGCTATTAACTGGTCAACTGTTCCTGCGAGTTCTGCTGCTGGGAGTAGTATGTCCTGAAAGAACTTTGGAGAACTGGTAATATCTTTCCGAATACCTTTAAGGGCATCTTTGGAAAGTCCAACTCCAGCAGCAAATCCTTCGACGATTTGAGAACTCACATCGATACCGAAATCCCGTCCTACTTCCGCAGCAGCATTTTCCCAGGTATTTTTTGTAAAAAGCTGTCTTAATACTAGTCCAACAGCTGCAGCGGCTCCGATGCCAATTGTCCAGGGATTCGTAAAGAAAGCCCCAAGACTCGCCATCCCGCCTCCTGCTGCTGGTGCGGTTGTTGGTAGCATTCCCGGCAATCCCCCGGCAAGTGCCGGAGTAGCAAACGGATTAGCCGGACCACCACCAATACCAAAAAGACTACCAATACCTGAAAGTCCTCCAAATCCTCCCGCGCCACTAAACCCTTTACTAAATCCTCCACCAGAAAGAAGACTGGAAATGCCGGAAAATATCGGGCCGAAAACTGATTCTGTGAAATATCGACTAACGGAAGCGCCGAAATCCTTCAAGATATCGAATATACTGGATAGGCTAAAATCCCAGTTTTTGACCATATTGCCTACAGCCTTGGCAAAATCATTATTGATCAGAGAGACCTGGTTTGAAAGTGCAGCTGTGACCTCATTAGTTGCCCCTGTAGCATCATCAGCTGCCCCACCTAATGCCTCGTAATGACCTTTAGCGGCTTCAAGACTTCCGCTATGTTCTTCTTCGGCCCGGGTGGCCTGTTCATTTTTCAGTATCAGATCATCTAGGGCAGGATTCGCCACATCACTTACGACAACAGCAGCGGATTCCATAGCCATTGCAAACGGTGTGATACCTTGTTCTTCCAAATCTCTTATAGCCGCATCAGCCGCAGATACTCCGATCGTATGTTCTCTGATGGCATCGTCAGCAGCCCTGGTTGACGTTTCTAATAGGTACATACCATTGATTGTTTTTGGGAGTGAATCAGGACCATTCAATGCAATATGCGCTTCGGATAGTTTAATGATTTTATCGCCATGTACGGCAAGGATATCGTTGACAGGGATTCCAACACCGACTAATTTTTCAAGTTCGGCACTGAATTGACTGGCGGGTTGAAGGAGTTTATTAAAACTGGCGACTAGCTTTTCCAACTCTTCGTTTTGTTTTTTAAGTTCATCAGTTTCTTCTACGATGACCGGGATAACAGAACCGCCGATAATTTCCCCACGGGCGAAAGCGGCATTGGTAGCTTCGATATTTGCCGTGGAGTTTGCTTTGATTTGTCTATTGTATTTTTCGGTAGCTTCTGAAGCTGCAACTATTTCAAGTTTGTAATCATCAAGGCCCATCGCCACATCATTATAAAGATTGGCAGTTTCTACAATTCCTGAATTATGTTTTTTGTGAATATCAGTAAGGTTCTGGAGTTCAATTTTATCTTCTACTAGATGTCCTGCATTAGTTTCCAGTACAGAATTAAGTAGCTTCATAGAGGTGGTTAATCCATCGGAAGACCCAGCCGCTACAATAAACTGATTGGTGAGATTGGCCCCAACTGCACCCATTTGTTCAGACAGGGTATTTTCTATTTTCTTAAACGCCTCTTCCGTATTCCCCGCCGCATTTTCCATTCCGACCAGTGCGGCATTCATCCGTGCCATACCCTGTTCGGTTGCCAACAGAGCCACAGCATTGAAAGCCTCGACCGATCCGAATAAATCGGTTTGAGCCTGAACGTTTCCTTCTGTTTTCTCGGCAAGATCTACCAGGAACCCAGCTAATCCTTTTGACTGCATCGCAGCAAGATCGAATTTGATACCCATTTTCGCGGCTGTGTCAGCAGCCTCTTTGGACGGTTTGGCAATATTTGCTATTACCTGTTTCAGGGCTGACATCGTTTCCGAGGTGCCAACACCAGAAGCAGTCAACGCGGCAACAATCGCATTCAGTTCTTCAAATCCTACGCCGGTAGCTGCTGCAGTACCTATGACCCGGCCAAAACTACTAGCAAGTTCACCAACAGTTGTTTTCCCGCGTTTGACCGTCTCAAACATAATATCCGATACATAGGTCACATCTTCAGACTTCATACCGTAGGCGTTAATTGCCGTAGTTAGAACATCGACCGCGCTTTTCGTATCCGTCAAGCCGGCTTTGGCAAACTTCGCAGCCTCACCCACGAATCTAACAGCATTGGCCGGTTCTACTCCGGCACTCAGAGTTTGATAAAGACCCTGCGCTAAATTAGTAGAACTCCCAAGGGAACCGCCGAGTTGTAATAGTTCCTCCCTCAACGGCGCAATTGCAAAATCCCCAAGAGTTGAAACGTTTGCCATCTCTAACTGGAACTGCATCGCTTCGTCTGTCCATCCCTTGATAATCGAAACGATTTGATAAGCACCAAAAGCTACACCAAGTCCTCCGAGAATCTTTTTAACGTTCAACATGGACTTGCCCATATTGTCAAATCCAGTAGACGCAGTTTTCCCGGTAGCCGTTGCAGTTGTCCCAGTGCCCTTCAACTGCTGGTTGAACTTACCAAGAGCATCTCGCCCCTTCTTAGTATCACCAGATATTACAAATATAAGGTTTTCTTGCATACTTACTCTTCATTAGCAGGAGTTGAACCGAACATAGATGGTGCTCCTGCTTTTTCGGCCTCATGATGTGATTGGGCCGCTGTAAATAAAACGAATTCCTCCTCGGTTAATTCGTCGAACTCGGGAAGCCTACCCAGCTTCCAAATCTTCAAAAGGTAATCGGCATCTGTAACAAGATCCCCCTGGTTTGCAATAGCCGCGAAAATCTTTGCATAGCTTTCGAAGGGGTTGTTAGGACAGATATCCCCCTTACAGGACTCGCCCAACTCGTAGGGGAGAAAATCACAGGCTTTCGGAGAGTCCCTCAGAAAAGCACAATGCGAAGCGTCCGGATTGGATATCCTCAACAGTTCCTGATATTCAGGTTTCTCCTGATTATCATACATGTCAATGAAATCGGATTCCCGATTACACTTGAGTAGCCCGGACAACCTTGATCGGATGCGAAAAAGAAAACTTATCTCTTTCGCTATGCCACGTTTTTTTCTGAATTCCTTCCGAAAAGTTGTAGCACAGCGCCAATCTGGTCACTGACTGGTACCTTTTCAAGCCAGTCGCTTCTATTCTTTACAGTACATGGTTTACTGTTAACTAGAAACCCTTCGATCGACTGGATCAACGGCTGGTATAACTGAACGCGCAGGACATCCCAGTTAATTATCACCCGGCTTTCTCTTCCTTCTTGGTGAGTTTTAATCGCCTTTTGGAAAATGCGCCGGTTACTGTGAGAGATCTGGCCGAATTGATGGATATACCGAACCGTAACGGTCTGTTCTGTCTCGGGACAATATAAAACACGCCGGACCCTGACCTCGTTGCTGGTATCAAAATCAATTACCAGTTCCTCTGGTTCCGCATCGTCACAGTCATTAAGGATAGCACCGTAACCCTCATTATAGATTCTGCTTTGCAGGTCAGGATTTCGTTCAACATACCGTCTTTGATCTTCTATGCTTGGATTCCCTCCAACACCGATAATCCTCCGGAAATGTTTGCGCGTAAATTCCTGGCATTTCTCGTCATTACCTGCAACACTCTCAAGCCCGCCCATCTCGGAACGAACCGATACAGGCATGGCCTCACCGAGAATCGCAGCAACACTAGAATAAGGTGCCTGGGCATCCATAACGACATGGATTAGTTTTCGAACGCCCCGTTGTTGAATCGGAATGGGAAAGATAATTTCCTCCCCATTCAACTCATAATGTGGAACCCGACCCTTTCCGACATAAGTCAGAACGTTTGTGGTTTGTGATTTCTTCTGAGAGTTCATTTTCGCTGAAGAATCAGTCATTAGATTTTTTACTCCTCTGTTAGTTTATTTAAGGTGTTTAAGGTGTAGTGATCTCCGTAAAATCAGTTCGAAGACCAAACGTGAGGGCTGTCATGTAGTTGTCTGCATGATTTCCGGAAAGCGGATACTGCTGAATCCAAATAGTTCCAGAGAACAGTGGATTGCTTGTCGCCACTGTATCGTTTATAGGCTTCCAGAGCATCAAGAGATCACTGCCGTCACGATACAACGGATACAGCGTCTGATGGACTTTGCTGGATGCAAAGTCATGATAGAACTGAACCCCGAGATCGTAGTCCTTTATCCCGGGACGAGTTTTGTTGAAGTCATCTCCGAATGCCGCATCAGGCAAAGATGCCCGTGACGGTACAAATGTGAGTTGATTCGCATCAGCCGACAGATTAACGCCAGCCAACTTGACATAAGGGTTGTGAAATTTACCAAATCTAGCCATGATAAAACCTCCATAGAAATGAAATTCCAAGGAGGCCATAGCGAGCTTGGATATAGTTAATTGATTGTTTAGTTAATTAATCGCGATAAAATAATTCCTGATTACCTTAATTAGACCTTTTGCACTCCTGGCCATTCCCATGTGCATAGTTTTCCTTGATCCTGTTGTTAACGCTTTAGCCCATTCATCCCAGTCATCAATTGCCTGCAGGGAAAGAATTACCAACCGTTGACAGAACCGTAACGTGTAGGGATGTAATCGGGTCGAATCAGAATCAATCACATCTGATCGAAACTTCATCTCCCGAAGCGGTTTTTCAACCTCTTCCTGAAGCGACATTTTTTCGTCATCGATGTATTTTGAAAACGGGCGATTGTCTTTCTTTCTCGGATGAACTTGTAAAGAAGTGTTTCTCACTTGGTTTCCCTCTCCTTGATATGCCCACCGTCCAGAAATCTGCGTTTCTTCTTTTCTTTAATCGGGACCGTAATATCATCCCCAGGTGCAAAATCGATTCCACTAATGGTTATCGTAGTTTCACCGGCATTGAAGAATTGGTGGTCAAACGTTGGTTTTCTTTCAACCCCCTCGAAGGGAACTTTTTCTGGTTCAAAATCAGGTAATAGCTTACCCGCCTTGGAATCGAATACGTCATGAACCGAATCCCGATCTGGCCGGTTACACTTTTCGCACCAACGGTCAGAACGCCCAACAAATAGGTGTTTACCATTCGCAGCCAATCCGATATCCCCCGGAAGATCGGTCGGTAATACCCGGCTCTGCATTTCTTCCAGTTTCTTCTCGGCATTTTCCTTGCCTCGTATCATTGTGCCGTCCGAAAGCATGTACCATCCGCTGCCGCGATGGTTTAACTCTTTTACCTCATTCATACGTCCTTCCCTTCGTAGTCAATACCACAATCGTCACAACGCAGTTGTTCTTTTCTGTCTCCAAATGCCGTTAAGATAGTACAAGAATTGGAACCACATTGCGGGCAACCCGTTTTCGGTGGTTCGACATATTTTTCATTCGTCATCGAATCAATTGTCGTCGCGACAGCAATACACAAGTTCCGTAAAGCCCGGAGAGAGGTAGTTAGTGTTTCGATTTTGCTTTCTGACATTTCTTATTCTCGCCTCTGAAGGATTACGTTGAATGCAAATAAAACCCGGCTGGAACGATCTCTCTTGTATAGAAACGGAGCGGATTCTCTGCACTCGGCATATGTGTAAACGTTGTCATTGATCGTTGTTCCGGTCCAGCCATCAAGTAGTTCCATTAAAATCTGTGCTTTGGCTTCCGCTTTTTTCCCCGATGCCCTCCGCACGACTATCTGTATTGCCGGACTCCGAAAAGCAATACTCCTGTTCCCGAATGTCTTATCTGATCCTGGACCACCTGTATCGTAAACCGCGATCATAGAATCAGGATCATCCGGAGTAAAATTCACAAAGATATTAACTCCTACTCGAGAGGCTTTACCCTGGTCGACAATATAATCTGCAATATCTTTTGCCGCGCTCATTTCATCGCCTTTCGGAGCCCTAAAATTAAAGCCTTTGCCATCGCCCGATCCATTTGTTTCCTACTGGCATCGATGGGCCGTTCAAGGAATTTAGCATTCCCGTCATCGTGATAGGCCTCTAGATCTTCGTGAACCGAAACGGCATATCCCACATAAGTTATGATTTCACCTTTAGCATTGACCCATACACCACCACCAGCCGGACCCCCATATCCACCGACAACTTCAAAAGTATTCTTGCCAAGCGTAGGCAATTCTACATGTCCAGTCGAACGCAATGCGCCGGAATCTACCGGGCACTGAAGTTCAGAATCAGTCATGATCAGTTCATATTCCTGGTAAGCTACTGTGCTTAATTCTCTGAGAGCAACATCAGGAATACGTTTGACCTTGCTTAGCACCCGGCTCAAATTTGGATACCTAATGGTTATATCAATCACTTTTGGCCCCTGCTAATGAATACCCGAGCATTTCCATGATACGTTCATCTAATTGAGAATTGACAAGGTTTAGATCGTCAGAACTAAACATCTCCATGTATTGCTCTTTGTCGTAGTAACCCCGATCCATCTCCTTGTGAGTAACCGCCTGGTTCATCCAAACTTCTCGATTCTGAGTTTTCAATTCTCCGCGCTTTTCAAATCCGAAATCCTCTATTTGCAAGAGGAATTTCTTTTGACCGTCATGGGTTAGAAGATCCTCATGCCGAACAGTAAACGTGGGCTGTGCAAAATAATGAGTAGACATGCGGTTCCAGCGCCCGACCGGACAGTCAAATCCGTCAACCGCATGCCGTAAAAATTCAGAAAAAGTCAGGTCCGGAGTCAAACCGGAGTTGGGCAATGTAGGATCAGTGCCGTATTTTTCACTAACCAACCGATACAAAGATACCAGCCAGGCATACGGATTCTTGTGACAAACGATAAGTTTTATTCTTTTTTCCGCTATCCAGTCACTCGGTATCTTCCCATGTTTCCAGGGTCCGCCGATTTCAAGCGACCGGGCGTTAAAATTGCTTTCGATCAAATGTTGTACCAGATTCGTACAGGTCCGGCGCAAACCGAACATCTTGAAAGGCACCGCCGTTTCTTTTTCTCGGATTGCTTGAGTCAGGATATGGTTAAACCTTTTCGCTATGTTCTTCCACTGGTACTGGCTGTGACGAACCAGTTCATTTCCTCTCTTTGCGATCAATTTTCTACGCCTGGGATTTCTATAAAGGCAGTCCAGAATTTCGATAAATTCTTCTTTATCTGCTATTCCTCCAACGGTATTGATATTCTGAGGTGTAACGTACACCTTACTACACGCGATTAGTTCTATTCCATTTTCCGCCCATTCACCTAACGCTGCCCAGTCAGGCGCTATCTGAGCTACGTTACAAGCCATCCCCTCCATCTGCGTCAAACCCCAGCCTTCGCCCAGTGTCGTTGAAATTTGAACGTCCAGAGCTGAATAAATAACGTTCATTTTGTCTTCTGGAACTTCAACGTAAGGGCTTTTTAGAATCATCCGATCATGGATGCCATAGTAATAACAGAGTTGAGCAACGTCCCAACCCGGATTAGACGGATCGCAATGACAGTACAGATAAACGTTTTCGGGAATGTTATATTTTGTAACCCATTCGGCAAAATACCGAACAGTCAGATCCCAGCGTTTCCTCGGGTTATTGGTATTGATGTTGCCAACGATAAAAGCATCTGCCGGCAACTGTTTGGATAATCCCATCAACCGCCGTGCTTCTTGCTTTTCTACTCGTTTGAAATTCCCAAGATCCACACCGTGCGGGATAACAGATCCGTTACCAGTGAACCCGGCATCTCTCGCTTCGTTCAGTCCGAAATCTGTGTAGAAAATAGCATGATCCAATTTATTGAGCTTCTCGGCCCAAACCTGTTTCATATTTTTACCGTCAACTGGAATATAAGCCACTGTCGCGCATGGAATATCCAAATCGAGATAAGCAGCCACGTTCCAAGGATCGTTTAGGAAAAGGACCAGCTCAGGTTTTACTTTTTGCAACAAAGCAGGAAACTTGGATATCCCCCTCATATCTGCTTGTTCGGACATCGGGTCCATTGCCGGGTAGATCGGGTACGGATAGTCGTGAGGATCCCCGTTATAATTGATACCCAGGACGGTAATATCCCAATCCTGTTTCAGGTGATTAAGGATAGCATGTGCAACACGGGCAAAGCCGGTTTGCCTAACAGCATCTCCAACAAAAAGTAGTTTTTTCATCAGGCTCCTCACACTGTTAAATAGGGATTCTGTCCAGCACTTCCATAGCGGTTATATCCGTTACGATAGTTCCACTGTATTCCCTGGTTGTCGCATCCGCTAAAATAGAGATATACACCCAGTACCGGATTCTTTTGGGTAGTTTTTTAACAAACCATAAACAAAAATTGTCCCTTGTTTTGGGTAGATAACTAGCTAACCAAAAACGAAATCTGTCCTTCATCTTTTTTCCTTTCTTATTGTTACTACCAAACTTTGTGTTTATACATCCCTGCAAAGATCTGAGCCGTTAGATTTCCAACTACCCAGCAGAAAAGTTCTTCATCTCCGTCAGTATACCTTGCAGTTTTTCTATTTGAAAAGTGGAGATTCTTTCGAAATCGCCGCCGAAACCAATAAAAGGTTGCATGGGTACATTCGTGGGCAATCATGCCGCCCCCTATCAGTTCTTTACTAAAATGAATACTTCCCATTAAAGACTTAACTCTTTCTTCTCCATCCTCAAAAACATCAAGGACGGTATGAGAATGGCAACAGGCTAATGCATCTTTACCCATGAAAACCGGACAGTTCAATTTACAATACGCATGCATTTGATCCATAGCCTCAAATGCCTGAACAATATAATGAAGTCTTCCCCTATGTCCCTTCATCGGAAATACTTTAAATTCTGCAATCGGGACTATCGATTTCATTTCCAATGATCCTCACGCTTTCTTCGTCCAACCAGTTCTTCCAATCCCCAACGATGCCCTTCCGTAGAAACCCGTTTCTTTTCTCATCCCCGGGTTCTCTCTGCGCCTGTTCCCCGAATGAGGTTTTCAGGGCTATATCTCGAACTTTCCCTTTATTGATCTTGCAGTCCAGAAATTCCGATATCTCCCGGATCTGTCCAACCGGGTCCGCTGTGAGATCCTCGTAGTGGACAGCTTTGTAATTCTGCGCCAGAAACCCATCATTATAGACTCTCCAGGTATTGATGTGATTACCAAGTTTGAATCCTCCAATTCTTCCCTGAATTGCTGCGTTAATATATTCCCGGTCATCTGCCGGCTCCGATCCCAGTCCGACCGCATGCCGGTGCCGCCGGAAGAACAATCGTGAAATGAGTATATCCCTGATATCCCGATGGATAGTAAGCACGTAAGCGTTATCAAAGCCACAGAAAATCTACGGGTGATAACCATGACACTTTATAAAACGTTGGCGCTTAACTAATTCCTCGAAGTTTATCTGGCCCTTATAAAAGAACCAACCGCCGCCGATGATCTCCTTGACGATATTACAGAGCCAGGTAGATCCAACCCGCATTTGGGTTGTTACGACAATCACTGAGCTAACCACAGATAGATAAACGGGTCTGCATTCAGGATCTCATCTCGCTGGAGAGGTTTCTGTTTGCCTTTCCCGGTGATACCATATGTCCGGTATCCAGCAGTCTGTATCTCATCCAGGAATCCTTCAGCATCCTCGTACATAGAAGCATTGAACTCCATAACGATGTGCGGGTGATGTCTGATTATGGTCTCCTGTAACCCTCTCCAAACTTGGTATTCCGCACCCTCGGCATCGATCTTAACTAAGTTGACGGCAGGCCAGATACGAAGAGTGTCATCTAGGATAACAGTTTCAACCTCAAACGACTGTTCAACAGTTCCCTGGGCGATCCCTTGCCTTGTCGAAGCAACACTAGAGCCACCAACGTTTTCAAAGGAGAAAACGTCAAGTCTCAGTGTTTCTTCTTTGTCCCATGCAGCTTTTTCCAGCACCGTAGTATTTATAAACCCGTTCATTTGTACTGACGCACGAATCAGCTCTGCTAGCTCTGGATTAGGTTCGACAGATAATACCTGTCCTTCAGCCCCAACCCTCGCTGCCATCAGTAACGTGTAGTAACCAAAACAGGCTCCTACGTCAACACAGTATGCACCCGGTCCAATCGCCCGGGCAATAGCAACAGAGATCCACGCTTCCCAAAAACCGGAGTTGATTAAATGCGGAGCAACTGCCTTATCATCATCACGAACCATGCAATCACAGCTCCCCAGGATTCGACAACGTTTAATCCCTTCAATTTCCGTTGGTTCAGATCTAGCCTTCTCCCGGCAATAGTCCTGAAACTTATTCCGGGACATTTGGGAGATGTCAGTTTTTTGCCCAATAATCATCGAGTTTTCGTAAACCATATTTCCACCATGTAGGGCGAACCCTCATCATCCTTTAGTGATTCGATCGACGCAATAATTGGTTGAGTGCCATCAGGAAAAGTGAAACGATCACGGGGATCAACAGATACGTCATCAAGAATAGAAATTTTATGTTCTGCCAGAACTTCATTACCGGTAACATTGACAACCTTCTTCTGACGGTGTTCGAGAAGCACGTTCCGGGAAACCCCGGCGTTGTAACCCCAATCCGCGGATTCTCCCCATTCATTAGCACCCCATCCGGAATAAGACACACCATCATAAGCCTCATGGGTAACTGCCGCGAGCATTCCCCCATCGTTAAGCAGGGGATAGGCTACGTTTTCTATTAAATCGTGAATTAAACCTTTCATACCCGACCTAAACTCCCAATGAAATTATAAGAGCTACCGCTGTTATAGCCCACGCAATAATTGTCCGTACAGCTAGAGAACCTAGAGAATCTAAATCGGAACGTTCCTCTTCAGAAATACCATACCAGCATTCCCAACATTCACCATTTACCATCTGACTAGTTTCTTTGTGACATTTACCGCAAATCATGATTTACCTCTTGCCTTTCAAACTCTGCCCAGTGGCGTTGTAACTGTCCCGATCCGCATCCGTCCCAGATGGCTCAACCAGGGCATAACAGATCGAACGATACTATGAGCTTTCGGTGAAATAGATCGCCAGAATGTAAAATCAACAGGACCGGCTTTCATTCGCTGAACTCCAGCCGAGCCAGCTCCACTGGCCGCTTCCGGATCACCGGATTCCTGAATCAACCGAAATGCCACATAAGCCGTTGCATCGATCAATTCTTCCGGGAGCTCATCACTACCATATTCAACACCGAAATGATTCGGCACGTCTATCCTGGGCCACAGTAACGCTTGTGTTGCCCCTACAGCCCCTCCGAGCCAGTCAAAGAAATCATCCAGCATACGAGTAGCCATGACCAAGCCGCGATTCTTCTGATCGTCCGTTGCGTCATCCCAGTCGGATGAGTACAGATTAGACTCATGAAATGTATCGGCCTGGGCAAGCGTTGCATATGAGTTGGAACTTGCCCCACCAATTGTTGCGTCAATTGTTACTGCCATGATTTAGCTTCTCCCAGACAAAACGCTTTTCCTTGAATAAAAAGTAAATACGGCCCGCTTACCGTCTTCTGTAAACGTTTTAATTGCACGGACTATGAAACATAATTCACATTCCGGACAGCGCCAATAAAAATCCGTTCCTGTAATTATATTCCTATAAACAAATTTTCCACCTAACGCTTTTTCATCTTCGAAACCACAAAACGAACACTTTATATGTCCTATACATTCAGTCTCACCTACTGCCATGATTTAACCTCTCGGTCTCCCATGCCACGGATAATGATTGGGTAGTTTGTCATAAACGATTTCGCGGCCGACCAGCGGCGCATAATAAAACCAGGCGAAACGCTCGCGCAGTGTTGAATGGCCCTTCACGAACATGCGATGAGCCGGACAAACCTTCGAACACATCACAGAAAATATAGAAGAACTTCCGAAGAAACCACAAGCATTACGAGCAATTTCCAACGCTTCGAAGATATCCGTTTTTCCAGTCAAGTCCTGAAAGCATCTCAGTGAATCTTTCGACTGTGATAGTTTAAGCCGAACATCTTGCTTTTTAGCAAACTGATGAAAAGAGTTCGATGACATCTCTATCCGTGGTTCACCTGTACCCAGGATAATTGCTTTCTGATCGTGTCTATCGAGCCAGTAAGCGACCCGGACAAGTTCTTTCGGGCTGATATCACGTAAAGGAGTGGGAGCATTCAACGATTCCAGGTGTATAACAAAATATGGTTTCTTGAGATTAAACCTGTCGCTTATAGACAATGTATCACGTAACCAAGATGTATCGGCCAAAGTTCGTTTCGAGAATGACGATCCGAAATATTGCCTTCTACCCTCTAGTCCGTCCCGGGTGAATTGTGATATTGACCAATCCTGAACATCTGACAGGTCTATCTTTGTGACTTTCTGTAGCTGTTCCTTACTTTCAACACAGAATTCATCAGATCCCGGTTCCCCCCACTTATCGAAAATGATAGTTTCCTGCTTTAGATTTGGGAATGCTACTTTGGCCAGCTTTTCAACAAGCCTCCTGGCCCTGGTTGCCCAATAAATATGAGTTACAGCCATACATTCCTGTGGATGTAACCACGATTCAAGAGCCATAAAATCACCACCACCACAAGTCAAAAGAACCTTCATATAATCAACTCCACCATAGTAAATTCCGATAGCCTAACGATTCCAATAACGGACGAAGTTTATCCTGTCCATCACATAACCGGTCCCAATTCTCAACCCCTATATGCTGCTTTAACCACTGTTTCTCCCCGGCCTTGTATTTCAATTTTGCTTCGAAGGCAGCACCCACCGTGTTAACCATCGGGTATTGCATATCATACGCACATTGAGGATTCATGCCAAGGGTCTTCAGAGCCGAAACAAACCGTTTCGCTATATTACCCAGATCGACCGGAAAATAAGCAATGGGTTTCTGTTTCAGCTTCTCGAATATTTTAAACGCGGCAAACCATCGATCCAAATGCGCTTCAACGAGGGGTGGATACCCACCCTTTCCCCTGCGTTCTATATGAGTCATAAGCGCAGATAATGGATCACGCATCGGAATCATTACTTGAGGACAGGTCATTAATGCAGTCAAACATTCGTCTGTTATTAAACCATTATTCCTGATCTGCATATGATTCTGAATTACATGGATCTGCGTCCTATCTGCACCAAACCCCTCATGTGGTTCAATTGTACAACCGAGCGGTTTATGTGTTAGCCGGTAGCCGTCCAGTGCTTTTTCAAGCCTGTGCTGCCGTAAGAATCCACCAACATCTGGATGCTGTAGAAGTGAATAAATAGCTATCCATGTTCCGGTATGCTGAAGAGTAAGTAGATAAATAAATTTCATAATTCCAATGTTTTCGCAATCTGTTTTCCCTGATTCCATTTAACTAAGTCAGCTTCCGAAAATACCTTTCGCCACTTCCCTACTCGAGGCCCGGCAGATGGCCGGAAACCGATAGAGATATTCGTATCATATTGCACCGGCAACGGATCAGGTTTCAGATCGAAATGAACAGCAATTTTAGCCAGTGTACCTTCCAGGTCTTTAACTAGATCCTCGTATCGGACACAATACATTCCGGACTCTAACCATTTCCGGACCGACCAGTGCCAAACAACATTCCGATCCGTTGAAGCAACAGGGTTCAAAGGCGCTCCCCCATGAGATACTTCTGCCATAAATCGTGTAAATGGTATTCCGGGCTTATCTGCTGTTTCTGGATCGTCCAGAAATGCTTTTACAAACATCTTCCAGTTACTAACCGCAACATCACGACCATCGCGGTACAAATAGACCGCCCGGCTTGGATCCGTATGTGCTAGTCCTTCTTGTTTCCCCCGTCCTTTCCATGGTACGTTGTCTGGATGATACCAATGACCACCAAGTAACGCATACCACGGCATATCAATACCTGGCCCTTTCCAGTTATAGAAAATGTGTGTTTTATGACGAGATGGAGATGCTAAATTCTGAGAACCATAAAACCGGGCATACAGCAAACTCATCAACCAATGCGTTCCGCTGCGAGGAAAAGTATAGACCCTGACTCGTTGGTTTATCATATGATCATATCCAGAAAAGTCTTTGCCAGTTTTATATGATTCATTTCTGCAGTATCTACCGCTTTATACCAATTGTTTCGTGAATCCGGAGGACAAACGTTCTGCCAGAACTCCTTCCTGAAATATTTGTGCCAAATCAAAAGAGTAGGTATTCCAAGAATCGGGCCCATCATGGTATTCCCGGCCGGAAATCCAATCACGCCGGTTGAACGACGAACAAGCCCTATCATTTGCGGGAGTGTCGTTTTCCCGGCCCAGTCAATAATGAAGCCTTTCGATTGAGCAGCAAACTCAGCATGAAGGGAATCTTTATCCCAATCAGCCCCAAGCAACAGGATCCGCTTTCCGGTTCTTTTGTGGATTCTCTTCAGCGCCCGGAAAATCTGGTCTGGAGATAACTCAACAAGCCAATCGGTTTTATACATCCCATGATCCGGAAAGAACCCCAGGATAAAATCACCAAAACTCTCATGAATCGATCGTGCATACTGGCGTTCTGCCAGAGACTCGAACAGAGAAATGTCCCAGTTCGTTTCCAGGTGCGGCAATATCTCAGACCACAGCTTGCCTCGTTCTAACTCGCCATTGACAGCCAGATAGTAATCACATCCGTTGACATCCCTGAAAAGACTTCTCGTACCCTTTATACATGCTTCAACATGCTCAGTATACGAAAGAGTGCAAAGTTTATAGCCGGCAAACTTGGCAAACGGAATTTTCTCGATTAACCCTTTGCCGCGTTGTCGTCCATCACCAAACTCTGTGATCCAGAAGTCTCCCCAATCACAACCCAGGAGCTCAAGGAAACTTTTCGCCTTTACCATACTCCAGTAAGCATCACCAATGCCGCCAGGAAGCAATATACTCGGCTGTTTAACCTCTGGCCGTGTAGCATAGATAACCAGTTTTGACGGTATCGGCTTGTGGATCTCCTGAATGTCAAATTTGGCATCCTCGATCAGTTTAATGAGTTGTTCCTTGCGGAACATCCAGAGATGCTCTACTTTTTTCCAGTGGTGCTTCCCGGCTTTAATAAAATAGTTCGGAAAATCAATAATCAGATGATTCTTGGTGATTCGGAACAGTTCTTTCAAAAATGCAACCGGATCAAGGACATGTTCTAAAACATCGTGGACCGTAACCAGATCGAAATGCTCGGTCGGGAAATGGATGTTTTCGAGTTTATCCAGATAGGTCTGATCATTATACCCATGAGGTGAACTTTGGATATCCTGCCCGTATGCCTCAACACCCGTAGTTCTGCAGGCTTGGACAAAAGCTCCACTCCCGCAGCCCACATCCAGCGTTCGTCCCTTTACCTTATCTTTGTATTCCGCGATCCGTAACCATGCAACATTACTGTCATGAGCATAATTATGAATATAAGCGTTCGTGTGATAATTGCGGTAAAATTCGGAATGCTGCGCGGGTGACATTTGTACCCTTTGACGGATCACTCCACAGGCTCTGCATTCAGCGGTTTTGATACCGTTGATTCTACCCGGCTTAGATTTACTTGATCCACAAACACAGTTCTCGAGCAATTCTTGTAGTGGTACAACAACATGAGTGACAACAGGAGTAGCAATAGTTGTGGAGAAATCGATCATTCGTTTTCTTTCGCTAACCAATAAGAGACAACGTGCATGATGAAAAAGTGAGCTATTTCTATCTGTTCCTGTTTTGTAGATTTAGCCACGACTGAAAGATTAACCCGGTCTTTAAGCGGGCCGGTTTTCCCACTCAAGCCGATAATGTACATACCACGATCTCGAGCAAAACTGACAGCTTCGAGAATATTGGGAGATTTTCCACTACCGCTCAGAACAATCAGGACATCCCTGGACTGGGCAAAATTAGCCAGCTGCTGTGAAAATATGTGTTGATAACCTTCATCGTTACCGAGGGCCGTTAACCAGGATTGGTCCGACCCGAGACAGGTAACTTTGAACCGCTGCTTTTTACCGAGTGATGCCAACTTCCCAAGCTCACACGAAAAGTGCTGTGCTGTAGAGAAGCTACCACCATTTCCACAGATAAATATCTGTTTCCCGTCATCCAGGGCGTGAGTCAAACGGCGAATCATCTCGGCTACCTGAATCACTGGAACTGATCCAATAGCTACACGGGCCCCGAGTTTTGAACACTCGTAGAATTCGACCAGCTTCATGTCTGTAACGCCGCGAGATAGTCAACCTTGGTTAGATACCGTTTGCCGCTTCCAGACGTAACCGTGATGCCGAGAGAATCGGTTAGCTTACTAAGCTCCCCCTTTGTCATTCCCTCGTAGTTAACAGTAGGCTCAGGCTCCGATTCAGGTGTGGGTTTACTGGACAAGGTTAGAGCCTTGATTCCCAACTCCTTGTAAGCCTGGACCAATGGATGATCAGTATCCTGGACAACAATCATAGATACACCCTTCTCGGTTTCCCCGTTCCATTTTTGGGAATTCCGAATCATCGGTACCAGATCATATGTCTCAGTAATGTATTCCTTGGCGCGTCTAATAAAACCGAACGAACTATTTGGACAGTAAATTATAACTTTCATGGATCTCCCTTGAAAGGAAAAGAGGCCCGTTTTTCTTACAACGGACCTCGTTTACATTTAGCACAGGAACCTTCTACAGCGTGAGCAGACGAACACCGGCAATGCCCTTGTTCTCAGCAGCAACCTTATCCCAATTGCTCTGAGTTCCTACGTTGGCATCGGTCGGATTCGCGCCACCATTCGACACATCCCACTTGAAGCCTTTCACTCCCAAGTTGAATGCGTACTCGCCCTGGATTCTGTACACCAGATTTTCGAGCCCCGTCACTTTTTCAGACACGATTTCCCGGGTCTCGCTCTCTGTGACAACCGCAGCATTGGCAACTAAGCCAAGAGTGGTATAGTCAAGAGTATTGAGCAGGTCACTCGAATCTGTGACAATAACCGGACGACCCAAGGTAATGGGCATTCCATCGCGAACTACATAATTCGCAACATCCGTGATCTTAGCCGCGATCTGCTCTTTAACCAAATCGAAATAAGGTTTCGAATGCATCACCCAGGCAACAATCCGCTCGGCACCATCACCCATTTTGGCCATCGCATCGACTAAATGCGCCGTGGTCATCGTGGTTGTAGATGCGCCCGTTTTATCCACAGTCCAGCCACTAAACGATAACGCCGCGTCAAGTCCATTCAACGCTGTGTTCAGGTAACTAGCCAGGATCTCAGGTGCCCACTGCTCACCCAGGATAAAAGAGAGACGCTCCGGATCCTCATTGATCTTGCGGAAACTGTCCAAAGTATTAGCCACAGGGCCAATTTTCTTGTTCAGTTTGACGCCAATCTTCTCTTCCTGCGTCAGTGCCAAATCGGTTACAACCGCTGTGGACGTAGTATCACGCCGAGAAATCAAGGACGAGATTTTCTGGAAAAACGACTCGTACTCATAATCGCCCTTGAGTGAACTGGGTACGACACGAATCGCGTTGCGCGAAGCTGCGCCGAACGCCTTTACACGTTGCAACAGAACTTCGACGACTCCGCCGAAAAACTGCTCTTGATAGATTTTGAAATTAGATGCTTTGCCGATCGCCATGATAAAAACCTCCTATATGGTTTGAAATCCCAAAGAGGTAACGGCTACGGATAGCAACGTGACGAGTTTGGATCATTTAATTACTACTTAGTTTCTTCTCCCAGGCCGCAAGTCCGTACTCTTTAATAAAAGCCGTCTTTTCGTCCTGGGTCATATCCCCTGTTTTCTTATTGGTGCCAAGGAATGATTTCCCTTTTCCACCTCCACCGCCCGATGAATGTTCGAATAAACGCGGATATTGTTTCTTGAAAACCGATTCGGCCCATTCTTCCGGAGTAATGGGTTCGTTGCCACTTACGCCGAACATAATTTCACCATCTGCATTTCGCGGAACCAGTTTTCCGTCTTCGATGCGGAAAATGTCTGCTGCTACACGGCGAGCCATGTCAAGGTAGTCCGTAACGATACCGGCCTTGATTACGGCCTCGTCCACATCGGTTGTAACCAACAGGTGATGCAGCTTACTGCGAAGACCATCTCGGTCTGTCTCCGTTTCACCCAGTTTGGTTTTCAGATCTTCATTCCGTGAATTTAGATCAGCCCGGAGCCTCTCAGTTTTCTTGTCAAAATACTCTTTGACTTCATCAGAGTCCGGATTGAATTTACCCTTTTTCCCGAGAGCGGCACTTTCCAATGCTTCCAACTTGTCCAGTGTTTCCCGGTACATCTCCGGATCAATGTCCTTGAATTTCCCGAGATCAAATTTGAGCGTTTTGGTTTCCTTCTCCAGGGTTGACCGGCTTTTCCGCTCCTTACTAAGGGCAGAACTTAAACCGCTCACCTCACTCACAAGTGCTTCATCGAGGTGAAACTTCTCATCATCACCTTCGGCATAGAACTTTCTCAGTCCTTCAGAAACACTTTCGATCGTTTCTATAGTATTTTCTAGCGCCATCTCGGCACCTCCTTGTTACGGCTTCTCGCCGTGTCTTACAAGGAGGCCAAATGGCGAGCTTGTCGATTTTCATTTATCTAACCTTCTCGGTTGTAATAAAAAAGGGCCGCACAGAAACGACCCGATGTATCTCTTCAGTCTCCTGCTACCACTACTTTCCGGTATACGTTCAACCGTCTTTTCATTCTATGAACTTTTTTCTGTAACGCCAGGATACATTCTTCGGCAGATTTATGTCTTCACGCTCCCACCGTTATTCCACATACCGAACAATTTCTTACACCTTTACTCGTGTTGCCCATGAGTACAACTCCATATTATCGCTCATTTCTCAGTTTCGTCCATTTGTACTGACTATTTCCGAATGACGAACTATTGGCATTGGTTCTAACCGCTTACAATGATCACAAATAAGTTCCCCTAAAACAGTTAAACTGAGCCCCCATTTCTCAGCTAACCATAAAAACGTTAATTTGTTTTCATGGATTTCATAACACAAAATCTCCCCGAAACTATTACCGCATCCTGTTGGATGTTCTTCGTATTGCCGTTCAATATCGGCACGTAAAGATACGATAAAATCAGCTTCGTGTAGCATTAACCTTTTTTGTTCTTCCATACTTTTCCTTATTGGCATCTCGTCAATAAAAAAAGGCAACCCGTTAAAACCGCCTCGTAAAAGATCAATCTCTTAATCTACAAAATTGTATACTAATGCACTTTCTCAGAAGGCTCCAGCCCCAGCTCCTGTTCTACTTCCTTGACATATCCTTTGATCCGTTCCTGAACTTCTAATTCACATCGTAGCATTTCTCGGAGCTTACGTTTCCAGGACTCAAGTATAAAACCATCAGCTGACTTGCCCGACCGGATCTGTTCAGATACCTCTTGTTCGAGATGAACGAGCTTTTGAATACCGGAACTGGTCATTATCCAGTTTGTGAAGTTTGCCAATATGCCAGTTCTTGCCATAGATCATATACGGCAGTCTCAATCCTCTCCTCTTCTTCTGTAGGTTTTACTTTTCTATATGTACTGAATCCACATTGGCAGCTGGTTCTCTCCAGGTCTATCCGTTCCTTCGAAACAGTAATATCAGGACTTCCACAGTCTTTACACATCATTTGATCCTTCATTGTTTTATTATAGTAGCCGGAACTGGTCATAAGACTAATAAGGCGAATACTTATGCAACTGATGAAGCAAATACAATTGCCATCTTCTTAGCATCATCAAGTGTTTTCGCTGTAAAGCCTACCGGCAAACGTTCATCCGCTTCTGGATGTTCTTTGAGATATTCATCGGTCCACCCGGATTGATTACACAGATGATCCGAACTGTCTACCGTATCACCTATGCCGAATCCATGAATTGCACGATGGGACCAGCCGAACCATTTTTGTTCTGACGGTTGAAACCCGATAGAACAGATATTATCTTCAGCTGCTGCCTTCTGAAGTAATGTCAGCCCTTTTTTCTTAGTTAAGAACCGTGCAACTTTGGGAGTACCGATATAAACCCCGTCATAATTAAAAGCAGAAACCATCTCGGTCTTCTCGTCGTCCAGCAATTCACGGCGATAAATGTACTCTGCATACTTTCGTTGAAACAAAGTCTCTCGAACCTCTCTGTCCATTAGTTTTTCTCCTTGTTGCTTTATAGTAGCTGGTACTGGTCATTGAATAGCTAACACCGAATCAAGGATGCGTGTAACAACCTTTCCTGTTTAGATCCGGTTACTTACTATCCGTTTCCGTTTCCTAACCAGCCCTTCAGCACATCGGCACTGTAAGTGGGCTGTTGGGCCACCATATCCGCCCGGGTATGACCCATCTATGGGACGCCTCTTATTATTCCGTGCCATACAGATCTGACAAGCACGATCATCCGGCGTTGTAATCCAGCGGACCTCAAATTTATTTCTATTCAGTAGCCCCTCATCAAGTGCCTGGTTCCATAATTGATTCTGGCCCTCGGCGCTGGCTTTTATCGTTGCGGTCCTGGTCAACGTTTCAGCATATTCTCTGAGCAGCCGCCGCTTATATGCTCCGGTTAACTTGTCAATTCTCCCCTGGTTCAAACCTGATTTAGGAGCGAACAACCTTATATCGGAACGCCGAAGCCGTTGCATGACAGACTTCGGTAAACTTGTCAGATCGTCCCTTTGTCCTAACTCTTCCAGGAATTTCCTATAACCCTGTACCGCTTTTACATGGTTCGGAGGTAACGACAGAACAGATTTGAGCTCCCGTGCCATTGCTGTAGGATGTCGTCCCTGTGAGAAACCCCATGTGACAACTTCCTGCAGTGCTGCCCTGGAGTTCTTATCCATACTGCCAAAGAAATCATCTAGTTCCGTATTGATCCATTCGAACACTTTCGGATTCGTTACATCGAAGTATGCCTCAACGCCAGGTGGCAGTAATGCCGAGGCTATTTCCGGTTTACCGAACTGCCCCATTATCTCTAGATAAGTCTTCTGGATTTGTGAACGGAACGCCGGTTTACCCGACTCAAAAGCCGTTGTCGCAATCTGAAGCGCTGCTGGCATATCACGAGCGATCAATACCTTTTTAAGCTGAGCCAGAACAACATTATCCTGGGTGTCCCTAAACGCAGCCAGAAACGTACGCCGTAACGATAACTCCTTTGCGTCTGCTATTCGGTGTAGAACTTCCCATGATTCCGGCACGGTCTAAAACTCCTCTTCGTCAACCAGAAGTGAATCATCAGCATCTATCAGTGCTTGTTCTTCCTCTATGGTTCTCCCAGGCGGTAAGATCTCACCCTTCTTCATATTGTACACAAAAGTATCTTTCGAAACTAAGCCGGCCTGTTGTCCTAGTACTAATTCTTTCATTTCTGCAGGACTGATCTTCGCAGCCAGATAATCATCATTGAGTTTAATATTGGCTTCAGCAACTTCCGCATCGGATGCACCGGCCCACCACAGAAATTTACGTAACGATAAAGTTAGCCCCTGTGAAACTGATCGGGCCGTAGCCTGGAGAAAGGATTGCTCGCCCGACAATCGAATTATCATTGCTTCCGGCTTTTCAACTCCACCTTTAGGCTCATCGAGAAGCCGTGCCCCGATTGCAGCCATTTTCTCCTCTTTTTCTTTCAGGGCATTCTCAAGCGCTTCCACACCCTTACCTTCATACTCAATGAATCCAGCATTAGCACTCGAATCAGAAATTATCAACGCCTCAGAACTGCCGAAATTGATCGTCATGTCCTTTTTAAGCGCATCACTGAAAACGTAAAGCATGGGAAGGGCTGTCCAATGCCTGGCGTGTTCCAAGTCAGCACTAGAACAATAATGTGAGATATTAACCTCGGCCAGATCTAACAGCGGTGGTTTCTTCGCATCAGCGGACAAACCTTCTGAACTGAAAAAAACAAACGGGATAGAATCGATTCGCTTCTGTTCTTTAACAGGCAATATCTCCTCTTCAACAATCCAGTTTTCCTCCCCATAGACCCAAATACGCTGGGCATAATAACCTTCCTCGTCCAAATAGAGTTCCCAATACTTTTCCACCTCAACAAACTCATATTCATCATCGGGACTGGGTTGTGTATCGATAATCCTGAGAACAACCATTTGCAGGACGGTATTACCGTTAACCCGAGCTGTTCGCCAATTGGTAATATGTTCTGCTTCAAACCCGACCCAATACGGCCTATCCTCTACAGGTGGAACTCGATCAACCTCCTCCCCATCGCTACCGTATTTAATTTGCTCCCTCGGATACTCAGTTAAAACCCCATATCGGCCGGTTGCCATGACCTCATTAAAAACAACTTTACAGAATGCGTTTAACGGGATGTTATCCAGGGAAACGTCCTCGAAATAATTCTCATCCTCACTTGGATAATACTCAGGAGATACTTGCGGATCTTTACGAAAAACTGCACCGGTCAATCCCTGTTGTGTCCGAGCCGTGGCATTGTAAAAAAGTGCCCGCATCCTGTAGTCATTATATTCTTCATCACCTAGTTGGTGCTTCAGAAGATACTTGGTTTTCTTGGCCTTAATAGCTTTTGATCCAGCGATTACATCCCGGCATTTCTGCCAATCACCTTCTAGGTCCGTATATTGTGAATGTCTCGTGTTTATTGGCATATGCTTAAATCATCCCATCCCATAACAGAATGCCCGTAAAATGAAGAATCACCCATACAGCAATGACCCCTGCGACCAGTACAATTAAAACAACCGGACCTTCCCATGCTCTATAAGTACCATCGTCAAAAAGACATATAATCGCTATAAACGCCCACCATGCTGCGGATAAAAACCCCCCGACAACTAATCCGGCTAGAGTCATCATGCCGATTGCATCGAGAATTAGAAGACCAGTCATGAAAACACCCAATATCACTAACAATAATACTTCCATCTAAATTGTCCTGGCATAAACGCCCTTGATTTTCACTTGTCGCGCTATCCGGCGGTGAACCATTAGTTCCGTGAATCCCCAAACCCTGGCATCGAGCCTATCCGGAGATGCTTCACCGGGAACCCAATTACATAATTGATCCTCGAGTTCCGGAAAAGCTCCAACATGATGGATCTTACCTTTTTCGTCCAGCGCTGCCACCGGTTCTGCCCTGGTCTGTTTCCCGCGGCTGGCATGAACCTTTTTGTAAGAAACATTCTGATCAACGGTTCTGATGGTGTATTCGATCATATCACCGCCGTTATTGGCTTCCCCGATGATACGATCCGCATTCCATCGCTCGTAAGCAGCAACCGCCTTAACAGCCCACTGTCTCGGGGTGTGACGGCCACTACAGTCCTCAAGCACGTAGCCATCCCCACTAACCCCGATACCACAAACGATAATCCCGGTTTCATTCGAATCCTTCGTTGCCGTAACAGCCGGGTCAATCGCTACAACGACTCGGACCAGTTCCTCCGGCACATCCTTGACCCTGTGCTCATCAATCAGATGTAGGGTCCACAGCGCCCCTTCAACATCTTCGAGTGTTTCGGCCCAGATCTCTTGCCGGCCAAGTCTTGTGCCTTCATACTGTTCCCGGAGCTCATCAAACCACGTTGGGTCCAGATTACTTCTATTCTCATAGCTCGAACCGATTACTGTAACGCAATCTTTTCTCTCCTGGATCGTCTTTAGGATCTTAATCGGCCTGGGTGTCGATGTAATACATCTCCTGGGCCTGTCGTTCGATGCTTCCCGCATTCCAAAACTCAGATTATCCCATGTCTGCTGTGGATTTCTGTATTTGGCAAACTCGTCTAACCAAGCCGTATCACCTGAAAAGCCCCGTATCGCATCCGGGTCAGCGTCGGAATAAATTGTTGCATATGAACCATTAGGCCAGGTTAACCGTGATTTAGATGGTGTATATACCGGCCTTTGTGATGGATGCGTATTTCGTAAAATCCCACCTGGACCCTCGATCATGTAATCCCTGGCATCCCTCGGGATTCGCGCAACCATAGCACACCAGCGACCCGGCTGATCCATCGCCCGGGAATGTAACCATCCAGCCCCGGAGAAAGTCTTCCCAAATCCTCGACCCGCCTTCAGTAACCAAATCCCCCAATCACCCGGAGGAGCTATCTGCTTAGGTCGCGCCCAAAACTTCCAGTCATAAAGAAAACCCTCGATATCCCTATCAGTGCAATTATCAAGAATCTTCTTTTCTTGGCTGGCGCTTCCGGATGCCAGCGATTCTGCGAGCGAGTTCTTCTCTGGCATAATTAAGTTCGATTGGTCCACCGTCTTTGCCTGTGTGTTCAAGTTCTTGTTTATCCTGCTGTCCGAGATATTGTTTCCCGAGCCATATAAGCATGGTTGCATTCCCGGCAGTAGCAAGCGCGAACTGAGAACGCCTGAGAGATGCTTTGCCTGTGCCTCGCCCTTTTAATAGCGCATTGGAAAAGTCCTCATCATTTCTCTTCCGATCCCTTACTGTATCGATGGAACAGCCCAGCGCCAGTGCTATTTCTTCCTCAGTACACTGGATCGCTGCAAGCCGTTCTACCTGCTCCATGTTGAATTCTATTTTAGGACGTCCGTTCTTTTTAGCCATGTTTTACTACTTTATGGTAATCATAGAAAGAAACTCTGCTCGTGCTTCCGGTCTATCCCGAAAGAATCCCTGCATGTAACTGGTTTTCATCAGAGCCGGTGTTTTAATCCCACGCATTGACATACAAAGATGCCCGCCTGACACCACAACGGCCACATTTTTAGTTTCCGCCAGGGCCATTACATCCCTTCCTATCTGCTCAGTCAATCGTTCCTGAATCTGTAATGAGTGCGCCCTATAATGAGCTATCCGTGCAATCTTAGATGATCCGAGGATCTTGTTACTGGCCACATAACCTATAGACACATCTGCCCAGAATGGCAATAGGTGATGTTCACATAAACTCCACACTCGAATTTGATCAACAATCACCATTTGATCCAATGATATCGAAGTAAACGTTGTTGCTATTTTTCCAGGGTCGTAATCAATAAACTCTTTCCACCATTTCGCCCACCGCTTAGGTGTATCTACTAAACCTTCCCGGGTAAAATCTTCACCGATGGCTATTAGTACCTCTCTACAGGCTTTTTCTAATCGGTCTACATCTACTGTCATATGAATATGTCCTCAAGAGCCCGGAACTCTCCATCCTTATCCATTCCGTAACCAATAACGAAAAGATCCGGAATATCAAAACCACAATAATGTATCGGCACCTCTACTTCTCGCCGATTCGGCTTATTCAATAAAGTACAAACCTGGACAGATTTAGCTTTAATCTTACTTAGTATTTCATTGACCGTTCTTCCTGTGTCTATAATGTCCTCGATTATTATTACGTTATGCTGGTCTAATTCCGGTGAATACGTAATCTCAACCTGACCGCTACTTTCTGTGCCGTTGTAGCTTTTAGCTTTGATCTCAATAGATGAAAGTTCGATATACCTCAAGAGATCCCCAGCGAAAGGCCGAGCTCCCTCCAGTACAATTAGAGCTAACGGGTTATTCAATCGAAGGAATCCACCGATCTCCAATCTCAGTTCGGCAACTCTTTTCTGGATCACCTCGCTTGATAACAGTTTTTTCATGCCAGTTCTATATACTTGTGCATTTGAAGACTCAAGCGCCACTCAGGATTAGCCAAAACGGCTTCGACACATATCCTAATTGCCTTTTTACCCTGGCTCATTGGCTGTAATGAAATGATCACCCCAGTTGTATCGACCCCTAACTCCCCGATCAAGTCCTTCATATCGTCAATATCCTGCTGCCGACCGATGACTGTCTTTATTTCATCTGCTAATCCCAGTACACGATGATCCAGTTCCTTGTGAAACTTAGGACTCACTGACACCCAGTCCACCGTTATTCGGTCTAAATCACCCAGTACGGTGCCGCTAGTCTCCAGGCATACCCGAAACCCCTTCCCCTGTAAAGCGCGAACCAATGGGGCTATTTCCTGCTCTAAGGGCTCACCTCCTGTCAGCATAATCCATTCGAACCTCGGATAATCCTTTAAGATAGTAGCCGCCAGGTCTTCCGGTGACATATCATCCCATGTAACCGGGTCCCAGGTTTCTTTCGTATCGCAAAAAGTACATCCGACCGAACAACCCTGTAATCGAATCAGTACCATTGGAACACCGGCCAACCGTCCTTCGCCCTGAATTGTTGGATATATTGTATTAACCTTCACGATATTCTGCCCAAGTCTTTGGTGTTTCACTAACCCTAACCGCACTCATTTGGTTCAATCCCATCTTCCGGCACTTTCTAAAGAGAATGAAGGCTATATTTTCGGCTGTTGGATTGGCTTGAAGCACATCATTCAGGTGCTGGTGGTCCCAGTGGTTATCTATAAATTCTTTCACCACCTTTAAATCACCATAGTCCTTAACGAATCCAACCTCGTTTAACAACCTCCAGGACAGTTCGATTTCGACCACATAGTTATGACCGTGTAACCGGCCGCATGGATGACCGTCGGGTAATCCTAATAAAATGTGAGAGGCTGAAAAATGAAACTGCTTGGTTATTTTATACATCGTAACTGATCCGTTTCCAGGTCACACACACAAACTCCAGACAGCGACCATCAGTCCAATCAGAATTACCATCAATCCCACGTACCTTTTCTATTATGTCCTTAATCGCTTCGTACTCCCCATCCGTGGTATGAAAATATTTGCGCCCATCTTTCTTTGGATCCACACCGCTATTATCAAGGATAGGATCTTCCCAGTTGAATTCTTGTAATGCTGCGAAGTGTTCAAAATCTTCCGCACTGAACGGGATTGTTTCAAGCAACTCTTCTTGTGAATACTCCACTTTCAGGTCATCGAAAATTGACGCCAATTTCAACACATCAGATTCATACCGTGTTTCATTAACCTCAATCGCGATTCTCATTGCATCGGTTTGACTGATTACTCCGAAGTCATAACAGATAGCACTGTCCATCCCAACAGAAACCAATGCATCTAACCGATGGTTCCCGTCAACTACCTCCCATAACCCAGTCTTTAATTTCCGGACACACAAGTTCACAATCTGTCCGTTTCTTTCCAGGTTCTTAACTAACTTTTTAGACCTTTCAGAATCCTCCTTCTTGTAGTTCCAGTCTGCTTTCACCAGGTTCTTGATCTTTATCGTTTTCCAGTTGCTAGTCAGCTTTTTCATATCTCCTCATAATACAACTATACATGAAAATCCAAAACAGCCCGCCGCAGTGCCACCCAGTCCGGGCTGGTGATTCCCCTGGGCCGCCGGGTGCGTTTATGCCGTTTTCCGTCGCGACATCACTTCGTCGGCTGCTAATTTCCCCTCATCCCCATATCTGGCAAAATACTTCCGCTTGTATTTGCGGAATTCCTGCTCTTCCCTGGGGATAGCCGTGCGCGGAGGTCTGCAGCGGATTGATTTGCGGCCACCTGTCGTCGCTTGGGAAACCCCAACAACCCCCTGTTCGATAAATTCCATAACATCTGCCGATGTCCCGTATCGACTAGCGCCATTCACTATCTTGCCAGACAAATAACGCAGCTCCTCTTCGTAAGTAGAAAAGGAACGGGGCTTGATAACAAGAGGTCTTTCGCTAACAGCCTCTGCGTCACCGTTGCTGCAAAGTATCTTCGCTAATGCGAACTTAATATCTATCGTCTTGCCGCCCGGATAAATGATTTTTGCTTTCTTACGAGCCATTTAGATATTCTCGGAGGGGTTTGTGTATTAGCTCTCCCGGATTGCATATTGCAGCTATTTCCGAGGATAGTTTTTTACTAGCTTTAAACCATTCGCCTTTGACGCGGTATTTAGAGTATCTGCCATGCAAAAGACCTTCCAAGGCGAACATATCCGATACTTGGAATATTGCGTAAACAGTAATTTCGTGCGGAGTGTGAGTGTTTATAGTCCTGAGCCGTTTTTTTATATCCTTGCTTGCCCCTACCTTGAAATAACCGTCAACCCATATAACATAGACATAGCCAGATACCCGGTTACCACGCATCCCAGTCAACTTATCGTATCCTGGTCGATTTGTGTTGTAAGTCGCAATCACAAGCGGCTCATCCTGAACCACCCTGGCCAATCCTTCCGCAATAAGTCCCCTTACGACCTTCTTACTTGTGAAGTATTTACTTCTGCCTTCAGCCTCAACTTCAACACAATTACGGCTACGATTCCATCTAGGCATCCCATCCTCCGCACCCCTTATGCACCTTCCGGTGGGGGCTAATTCCAGATTGTGGTATTTAAGCAGGTAATCTCGGAAATTGGCTCCGATAAAACTTGATACGGTTTTCGGTGGCCAGTGGAGAATAAAACAAGAAAGACACCCCACTGACCATCATTACATCATCACACCATTGAAAATTGGACCATTACGCATATCTGCGCATGGGTCGTCTATCGTTTCAAGGGTAAGGATACACTACAAGGGTGATAAGTTTCAATAAAATTATTTATTCACTCTATCAATCACCCGCGGCCTGTCCGAACATCGTTAGCCCCTTACGGCTAAACCACTTCCGAAAACTATTCTCAGTTCCAACCCCCGCCTTCAACTGTTCCAGCTCGCCAATACGTTCATGTAATGTCAGTGTCAACTCAGCAACCGAGGCGTCCCGGCTAGCAATAACCTGCTCCATTTCCCGGATCTGCTTCTCACGTATAACGACATGCTGCTGCGCGTCCTGTAACGCACGTTCCATTTCGTCATACCGCTCCATGACTGCTTCCAGCATTGCCGATGTGTCTTTCATTAAAATAGAACTACCAGGAGGAATAACCAATCCAACGGGAATTGACTTCTCCTGTTCGGCAAGAACCGGTTCTTGTTCGGGTACTTCCTTTTTTTCATCCTCATTTGAGGCAACAGAAGAGGAAGTATTCTTCTCCGGCATGGGTTCCGGCTTATCAACCTCGGGTTTAACTCCTGGAATAGCGGAAACAGCATTGTTAACACCATCAGAAAAACCTATGCTTAAAGAAGCAGCTGTCACTGCCATATACTTAGGATCGTGATACCGAAATTTCCCATCCTCAGCCTTGAACCGCTTCAGTTCACCACGTTTTACCAATTGTCCCAACATCCAACTGACATTAGACTCACCAAATTCCGGAAATATCCTGGACACCTCAGCCGACGTAAAAGTCCTCTCTGAATTGCACAACATTTCCGAGATTTGCTTTGTTTTCGGACCAATCGCACCCGCTATTTTTATCCTTCCTTTAGCCGATATTCTTCTCTCGGTTTTCGGCTGAGTTGCTATTGGTTCCGCAGTTGCTACCACTGTCGGGTCATACCCGTTCCCGTAATACCGATATTTCCCATTCTCATTCTTGGACCGCTTCAGGTCACCGCGTTTTACCAATTGGCCCAGCAGCGCATTGACGCTCTTTTCACCGAAATCCGGAAACATACTCGTCACCGCAGTCGACGTTAAGAGTTTGTTTGAATTGCACACAGCTTCTAAGATTGCCTTCGTTTTATTCACATCACTCTCCGTGCGGGTAAACTTCCCGCGTTTAGGTTTCACATAATAAGTTCTAACACGACGGCACTTTTTACACTTCTCAACATGGTCGAGAAAGTCCATCAGTGCCTTATCTCTTAACTGGCCAACCAGATAAAGTTGTAGGGTATCGGAATTGCAAGTCACGCCTTAACTTCCCCCTGCAATATCTCCATCTCCAAATCATGGCTGATAACTATTACCTTCCGGTCATCCCCGAAGAACTCGACTATCACCTTTTTGATATTATCCTTTCCCACTAGACTTAAGTGCTGTTCCGCCTTAAATATCAAAGTAGCTCCATCCCTCAACGGAACCTTCGCTATCAGTTTCAGACTAGATGGCCGATACTTGCGAGACTCGTAGACCGATCCTAATATAAAACCGAAAACCCCCATCGCCAACACAAAGCAAAACAAGTTCATTCCTTCCATCATAAATCACACTTCTCCTGTTTTAATCCTTTTGCACAGTTCGGCCAGCAGCAAGGCATCAGCAATCGCGTGAGTCACTTTGATAGCCGGAAACAATTGCTGGGCCCGTGCCTTAGTTATGTTTTTATCACCCCGGGTCCGACATCTCATTAACGTCTGCCACTTGACCGGCGTGATTTCCTCGAACGGCACCCCGGACGCTACCAAGCAGCAACGCAGAAAGCCGTAGCTGCGACCGAACTTGAACGACGAAGCCACACCCTGCTTCGGCATGGAATGCACCTGTTCGAGTAGTGCGAAGTCTGCACCCGCGCCGTGAAAGGTTTCCCATATGTCACGCTCGGTTAGCTTCTTGAACGGGAACGCCTTCACCGCATGCCGGGATACCAAAGCGACGGCCCCGGACATTCCCGGATCCACGCCCATGTAAACCATACTTAATCCTGAATCGAAAAAGTTCAAATGATTACTCATATCCACCTCATGCTGATTCCTTTGAATACAAACGGCATTTCCCACTTTCAATCCGTAATTCAACCCCCTCTATAACACCACCCTGTATCCACTTCGACAGACTAGATCTTGCTGATGAAGCCGTAGCATAGTGATGTTCCAGCCCATCTATCAATTTCTTCAATGTTATACCGGGCTCTTCAGATACCCTTCTTTGCACATTTCTTGATGTTTGTTGAAAAGGCGTCCAGCGTTTACCATCCGCGTTACCTGCAGCTGCAAAGGTTTTATGTTGTTCCGTTAAACGCTTCAAGATTCTCTTATGTGTAGGTCTTCTCAGTAATCGAGGATCAGTGATTTGTATAACGGTCCGAATACCTACTGATAAAATTCCAATTCCTTTCCAACGCAGATAATCAGAAAATACTTTATTTGTTCGTCCTTGCGGGATTGCCACTGAAACATAATGAGCCTCATGAAGCCAATAAATCGCCTGTTCCATTAACGAGAGTGAAGCTGACAGTTTTGCTTCAATAATCCATACAATCCCGTGCCGGACCGCTACGATATCTGCAACCTTTCCATGTGTATGTATCTGCACCTCTTGATAGACTTCCCAGTCATCAGCAAGAAGCCAACTAACCACCTCCCGGGCTAGTTCCAGCTCTGAATCAAACATCTTCCTGTTACTCATACCATTTCCTTGCTATCAAACGCCTTCTTTAGTTTTCTCCACCATACCCGAACAGCTTCCTTGAATTCCTCGAGCGTCGCTTCACTGTCCACCCTGTCTAACAGGTCCATCCAGACCTGATACTCTTCCCTGGCAGTTAAACTAACACGCTTGAGCTCCTCTAACGATTGGGTACTCCAGCGGTCAGAGGCGTTATCTAATGCCTTGTCCAGTAATTTACTGGCTTCCTGTTTGTATTGATTCATCCCATCCCTCCACTGACCAATAACCCCTGTTATCACTAGGCTCAACGCCATTTAGCGCAAGCTGGACATCACTTATTGCCTGTGCATACCCACCACGGTAACCTTCTCTTGATAATCCACGTGAATACAAAGAATTAGTATCAGTGTTGGCAACTATATCCTGCTCTACACGAGATGCTACCCTTTTCAGTCTCCGCTTAATTCCCTTAGTCATCCCATCCCTCCCGAAAAGAACGTTTACGAATCACCTTTATGCAAATATATCCTCTTTCTTTTTTATCCTTGACGTACTCCTTAAATGTATCTAACGGTTTAGAATCTTCGTCACGAAGACGCTGCCAAGCGGATTTTTCACTTAAACCAAAAGTCTGCGTCCAGGGAAACCACGTTCTAACCAACCAACCCGTAGTAGTTTCGGTTTTAGTCATCTTGTCTCTTTCAATCGTCCATGTATTACTCATCCGAATACTTCCTCTTCCTCCCGTTGCCATTCAATGGTTCTAAATTTCTGAATCGGTCCATCAAAATACAATGCGGTAGCCCCACCCCCTGAATGCCTGGATTCAACCCGCACAATAGTTTCAGGCTCAAAAAGTGACTCACCTTGATCCGAAGTAATACGCTTGCGGGATAATGTCATAATGTGATCAGCCTCAGCCCGGATCTGACCACTCCCCAACATATCCTCTGACAACCTGGTAGCCGTCCTTTTATCTGGCTTCCTGGGTTGAACAACCAGCAAAAGAGTAATTTCAAGTTCCTCGGCAAGCCGTTTGAACCGAGCGGCCATATTTGCCTGTTCCTGTATTGTGTTCGATAGGGATGTCACAATTTTATGAAAATGGTCAAAAACAACCCATTTGAAACCATAGCGCCTAGTCCCTTCGGCTATCAATTTAAAATAGTCTTCGGGTTTATCGAACCACTTTCCACAGAAAAACCATCGTTCTGCGTTCTCTTGAAAATAATTCGTTGCCCGGGCTCGATGCAGCCCTATATATTCAGCCAGCTTTTCCCTGTCGATATTTAACTCGAGTTGAACCAGCTTTCGAACAAGCAGTTTTGGAGTCATTTCCAGACAATAGAACAAAACAGGATCTTCGTAGTGGTTTACTCTGTGACGACACCACTCCAGGGACATACTGGTTTTGCCTACCTTTGGATCCGCGGATAGGCAAACTAAATGACCCGGCTCAATATCCAGCTTAGAATTCAGTGCTGGCCATGGAGAAGAGTTTTCATCACGCGCAGAATATGTAAATGCAGCTTCCAGCTCTTGAAATGCACTGACAATACCATCCACATCGAATCGGCAAGCATCCCCTATCAACCCGTTAAAGGCCTCTAAAAAGGTTTCTTTTTTTTGAACGAGCAGATCGTTAACGTCATTACAATCCTCCGGCAAAAGTATATTCCAGCACCGGTCATACCCGAGCCTCCTGGCTAAGTCTTTCGCGCCTTTTTGTCCAGCTTCGTCTCGATCGAAACAGAGATACACCTTTTTCACATCCTTGAGTAGGTCTATCCAATCAGCAGCAAACGATCCGGCACCGGTCGTAGATGTAACAACAGGAAAATTCAAACCCATACCTTGAGATATCGACATCACATCCGTTTCACCCTCGCAAACCACTACCCGGTCCTTTCTGATCGAATCACAGTTGAATAGAATGGATTGAGCACCTTCCCAGCGCCGAAATGTCTTTTCGGCCGGCGGGAGCGATCGATACTTGCAGTTGATAATCTTGCCGCCGATCATGTGTGGAATAACTAACCATTTCTTCCCCTGCCCTTCCTCAACACCAATCCCGAAATGTTTTACAGTATCACCAGTGAAACCCCTGGCTTTGAGATAATCCTTGGTTTCCTCATCCCTGTAGAGCGCCTGGTGCGTTAAACCAACCTGTGTTGGTACTACATACTCTTTTTTAATTATCGGCGTGACAATTGGATCACTCAGTAATCCCAACGCCTTTGAAAGCTGGTAGAGATTTCCCGTCTCTTCGCAGTGGTGGCAGAAATATAACGGCTTGTCTGTCGAGATATAAAACTTGCCGCGCTCATCGTTACAGAACGGACACCGTTTGAAAATATAATTGCCTCCGGATTTCTTATCAGCTGGCCACCCGGCCTTGATTAGGAACTGCTGTGGATCGTCGTAGAACTTCACGGTTTCTCCCTGAGTACATTTTGCAATACGAGGTAGTCTGCATTTTCCTCCCGGGTAGGAAGGAACTCTTCAATTTTTGAACAGAAATATCGGAACGGATATTTTAGTTTCTCCCGGTAAAAAGGATTCGGGTCATCCATGAATTTCTCGGCAGCTTTTACAAGATCATGTATTGACGTTTCTTTCTGGCGTTTTAGCATTTCAACCAGTTGACCGATATCCGTTTTATCAATTTTTAGTTTCTGCTTTCGGCTCAATTCATACATCCGGTAAAATTCATCGAGTAGTTTTTTATGTCTAAAATCACTGCTTTTCTTCTTCTCTTCTTTCTTTCTTTCTTTTATCTTTCTTTTATCTTTCTTTTGATTGGTGCCGGTAGGTGTGCCGGTAGGTGTGCCGGTAGGTGTGCCGGTAAGTGTGCCGGTAGGTGTGCCGGTATCCCCTGTTAAGTCTTTTGTTTGTAGTCTATTAACTGTGCCGGTAGGTGTGCCGGTAGGTGTGCCGGTAGGTGTGCCGGTAAGTGTGCCGGTAAGTGTGCCGGTTTTCGGGTTCCATTTTTCGTACTTCAGAACAGTAAATATTGTTACTTGCCCATCAGTTATTATTGATAATTCCTGGTCAATTTCCAACCGGATCAGAAACCTTCGGACCTTTGTTTTTGTCCACCCCCAGCGTTTATTTAGGTAGCCGAGAGATGCTTGGAATTGACCCCTCTTAAGCATTTGGTTGTCTGTTCCTCTGGCTAAACAAAGATACATGTCTACCTTTGCTTCAAATTTTGTATAGGGTCGGTTTTGGTTTCCGGGCCAATCTTTGGTTCGAGTAATTGAAGACCAGAGTTTGATAAATCTTTCACGTTCAGGTTGTGCCACACTTATCTATTTCCTTTCCGTGCATTACATGTCTGACATAGAGTCCTGAGATTTAAATCGTCACTCGAACCTCCTTTTGATTGGGGGTTGATGTGATCTAGAACAAGGAATGAATTTTGGGTATACAGGGTGAATCTACCGTCATATTTTGGGGGAATAGCCAACGCCTTTTCGTCACACTCAAGACAACAAAATCCGTCACGCTTAAATATTCGCTGGCGTTGTTTTGGATTTAGTTTGAAGTGTTGATAAATCTTCTTCTCAGACGATTGTTCGATACGTATTACCTTGATTGCGTTAATAGCTTCCCATTTAAATGTAGCTATTTTTTCCTCAAGATGGTCACTACATATCTCCGTTGAACTCGTAATAGCTATCTCTATTAAGTATTCGGCTTCGTTTTCACACTCTTCATGAAATCCATCAATTAAATGGTTACAAATTTTCATTTGTCGACCCGTTCTTCTGCTCGAATCAATCTATCCAACTCCGCAGCTATTAGTGCACCGGCGCGGATTAAATTGTGCTTGTTATCGTAGTCCTTAAACCCTTCACTCCAGGGCCATAACGTTTCAGACCCGATAGCATAAGCTGCGGCTGCATCAGCCAACTCACCACCTGCATTGCTGTCATCGTGCTCGGCAGACCAACCTTCCTCATCGATCTGTCGTCCTCGTTCTTGTGCGATTAACTCGATTCCTGTTTTCTTTTCTTTTGCCATAATTTCTCCTTTTTTATGGATCACTTTATTACTCCCGGCAATAACTTAGGCATCTCGCCGGTTTTATAAGCTGCTTCAACCTGTGGGACCGCAAACTCTCCAACTGTTGAGCCATCCGGTAGAAGGATATGAGCCAGGAATTCTTCTTCGAAAGTAGTGATTTCCGATTTAACGGCTTCCAGCTTTGCTTTAATCACCAGGGCCAGGGCCCGCCATTTTTGCCTGGTTGATTGTTCCCACATTTTCAACTGGTCGGTTGCTGACCGTTTCTGTCTTTTAGCTGGAGTGAATCGAAAGTCATTTTTGTCTGGCAATTGTAATTGGAATTTAACCATCTTTCCACCCATACGGAACATGACGGTTGCCGAGGGGCCGTCCCATCCGTACATGAAACCGTCGGCACCATACCGGCACAGGATCCGTTCGATCTCTGCCCTGGATTTCTCGGCCGATACTGAAGTGTTTTCCGCGTATCTATCCATCATTCACCGCTTTCCTGGCACTTGCCATTTGGGAGTTTCTCCCGTTAAAAGGATCGGCGGATGCGTTCTCGCCTGACAGAAAAACCAAACCTTACCAGTAAATAGAACTGCTAAACGTTCCTTGAAACTAGCTTTCCAGCAACTCAAAACGTGCGGATAACCTTCCACGTTCCATTTCAATATAGGCAAGTCTTCTACGTCATTAAATCCTTTTAAAGTCGTGTTTGCTAACTTAAAATTTATAGCTTTCATCATCAACCCCTTTTATCCAACGTATCCTGACACCACAAACACGACATACCCACCATCCTTTTTTGAATTTGAGGTGCTTAGTTTTATGGCCCAGCCATGTTTTAGCTTTTCTCATCCCATCCCTCTTTTACGGTAACTTTGATGCAGGAAAAACCTGCCTTTTCTCTGGTTGCTTTTATACGGTTCCATCCAAAACCCGATTTATGACAAATAACAGCGGTATAACTTATCCAGCTATTAGTCTGACATTGCTCTTCATAGCCTTTCATATTAGGACAAAAAGTAACAAGTAAAATTTCACCAGTAGGAGTTTTAATCGCCCATCCTTTATCACTCATTTACTTTTCCTCTCAGGGGCTGGCCTGCTCTCCATCGTCACAATGAGCAGCTTGACGGCTTCTCTGTGTTTACCAGCCCCGTCTTTACCCACCACAGCCCGCTACAGCAGCCCCTAGCGTGTCCATTGCTATCAATTGATAGGACAAGGCTGTCGCGCCGGTGGGCAATTTCATCGTTGTTCCCATACTTCTTTTTCTGCCTTAGAAACCAATGTCATTTTGCAGAACAGCTGCACATTGTAGATATCCCCTGTATGAGAGCTCTGCAATCGCCACGAATCTCCTGTGTCTTGAGGTGTATATAAAACAACACACTCTTTGAGCGAGTTAATGTGTGACGGGAAATCCACATCCACCATATCGCCAACTTCAATCTTTTTCAGGTCGTCCATCATTTCCCCCGCAGGTGCTCGGACCGGGTCACCACCAGGTTGCTAATCTCATGCTCACCCAACTCGGTAGGCATCAGGCCGTGGCCGTTCAGGTATTTCCTAGCCTCGTCTACGTCAAACTCAATCTGCTCCGGTATTATCTTCTGAAATATGTCCAGGATGTTGTCCGGATCGGCTGGCCGTATCTTAGCCGGGCTGAGCTGCCGCCGGATGCGGTAGTGCACCGTGTCGATTCGCTTCTCCTCGTGCAGCTGCAGGTCACCGAGCAGCCGGTCCTTCAGCCTGACAGCTGTTTTGGTCCAAGCCCGTTTGCGCCGCTGCAGCCCTGCGATAACCTCGGCGTCCTCTTTTGCCAGCAGCTCCATCCGCTTTATCACGGCCCAAGTCGCGTCAAACTTCTCCAGTCGTTCCGGGCCCAGCCCCCACAGTGTCAACTCGATCAGATTTATCTGCTTTTCCTGCTCTGCGGTTATCTCACCACCGGCTATTTCCACCTCTTCCATGACAGCCGCAATGTCCTTGTAGGCCGCCATGTACTCGTCCTGAATGTCGTGCAGGGTCTTAGCCCGCTGCACCTTCTGCTGTAGTTGTTCTGCGTTCATTGGTCGCCTCTTTCGTTAAAAGGGTTTAGGAATCCACTTCGGAATTAGTTTTTCTTTAGCTTCAGCCAGCTGCTTTCTTAATTTCTTTACCTTGGTATGGCTTTGAGAAAATAATCTATCTAAATCAGCAATTCTTTGATCCGCTTTTGCGCAACAGTATTCCAAATCGGCTATACGCTTTCTACATCCAAGATTATTCCAATTCTCCAATGCTGCTTTCCCATCAAGTGTGGTGTATAAGAAGCCACAGTCATCGCAGTAAACACGCGCCGCTGACCCGGCTATATCCACATCGATAGATTCAGATTCGCACATAGGACACGGTAATAAGTCACTCATGTCGTTAATCACCACCTCCTCGGCACTTTCGGCGTTCTGTCTCTTGATCCTGGGAGATGTACATATGGCCCTATGCCCAAAGACAACATCCTTTTCACAGTAAGAACACCAAAATACTTTGGCATTACTCATCATTCACCGCTTTCCAACTCATCGCTTAGGGCATCACCATCAAAGCCTTTCAGAAGATTTTCAGCCTCGATATTCAGCAACTCATATTTCTCTATGCGAGCTTCAGCTTCAGCCAACTGCTTCTCCAACTTAGCATTATGTTGCTTAAGCTCGTCGTTCTCTTCCCCCAATTCCATCAAACGTTCCGTGTCAGTTAATTGTTTATTCATTATTCACCTCTTTCATAACGATTCCTAACCACACCTTAAACCATAGAAAATGAATTCGAATCGATGGAGCCAACCAATAACGAATAGTTACCCCACACAATATTTGATACGGATAAAATGTAACACCACAATGAAAACACTTACCATACCAATCAAAAGTAGCAGCCTTACTCATCATTCACCGCTTTCAAATCCAAGAATGCCGCAAGGGCGTCTTTGCAATCCGCAGCAATTACAATACCCTCATCGGCCAACCTGTTGAAAAAAGGAGACATCATGCCCAACACATACTCATCCCCAGCCAACTGCTTCTCTAGAGCTTTAGCCTCAAATTCGGCCTTCCCTAGCTTTTTACCTAATGCGATGGCATGATCCTCTACATTGTCTAGGTCTTTCTCAGACTCAGCTAACTGCTTCTCCTGCTCAACGACCTGATTAGCTAAATCCATTGCGTGTTGATGTGATTGCAGTTCTCTTTCAGCCAACTGCTTCTTTAGATCGGCAGTGCGTTTCAACTGTTCTTTGCGTAACTGGTTACAGGTGGTGAAGTGAACCTTAATGTCGGCCAATTCCTTCGTTAGTTCTTCCGCACAGTCTGGACAGATACACCAAATTGGTCCCTCTTTACTACACACATTACATTCCATCATTCACCGCCTCTCCTCTTCATCACGAGCATCGATTTTCGACTGCAAATTAGACATCTGCAGCTCCAGCTCAGTTATACGCTCGACGGCCTTCTTTAACTCTTGTTCCAGTATCGACACACTAGTACTGCCCCTCGCTTCTATTGGAAGAATGGCATCACAACTACATAGCCACCTTTTCATACCGCACTCAGGACAACATTTAAGACCCATTACCACCACCTCCGGGCTTTAGGCCATGCCCGTTTCTTAGTGGGTCGCACAGGTGGCTTCGAGCCAGTCTTCGGCCCTTTCTTCTTAGCTGCCAGCCATCCCAGGCCACTAGCTGATATCATTAGTGCAAACGCTCTTCTATCCATTATTTGCCACCTTCCAAAATAATAAATTGTAGATGAGCGTTTTCTTTTTCAGCTCCAACCAACTGCTCCTCCAGATTGGCTATGTGGCTATTTGTCTTCAAATGATCTGCTAAGCGTCGTGTTTCAGCTTCATTTAATTCCTCTTTCAGTTTGGCTATGCACTTTTTAGCTTCAGCCAGTCCTTGCAGATAACCCGCATTCCTCCCTGCTTCGTATTCCTCAACTTCAGGCATTGGCATATCAGGTACTTCATAATCCATCATTCACCTCTTTCCTTTACCAGGGGATATCGGCTACGATCACCAATGGCAATGAGACATAAACAGGGTTTCGTTGTGAATTTAGACAAACGAGTGCAACTTTGTGTTTCTTGGTTGATTCAAACTCCATGTAGTATTCTGGCTCACCTGGTTCATGGATAGATTCACCGATAATCCGCATGTGCTCTTCATACTTGCCATCGTGGATATAACGCCAGCCTAGGAATAGTGCCTTCTGAGGTATCGGCGGTTGGAAATATCTCTTTACCCACCGATGTTCAGTCTCTGTTTTATCTCGGTACATCTCATGGTCTACTTCAACCCACTCACCTAGTTTCATCATTCACCTCTTCAGCTTGTCATATGGACCAAATTGAAACACCAACATTGGTAAGGGACAGAAATACAAGACTCGCTTATCCCGATCCCAACGGAATCCAATCCAGCAGTCGTACCACTTAATCGATATTCGATCAGGCCAAATAATTCGTTCATTCATTATTCACCTACGCATTCCTGGAAATGGTCCCGGCGCATCTGCCGTAGTTGCTCAACCCCGGTCTTGTCACCGATAATATGAAGTGCGGTTCCCTTACGGGTGAGCTCAGCACATCGGCCACAGTGGCACCACTCCGGGGCAGTCTTAGCTGCTTCCCTGTGCTCACGAGAACAATAGTGCTTGTGGGACACACCGAACCTGAAGCTATAGCAACCGCACTCATATGTATGGGATTCCTTTATCCCGTACCCTTGCAGCATCACCACAAGGGCAGGGACCAGTGCTTTCTGATTAGGCATTAGCTTTTTTTTCCAGCGCATGGCATACAGGACAAAGCCACTCAACCTCTAAGGGTTTGTCATAGTCTCTATGATGGCCGTGGATCACTCGATCCTCTGCATGGCACCGGCTACAACTAGATGGCTTTTCCAACCTTCCATCCCTAATAGCATTACTTACCATCATTTGAGCCTTATATCCATATGGATTGTCTATTCGCCATTGTCGGCTTCTCTCGTCCTGGATAGTCTTCCGCTCACCCTCATATCGATTACGGTCATAGCCCCGTATTTTTCCGACATTCTTTAACCGATTAAGAGTAACATCATTTTTGGCACATTCTTTACATTTGCCTAAATGTTCATCACGCATCTGCGGATGTGAGTAGAAGTCACTTAATGGCTTCACACAATCACATTTGAAGCAACGCTTAGCGTTTGCCATACCAGCCCTCCAGCTCCGGCCATGAGAAGCCACATGAACGGTATGTCATCATCCGTGATCCCGATTTCCAGTGCTGAGCCGTTGCCGGCAGATTGCTCATTGAACGGATCTGCTGCTGGTGCCTCTGCCGGTACTGGCTGAGGCTGAGCTACTGGTTGGGGTTGAACTACTGGTTGGGGTTGAGCTACTGGCTGGGGCTGTTGCGCTTGAGGTACTGCTTGAGGTTGCATTGTCTGAGTAGGCACTTTCACCCGGATCGCTGCAACCATCTGTCCGCGATAAGACACCTGTGCCGGAAATATAATTACTTCCCTACCAGGCCAATTATCAGTTTCATCCCCATGTACGGATACGATTGTCTTGAAATTGGTCAGGTTGAGAACTACCCCTTTCGTAGCACCCCTGAAATAGAGAATAGGCTTAAAGCCATCATCGAACTCTTTACGTTCAACACGGTCCATCGTTAACTGTATTTCACCTCTTAAATCAGAGGCTTTTAAATAGTTACTTGGAAAAAAATCGTTCGTAGTGCTCATTCGTTGTTTCCTTCTTGGTTTAATGATTTATGATTTATTACACTGTTACTTATTTTTCATCATGAATGGTTAACTGCTCATCAGTTACGCGAGTGACTATGAACTGCAAGCCGGTTTTGACTGCTCGTTTCCGGAAAGCCTCAAAGGTTTTCTTGTCCAGGCATTCTAGGCCGTCACATAAAACCAGGCCGAGCTTACCACTTCTGATCCGCGCAATCTCCATTGCCATGGAAATTCGTTCCGCTTCGTTTACCCGGTCAAATGCTATACCGTTAAGGTAAATTTCCCCGTCCTTCACCTCCAACCCCTTGATTGGTAGGTCTTTAAGTAACTCACCCTTCAAATTATCCAGGCGTTTGATTATCGTTGTCAATACTTTCGAAGCTCTTTCATGGTCTTTAGCATCGTTGAATTGTGCGGCAATGAATTCTTTCGTGGACTCGGCTTTAACCTGAGCCGTAACCATTGCCCGTGCATGACCACACTTTTCTGAAAGTTTCTTCTGCTGTGGTTTGTATTCAGCATCAGCCTTTTCGAGTCGCTCCAGACGCTTCTTATCGATCTCTTCGATTTTCAGGTCACGTTTATCAAACTGGATCTGACAATCCACGATTGCGTTACCCGCGAGCCGTTTAACTGCAATTTCACATTTCGCATTGATAGTGTCGACAGACTTCCGACAATCTTCTTTGTTTTTATCTTCGGTATGGCGGGCCCGTTCTTTTATTCCCTGGCATGTTCCGAGAGCCGCAGCGTCCAGGGTAAGCATCTCATCCTGTAGAGTCGCCAGTGTTTCATGCCAGTCACCATCCTCGGGCATTTCCGGAAGTGTCTTTTCCATTTCTGCAGCCGTTGACCGTTTGTCTTTGGCAGATCGATTGATACCAGTACGTTCGGCAAACAACTTGCTCTTGGCTGAGTCAATTACAACCAGTGCATGATTATCAACAGGATCAGGAATGTCGATGTAGGTAGGAACGTTAGCTTCCTTCAGCTGATCTGAAGTGATTTTCATGGGCAACGCCTCGAGCAGAATAGCTACCCTGTCCTTCTGTGACGCCATCAGGAACCGAACCGGGTTGACGCTGAGAGAATCGATAATAGAGTCAATGTATGTTTTCGGTGCTGAAACTTTGCCAAATGTAGAATGACGAACATCAAGGTTAGACTTGCCTGCCGTTACCTGTTTTTTAATAGTGACATCATCATCCAGCACCAGAATAGTTTCACCAGACTCCGCGCCCTTTTTCAGTAACGTCCCGTCATGACCACCACCAAATGCTGTTTTAATAGCCTCCAGAACTGAAGTTTTTCCGCTGGCGTTAATCCCTTCGATTTCGGTAAAAGCGCCAGGTGTGATTGAAACCTCGGAAATCCCGAGGATGTTTTTAATAGTGATTTTGTTCACCCGCATACTGTAAACTCTCCTTGTTTGTTTTTATATGTTTTCTTAATAGTGGCCGTCCGGAGAGGCCTTTTTTTTTCTTCGGTGGTTTCTTTCCAACCGGCAATCCATCCCACAGCCAGAATGTAGCTGCTAGGCAGTTACCCAATACTTCAAACATCGGGTCTTCGTGTTCGAGTTTCATTCGGCCTCCGTAGGGGCTACAGAAGTTTCATGCTCCACTATACGGATCTCGTACTTGCCACAGTAGCAGGATGCCTTAACAGGCGGGAATATAGCCCAGTCTCCCGGGACGTTGGCAATAGGAGGAATACATCTGCACTCTCCACTGTCGTGACCCAATGGATCTAAATCTTTGTAATGAGTACAACTCCAGCACTCTTGTTTCCATTTATTCGGCATATTTTATCTCCGTAGGATTTTGGCCCCTGACCGGCAGACCATCCGCCGGGTTTGTGATTTTAGGGTTAACGTTTGCAGGGACCAAAAAGGGATTACACAGTTCACATGGTTTTAACAGCAGTTGCCGTAACGCCTTATATTTTGGCCGGGCAACCTCTCGAACCTGTTCGGCACAGGTAGCTGTCAGGAACCGATCCATGTATGTGTAGAGTTCGTCTAGTTGCTGAACTGATTCGGGAATTTCCTGGACAGGGACGAAAGCGGAAGAGGGAACTTCAACTTCCGGCCCTGCCAGTAGTGGGTCAAAAACTCCGAGATAGATCAGAAACGGAACGATCGAGGTTATAAGGATCACCATCCTGAGCATGGGAAGGTATGATCCTTTATTTTTCACCGCTACGGTTCTGTATCTCAGCGTCATGACGCCAACTCCTTTATAATTAGTTAATAGTTGCCAGTGCCTGGATCGGAAACACATCGGCCACCCGCCACTGTTTGAAAACATTAGCCCGGGAACAGTCATGTGAATATTCGGCAAGAACTCTGCCATCTGCAATCAATATATCCACTAGCTCCAAAAAGCAAACTGCCTGATACCCGGTATCCGGACAGAGCAGATCCAGTTCACCACATTCCGGAGCATTAACTTTAGCCCATTGTTGTAAATCTTTATGAGTGAGAGTTGCTGGTTGAGTGTTCATGTCACTTTCTTTCCTGTCGGTGCAATGTTTTTTCCATCACATAACCACCGGTCGATTGCTCCAGCTTTAGCCATCGAATCAAAAATCATAATTCTGCGATGTTTACCTTCGGCCCTTAGTTCTCGGCTAAGTTTTTCAGCACGGTTGAAAGCTTCAACTCTGGTCATAGTAGTATGCCTCAAAGTTACGAAGCTATTATGTTCCTTGAAATAGGAAATATGATAACGGTCGTGGATGGTTGTAAATCGTTGTTTACTCATGTCACATGACCCTCAATGTATTCCTCTTCCAACTGTTCTAACCAGTCATCGAACATGTACGGTTTCAATTCCTTTTCGTGTTCCAATAAATCACCCGAGAACAGTTTACCCATCCACCAGAACGGAGTGATAATCAAAACATCGGTAATCTGAATTGAGCCGAGGTAACCAACAGACGGGTCAGGCCGGTCCATATCGGCGTAAACTTCAACTTCAGGCTCCAACTCACGCTTGACGATATCGTCGTACAAATACACATGGCTCTCGATCATGCCGTTCCACCGCTTCTGTAAACCCGTTTGAGGTCTTGATAGATCCGGCGGTATCCAGAGAAACGCGCCTGGTCAGGTCTCGGCCCATTGATGCGATGAACTATTCGCTTCAGAATTGACGGTGTTTTTCTGATGGTGGCCAGCTCACGGGCTTTCTTGGCAATACGCTTTGCTACTGTTCCCCTCATGACGTAACCTGTGAAATCTGAACAAGATCTTCCATCCGTAATCCCAGCGCGTCAGCTATTGCCTTCACTGAAGCAGGTTGTGGTGAAGGGCCAGTTTCTACACTGGCAACCGTTTGATATGCCAGACCAGCCTCTTTAGCCAGCCGGGTTATCGACCAGCCTTTGATGAGTCTGGCCTTTTTTATTTTGTCAGTTTTGTAATTCATAAAAAACATCCTACTACGTTTCTCCTGACAATTCCAGCCTTATTTTAGTTTATTTTGAAATAATCTTATTTATTTTCATTATTTACTAGACATAACCTAATCCGTGCGGTATACTTTGAATATGAATAACACAGCAACAACAAAGACGATCAAAGCCGGTGACAGGGTTAAAACGGTTTATGGAAACTATGAAACGGTTCTCCGAGTTAATGACCTTCAGATTTTTACTGGGCCGAACACCTGGTATCACCCAACTAAAATTCTCACGGTAATAACCACCGACCGGAAGCTGGAAATTATCAGCGAAAATGAAACAGCATTGAAAGCCCAAATTTATCAATTGCACAGTGGCGGAACTTGCCTGGCAACAGTTATTAACCAATGTGCCGTAGTTTTAGTCAGTGCCGGGCTGAGTAATGAACTCGCAAGTACTGTAATTCGAAAATGGTTTGATGAAGCCGTCTGCAATATAACCTGACTTGCTCTAAGAAAAAGGAGACACCAGAAAATGAATAATACAGAAGCAACCCTTAAAATTATCAAGTCTCGTTGTAACGAGTACGGATGGGACAACCCCACCGGTGACAATGAAATCGTCAAGGATGCCATAGACATCCGAGACGAGGCACGTGACGGCGTATCATACGCTGGCTATCGATCCGGTGAGATTGTCACCGTTATCAATCGATTCCTGGCCTCGCTAGGACCGGCTGAGATTTACGCTACCATTAAGGCGGCAGTGACCGAAGCCGAACTAACCGAACGGAAATCCAAACAAGAAGCCGAGCAGGTCCGATTAGACGTACTCCGAACAGAATACGCAGACCGCGTAAATGCGGAAATCACGCAATTACGACCAGGGTTCCCGTCGCCAACTGACGCCGAACTGCTTGAAAGGGTCGGTAATAAATGGCTTTCACTAGCCATCGATGACACCGGTTTCGAAGCTGGTCGGTTGCAGTACACAGAAACAGTGACTGCGATCCACAGAGACGGTCACGCTCCACACAGAGGAAGGTTCGACGCATGAACATTACAACACTAACAGCAGCCGAACGGCTCCGGGTCAGCCGGTGCCGGGTAAGGCAGCTTATCCGCACAGGCAGACTGCCAGCCACGAAGTTCGGCCGGGACTGGCTAATCGAGGAAACGGACCTGGCACTGGTTGCCATCCGTATAACGGGGAGACCAAAGAAAAATGAAACAACTAATCAAAATCACTGATGGGCTTACAGGCAAAAAAAGGGAAATTCTAGCAGAGATATTCTCAGGACTGGCGATACACCGAAGCATAGAAAAATGGCAAAAGACCTGGGCCGTCACTCACATCAAATCAGGCTACGCACTCTATCAGTATTTTCCCCTGAAACGTCAAGCAAAAGAGTTTGTCAGGCAAATTGCAGATGTTACAGACTGGACACAATGCCAGTCGAGAGTAACCACTCCGGCCATTGCTACATTGTGCGGAAACGCTGCCCGGTCAATCGTAAAGAATGTCTAACCAAGTGAAAAAAAGGAAACACAAAACAATGGATAACATTCACGAGTTACTGCACAGAATGAAGAATACGGCTGGCCGCTGCGACATGGCTAGTGCAATCATCCACGAAACTTCCGACGGTGATGACCTAACACCTGAAGACCTGTATCTCTGTCAGTTGGCTGTTAACGATCAACTCAACGACCTGGGCAAAGAAGTATTTGCAAAGCTCTATGGCAATGTGGTTATCAACAACAGCTATCACAAACCCTGGTTAGTCGGTGTAGAGCATTTAATCATTGACCATGAAGGTTATGTTTATTGGAAAAACCAGTGTATTGAACATTGGGATACGCGCCAGATGGACACAGAAAAAAAGGTCAGCGCCGGACTGGTACTGGAGTATCGTTGCAAATACCTGGAATCGATCGGCTCCCCAATTTCAACGAACACCGTTATCTGGAAATGGGGAAGGTAAGCAAATGACACCAGAAAGAGCACGGGAAATCTATAATTCACGCAAATTTGGAGGTGGGCTCAAGATGCACTCCAACGAGCGGGATTTCGTTAAGCAGGTCTGGAGGACAATGCCAGGTTACACAACATTCATGGACGCCTTTCTTCGAGTCCTGCATCGAAAAGCATACATTTGTTCAATGTGTCTTGATGCTATTGTGCCGGATTCAGATCTATTATGTTGGGATTGTGCTCAGTCGAAACTATCAGGTGGGACAATAAAAGGAGAAGATTACTAATGAGTGAAGAATACCGCTGTCCTGAGTGCGGAAGTTTTAATTTAGGGGTGTCTGTTGAATTATCAGCAACTCTCAATCAGAATGAATTCAACCATTACATCACCACAGATCCTAAAGATGAACCTTTTTGTGATGATAATTCCGTAATGTGGTGCAATGAAGCTGAATGTCAGTATATGGAGGATTCACGATGTTTCAAAGTGAGACTGGAGAATATTACTAATGATTGACCAATATGAATTCAAAAGCACCTTGCCGTTCAAGTACGGTTCAAAACTGGATAACGATTTATCCACAACCGTAATTTCGAAGCTGATCCGGAAGGACATTAAAACGGCTATCAAATCTGAATTCTTGCCGGATGCTAAATACTCAGTCCGGACTCAGAATTACGCCGGAGGATCCTCGATCAATATCAATATCAAAGAAATGCCGTACCCTGTCCATGACTTGGATTTCCTGATCTGGACTAACGACCACCCGCACGAGATGAACCCCCGCTGGGCTTCGAGGTGGACCGAGGCAGCACAAAGGGTACTCTGGACAGTTGAAGCTATAGGGAACCAATTTAACTTCGACAAATCGGATTCTCAGATTGATTACTTCTTCGTCAATTTCTACCTTCATGTCGGTTGGCAATGGGAATGGGAAAGCCGTATCAGAGGAGAACTCGAAAAAGCACTTGCTGCCTAATCCTGCAGAGAACACCGGGACCGGCTCCCGGTGTAATGCCCAGGTCAGTTTCAAGGCTGGCCGGTTAGGAATAATAACCAATGAAAGGAAAAACCATGAATGACCAAATTAAGAGCAATGGATTATTTGATCGTGCTAGAGAAGTTTATGCCAAAGAAACGAATCTCCAGAAAGCCCTGGAGAACAAGAAACGAGATGATAACTACGACAGGTTCTTAGAACGGGTAGTTAAACGAGCTACCGAAATCTTTGAGATTCAGGTGAAAGATATTCAAATGCTAGACGATCTTTCGGATGAATCCGGAGCAACTATAAGAATCGGAGATGATTTGTTATGGGCACCGCGTGGAATGTCCATTGGGTTTAACTTGATCCACCTATGTCCCGAGGGACATAAAATCCTGAGTCCTATGATATCAAATCTCTACGGTCTTGGTAAACACCTCGAACCACTCGTGAGCAGAAAATGGCGGAACAGTTGCACTAGGTGCCGGGACGAACAACACAAAGCCAGGTTAAAAGAACAGGCCACCATCCCCAATACTTGGCAAGACAATCTTGCCGAAGCGATTCAAGATGCGATAGCAGAAGCAATGGAAGATATATAAAAGGGGATCATTTCTAGAAAGGGCAAGCCAAAGACCCGGCTTGCCCATGAATCTATTTATTAAGGATCCATCGGACGTAGGTAAACAGTTGCCCGGGTCTTGGCAATGTCTTCACCGCAAACGATAGTCAGTATGACTTCCTGGTCAATTGTGGCTGACATTTGAGGAACGCGAAATGAGGTTATCATACCTTCAGATCCGACGATTACCGGTTTACCTACCAGATACTCACCACCTGAATGTTTCCCGATAGCCCAGCTTGAAGTGAAATATGGAACTCCACCCTGTCCACAACTACTCTTCCCTGAATGAAGTGTTATATCCTCCCCGGCCGTGATTCTGTTTTCCGGACTGCCAAAATTGCCGCTAATTATTGCTTTAATTATGGGTACTATTTCCTCCGGTTCTGGTTCAACTGCGTCTGATTTACATATACTATTTTCGAATTGTGAAAAGAACCGGTAGAGCCAATCCACTTTTTCATCAAGTGTTAACTCTCCTCCCGGCACTGTGTCCGGGCTAGGCATTGGCACTGGCCCTGGCATCGGTCCAGGCATCAGCCCCTGTCCAAATACCGGCATAAACATTAGTAATAGAATCGATAGGAAAAGAATGTACCTTTTCATAAAACACCTCCTGTTTGTTTTGGGTTTGTTAAAGGGGCTGGCACTTTCGATTTACCCGACTTCCGTCCGTGCTTTCGCCAACGACTGAGTTAATTCCCAGCAGACCAACCCCCGTAAAGTCAGAGTAGCGGCACATAATGGCTACCAATAAAGAGGTAAATATGATGACTGACGAAAACTGTCAAATCACAATCAAACGTAAATTGGATAATTCTCCAGATCCGGAACAGCCGGTTATGGTTATTTATATAAAAGTATTAGTACGCTTTGAAGAAGGGGAATATATAGCCTCATTCCCGGAGGCGCACATGGCCATATCAGCTGAATCAGAAGATGAGGCGCTATTTGAACTAGGTGGTATGATTGTAGATTCATACAAAGAACTAAAGGACATCCCTGACGGGAAATTAGGGCCAGCTATGCAACATGCTAAGCAGGTACTCATAGGCCACTTTAACGGAAATTTGGGATCTTACGAATACCAATCCGAAGAAATAAGCTGAAAAATAAGTAGGCTAGAGCCCCAGCATCACCATAACGGCTGCCGGGTCCCGCCAGTAATCCCCGGTGGCCTTTCCTGTGTTCCATATCTTTAACTGGTAAAGAATTGCCTGTTCATCCCGGCTATAAGAACCGCTCAGGAACACCACGCCATTATCCGATCGTGAAACGATTTCCAGTGTCTCAGCAATCCAGGCCCGATTGATTGCCGGAAGCTGCTGGTACTCTTCCCAGGTGATCCACGCTGGCGAATTGGGTAGCGGTTCCGTTAGTAGCTCCTCGAGCTCAGCCACGGTTCCCTGAAAGAAGTATTCCCAGGTCAGCACCCCCATCACAGCCGGTCCTGTTTTTGTGCGATAGAAACGCGAATCAGTCAGTTGTTGCCAGTTACCCTCATAAGCATATACTGCATCAGTACATTGGACATTAAGGGCCAAAACGGAGGGTACGAAGATAAGCAGAATTAAAACAAAGGTGAGTATTTTCACTATACAGCTCCACTGGTTGTTATTTCAGTTCTTTCATGTTCCTTATCACACCTAGTTTCCCTTGGATCTCTGTTCCATACTAACATCACATTCCTTCTTCCTGTATGGACATTATTCTTTCCGGATACGCCCATTATTGGTAATTTTAATATCCGTTATGCGTAAGTTGCATCCTCAAAACAGAAGTTTAAAGTATCACTTTTCGATACTTTCTGCAATCGGTATATCTTTATAAGGACCACTGCTCTTTTTTTGTGAGACGATCGTTCTAGATGATTTATCGATTTTCACATATCTATCTGTCTTTGGGTTTCTAACCTGGACCATATCTTTAGCTTTATATTTTATTCGCACTGTTTCCGGTACCAATCAATCAAGTTGTTTTGATTATTAAAAACGGGAATCTTTTGCCGATTTGCTTCACGTATCTCGGCCATCGTTCCCGAGCTGTCCGTATATTTGCCTAGCGTTAAAACCGCATCACAGTGAAGTAGTACTTGCAGGCTGTAGTGTTTAATCTGTTCTGCTGTTATTGTCGAACCAACGCTGGTTAGAAATAACTGATAATCTAACCACGGACAGAACGAGACAATATCGTGTTCAGCCAACAACTCTGCACAGGCCGTAATACCGCGCCGCATATTTCCTAGCATTTCAGTTGCGTGATTAACATTTTGTGAAACCGGAGTATATGGGCCAGCAAGATAGATGAGTGGTTTTCGTTTCATCTTTTCTCCATTTTATGTTGATATAAATCGTTTAATTCTGGCTGTGTTTTTTCAAATTCCATCATCGCAAAGATACCAAATACCGCATGAGCCAAATGATCCTCAGATCGATTACCATCCAGATATTCATTCAAATGATTTAAAACATGATTAAGTAGATTAGAAAAAGGAATGCCTTTACGCCAGTTATGGTCCGAATATTTCTTAGCCCCTTTAGCCATAGTTTCTGCTAATCGCTTTAGAGCAATCGGTGAAATCAGATCGAAACGTATATGCTCTTGTTTCTGGCGTACAGCACCAGATGAGAATTGCTCAAGATTATTAGTCAAATTTAATCCTCTCGGTAAATGGAACTAGATTGAAAACCCGCTTTTTCGGATGTACTAGAAACGCCATTTGGCACGGATTGGCATGACGCCCACAGGAATGATCATATTCAGATGTACCGCTGAGTGACCCGTTCGTAATCATACTGCCTTCAATCAGTCCTGGAACGTGCCAATGCCCACAGGCCAGATAATCAAAAGTGTGAGGAGTATTCATCCGTTTAATCGCCTCCCTGCCCCTTTCCCGTTGCATCCCATAGTACGGAATACCCATCCAGGCCTTGACTGTGTTTTCATGTTCTAACAGGAATCGACTACCGGCCACAGTTGCGACCTGTTTTATACCTTTTGCTAAGTGTGGTTTAACATTGGTGTGTTTTTCTGTCACGCAATTGGCTATTGTATGAACCAGATAGGACATGGAATTCTGTGCGGCTTGTTTGGCTTGTGGCTTCTTTGTTAACCGGGAATGATTATCTGCTCCGATCTCATATACGTCTACAGTTTTGAAATGTGAAGCAATTCTGCGTATCGCCTCTCCTAACAGTAACCCGGCTTTGGCTGCTTGGACCGGGATAGGAAACTCATTTGTAACCATTAGCTCCTGATGGATGTCTCCGGATATCATATCTCCGACCGAAAACACGGCACACGAATCAATCAAATATGCGCTTCTTTGAACATCTATCCAGTTTATAAAAGCGGTTAATATATTAAATAACCGGTCCTGGGCAATCTCAAAATCGTATTGTCCGAATCCTTCCGTTTCATTTGCCTGGATAACTTCCCCGATATGCCAATCACTCAGCATGATTACAGCAGAAATAGAAGACTTGCTTTTCTTGGGCCGTGAATAAGAATATTTTGGAAAAGGAGCCGTTGCCCGTACAGACTCTGCAACAGTAGCCGCCATTTCTTTTTGTTCCCCGGCGGTCCTGAGTAAGTTCTTATTGAGCTTGTTTAGTTCAGTAATCCGGTTGCGTAAATATTCGATCTGTGGAACATCTTCCGCTTCAGGTTCTTGTTGTTTCGTTCGATAACAATCATGGCATAGTGGCCCAGTTTTGGCACATCGGTGTACATAATCCTCACTGCCACATTTGGAACACTTTCTGAACTGCTGATGTTCGGCATGTTCCTTACAGCGCGGTATCTCAGGATGAGCCCGCAAACGTGGGTTTTCAAAGTTTGTACATTCTTTAATAGCACAGACACGTAACTTCTTTTTATCACTCATGGTAGACACTATTCTCCCGCACGGGATAAAATAGGAATACCAGAAGGAATACTGGCTTCACTTCCCGCGCCGTAACTCGCGGATCTCGATTTTAATTTCCGAGAGTTCTTGAAGGATTAGGTTGAACTCAGTTCGCGGCACCAATTGGTTCATTCTAGTGCCCAGGTCATCAATTTTAGCACCGTGATATTGCAGTGTGTTACCGTATGTAACCCAGCCAGTTATTACCACAACCAGTAAAATTGTTATCTGGATAACCGTGCCGACCGATACCTGTGTATTCAACCAGGGGACTCGCCCATTTCCGTTTGCCATGATCCCATCACTCCGGTTCTGAATTTTCCAGTAGCCGTTTCAAATAGTCCGGATCACGGTAGAGAGCCTGGACTTTTTCAGATGTAATTTCTTCCTCACCCGCCTTCTTCAAGGTAATGAGTCCGAGTTTGATCAGGTCAACGATCAACTCGATTGGTAACTCGGGCGTGACCAGATCAGCAATGGACTCGGAAGTTTCTACGATTTTCAGGATATCTTCTATCTTCAAGACTCACCTCCCAGCGGTGGAGTGTCTACACCCCAGGCATCTAGCAATTTCCAGATTTGTAGGAATATAACATCGGCAATAACAGCAAGCTGAAGCGCTACAACGTATCCTGGTTGGTCCTTAGCTTTCAGGGCAATATCTAACGCCCTGACTGCAGCGTTGTGAGCATGGGTCCATTTCGATACCAGGTCAGCAGCCTCAATTGCCTGTTCCAAGGTGATCTCGTCGTTTCTCCAGGCGTCCTTAACCAGGTCATTAACCTTATCGATATATGCAGCCGAAACTGAAGTAGCCTGGTAAGTAATCTCGATCGGTGTCGGAAGCGTAACCTGTTTAGGCCCGCAAGCCATCGGAATTATTAAAAATAAAATTAGAATCAAAAGTGTTGGTAATCGTTGCATTTTTTCTCCTGTTTGGCTCCGTCATCTTTAGCCACTTTGTCCGGCCACACTATCAAGGCAATAGCAATAACAACGCTCGCCGCTGCTATGATCGCCGCGTGTTGTTCGGCAGTGATATCAACTCCGAAAGCTGTCATGAGTTGAAGCCCAACTGTCACCGCCATCAGAAGTAATCCTGACCGGGTTGTCGTTTCCCCGGATCTTCGTTTGATATAGTTCATTCCCATTCTCCTGTTTCCATCGCTCGAGCCAGTTCTACGGCACGACCTTTTACTTGCCGGGCCCAACGAGAATCCAACATCTCAACCGCTGCCTGAGTACAATTACCAGCATCAATCGCCGCCAGCATACGCTTGAATGTCAGGAACCGCCCTTTGCCGAGGTTAAATGCCATCATAATGAGGACTTCTTGCCGGGTAGGTGCTAGGCCATGAAAAACACTGACCGCTTTATGAGCGTCCAAATAAGCCTGTTCGATATCGTTTTTCAGTAGGAACTCAGCTTCAGAAGTAGTGATCCCTTCAGTCAGATCAATGCTGGTAAAAACAATTAGGTTATCCCCCAGTGAATGCCAGCGTTTCAGTCGATTCACAAGTAGGTATGCGATTTCGTAACCAGCCAGGCCATTGCCCGTAAGGTTACGACCATAACCAATTGTCCATTTCATACCCGGGCACAGGTACGGTTTTAATTGCAGCCCTTCATGAGGCTTTAGGATTTCTGCAATTCGATCAATATTCATTTGTCACCTATCACCGTATATAAAGCTGTGATTCGTTTCTGATGCGGACCCGTTGATCCGACCAGGCCAAAGTCTTCAATGTCGGTATATAGGTTGAAGTATGAGAACCTGCCGAACGTTTTGAAGCTGACCCTGGCCAGTTCTCGTATCCGCCGCATCTCTTCTGTTTCATCAGCACACCAGTGGCCACGGATTCCCTGCTCATCAGGGTGAAACTCAACACCGGGGAACCGGTTCATCAGTTCCCGGTACGCCTGCAGGTACTCAACCCCGAACCGTCTGGTGCCGTCAATCATCGGCGGGTAAGCGTTAATCGAAACGCCGGCACAGTACCGCTTGATTCGCGGCCACAGCAGCTCCAGAAAATCCCCAGTCTCCAGCAGTCCAAACCGTGACAGGCCCAGCTGCGACAGTGCCGGACTCAGCAGTTCAACCCCAACCGGCTTACGGTCATAGACAAACTTAATCAGCTGAGTGCAAATCGTAACCAGGTCTTCCGGCGTGTGGTTGGGATTGCTCAGACCCGGCTTCTCACCCGGCAGCGCCCCGTCAATAGCTGGCTCGTTTCCTATCGTCCAGCGCTCAATGGTTTGGAATTCATCCATGCATCGAACAATCCACTTGGCTCGTATCAGCGCTTCATTCAAAAACTGCGGATCACTCGGGTACGGGATACCATCCGCTTTCGAGTGCCACCAGGGCCGGGGCCACAGCGGAACCTTAGCCGTCACTTCCAATCCCTGACGGTCACAGTGCTTCAGAATATCAAGGTACATATCCAACGCCACCGGGTTGAACTCGTAGTGCTGGAAAAGCACCTGGGGCCATACCCACAGGTGGATACCGGTGAAGCCGTCAATCCACCGCAGATCGTGAATCGGGTCGGTGTAGGTTTTGGCCTTCAGATCGATCAGGTGGACAGGGTTGTAACAGACTTGACTTTTCATGGGCATAAAAAAAGCAGGGACCGTATAGCCCCTGCCCATCCTTAATCACACATAATTAAGGGATGAAATCTCATTAAGAAATATCAGGTGTTCCGCTTACCGCTCCAGTGCCTAAATAACTATTCGATTGACACCAGGTAATAAGACGCTTTTCGAGACTCATGACACTGAAATCTAACGTGTTTAGCTGTCTGATTAGTGTTTGAGCTTCATCACCTGTAACAGTCACGGTTATATGTTTTCCGGCTTTTATGAATACACCCTCGTCGGATTCCTGTAGGCCGATGATGACTTGGATCGATGGGTGGCGTTCGATATGAAAAACAGAGATGCTAAAAACAGTCGCGCCCGGGTCAACGTGAATGGCATTATCTAATGTAATATGCTCAGACATTATTTTGGCTCCTTATCGAAAACCTCTTCAGGGGAATCCAGCTTTTCATACACAAGTTCGTCCAGCGTCCGGCCCGATTTATTCTCTTCCAGGATTCCGGCAGTCCAGACAGTCTCTTCAACCAGGCGTTTTAGGATCTTAAATTCAACCGCGTCCAGTTCAATCTTCACACCATTTGCAGGTAAATGAAAACTAAACTTATCACCTTCTCGTTTGGAATATTTGAAAAACTTAGCTTTAACAGTCTTGGCAATGAGTACTTCGAATCGTCCTACCAGTTCTGCTTTTGACCGAGTAATAGCTTGTGCAATTAAGAAAAAGATCATTACTTCGTTTTGCTTAAAAGGAATTTTGTAGCCCCGAGGGGTTTTTCTTTCCATGATTTCTCCTGAATGTAAAAAAGACCCACCAGATTGTCGGTCTTATGAGAATAAATTGATTATCTTTAAGCAGCTTTTAGCTGCTCAACTTCTGTTTCCAGTGTTGTGATGCGAGCATGAAGCGCTTTAATTGATGCCAGTGTATAACCGTAAATAGTCCGATCATCCAGGCATGGTGTTTGCTGTTTCTGCAAGTCATCATTATAACTGAACCAGCTGCCACGATCTTTTTCGTGGATAACTAATCCCATATGATGATTACCTTTCATGTCGAAGTTATAAAGATCGGTTGCGAGTACGGTATCAAGAGCCTCTTGGTGGTCAACTACTTTGTTTATGTTGGATTTCAGTTTGTACCAACTGGTTTGGTCACCAACAACTGCTCCTGCGGTATCTGCTACTGTTGGGGTGCCCGATGAACCTGTAGGTGGGTTTGTATTTATTCGTAGTTTCCCTGTGATATCGGTCCAATAACAGGCAGTAACACTGTTGGCCATTTCAAGTAATAAAACGGGCGCTGCTGGTCCTTCTGATCCCGCATTAGTATTCCTAAATGCAAAAAGTATTGCTCCGGGGTTATCATTTCCAAAATCACCGTCCAATAGACCCATTTCCGATTGTGTCGCTGATAGATGGACCGATCCTCTGGGTACTCCGTTATAGTGCCACTGCTGGCAATTAACTGATGCACTCGCCAACGCTTCAACTACCAGCCCGACCGTGCCGGTTGCTCCTGCTAAAATATGACATTGACCGTCATTAGTACCGGCAGCTCCTACTCTTAATTCTCCCCTAAGTATGCTATCTCCTGCTGCCACATAAAGGGCCGCATTTGTTTCGCCTTCATCTGGTGCAGCGGCAATGTAAAGAGTAGCGGCAAGTGTAATATCCCCCGTTAAATTGTCAGTAATATTCGGTTCATCAAGGTATAATTGAGCAATAATTCCTACGGATTCTTCTGCGGTTTGGGTTACAATAGTATTTTGAAAGACGGTTCCGGCAATCTCGGTGATATCTCCAGCATATCCAGTAATCTGTGCAGAGTTTCTTAATCCATAAGCTACATTACTACTCCCATCACTTATAAAATTTCCCGCTAATCTAAATCTGGCATACCCTTGTACTGTTCCACCAATCGCATGAGGCCCGGTTCCACTAACAACAAGATCCCCCGCAACCGTAACATCACCATCTGGTTCAATAGTTAACTTAGCTACATAACTTCCAGATGTCTTATTCTGAAAAGTTAA
>SDBT01000513.1_pt1 | contig 61564 bp, 114 predicted proteins | sample 2277101 | NCBI WGS metagenome assembly SDBT01 (sample SAMN10404973, study PRJNA504765) | marine sediment metagenome | isolation source: marine sediment core GS10_PC15, 103 cmbsf | place: Arctic Ocean: Southern Knipovich Ridge | collected 2010 | reverse complement strand
GGTGTGGGGTTAGTGAATGGAGGGGAGAACAGCTTGTATTACAGTTAGATCATATTGATGGAAACAAAAAGAATTGGTTAAAAACTAATCTTCGAATTTTATGCCCTAACTGTCATACACAGACACCTACTTGGGGGTATAGACCAGCAGCGCAGTAGTGTAATGGTAACACGTCAGTTTGTGGCACTGGAAATTTGGGTTCAACTCCCAACTCGCTGACAAAAAAAGAGGAGGCATGGATGATGACCGCACAGCTATGGATGGCATGTTGGTCGTTCCGTGCTATATCTGCGGGCGTTTATTGGAGCTCTTCACCCGTGAAGAAGCGGACCTCCGGTACTTTCATCGGTACGGTCCGTCGTGTTTCAACCAGCGCCGCCGGCTCCCCGACGAGGGATGTCATCAGGCCCCGATCAGCTAGTGGTAGGCTACCTGGTTCTCAGCCAGAAAATCCGGGTTCGACCCCCGGTCGGGGTACCAAGGGACCGTAGTTCAACGGAAGAACGGGGGTCTTATATACCCCGAATGAGGGTTCGATTCCTTCCGGTCCTACCAATTATCAGGGTGTAGTGTAGCGGTAGCATACTTGGTTTGGAACCAAGAGGTCGTGGGTTCGATCCCCACTGCCCTGACCAAAATCTTCTTGCAGGGAGTAGCGTAGTGGCCAACGCACTCGGTTCGGATCCGAGAGACCGTGGGTTCGAGTCCCACCTCCCTGACCACCACCTTTTTCATGAAAACGTAGTACAATAGTACTATGCTGTTAAAATAAGGAGGATCTCATGACTACCGCCCCGCACGGACAGGAACAGAACAAGGTACGAAATTGGGCCAGCAATCTTGAAGAGGGAACTCGGCTTCAGGCCGAGAAGTCTGCTAGGTCCCCCGCGGTGATCGCCACGGGTCCTATCGCCCTGATGCCGGACGCTCACGTAGGTATCGGGGCTACTGTCGGGTCGGTGATCCCCACTAAGAACGCTATCATCCCGGCGGCGGTGGGGGTAGACATCGGGTGTGGGATGATCGCTACCAAGACCAGCTTACGGGCGGAGGATCTTCCTGACAGCATGCAGCCGATGATCGACCCTCTTACGAAGGCGGTGCCGGCGGGGGTGGGCAAGGGACGAATTAACGAGCATGGGGACGGAACCATACTACGGAACGCGGGTATGTGGTTTGACACTCACCCCTGTCCCCACGATCTGACCCCGAAGCAGACTGCTACGGCTCTAAATCAGCTTGGTAGCCTTGGTTCGGGAAATCATTTCTTGGAGGTCTGTCTGGACGAGGATAATGGGGTGTGGGTGGTCCTCCATTCCGGATCTCGAGGAATCGGGAACCAGCTAGCCCAGGGTCATATCAAGCTGGCTCGGGAGATGCACAAGAAGCTTCAGACACCGCTGGAAGACCCGGATCTTGCCTACTTTATCCAGGATAACCCCGCTTTCGATGCGTACATCGACGACATGCTATGGGCCCAGGGTTATGCCTTTCAAAATCGACAGCTGATGATGCAGGCCGCCTTGAGCGAGCTGGCACAGTTTGTCAGGGGTTTTGGGGTGATTCAGACTATCAACTGTCATCACAACTTCTCGGCTCTGGAGTTCCACCCGAGCGTAGATCCGCTGTATGCCATCTGGATCACCCGAAAGGGAGCTATCAGGGCGCAGGTTGGGGACCTGGGGGTCATCCCCGGTTCCATGGCCACCGGTTCCTACATCGTGGAGGGTAAGGGGGTGGCCGAGTCCTATCAGTCTTGCGCTCACGGAGCGGGACGACGGATGAGCCGGACCCGGGCCCGAAAGGAGCTGACCACCGAGAGCCTGGAGAAGCGGATGGAGGGGAAGGCCTGGAATCAGAACTCCAAGACCCTTCTGGACGAGCACCCCGAGGCCTACAAGGACGTCACCCAGGTGATGGAGGATCAGAGCGACCTGGTGACCATCAAGCACGTGCTCACGCAGGTACTTAACTACAAGGGAGTGTAAATGGCTACCGATCAGTATTACCAACGGTCTCACGAGGCCGGTCCGTGGAAGTTACATACCATACAGGCCGACCTAGCATATGAGCAGTTCTTTCGGGAGAATCCTCAAGCAGATACTCTCTCGATACGGATGTACCCGATCTCCGAGGAGGAAGCTTCACCTGACGCTCTTCTCGAGGCTTTAGGTGCCTTGATTTCCAGACCGATGATCCGAGCGTACAAGAGCACCGACGAGTTAGATCTAGCCCTGTTTGTGAGCCATGATGTTGTCTTTCATCTAAGGGCAAACAAAGGATCGTTTCCTGGAACTCTCTTTGTGGCCACCTGTCATCCGGGGCAGGCTATTTTTGAGAAGTTAGAGGCCACTATCCGCGAACACGGGTACACCATTGGGAAAAAGCATGTTCAGGAGACGTTGGTTCCGGTGTCATTTGCCATGCCTAACCGTGATGGCATCCAGGAGATGGAACGAGAGTTTACCCAACTTCCGTTAGATGACATTGCTGGTAACTACACTCCGGAGCTGGTTCCGGAGGTAAGACGACTCCTGTCAGTCATAACAGAGGCCCGCAACGGTATAGTGATTCTCAACGGGCCACCAGGAACGGGTAAGAGTTATCTGATTAGAGCCTTGCTCACGGAGCTCAAGGGTATCCGTTACCCGGTGGTCTGTACCCCTCCTGAGCACTTTTTGACTAACATGGGACACCTAACCGAGGCGGCGACTTTTGGCGGAGATCGTTATTACCCGGGAAAGTACGATGATGAGGGCGAGAAGGTTGATAAGGAGACGGCTACGCTGGTGATCTTGGAGGACATCGGTGAGCTCCTTTCACTGGACAACGTGACTAATCATGTCAATGAGACTTCCAACCTCTTAAATTTTACAGACGGGATGATGGCCATGCTCGCCAACGTGGTCTTCCTGGTATCCTTCAATCACGAGATAGACAAGATCAACCCCGCGCTGACCCGCCCGGGTCGGTGTCTAGGGCAGTTAACGATAGGTAAGTTGCCTTTTGAGCAGATTCGTCCCATGATCACCAATTCCTCAGTGAATAAGCGAGACCTACCTCATCGTCCGTATAGCCTAGCGGAGGTCTATCATATCAACCTGACCGGTGAGATTCCCCTGAACACAGAGCGTCGATCAGCCCTAAGTATAGGAGGATCCAGATGACAGGGATTAATGAGTGTTTCGAGCATCAGATGGAGTTTGGTCGGACGGTGCTGGGCCGACACGGGGTTGATCCCCTCAACATCGATCATAAGGATCTCGCCGACTGGACCATCTTCTTCAATCACTGTATCCACACGGAGCTGGGTGAGGTGATGGGAGAGAATGAGGCCAACCTAGGCTGGAAGCGACATCGAGCTCCCAAGAACAACTTTAGACCCGAAGAGGCGATAAAGGAGCTGGTTGACTGTCAGAAGTACCTCTGGAACCTCTTTGATCTTTGGGGGGTTCACACTCCTGACCAGTTCGTGGAGGCGTTTATGGGAAAGTCGGCTGAGGTGATGGAGCGTTGGGAGAATGAAAACTCTCAGATACCCCAGCGTTAACCAAACTGTTACCAAAAAGTGGTGTTCATGAGACCATGTCTCGTGTATAATCTAACTAAGTTAAGTTAGTTAAGGAGCATGAGATGCCGGTAATAGAGCCATACGTGATAGCCTTTAAAGATTCTAATCCTGACGACACCGACATGTTGGGCGGAAAAGGGGCCGGGCTTGCTGAGATGACTCAAGAAAAGCTTCCGGTCCCTCCTGGTTTTACCATCACCACCAAGTCCTGTAAGGAGTACTTCGACGGAACGCTTAAGATCGAGAGTCTTATGGATGGGGTGATGGTGGAGATGAAGGCCCTTGAGCTGACAACCGGTCGGACCTTCGGTGACGACCTCCTGGTCTCCGTTCGCTCGGGAGCCGCGGTTTCCATGCCAGGGATGATGGAGACCGTCCTCAACTTAGGAATCACCCCCGCCACCGAGGCCCCTTTTATAGCGGCTCTGAAGACGGACACCCGGGTCTTTCTCGAGACCTGGAAGGAGTTCATCTGTAGCTTCGGTAAGATCGCTTGCGGATTAGCCACCTCCGATCGCCTCAACAAGCCCGCGGAGATGTACTCACACGGGCCAGCAGAGCAACTGAGTGACGAGCACTATCGTGCGATGACAGCCCTCTGTCTTATTAGAATACAGAAATCTGGCTCTGAAAACTCTCACATTATTGCTAATCCTTACCGTCAGCTTCGTCAGGCGATCATAGCCGTCTTTGAGAGTTGGAACGGACCGAAGGCGAAGGCTTATCGTAAGCATCACAATATTCCAGAAGACCTTGGAACCGCCGTTAACATCGTCAGCATGGTCTACGGAAACCTAAACGACAACAGTGGTACCGGGGTGGTCTTCAGTCGTAACCCCTCTACCGGTGTAGACGAGCTCTACGGAGAGTACCTTAAAAAGGCCCAGGGAGAGGCGGTGGTCTCCGGTTCTGTGACTCCGCAGCCGCTCGACACCTTCGGTTCTGGGATAACAGAACTACGTGATTATGTAAAGGCCATGGAGGTCAAGCACCGAGAAGTTCAGGACGTAGAGTTCACCGTGGAGAACGGGACGCTCTTCATTCTTCAACGGCGTGGGGCCAAGCTCACCGATCAGGCAGCCTTGGTAGTCGCCGTAGATATGGTGGAGGAGGGGCTGATTACTGATCAGGAGGCGGCCACTCGAATCTCCCGAAAGCAGCTTTTGAAGCTGGGTAAGCCGGTAGCCCATACCAACGGGCATCATCCTCTGACCACCGGGCTTCCGGCTTCACCAGGGGTGGTGAGCGGACGGATAGCTCACGACGCCGAGAGCTTTAAGGAACTCGTTTTAACCGGCGACCCGGTTATCTTGGTTCGCCCCTTCACCAGTCCGGAGGATGTCCCAGAGCTGTTAAACGCCAACTGTGTGGGGATACTTACCGCCACCGGAGGACTAACCAGCCACGCGGCCGTGGTGGCCCGGGGGATCAACAAGCCTTGCGTGGTAGGAGCCAGTCACCTTCAGATTCAGCCAGACGGAACGGTAGTCGTTAACTAAACTGTTACCGTTAGTCATATACATCCGGTGGTGAGGGATATAGAATAGGTATATCAAGTCAAGGAGGACACGGAGATGACCACACTTTCCAAAGGGGATTGGCTTACCATCGACGGGGCTACCGGCCAGGTGTTCGCCGGAGTTCTCGAGGTAGAGACCATCTCTCAGGATCAGGACCCCTATCATCGTCTTATGCGGACCTGGCAGAATTGGTACCTTCCAACAGAGGAAGTCACGGAACCGCAGAGTTTTGAGCTCTCGTTGCCGACACACACCACTGTTAAGGATTCTAATCGTCAGCAGTTTATGAAGGAGAGCAAGTGGTGGCCAGAGCTGGAACTAGGCATGGACCTAAACCGGGTGGTAGCCGACTTCTATCTGCTTAACCACGCCATCATCGACAACCCGAACTTGTCAGGAGCCTTTAACGCCTACGCGGAGATCATCGCTCGTCAGATAGCCGTCTACCTAGACGGGGCGATAGGGGGTGAGGCTCGCCATAAGAAGGGTGGCTTTAAGAACCTAAGCAAGGGTGGCGGTAGGGCCCTCGCTCGTCGGGACTGGCGTAAGATGCGGGTAGAACAGGGTGTCACCCTGGTTACTGAACTTAAAAATGACTTCTTCATGCCTCACTGGCACGGAGCCATCGGGGGCAAGCGTTGGGGTCAGATAGCTGACGTGCTTAATCGTTTTCTTCTCACCGAGATTCCCCCGTCGGTATTCATCGACCTGGCTTTTGACCTTCAGCACAACTGTGGAGTGGTCTTTAACAAGCTCGCTCCTAAGTCCGTAAACGGTCAGTCAGTCGGATGGGCACAAGGTAACCTGAAGAAACTCCTGGACGCGAAGTTTCACGACGACTACGACAGCCTACGAACATACGCCTCCCCGTCGATGTTAATTCTGATCGACAACTTTACCGAGGATGACGTGGTTATAGTTCATGGATCGGCCGAGGCCAAGGCCAGCCTAAAGCAGCAAAGCGCTTTAGAGGCAGGAGACCTTCAGGTCGGGGGAAAAGCGGAGGTCAAGTCCAGCTCCAAGAAAAAGGAGCTTCACGGTAAGGTGGGCTATATCCTGAAGATCAAGGAGTACGGTAAGCTCACCTACGCTACCATTCATGTCCCAGGTCACGAACCTATTTCCCTAAGCGTCAAGAACCTGAAGGGTCTGACCGCCGAAACCATAGTCCTTCAGCATCGTGAGTATTACACCGAAGCACTATCCGTATAAGGAGAAGTATCATGTCTAACTGCCAGCATTGGCAAGACCCCATTACGGTAGGCCCGCACGAGGTCTGGGTCTCCGGATCATCCTACAGAGGAACCAGGAAAGGGGAAAGCGCTGACCTCTCGGTATACCTCGATCTCGGGTGGGTAAAGGATATTCCAGGCGACGTCTCCACCCTAGGAACCAACCTTGGCGGGTCACCTGAACGAGACATCCTGGTCATTAAATGGCCGGACTTCGGGGTGATATCCTTGGAGAAGTTTCAGTGGCTGGTGGAGATCATCAGCGACGCTCTACTGGATAACAAGACGGTGGAGATCGGGTGCATAGGAGGTCACGGGCGGACCGGTACCTTGTTAGCGGGGGTTATCTCCGACGTGGAGGGAGTCTCCGCTCGCACGGCCATCCAGGCGGTTAGAGACCGGCACTGTTCTCACGCCGTGGAGACCAAGGCTCAGCAGACTCTGATCTTTGACGCTCTAGGGGAGACCCCTAATCTACTACCGGCTCCGCCAGCCAAGGCGACGTTTAGCGCAAAATCTAGCGACGGGGGAAAGAGCGCTTGGCTTTCCTCGCCTGCTACCGGAACCAAGCAGTGGTGGGGGTCTCAGGCACCTATCGAGGAACCTCTTGATCCGGACTGGGACGCCTTGATCTCCGACATTGATAGCCTAGATATTGTGTCCCAGCCGTACCTTCCTATCATGTGCCCTATCTGTGGAGAGGAGGTTGGGGTTGACTGTCAATGCACCTATCAAGTACCTGAGGAAGAGGAATCCAACGACGGTATAGGCTTTCGTCAGTATCCTCAAGTTGACCTACTACAGCAAGCCAAAGACAAGAAGAAGAATAAGAAGAAGGCGAAAAGGAGTTAAATCATGCTCATCCTAGCGGGAGAGAAGGTCGAGGAAGTTAAGGCGTTGTTGACCCAGCTTCAAGAAGAAGATGATATCTACAAGGAGATGGAGACGACCGCGAAGGCAGTACGGTTAGACATCTCTCAGAAGGTCAAGAAGTTAGCCGTAGAGCTGGGTGGAAAGCAGCACGGGAGAACGGATAGAATTCTCCTCCCGGCGGGAGACTCGCAGTACTGGGACCGGCGGGTATCTGGCAACAAAGAGCAACTGGACCTGGAGCTTCTTGAGAAGCGCGTAGGGATAGCGGCGTTTCAGAAGCTGTGCGATCGGGTAGTGGTCTATGAGCTTAACCCTAATAAGCTCGAGAACGCGCGAAAACGGGGTATAATAACAGAACAAGACATGACCGCCGCGACGGTTCGCACCAAGATTACCTTTTCACTGTATCGGATAGATGTCAGTAAGGTTGAAGAAGATGATGAGGGCTGAGATATTCACCGACGGGTCGACCCGTCCTATCAACCCAGGGCCAAGCGGATACGGAGCCGTGGTCTACATCGACGGTAAGGTGACCGGCTCCTCGCAAGGTTTTATAGGCATCCATGGGACTAACAACTCCGCTGAGTATTTTGGCCTTATCGCCGGACTTGATCTGGCTCAGGCTATGGTCTATCAGCTTGGTGTTACCGAATGTGTCTTCTACCTAGACAGCATGTTGGTTATGAACCAGGTGGCTGGCCGGTGGGAGGTGAGCAAGCACAGCCTACGGTACCTGAGAGAGGTATCTAGAACCCTCATCAAGGAAATAGAGGCCTTGGGGGTAACCCTTACCTTCGAGCACGTCAAGGGACACGCTGGGAACCCAGGAAACATCGAGGCGGATAGGCTCGCTGACGAGGCGGTGGAGGAACGGACGGCCATAGATGGACGATTCCTAATGTTCGTACAGGGAGCCTTGGGTGAGAACCCACAAGTTAGCTGACAAGTACACCGAGACTGACCTCGCCAGTTACTTCGCCGCTAAGGCCACGGAGCTAGGCGTCCGTGATGAATTTCAGAGTGTCACCCCTATCGTAAGGGCCTACCGAAACCTTCTTCGAGCTTTTAATAATGATCGTCATCTGCTGGTCATGGCGACTGATCACCTTCTAACCGGAACCTTCGTAAGTCAGGTGGGCGCTAATGAGCGTCTCCTGACTATTCCTGTCTTCGACGTTGCTCTTCGTCAGCTAGGCGGGTCTCGCCAGCCATGGAAGTTTATGTACCTAAAACGCTTTGCAGAAAATGAACGTGAGCTGCTGTTTTTTGAGTACTATCTCGGTGTCTTAGATGACTCCCGTACTGCCCTCCCTCTTGATCTTCCGCCAGAGGGAGAGACCTGGCAGTCCCGAACAGCTATGGCCCTGAGTCAGCTCCAGCTGGCCGAGAAGCGGCTGATAGCACGATGTCTGGCGCGAGGAGGGTTGGTAGAGATCTTCTACACCCCTGAACCGGCACCACCTCCGCTTCTAAAACTAGGCGGCGATTCTATTATGAAAAAGGGGACATGATATGGCGTTGACACCCGAAACCGTTGAACGTAACCTGGTGTCGTCGATCAAGTCGATGGCGGACGTTTCCTTGGTCGTTGATCGTGGTATCACCCCTGAGTCCTTCTTGATCTACGGACCTGTCTTTGAGTTTTTGACTGAGTACCTAAAAACCTACAATGACCACGCTCCTACCAATAAGGATATCGAGCAGAAGTTTGTTGGTACCGAGGCGGAAATCGTATTGGATCAGCCGGGGGAGCTTCCGTTTTATGTTGACGAGCTGGCTCGTCAGATCTTGGTTAGAGAGATGAGCAGCGCGGTGCGGGAACGGTTTGGGCCCGGGGGAGAGCTCTTAACTGCCGATCCGGAGGACGTCTTAGCCCTGCTAGGGGAAGATCTTCGTAAGCTGGGTCATACTCAGACGGCTAACAACGTCGCTTTCTTTGATCGTGATGCGATGGACCGGCTACAGCTGTTAAAAGACCGGATTGAGATGGCGGAGAAGGGAGAGGTCATCGGTATTCCGACCGGGTTGAAGGTCTTTGATGAGAGTCTTCAAGGATGGCAACCCGGTGAGGCCATCATGGTTATCGGGCCCACCACCATCGGTAAGTCCTGGCTGCTGATGAAGTTTGCGTGTGAGGCCTATGTTAACGGTTGCAAGGTCCTCTTTCTGTCTCCGGAGATGAGCTGGGAAGAGTGTGCGATGCGGTTCGACGTGGTCTTAGGGCATATGTATGAGCAGCAGCTTACTCATACCGGCCTAACCACCGGGACGTTGGTAAATCTTACAAAGTACCAGTCCTGGCTTCAGCACCTTAGCGGGCGTGAAGACTTCATCTGTATCGACAGCGTAGACGCCGCTGGCTTTACCCTTAACGGGGTGATAGCTGCTGCTGAGGAATACGCTCCCGATCTACTGTTGGTTGACGGAATAGACCGGGTCAGTCTTCCTGAAAGTGGCCCCGGGTGGGAAATTATCAAAGCGGTAGCCAACGGGCTTAAGGACTACGCTCAGTGGTCGAAGTCAGTGGTTATCTGGACGGGTCAGGTGGATCGTGAGGGTATGAAACAGACCGAGGCGGTCTCGAGCATGGCCAACACCGCTTACGGAAAGGCGGCGGTAGAGTACGCTAACCGGGTGATCTCGCTCGGGCCTGACGCCAGCAATCCCTTGAGACGTACCTTTAAGGTTCCGAAGAACCGGTCAGGTCAGGCGTATAACGTTCGTCAATACCTGACCTTTAATGTTAACGAGGGTCACATCGAGCAGACGAAGGTCACCGTGTCAGGGGACTTCGATTCTGAAAACATGATTGAGATTTAGATGGATGTAGAGAAGGTTTTAAAGGTCTTAGGAGTCGAGGTGGTAGGGGGCGATGACCGGCGAGTTCTAGCTCGTTGTCCTTGGCCGGCTAACCACGCCAACGGAGACGCTAACCCGAGTTTTAGCGTGTTCGTCGACACCGGGTATTGGACGTGCTTCACCGGATGCGGTGGGGGACCGATGACCAGCCTCGTGGCTAGTCTTCTTGGTATGACCAAGAATTCAGCGCTTAAATGGCTTCTAGTGAACGGAGGGGAGGTCTCGGTAACCGACGTCTGGGATTGTCTTCCGTCGTTCCAAGAAAATCCTCCATCCTCCGATCATAAGACCTTTATGATAGACTATAACCAGCAGATAAGCGATCGTACCAGCAGCTACATTGTAGAACGTGGGTTTACCCGAATCACCCTGAAAAAATGGGGGTTTCGTTACGATCCGGTAAATTTAGCTATCGTGATTCCGGTGTTGAACATCGCGGGAACACAGCTGGTCGGAATTATTAGACGAGCGGTTCCCGGAAGCTCTCTTCCGGTTAAGTACTTTTACTCTCCGGGGTTTAATAAGAGTCAGCATCTGTTCGGGGCTAACCATCATCCTAAGGATGGCATGGTGATGCTGGTGGAGGGGTCTCTTGACGCTGTCTGGCTTCATCAGCATGGGATAAATCAAGCGGTGGCCCTGTTAGGGGTTACCTGTTCACCCACCCAACAGAAGCTACTGGCTAGCCTTGGAGACACGGTGGTGCTGGCCCTCGATAATGACCTAGCGGGTCGACAGGCGACCGAGACTTTAAAGAAACAGCTTCAAAAACAGTTTAACGTGCTGACCGTGTGCTGGCCCGCGGGGGTAAAGGATCCCCAAGAACTGAGCTCTGAGGAGATAGGAGCATTGGAGTTTGCGGGTGATCTGGGAGAACTTTCATGAAACACTACGTTAACATCGTGCGGGAAGGGGAGATCGTTAGCTTCCTTATCTTGGATTTTCCAACCGAGTCTCATTTTAAGGCGTTTTGTCATGACCTGATAATGGATCACGCCAGGCAAGGAACTAAAATCGCCATCGTACTTCTCAGCTATAAAGAAGGACGCCAGGGGGAATTTCAGATCGTGAATGATGCATGGCCTCTCTGGGAGGACGCGGTTAAAGAAGGAAAGATAGAGCCGTACGGACGTATCTTTCCCAGTTGAAAATTTGGTATAATAGGTCTAGGAGAATGATCCATGAGAGCGGTTTCTACTCATGAATACGAACTTGAGTTAAAGAAGTGGTCGCCAAAGATCTACAAGATGGCGCAATCCTACATTCCCTATACGGAGAATGAGGATATCAGGCAGGAGATGCGATTGGTGCTCTACCGATGTCTTCAGAACTTTGAGTCAGGGCACGGAGCTATCTTTCATACCTACTTTCATCGCGCCATGACCAACCGGTTAGGTAACCTGAAGTCTGCCATGACCACGTCTATCAGACCCTCCGATAAGAGGCCAGGTAAGTACACGGGAGGGAAGCACAATCCGCCCTCTAATATGATGGTTTCTGTTGACGAACTACAGGAACAGAGTATAAATCAAGAAGAGGGACGAGGGACGTCGACGGTTTTTAAGCAGCTCTCCGTAGATCCTGAAGATTCCTTGGAGTTTCAGTTGGAGATGCTCGGATTTATGGACCTGGAGATCGACTGGATGGTTGCTAAAACTATGAGACTCAACGTAGAGGACGTAGCTCAGCTGGCCGGAGTAAGCATCGAACGAATGCAAGAGGCCAAGGAGTCTGCTGAGGAGTGGTCCCGCGAAATAAAGGAAGAGGGGTTAGAACAGTATGCCGTTGCTTAAGAAGGGAATAGGGGGAGAGGGGGTCAATCGACCGCAGGGAAAGGGACAGTTCATTCCTAAGATGACACTTAGAGAAGACCAGGATCGAGTACGATTTCGGGTGGTTTCCTCGATGGATCAGTGGGGGGTTCAAGAAGGACAGTTTGACTCCCATGCCCAAAAGATGGGGCTTCCGGACACGCTGGTATGGGGAGAGTTTCATCGGGAGCTGATGACCAGCAAAACCGGGAAGCAGTGGGCTAAGTTTCACCCTTGCTCGATGGAACAAGACGCAGATACCAACGAGGCCGTTGGAGACTGTGGGTTCTGTAAGAATGAGGTACGGCGAACCTCCCAGTTCATGATGTGGGTTTACGTGTACGCCTACTACCACCTGAAGCCCAGCACCGACTCCTCTAAGCCTTGGGAGCTGGTTAAGTTCGGAAACATCAACCTCTACAAGGAGGTTGTCGATGACTATCAGCTCTGGCAGGATGGCTTCTACATGATGCAGAAGATCCTAGGCAAGTGCACCCAGTACGGGACGATGTCCGACCGTGACTACCTGATCACCCGGTTAGGAAAGCGCGGAGACCAGAAGGTAACTCGGGAGCTTGAGCCGATCAAGCCCTCCGCTATTAACTCTGATACGGTTCTTGGCGCAGCCCATCTTCCCTCCCTCCTTGATGTAGCCATGGGCAAGGTGGAGACCATGGACGGACTGACCCAGTCGACCGATGTTAGCGGGGTTATGCCGGAGGTATCCATGAATGAACCGACCTCGGTCGAGTTCGGTGCGGATGACCTCGACGGCTCGCTGGACATGGACCTCTTCGGGGAAGTCGAGGTGGCGGGACCGATTGGTGCGACCCCGTCTTTACCGTATGATCAGAACAACGAGTCGGTCATGAGCGCGGGTAGCAGCTCTGCTGGTCAGATGGCTCCGGCTTCAGTTCCGCCTGCGGAGGTGCCCAACGAGCTGGACGAGATGCTCAGCGACGTCCCTTTTTAAGGGTAGCGGATTTTCAGCTGTATGAGCTAACCCTCATACAGCCCGTTTCCGGATTTAACTTTATACATACCGGTTGGGTAACGGAGATTTCATGAGCGAGACGTTTAGCATCCGAGCAAAGGAGACCCGTAATCTTGGGGACTTTAACTCAAAGAGCGTGGAGGTCTCGTCCGAGGGTCTTGATCCGTACGGGGACATCCCCGCACAGATGGAGGCTCATCGGTCGGCCTACGTGGTCGCCGGATATGTTATCGACGGGGCTATTGAGGAGATGTTCGCGGGGTTTGTCAATACTGGCGGGCCCGCCCCGGAGATGTTTCAGGACATAGCAGAGGACGTGGGGAAGATGAAGAAGATCATGATGCAACAGCAATTAAAGATTAAGGCCCTAGAGGAGAAGTTAGCTGATGGTTAGTAGTAGCAAACCGACGGCCCTTGGCTGTCACATCTACTCCGGAGCTTTTACCCACGGGATCGCTAAGAACTTCAACGTGCTGGGCCAGCTCGAGGAGGGTCCCTGGGGGTACAAGACGGCCGCCCTGAACTTCCCGGAGATGGACCACCCTCTTGGCAAGAACGAGTGGCAGATCTCCAAGTATGTGGGGAAGGTGACTGTTATGTACGCCAACCCACCCTGCGCTCCCTGGAGCACGGCCGGAAGTAAGCTGGGGATTAACGATCCTCGGCTGATATTCACCGCTAATGCCGTGGCCCTGGCCAAGGAGATCAAGCCGGACTTCTTCATCTTGGAGAGCGTCTGTCGGGCCTGGTCGGCGGGGAGTGAGTACTACGAGGGCCTCTTTGGCGAGTTCAAGAAGATGGGATACGGGGTCACGGTGTTTATGACCAACGCCCTTCTTCACGGGGCCCCTCAGAATCGAGAGAGGGTCCATTTTATTGCTCATAGGTACGAGCTCAACTTAAAGCCTCCAGAAGACTTCAATGAGCTCGATCTCATCACCGTGGAGGAAGCCATCGGAGACCTAGTAGAAACTGCCCGATGGACAAGTGATGAGGAAGTTATTCCTAACCACGTGACCCCGGAGCCCAACACTCTGGAGGCACAGGTCATGGCAGAACTGGTACCTGGTGAGGGGTATAACAAGGCGGTGGAGCGGCTTCAGGCACGGGGGGTAGAGGGTCTAAAGCGATGGCGGTTGGTAGCCGGACGGTTGAATCACCGGACGGTCTCCCGTACCATCTTAGATGTGGGAGCGCTCATTCATCCCTATGTGAATAGGAGACTTACGCTGAGAGAGGGTGCCCGCCTTTGTACCTACCCCGACGACTTTATCTTCGCTCATGAGTCTAACGGCGGAAAGGAGTTTCAGGGAGCCAAGGCGTCCGACGTGACCCAGGCGGTAATTCCCCGGATGGGAGAGTACCTAGGACAGATGTTTATGACCTCCCTGGAGAACGACGTGGTTAAGAATCCGTTGGGGGCCACGGAGATCATCGACTGGCGACCCATGGCCAGACAGTACACCCCGGGTCGACACTTCAAACGTATACTGGAACAGGAAGGGCTATGACCGTTAAGCCGGTCATGGTATTCGTCGGCATTATGACGATGACAACCGTATTAGTTATGTTCACTGGCGATTTACGGTTATTATGGTTGTTGGCATTGCTGTTCTTTGTTACCGACTAAACGGATAGGCAAGGAGGGATCGTGGGAAGTACAGTTAGAGTAGCCATAATAGGAGTTGGTAACTGTGCGTCGGCACTGGTACAGGGGATCCACAAGTACGCGGAGACCGAGGATCCGGTTCCGGGGATCATGCACCCGAGCATCGGGGGCTACAGCATAGGCGACATCGAGGTGGTTACGGCCTTTGACATCGACGTCAACAAGGTAGGAAAGGACCTGTCAGAGGCTATCCTAGCCCCGCCAAACAACACCATAGGCTTTTACGACGTCCCTCATACGGGCGTGTTTGTTCAGCGGGGCATGACCCACGACGGGATCGGAAAATACGTGGCCCCTCTGGTAAAGAAATCACCACATAGGGTGGTTGACGTTGCCCAGGTGCTGAGAGATAAACAGGTAGATGTGGTGGTTAACTACCTCCCGGTGGGTAGCGAAGAGGCGGTGAAGTGGTACGTTGAGCAGGTGCTCCAGGCAGGCTGCGCATTCGTCAACTGTATGCCGGTCTTTATCGGATCCGATGAAACACAGTACTGGCCGGACCGGTTTAGAACGGCGGGGCTTCCCGTGCTTGGGGACGACATCAAATCTCAGCTGGGAGCGACCATCGTGCACCGGGTGCTTACCCGACTGTTCGAGGATCGTGGGGTACGGATCGACAACGCCTATCAGCTAAACTTCGGTGGGAACACCGACTTCCTGAACATGTTAGAGCGAGAACGCCTGGTCTCCAAGAAGATCTCCAAGACCGAGGCCGTGACCTCTCAGATGGAGACGGTGCCCGAGGAGGAGAACATCCACGTCGGCCCGAGTGATCACGTTCCGTGGCTCAACGATCGTAAGTGGTGTCACATCCGGATGGAGGGTACCAGCTTCGGTGACGTTCCCGTCAACCTCGAGCTTAAGTTGGAGGTCTGGGATAGCCCGAACTCGGCCGGGGTGGTGATAGACGCCATCCGCTGCGCCAAGCTCTGTCTTGATCGAGGACTCGCCGGTCCCTCGGTGCCCGCGTCGGCCTACTTCTTCAAGCATCCTCCCCAACAGTTCACCGACGACGAAGCTCGCGAGCTTCTAGACAACTGGATCTCCAAGCATGACTAAAAAGTATGACCTGGTGGTCTTTGACTACGACGGCACCATGGTGGATACCATGCCGGCCTACATCACTAAGGCCACCGAGCTGTTTGTAGAGCATTACGGGCTAAGTGAGCCAGTGGCTCGTCAGGAGTATCTGTCCACCACCGGACGACCGTTTCTCAAGCAGGTGGAGATGCTGTTTCCTTTGAACGGACATAACTCTATAGTCATTAGGAGATTTGAGGAGTTTAAGAAGGGTATAAGGGGTCAGACACGTTGGTTTCCCGGGGTGCCGATGATGCTTCAGACGCTACGAAATGCCGAGGTTAGGACCGGCATTATCAGTAGCACCGAGAAGGAGTATATGCTTACCCAGGTTGAGGTTGACTTCTCTTTAGGTCGGGGTCTCTACGATGATAAGGCCACTCAGCTAGACGTGCTGGTGAATGAACACCCCTCTTGCCTCTTCGTAGGGGATTCCCTCTATGATGCGGAGGTGGCCGAGAAGGTGGGGGTTGACTTCTGCGGGGTGGCTACAACACTTACTATGGGAAAGTTCCTAGATAAGGGCCTCAGGGTCGTTCCTACAATCTCTTATATACCGAAGGAGGTCATTAGTGCTTGACCCGAAGACGCTAAGCGGAGAAAAACACCGAGAGCTGTTCATCGACTTCTGTGACAAGAAGCTCGGGGTCCAGGGACCAGACATCCACATGAAGGTGGCCGGAGTCGGAACAGAGGAAATGCCGTATTTCGCGCGTACTTGGCGACTTTGCGTGTACAATGCGTTTTGTTCTACCCCGTCCGCCGCGGCCGTCTGGTCTCGGTGGAGTCCGTATGGGGTTCGACATGACGGCGGGGATGACTTTAAGCTATGGGTGGAGGAAAATTGGGCGGGTATCCCGATTAGACGAAACCGACGACCAATGCGGTCGGTGGGCAAGCTGACCCGCTGTATGGTGAGCTTGTCTGAGTGGTACGTTACCGACATGAACGAGCTACATAACATGAGTTATCAGGAGGCGTGGAAGTCTCTCGATCCAGTATACAGCTACGGTCGATACGTAAAGATCAAGCTGCTCGAGACCTTTCGTCGGTACATACCCGGTCATGAGCACCTAGAGGCCCCCGACATCCACGCGGCCGGCGGCTGGAGTCCTCGTCGGACGCTTGGCTACCTTTACCCGAAGTGGCAAGAGCTCTTAACAAGTAAGAGCAGCGCTAAGTCGGTCTTGGAGGAGATCAACGCGATCGCTAAACATACCCAACAGCTGCTCGCTAACCACGACGTAACGGTAAGCATCTACGAGTTAGAAGCCCTGCTCTGTAACTACCGTCAGACCTTCTCCGGTACCTACTACGTGGGTCGTACCATCGACTCGGAGATCGACTATGACGCCAAGGCCGTCGCCCACTTCGGTGAGGATCCGTATAAAGGAACCTTTGACTTCTGGGGAACACGAAAGAAGGTCTTCCCCAACGAGTGTCTCGGCGAGCTTCATGGGTGGGGAGCCATCCGTAAAGACGTCTGCACTGTTCTCGGTGAACACGGTTACGTCTGGTCGGATCGTGTGTTTGACTACAACGCGACCGTGGCGAACGGTGACTTTGCTAATCCGGTGATGAGATGAAATTTATAGTTGGAGTCATTCTACTGGTATTTTTGGTGGCCTGTGGCGGGCCTAAGCTCGAGGCCGGGACGGTGATAGATAAGGAGTACACTCCTTCCTATACCTGGATGATGACCACCTATAACCCGACTCTCAAGATGGTGACCACCCAGCCGATCTATGTTGCTGACTCTTGGGTCTTAACGTTAGAGGCGTGTCACAATCAAGGTCAGACTAAGATCTGTGAGCGGGATAACCGGTCGGTTGACGAGACCGTCTTTAGCCTATACGATGTTGGGGATGTATATCCATGAAGTTTCCTCAGATAATACCTAACCTCTACATGAGACCTCAGTTTCATTCTCAGAAGACCAAGCTTGAGTCGCTTCAGGCCGAGGGAATCGACGTGGTGGTTTGTCTACAACAGCAGCCTGACCCTGACCTAGAGAATCTTCCGTGGCTTCATTATGTTCATGTTCCCTTGTTTGACTCCAGGACTCGTCCGGTGCCGGCAGAAGTTACACGGATTGCTATTAAGGTAATGGATTATCTAGGGACAGGACATAAGGTATTGGTTCACTGTACCGGAGGACGTAATCGGTCGGGTGTGGTGGTTGGGGAGGTACTCTGGCTGATGCATGGTTGGAATAGTGATAAGATCATTGAAACCATTAGAGCAGTTCGTCCCAAGGCCCTGACCAATGAAACTTTTGTACAATATCTAAGAGACATAACACATATTCCGTCACGACGAATAGGAGTTTCTAATGTTGATTAACGTCCGAGGTACCAACGGAAGCGGAAAGTCGTCAGCCGTCCGTCACCTACTCGACACCTACGGCAAGGAGAACAAGATTGAGCAAGAGGGCTGGCGAAAGAAGGGAACCCGAGTTGTGGGTTATGAACTACCTGGTGATCTCGTCGTACTTGGTAATTACGAATACTTCCAGATGGGAGGTTTGGACGGATTTAAGCCATATGTGCGTATCTGGGAGGAGCTTATTCCGAGCTTCGGTAAGAGCCACAAGTACGTCGTATATGAGTCCATTATCGTCTCGGGTGTTATCGGCAGAGCTTGTACTCTGATGGATGAGTTTGGGGGATTCTTTCCATTTCTCGACACGCCGGTTGAGGAGTGCATTCGACGGATCTACGCTCGTCAGTCCGAGTATCGTCCCATCAACGAGAAGATCATTACGAACTTTCATAAGCGGATGGTCAACATGCAAACCAATCTCCAGGTCCGCGGATACAATGTGGCCGGGCTACGGCATCAGGATAGCGGACCGCATCTAGAGCACCTCTTGAAAGAGGCCGGATGGGAGCCAAAAGGTGGTATAATAGTATAGTGATAATACTCTTAGAAGGACCCGACGGAACCGGCAAGACCACCCTGGCCCACGATCTGGCCGAGAAGCATGGGCTCGAGTACCTCCACTTCGACATTCCAGACAAACCGCCTCTTGACTACTGGTTTGAGACTCTCATTAACGTGAATAAACCTATGGTCATTGATAGGCTTCACCTCAGTGAGGATGCCTACGGACCGGTGTTTAGGGACGGGTCTGCCCTGACGGACAATGACCGATGGGTGATGGAAGGCTGGCTGTGGGCGAGAAAGTGCGGATTGGTTATGTGCCTGACTACCTGGGAGAACATGGCGGCCAACCAGCTACTGGTCAAGGGAAAGTATCATGGTGAGAATCAGAAGCTGGTGGTGAAGAACTACGAGGAGCTGATTCAACAGACCACCCTCCCGATGGTGATCTACGATTACACGGTGTATGACGGGTTCGTGCCGAGTCAGAATCACGTGTTTAGCATGGGTCTGACCGGGTTCGTAAGCGACGGGAAACGTAGCTTTATTGATGACATTAATGACTCCGAAGGTACGGTTGACTGGATCGACCCGGGGTTGGGAACACTCAGGCCCATCACCTGGTTGGTGGGTGATCAGCCCAACCCGAACGGAACTCAGCTACCGGCCAGCCCGCAAGTGGTGTTTCACAACTGCGTGAGCGGGACCTATCTCCAGGAGATCATTGGTAAGCTGGGTTGGACATGGAACACGTTCCACCTAAGCAACGCTCGAGACCTCGAGGGTAAACCCTACGACCTTCAGACTAAGTTTATGAATCTTGATTGCCCGGTCGTGGTGGCCCTCGGGTTCGAGGCGGCAGACGAGCTTACCCGACAGGGCATTCCCCACGGGAGGGTCAGCCATCCGCAGTATTGGAAACGGTTCCACTATTACGAGCCGCAGGAGTATGTCGATGCTATTAGAGAAGCCGCTGGTGAGCGACCACATGGACGACTTGTATCCCCGTCTGGTAGCTCAGGTTCTTGAGAAAGGAGAGTCAGTCTCTCCTCGTGGTCAGCTAACCAAGGAGATCCGCCCCTTTACCTTTCAGCTCACCAACCCGCTCAACCGTCTGATAACCAATCCCGCCCGCAAGCTTAACCCGGCCTTCGCTTTACTAGAGGCCTTTCAGTTTGTGACGGGAACCACCAACGCCATGCAGCAGGTAAGGTTTAATAGCGGGATCGCTAACTTCGTGAGTGAGGAGACCGGGGAGATCGAGGCCCCGTATGGGGTACTGGTTAAGAGTCAGATTCTTCATGTCATCAAGCTGCTGGAGACAGACCCGGATAGTCGACAGGCTATCTTGTCTCTCTACAGTGAACAGCACCAGCATCCGATGCTGAACGTACCGTGCACCTGTACGCTACAGTTCTTCGTCCGTCATAATAAACTGGAGCTGGTCACCTACATGCGGTCAAATGATCTCTGGTGGGGTACACCTTACGACGTCTTCCAGTTTACCGCCATGCAGGAGATCATCGCCACCGCTCTTGGCAAGTACATGGGACCCTATACCCACGTGGCGGGAAGCGGGCACCTATACGAGCCCTTCTTCGAGGCAGGCAAGAGTCTAGTCTTTAACTTTGATCCTGGAGGACCTAACTGGCCAACTCAGGATTGGTTGTTTGAGAACGTCGATTATGAGACTAATCGACTCAACACGTTAGTTGTTCTGGATGCTGAGACAAGGGCTAATGGAACGGAGGCGGAGCACGCACGGTATAATCTTCTATTACCGTATGCACAGACTAAAGGGGGAGCATTTACTCCTCGCATGATGACACATCTTCGTATATTTAATCACCAACAGAAACGTAAGCGTGAACGGGAAGCTAAAGTATGATCGCTGATCCTCCATATCCGTCTACCTCCTACGACAACATAGTCCAGACCTGGCCGGAGTTCGAGACCGCTCTTAAGGAGCTTCAGAACGCCAAGACCCTCTACTTTGACACCGAGACCTCGGGGTTACGGTACTGGAAGGGTGACCGGGTCTGTGGCGTCGGGATAGGCGTGTCTCCAGAAAAGGTCTGGTACTTTCCCTTTAGGCACATAGGGGACTTCGCTGACCCTAAGGAGAATCTTCCGATAGGGTGGCTATCCTATCTTGCTGATCTGCTGAGTAAGGCCCCCGTGCTGGTGGGGTACAACCTGAAGTTTGACCTCACGATGATGCACTTCGAGGGGTACATACCAAATTCGGATCAGAAGCTGATCGACGTCAAGGTGATGGCTCGGCTCTGCGTGCCGGAGAAGCACCCGCCTGGCGGGCTGACCCTCCAGACCATGAGCGAGCGGTTTATAGGCTCCGGTAGCGGGACCTATAACGATAAGCTCAAAGTGTGGATGGCGGCCAACAAGCTGTGGGTAGAGTCGAAGAAGATCAGGCTCTTCAACCACGTACCGGTAGAACAGCTGGGTCCGTACTGTATTCAAGACACGATCTGTACCATGAAGCTCCGGAAGATCTTCCAACAGAAGATCATCCAGACGGCGCAGCAGAAGGTCTGGGTTACCGAGGTTAACACCACCCGGACGCTTTACGAGATGGAGATCAAGGGTGTCCGCATCGACCTCGTGTATTGTGAGCTGGCCATCGCGACTTTGAACGACCGGTTGGAGGCCATCAAAGAGGAGATGATAGTCCTCACGGGGTCGTGGTTTAACCCCAACAGCGGTAAACAGATCAGCGAGGCTATGAACGCCATCGGCATCTTCTCTCCCATTTTGAGTGAGAAGACTAAAGATCAGTCTTGGGGTAAAGATGCGCTAGCCGCGCTCGGGGGAAAGCACGCTCCACCGGCCGTCAAGCTGATCCGGGAGTATAAGCAGCTTCTGAGCCTTAAGAACACCTTCTTTCAGGTATTCTTAGACACCGGAGGGGATCTACACGGTACCTTTAACAACGCGGGAGCTATAACCGGTAGGTGCTCGTCATCGGATCCCAACCTTCAGAACATCCCGGCCCTGATCCAGAAGATGGAGGAAGAGGGAGAGGAGTTTGACCTTCATCAGAGCGTGCTCACGGCGCTGGGAATCGACGCGAGTCGGTTCATGGCGGTCACGGTGGCTCACGACGCGGACTCCTATGACGAGGACGACAACGCGGCGGTAGCGGCAAGACGAGCGATAGTTCCACGACCTGGGTACGTGTTCCTCCGGGCCGACTACTCCCAGATGGAGATGCTAGCCTTCCTCTGCTACATCAACAACCAGGTTCTCATGAAGGAGATCTCGGAGTCCTACAAGAACTACGAACACTTTGACTTTCACGACATGGTAGCCTACCAAGTCTGGGGGGTAACCAAGGACTCAGATGATTACAAGATCTACCGAAAGATGGCCAAGGGTATCAACTTCGGGCTGATCTTCGGGATCGGAACCAAGAAGCTCGCGAAGACCTTGGGAGTTACCATTGAACAGGCTCAGGCTTATAAGGATGAGTACTTCGCTAAGATCGAAGGGGCCGAGGTCTTTATCGATCGAGTACAGCAGACCGTGCAGGCCCGGGGTTATATCAGCAACTTCTTCGGTCGTCGGTATACCCTAAGTCATCAGGATGCCTACAAGGGGGTTAACTACCTTGACCAGGGGTCTTGCGCCGACTTCATGAAAGAGCGGATGTGGAAGCTTCGCTGCGGTTTGCTTGACCATGAGCTCGACGCTTATCTGGTACTCCAGGTTCACGATGAGCTGGTGGTAGAGTGTCGGGAGGATCAGGTGATGCAGGTAGCGACCATGATGAAGCAGATCATGGAGGAAAAGGTATTCGCCATTCAGTTCCCCGTGACTGTTGAAGTCTGTCGGGAATCATGGATCAAGGGAGAGACCATAGACGCTAAGGAGTTAGATCAGCTAGCGGGGGTAGCAGTTTGAGCAAAGAATTAGAAGAGATAGGAAAGACGAAACTGGCCGACCTACTTAAGATTGCTGAAAAGATAACCAGCTCTAAACGGGCGGTGCTTGGTGATAATCCGTCGCTCTTCATGGGGGTTATTCCCTCAGGAGTTCCCGGTTTGGACGACATCTTAGGTCACGGAGGGTGGCGACGCGGGCGGATGGGCATGATCATTGGAGACGCGTCCATGGGAAAGACTCTGTTGACTCAGTGGACCATCAGGGCTTTTCAGCAGCAGGGATTGATCTGCGGGTTCATCGATCCGGAGAAGACCTATGATGAAGAGTGGTTTGCGGCCACGGGAATCAACACCGCGGAGCTCATAGTCGTCCGCCCGACCAGTACGGAGGAGGCTTTTGATCTCGCCAGTGCCTGGGCGGTAGCCGATATGGACTTGATTGTCATGGACAGCCTGGCCGCTCTCGAGGCCAAGGCCCGGGCTGAGAGTAGCCTAGAAGAGAAGGAGTTCATGGGTCGAGATCCCTTTAAGATCGGAGAGGGGCTAAAGCACTTCACCAACGCTAACCACCGGGCCTTCTTAATGTGCACCAACCAGCTTCGAAGCAAGATCGGGGTGGTCTACGGTAGCCCTGACGAGATACCCGGTGGACGGGCCCAGAGGTTCTACTCGTCATACATTATCAAGGTCAGACGAAACGGCTTTATCGAGGAGTCTCCGTCGAGTAAGAAGCGAATAGGGTACAAGTTGGGGGTGGAGACTCTAAAGAACAAACTGGCCCCGCCCTTTCAGACCTGTGAGATCCCCTTTCTATACACGGGAGTCATCGACATGGTGGCGAGCGTGGTCGACCTAGCTCAGGACCTAGAGGTAATTACCCGAAAGGGATCGTATTACTACTGGGACAATAAGGGGTACCTCGGTCTCGCGAAGCTAAAGGACTACCTGATTGCTGACCCCACAGCCCTAGAACAGCTCCACAACGCCGTCGCAGCGGTAGATACGATGCCTATGCTGGTAGAAATAGGAGAAGAATAATGGATGTACTGATTTTTAGCATTTTCGCTACGCTCTGGGGGTTTGGTTTTGGGGTCTTAGCGGAGAAGTTGGAACGCAAAAGACGCGAGACGGGCTATTATGATGACGCGATAGCGGCGGTCAGGGAATGGAGGGCAGAAAGACATGGGCATCATGGACACGCCCCTGAGCACTACTAGAACCCAGATTCATCTCCGGCTTACTAAAGCCCTCGAGGACATGGGGTTTGACGTAGAGGAGGAGACAAGCTTTCCGCCTTACTACGTTGACTGCTATATTCGGGAGATACACGTGGCTTTGGAGGCCGACGGTCCGACCCACACCGAGAAAAAAGACTACAAACGAGATATCATCTTGCTGGCCCAGTATGCCTTACCCGTGATTCGTGTTAACTACGAGATCCTTCAGGGTAAGGAGAAGCCAATGTTCAAGCTGATAGCCCGGGCGGCCCTTCGGGGTCCTTGGGTATCCTCGGCTGATGATCGGGCACTTATAGCACGAACGGGAGGAGCTGACGTATGAGCCCTATTAAGAGGGGACTTGTAGACCTATCGACCATGAAGAAACCCACCCTTAGGAAGAAAGTAATTTCCCCGACCACCAAGAACTGGTTGGAGATGGTTCGAGACGAGAAGTTTGAGGACAAACGGCCCCTGTGGGGTGAGGTAAGAACACGGGGCTGGCGACCTTCGTCTCTAGGAGATCCCTGTGATCGAAAGACGATCCTCGGTATGTTTGGCTACCGTGGTGACCCTATCTCGACGAAGCTGAAGCGAATCTTTGCCATGGGTAATCATATTGAGGACATCTGGCGGGACGAGTTTAAGGCCATGGGGATCCTCCTAGCGGCTAACGTCCGGTTTACCCATGACGGTAGTCCTGGCATCAGCGGGGAGTATGACCTGCTGGTTCGTCATCCGTACGAGACCAACCGTCGGTTTGTCGGAGAGATCAAGTCGATCAACGACCGGGGCTTTAAGAAGCTCCCAGAACCCTCCCTTGACCCGGAGGTCAACCTTCAGGCGCTGATGAACGTTGCTGACACGGGCCGGTACTCCATCGGGCCTCGGATCAGGAAGTACATGCTCCAGGTTCAGTCCTATCTCTACTATCCTAAGGTAACGGACGAGGGCTTTATCCTCTTTGATAACAAGAACACGCAGGACTTCCTGCTATATCCAATTAACCTGACTCCAGATATAATATTACCGGAGTCAGAACGACTCGAAAGGCTGAACGAGTACCGGCCTAAGTTGCTGGTCCCCGCCTGCACCTGTGTTGACCATCGCGAGGGTCCCTGCATCGTTCATACCTCTGAGGAGATCCCCTTAGACGAGCTTAAAGCGCTGATCCCGGAGGTCGCATAATGGCCCACGCTGCGCCCGTAGCGGAGGCAGAGGAGGGAAAAGGCTGGTCGTACCTAGAGCTCATCAAAGAGGCTAAGGCTCGAACGGCTGACTGGCCGATTCCTATTAAACCGAAGACCCCGCTAGATCAGCTTCATATTCCGGAAGACATCGATAGCCTTAACAGTATCACGTTAGCCAACCTAAGCATACGGCTTCAGAGCTGGCACGCGTACATCAGTACCGAGCTGGCCTTCGTTAAGGGTGAGTATACCGTCTTTCTCGAGCTCTTTGAGATTAAGCTTGGAAAGGCGATGTACTATACCTCCAAGAACATGGACGGTCGACCAGTAAAAGAGGTGGTCAAGGGGATAACGTTAGAGGACCCCGAGCTGGCCAAGCTTCACGGAGTCAAGCTGAAATTAGAGCTTCGGGTCATCAACATCGAGGGTTTGATGAACGGGGTAGCTATCCAATGTCGGGCCCTCGCCGGCGAGCAGATTAGGCGGGCGTCCCTACGCAAGATTGAAGGAGTGTAACCATGGCAATTAGACCTTTAGGAACCAACGTGGTACTTGAACCGGTCAAGGTGGGAGAGAGAATGAGCCAAGGTGGTGTTCATCTCCCGTCTGTGGATCACTGGGCCAGCATCTACAAGGGAGAGGTAATGGCCATCGGACCTGAGGTAACGACGGTTCTGGTGGGTGAACTGGTACTTATCACTCTTGGGACCGGAAATGGGCTTGAGCACGAGGGCGAAGAGCGGATTCTCGTGGACATCGAGAACATTTTAGCTGTCCTAGACAGGTAAGTTTTACCATCGCCATGGAACCAGATAGAATAGAGAAGGCACCACGGGTAATTTTAGCCAAAAAACCCCCGTGGGTGGCCGAAAGTGCGTTGACGGTTCCTTGGATCGAGCATCTGAAGATAATCTGCACCGACAACTGCGCCGAGTGTCCTATGAGTAAATTAGGCTGCGCGCTACAGTGTATTAGGTTTCCGGATAAGGTGTGTGAGGGGTGTCCATGTCGCGCATCTAAGTTTGCGGAGTTGTCCGATGATCCCGGGTGATTATGAGCATGAACACTCGTGGGTCTTAGACTACGATGCGGTTATTAGGTGTTCATCGTGTGGGGAAGAGGACAGAGATGTTACCGTAGACACCCGTACGTTTACCAACCAGTGTAAGGAGTGCGGGGATAACTTTATAGCTCATGATCGGGCTACTTTTTGTTTTCGCTGCCAGAGGGACCTAGGAATCAGGGAGATCGACCTAGTGGAGGAAGATAATGACAATGAGTGACGACCCCGGTGTACTAACCCAAGAGCTGTACGCTCACGTTAAGGTGTTTAAGGACGCCCAGAAGCTAGCGGGGGAGGAGGTTTCGGAGATTAAGTCACACCTCTTGGCCCTACGGGAGCTGGGCATCGTGATGGAGATTGAGGGTGTTACGGTGAGCGCTCCCCCAGCGCCACCCCCGACCCCGGTACCAACTCCGGTCCCGGAGATTCCGGTAGCGGCTGCCCCACGACCCATGATAGCCACTGATATTCCGCTGATCATACCAGGATTAAGCCAGCCGATCAGTGAGAACCAGCGAGTTCTCGGAGTATCACCTCACGGTCTCGAGGATCCTCAGGCCGGACTGAGCGACGAGCAGCGGGAACAGTACATTGCTCAGCAGCAAATGGCTCAGGGAACCACTCCTGATGGCAGACAGGTAGGAGACGTGGTCCGAGAGGCAGCTCTGTCCCCCTCTGAGGCGGCGGCTAGCCAGGCTAGTTTCGCTACCGGGGTTAATCAGGGCTATGGAGCGGCTGTGATGAGGGGTATGGTTGAAGCCGAAGAGAAAGCGGTGGCTAACCCCGTTCTCCCACCCGGGTTCTTTTAAGGAGGAAGGATGACTACCATTACCGCACAAGATTTCGATCTAGGACGGATTACGACACTAGTGGATTACCATATTGCCAATACGGAGGCGATGTGGTTACGTATGTACTGTCCGCTTGTTCGTCCTCACGATGAAACCTTAGAGCTTTTTACCATCGACAATAAACTCCAGGTTTCTCGTGATACTATCAACAACTTAACCCCGAAGGTCCTAGGTCAGTACCATAACTGTTATGGACAACGGGGAGGAGACGGCGGGGCCCTTGACGGGTTCGCTAAGGGAGCCCTCTCGGTGGCTAACCTGATACCAGAGGAACAGGTGAATGTGGCCGCAGACTTCTTGGCCATGCAGCTTGACCGGATGATGGAGCACGAGGTCTTTCCGGCCGTAGATAGGCGATTTCTCGGTGACTACGCTAACGTGCTGGTCGCCACCCTTAGCGGGAACGAGGTGCTCACCTGGCGTGAGATCCTAGCCTACAGCGCGGGGGCTTGGTGGTTTCTAGGATTCTGCGGAAACCTTGATAAGAAGACCCACGAGAAGCTCAGTGAAGTTCTTATAGACCGGGCTAAGCGGGGTACCATTAATGACTTCTAGCCCTAAGCTTGGTCGTCCTGGTCTTCAGGTTCCGCCGGAGGTCATGGAGGAGCTATTCGACATCAAGCTCTCCGAGCAGATTCCTTGGAAGGAGATGCCGACGGTCTACGCGGAGTTAACCGGTGATACCCACGACTGGAAGACCATTCGTCGGGCCATGCTTCGGGACGCTGATGAGCTGATACCAGAACGGGTCAACCGACGTGTCAAGGAGACCGTTGCTCGGCTTAACGACCAGACCGACATGGTACAGATGATACTCATCATGCTTAGATCTCGGTTCTCTGAGTGGATTCTACTCAACGAACGACGTCTACAGGCAGCGCTTGACGATCCGGATGCCGCCGGTGAACGGGTTAAGTTTGGGATGCAAGAGATCCAACGCATGGACGAGATCTGGAATGACACGCAGGGCTTCTTCTTCCGAATCTCCACCCTTATGCGCGATCTTCACGTTGATGGTGGAGCAATGCTACAGGCGTTGATGCCCCTGACTCCGGAGGCTATTATTGAAGGCGAGGCCCCTAAGGAGTTACAGGTCGGCTCGATGGAAGAAATGCTAGAGAAGGTGCAGGCTAAGACCACCAACATGATGGAGGGGATTAGCCAACGTCACAAAGATGAACGGCGTGGTCACTCTCGGGAGCTACCCGCTCTCGAGGAAGACCTCGTAGAGGATGATGGCTAGTATAAGCAGCTATGGAATCAAACCAGAGATAACTCCGTTTACCCTAGAGGAGGAAGGTGATATTGTCTTAGGACGAGCCTTCTTCTGGTACTTCCTCGACAATGTCTTTATCAAGTCGTTCTCTGACACCGAGACCTATACTGATCCCATAACCCAGCTCCAGGTTCCGTTTAAGTTCGCAGATCTTCATCGGGAGTGGGCGTTATTGGCCCAGTATAATCCTCGTTTCTGCATCCAGGCTCCCCGAGCCCACCTGAAGAGCACGGTAATGGGTCAGGGATTTCCGTTCTGGTTGATGGCCAGCGTGAAAGAAGGGGAGTATAAAGACGGGATGTACTTCTCCTATAAGGCAGAGCTAGCAGACGAGAAGGTAGCCGACCTTAAACGACGAATCAAGGACAACCCGTACTGTCGGTATTGGAAAGACCTCAAGCCAACCTCTCAGTACCTGATCGACTTCTTGGTCGACTGGGGAAGCGGACCGATCGGCGAGGTTACCCTGAAGGGGTCTGGGATCACCAGTGCCACCCGAGGTCGTCACCCGAAGTTCGTGATCTGTGATGACATCTTGTCAGACTTTTCTCAGCTGTTGGGGAGTGCCGAGCTTAAACTGATCAACCGGATCTTCCGAAACACCATTATGTCACTGCCGGCTAACGAGAACGACGTACTCGGGCTGATCGGAACCCCGCAGTCATATGATGACATCCTGTATCAGCTAGCCCAGAACGAAGATTGGATCTGGCTGCTCTATCCGGCCGTTAAGGATTACAAGACCAAGGCGGTTCAGTGGCCGGAGAAGTACGACTTTAACCGGCTGATGCGGATCAAGAAGGACATCGGACCCACCGCCTTTGAGGTGGAGTATCAGCTAACCCCGGTCACCGTGACTGATCAGTTCCTAACCTATCATGATCTCCTACCTTCGATAGATGATAATCTCCTGGAATGGGACCTCGGCGCCGAGTTTGCTAACCCGGCAAGCCTTATGACTTACGGCGGGTTTGATGTCGGAAAGAAGGTGCACCCGAGTCACGTATCGGTTCTATTGGAGCTGCCTAACGGGTCGTTAATCACGTTATTTCAGATGTTCCTAGACCACATGTCTTACCCGGAGCAGGTTCAGGTGTTAAACAACGTTGCGAGTCGCTTTAGGCTGGCTCGGGGCTACTTTGACTCCACGTTTAACGTGTTGGAGGACCGGAAGCTCAACCGACGCTGGAGGGGACGAATCTTTAACAGGAAGCTGAAGGCTGACGTAGCGGTGGGGTTCGAGCGACGGGTGTTTGCGGTAGACGATGATCCAGGAATCGTGATCCCTAATGATCGTCGTTTTCTTAGCCAGATCAGCCAGGTAACGAAGGACATGAGCGCTGATGAGAACGCAGACGGTCATGGAGATTCTTTCTGGTCCATGGGTCTGGCCATTAAGGCTTGTGATGACGGACCGGTTATCACCGACATCGGGAACAGTCAGCTAGGTGGTCCTCCGCCCCAAGGTAGCCAGGGATCGCATACCAACATGTATAGACAGCTTCAGGCAACCCTTAAACAGTAGGAGGCGGCCCATGGCAGGGGAAATTCATCCAATTCATCCGTTTACCGAAGTCCCATACGAAGCGGTAGGTGGGGTAAAAAAGGCCCGTCAGAAGGTACGGGATCGCCTGATCTACTGGGAGAAGACAAAACGAAAGGTCATGCATCCTCACATGGGGATGGCAGCTAAGCAATTTCCTCCTTTTATGGTCGACGCGGCTATAGCTGAGTGTGACAAGCATCTCCTATTCTACGAGGACCTGCTAGAGGACATATAATGCTACGTCATTGGCGACAGCAACCCCCAGGGACGGCTTACGAGGTACTGGTCTTAAACCGCCACTCTCAGAATAAGGTTAAGTTTAAGTCCGATATTCTCAAGATGAGCGAAGAAGAATTTATTGTGGCCATGAAGGCTGACGGGTCGAGTGACCATCTAATCGAGCGAGAGCTCCCTAGGTTCTTGGTCCTTAAAGCAGACTACGATCGTCGGATGGACAGGCTGGCCGCTAAACGTGCGGGTAATAAGGGTCGGGATGTCGGAGAAGATCTTCAGCCGTATTCTGACGCTGAGGAACGCCGAAAGAAGAGACGACGGGAGAATAGATATGCCACGGAAGAGTAAGTTCCCCGGCCAGGTGGCACCCTGGGCCCCTACCCCGGTAGATATTGAGGTTGGGGATGTGCACCCGGTTCCAGGATGGGTTATCTTGGAGGAGATTTTTGAGGGTTCTGAGCGTAAGGTGCCCGGAACAGACCTCATCATTCACATCTCGCGACCTTACGTACACAACACGATGTACGGTAAGATCTTGGCTATCCACCCGGAGACCACTGAGGAGACCGGTCTTGATGTAGGGGAGGTGGTGGTGTTCAGAGAGTACTCTGGTGGTCGATGGTTTTTTAGAGACGTAAAGACGTTAGTTACCCCGGTTAAAGACATCTACGCGAAGGTGGAATAGCGCCACCGGTGGGTGACCATGGGACTATTAGATAGGTTTAAGAAGAGCAACACAGAGACCGCGGCGCTAGCTACCCGTGCGGGATTTACCTCTGCTGGTATAGGTGACCTAGTCAACATGAACGGTCGGATGGACCTCATGAAGGCCATGGGTCAACGGTCCTTAGCCCCGACGGTCGGTATACCTGACCTCGGGTTTAAGGGTGCGAGACAGCAGCTGTTCCAACGGTTCAACCTGATTGACCTGTACGGTATGGCCTACAACAACTCCACCGTTAGGACCGCTACCTCGGCGTTGAAGCAGGAGGTGTTTAGACGGGGATTAGAGTGGCAACCGGCGTTCGTCTTTAGATGCGAGACCTGTGGTACCGACTTCGATAAGAGCGAGATCCAGAGAAAAGAAGACGGGTGTCTGATGTGCTCTAGCCAGCTCAACACACCCAACCCTGCTCAGCGGGTGCGTTTCGAGAAGCTGATGCCTCGGGTTAACATCTATGGCCAGTCGTTTATAGACCTGCTTGAAACCTGCGAGGATGACCTTAACATCGTGGATGATCTCTTCATCTACATGTCCTCGGAGTACAAGATCACCCCAGACCCAGAGGGAACAGGATCCGCGGTCATCATTCGGGAGATCAAGCAGCTGTTCAGGCTCGACCCCATCTTTGTGGAGTTCGACACGGATGACCAAAACAGACCCGGATTCGCCCATCACGTGTGTCTGGCGCATCGTCAGAACCTGTTGGACGTCCCGGCGGATGAGGGATGGGAGCATAACTGGCAGGGTAAGTGCGAAGTCCCTAACTGTGGACTTCCAACCTTTCCGGTGATCTACCGCTACGTACCCACGAGGGGAACCTACGGAGCCCAGAAGGGAGGGGTAGCGCCGGGTCAGGACGCTCTCTACCTGGTAAAGGGAGAGGTGGTCCACAAGTCTAAGTTCGCGCCCTCAGAGCTATATGGTTACTCACCGCTCTTGTCAGTGTACGAGAAGGTGCTGTCCCTCATCGGGATGGACCGGTTCCTCTACGACTACTTCTTCGAGAGACAGATGCCTCAGGGCGTCATCACCACGGTAACCGACAACCCTGATGACCTGGAGACCCGTAAGGAGCAGATCATTCAGGAGGTGCTTAACAACCCACACTATATCCCATGGCTGGCCGTAAGCAGCCGAGCGGGCCAGGGAAAGACCGAGTTTATTAGGTTCGCCTATTCCCTGGACGAGCTTCAGTTCCTGCCGGTGCAGGATTCTTTGGAACGAGCGACCTCCGGGGTCTACGGAGTTCCGGGTCTCTTCATGGGATATGAGCAAAGCTACGGAGGATTGAACAACCAGAGCCAAGAGATCACCCGGATGTCCCGTGGGGCTCAGATGTCCCAGCAGGTCTACAACGCCGGCGTGATTCCAGATATACTGGAGGCCTTTGGGGTTACCGACTGGATTCTCAAGCTCTCGTCTTCTAACGAGAGCGAGGAGGCGGTCGAGTGGGATCTTCGAATTAAGAAGTCTCAGTGGGCCCAGGGCATGGTGGCCATCGGTTTTGGTGTAAAATATAGTCAGGAGGACGACGAGTACCAGATCACAGGGGAGGTCAAGAGCCAAGAAGAGCAGCAGGAAGATGCTATGGCCATGGGCGGCATGGACATGGGTGGTGGCATGGGGATAGGGGGTGGCGGTGTCTAGGTGAACTGAGTGTTAAACTCGGTATAATATACCTAAGGAGAACGTATGACAGTACCAAGTGATTTGACCCCGGATCAGATGAACGCGCTGATAGAGCGTTACCACTCGGGAGAGACCGCAAAGAAGTTAGCTCAGGAATACGGACTCAACAAGCTGACCCTTCGAGACTACTTTAATAAGCACGACATCACCAAGAATAGCGGGACGGTAACTATAGCGTCTTCGGTTGTTCTGGCTGATCTGCCAGCTGATCTCCAGGACTTTGTCACAGATCCGGTTATCAAGGTTCAGGTTCAGCATGATCAGCAGATTGCCCGGTTACGGGCTGAGCTAAGAACTGTAAACAAGAAGTACAGCGCGGTAATTGATCAGGGCAACCTTACCTCCTTCTTGATAGAGGCCATGAAGGATAGCATAGTGGCCTTACCGGAGCTCTCTTCGGTTCCGATAACCGTTCCAAAGAATATGGATCACGGTCAACACACCTGTGTCACCTTGCTCTCTGACCTTCACGTGGGAGAGAAAGTAGATCCCGAGGTAATGGCCGGGTTCGGGGATTATGACATCGACATCTTCAGACAGCGGTTGGGTCGATGGTTACGAAAGCTACTCATGCTGGTGGAGATCGAGCGACGGTCTCGAGCGGTTCCTCGGTTGGTAATTTTTTGTGATGGGGATTTTATCTCCGGACTGATTCACGAGGAGCTAGACAAGACCAACTTGCTCAACGTGATGGATCAGATGACTCTAGCTGCTTTCGCGCTATCATGGGCTATTCAGCAGCTCGCTCCGCACTTTGAGTCCATTCACATCAGCTGTACCGTGGGTAATCACGGACGAAATACCAAAAAGGTGGAGTATAAAGACCCGCATCTGAGCTGGGACTACCTATGTTACCAACACATGGCTCAGTGGTGCTCTAAACTAAGTAACGTAACATGGGACATTCCGAAGTCGCTCTGGACCATTACCCGGGTAGAGCAGATGGATTTCCTTCACATGCATGGTCACGGAAAGACCGTTAACTCCCTGGGTATTCCGTACTACGGAATCGACCGGATGATCAAAGATTTTCGGGAGCTTTACTCCATCCATAACGAGGACTTTGACGGATTTTGCATCGGGCACTATCATCATTTCATGGAGCGGGATCTTGGGAGGGGGCCATTCTTCATGAATCCTTGTTGGAAGGGTGGAGACGAGTTCGCTACCCTAGGTCTCCGAAAGTGGAGTCAACCGGCTCAGGTTATGTTCTTGGTTCATGAGAAATTAGGGTACGTTGGCTCCCAGCTGATCTACCTTAAGGATCAGACCCCGGAAGACGCCGAGGGGGTTCCGGAACGGGCACCTACGATTTTTGCTGACGGGAACTTTGAAGAGTTACCGATGATATACCCGGAGGAGCATGGTCAAGTGGCGAGTTAAAAACCTACCGGAGTTTCTAAGTACCTTCCTCGACGGGGCTCACTCGTTGGGGGAGGCGGTCTTTGCCGAAACCCAGGATAGGGTTCCGGTGGCCTCGGGGGACCTAAAGAAGTCCGGACGTTTGATCAAAACCCAAACAGGTTTCATCATCGAGTATACAGCTCCTTACGCTTCGCGGGTCCATGATGGGGTAGCGGCAGGAGAGATAGAACCAGTTAAATCGAGTAAGGTACGTACGCATTCTCGAAAGATGAAAACCAAGACGGTTACGGTGACAGAGCATGACCGTGAGGCCCATACTCGAGTTTACCCAGATGGGATAGAGGGCCAACCCTATATTACTGATGCTTTCAAGGCCAAAGAATCAGAGATTCCTAAATACATGGTGTTACGGAGGTCCCGGTGAGAACTACAGCACAGGTACGGAAAGATTTTGAGCATCAGGTAGATGATCATACCCAACTCAGCTTACGGGAGATAGAGACGGAAATGGCCATCGACTCTCGAGAGCTCTTAGAGGAGATTAGGGATCAGCTGAATGCCCTTAACATATCTTCGTCTAGGCCTATATCGCCCGGAGCGTAGGAGAAAGCATGGTGAAGACGTTTAACGTCTCTCTGTCTCTTTTTACTTTTCAACGTGGTGGTCTCCTCTATCCCGAGAAGGTAACCCTTCATCATGGAACCTGGCAGTCATGGCTCTGTGATAGACGGGGTTGGCCCGCTCTCTGTTGGGACCATGAGATCCATATATCCACCAACTTGTTACCTTTCGTAGACGGACCGGCCGACACGACCGCGCTCTGGCGTACTCTATTACTCCGGATTAGGGTCTGGGAGATTCGTCATAAGCGTTTCGTACTGTTAACCCTGGCGTCTATTTTAATGCATAACGGAGTAACACGATGTCGACAACTGCTCGGTTCCTTGTGGTCACGGATCTGGAAACTACGGGGCTTAAACCGGAAAAAAACCACGAGATAATTCAGATAGCGAGACAGGTCATTGACCTCCGAGAGCGACGAGTGGTCGCGGGGTCAGAGGTCAGTAACTACGTTTACGCTCAGCACTGGGATTCTCGAGATCCTGAGGCCATGGCGGTTAACCGGCTTAACCTTCAGAAGCTGATCGACGAGGGAATTAACCTTCACACCGCTCTCGGTAACTGGTGTCGTGGGATCAACTGGAGACAGTCGGTGATGGCAAGTTGGGGCAATGACTTCGAGCTAAAGTTCTTGGAGCCGGCCTTTCAACAGACCCATCGAATCATTCCCTATAGCTATAAGAGCGTGGACCTACGAAGCTGGGCCTTCTTTCCTCTCGCGGTAGCCGGAATTGAGGAGTATCCTAGCCTTGGTGAGGCGTGCGTTAGCTACGGAGTATCCTTTGACACCGAATTGGCGCACGACGCTCGATACGACGTCGACCGGACGGTAGCTCTGACCTTAAGTTTATTAGGGGCACAGGCTAGGCTCTACGATAACATAGTGGACGGTGACTCATGACTGAAGAATTTAAGGGTATCGTAACCCCCCCGATGGCCGCCGAGATCTACGAGAGCGATACCGTTTATAACGACTTAGACCAGATGCACGTGCCTTTGGTGGCGTCGTGGAGAACCATACCGGAGGAGGAGGGTAAGCTGTACGGACAGTACGTGTGGACCATTCGTCCGCCTGGCGAGTGGTGTGGTATAGTACGCTATAGAGAGGTCTTAATCACCACTGATGAGGAGGTCCCGCTTGCCATCGACTGGTCGGAGATCTACCGTCAGCTGAAGACCCACCGGTCTATACTCTGGGGTCGGCTGAGCTCTCAGATCGGATTGATCGGGATAGCGGTCCAGCTACACGGTCAACCCGCGACCCCCTTGATGCCAGGATTTACGGCTGAGACCATGCAAAACGTAGAGGAGATGGATGCTAAAGGGATTGAGCAGATAGCTGAGCAGGCTCACGACTGGCCGGGTGGGCTACTAGCCCCCAGTGTCTTGTTCGTGCAGCAGGCTAATCCCCTGAAGAATCCGGAGCATCGGGCTACCTTGTTGGAGAAGTGTCCCGAGGGGGCTTGGCTGTTAGGAGTGGTCAAGGACGAGTTAAAGATCTACGAGGTGCTAGCCTGATGTTGATGTTCTGTACCTGCCGGAGCTCATTTCAGGATAAAGAACACGGTACGGGTAAGCGTGTCCACAATGAGACAAAGAAAGGTATGTGGCGCTGCACCGTCTGTAAGAAGGAGCAAGGTAAGAAGTAATGCGCATCGGAATTGATGTAGACGGGGTGCTGATCGACAACACCACGCCTACTCTGGAGTTGCTGTTTAAGAAGACCGGGATCCGATTGACCATGGCCGACCTGACCCACTGGAACGCCTGGGAGGATCATGGTTTGAAGACCGGGGAGATACTCCGGATAATGGACGAGGCCTATATCCAGAAGCTGGTAGGCCCGGCTGAGCCCAACCTCGGACAGAGCCTAAGTCGGCTACGTAATCATGGTAACAAGGTCATCATCATCACCAAACGAACCCCCAAGTCTCATCCGGCCATGGTAGAGTGGATACACGAGCATCGGATCCCTTATGACGGGTTAATTCTCTGCTGCAACGAGGATAACAAGCTATCCTACCCTATCGACTGTCTGATTGATGATCACCCCAAAGGACCTGAGAACGCGGTAGAGTATCCGGATAAGAAAATTTTCTTACGTGACCAACCGTGGAACCGTAACATCGAGCTGGTTCCCAACGTACAGCGCGTTCAGTCAATAAAAGAGGTAGTTGACCTACTTCAAAAAGGAGTGAGATGACCAACGCACCATACATGAAATTAGCCGAAGAGCTTATGAGTCAGTGTCCCAACGGGGATCCGCTTTACATGGAGATTACCGCGGAGGAGATGTTCCTCTACAACGCTAAGAACGGTGACTACGCCGGCGGGGGCGAGGATCCCAACGGTAACTTCAACCGGACCGCTAAGATCTACGAGAACTACCCGAACCTTCGGATGAGTGACCCTCGGATGGTGGCCCTCAACCTATTCATTAAGCAGCTTGACCAGATCCTCTGGTCCCTCAACCGAGGGTTTGAGGGAAAGGTAGAAGGTCTCGACGCTCGGCTTGCTGACCTACACGTGTACGCCAAGATCGCCCGGGTGATCAACCGTCACATGATGGACGAGCCTAACGAGGCGCTTAAGACGGCGGCTAAGGAATATCATGAAGTTGTGTCTGATAGTTAAACAGGGACGACCCGTCGAGGTCGTGACCGTACCGGATGACCACCATTTTGGTGAACACACCGATCACTTTCATTTGGAGGTACCGCTGGTCGATATCCCCTCATGTGATCGTAAGACGAGGTAACTATGCTCATGACGTTACGCCCTGACCAGATGAACCTACTCTTGACCCTTAACATACCGGAGTGTCGGATGAAGGGGTGCCATCTTCCTGGTATTTATTTCATGCGACGTCTAATTCAACAGACCATTCAGATGGGATTTTATTGTGACGGTCACGAGCATAAGTTTGGCCGGGAGAACCTCCGACGGTGTGCTGGGCAGACCAACGCAACACTTGGTATAATAGTAGATACAGAAGGGTCCTTTGAGGGCATAGTGCCCAAGAAAGTCTAAGGAGACGACATGCAGATACTCAAGACCTTGGTCGGCAGTCAGGCCCATGGTCTGGCAACCCCAAAGAGCGATAACGACTATCGTGGGGTCTTTTTACTACCTACATCGACCATTGTTAGTTTCAACTACAAGCCCCATAACATCAACTGGATCGAGGGCCGGGAAGATGACACCAGCTACGAGCTAGGTCACTTTCTCAGCCTTGCCACCCAGTGTAACCCCACCATCTTAGAGGTCTTTAAGGCCCCCGTGATCGAAGCCGAGCCCGTGGGATGGGAACTACGTGCTCTCTTTTCCAAAGTGTGGACGGCCAAACGCGTGGCCGACGCCTTTGGCGGGTATAGCCTTAATCAGCGTAAGAAGTTTCTTGAGGACAAGGATGACCATCGGTGGAAGTTCGGGGTGGCCTACGTACGCACCCTGCTCCAAGGTTCAGAGCTTCTTCTGACCGGAGATTTTAATGTAAAGATTCAGGATAACTATCAGGATCATGATGGCCTGTTTATGGATCCGTATCAGTCAAGGGATGAGATAGTATCTTGGCCACATTACCTACAGGATGTCCGGCATGGACATGTTCGTATGGGCGACGTGGTGGACACCGCCGAATATCTTCGTGATAGACTTGACAAGCTGGCCTCGGCTGGGCCCTATAAAGACCAGGTCGCCGACCTTGATAGGGTCAACGACTTCTTGGTCATGGTACGAAAAGACTACTGGGAGGAGACTGATGCCAAAGAAAGACAAGACGGACCCCAAGCCGGCTAACCCCGCTTCCGAGACTCTCTATATCGAGCCTATCACACCCCAGCCGGAGGTGATCTCTATTCCGTCGGTATTCAGTGTGGAGCCGATAGTGATGCAATTTGACAAGCTCGTTTTTCGAGACGGGATCAACGTAACCGTGCGGAAAGGGACCAGGTGGGATAAGTACCGAGGGGTGCTAGCCGCCGAAGGACCGGACTTGCTGACGGGTGAACCCGCAAATATCGTGTTGATCGTGCACGATACCATGGTCATGTCGTTTAAGGATGTTGCATCTCCGGTTATCATGGGCTTTAACCACGACGAGTGGTGCCAGAGCTACTATCGACTCTTTGAGCAGATGAAGGTCTGGTACGCACCCGTTACTCCTACCACCCAAGGCGGGTTTAGCATGGATGACGAAGTAACCGTGATATTCTTCACGGTGAGGGACAGTGATGGTGGTAGCTGACATGACATGTGGGAAGTGTGGAAACATAATCGCCATGGTAGAAGGGGTCTATCTTCATGATGATAAGCTAACCGATGAGAGGTGTACGGCGGTCCCGCATGACAGCGAGATTCCGGATACCTCTGACACCATCGCTGAGGAGGTGGTGGTAGTTAACATGACCTGGGATGGGATGAACGCCGTAGAACGCGCTGAGGTGATAGATAAGGTGCTCTGTCGGCTCTCCTGGGAGACCTACGGTAACACCAACTGGCTTCAGGAGAAACGCAACTGGTCATGTAAATGCGCGGGGTGCGTACGACGGAAGATGAAGACGGTTGTGGTTGAGGGACCCGATGAGTAGAGAAGACCGGTTTTACGCGGATCTTGATTACGTTGATGATCAGGATGAATACTACGAGGAGCTAGAAGAAGAGGCCAGTAGGAAGTCCAACCGTCGTGTCGCTAAGCCAACGATGAAGGTCGACGGTATGGATAGTGTTCGCCTTATCGACTATCTTCAGCGTACCAGATACCTACGGGAGAAGAAATGAGCGCCTATTTTAGCGAGATGGACGACCGGGTTCAGACTAGCCCGGTTGAGACAGTCCTTCAGGTATGTCACAGAGTGACCGAATTTTTATGTTACTACCAACCCCTCGTATGTCCAGCTGACCAGCCTAAGATTGCTAAATTTTTTACAGGATTTCCGATTTCTATTTGGAAGCCTCCTGAGGAATACGTGCGTCAGATGCACCTGTTCATGCACCGGTTAGCCGAGGCAAAGATAAAGCTGAACAACGGGGATATTTTAGGGGATAACCCCTACTACCCCGGTCACCACTCTGCTGATGAGTAGGACCCTCTACCTGGAGGTGCTGGGTATACCGGCGCCGAAGGGTTCGGTCTCGGCTTTTCCGATCAAGCGTGGTGAGAAGTGGGGTACGGTGGTCACCCACGGTGTCAAGTCAAAGAAGTGGGAGAAGACCGTGCTGGCCGAGGCCAAGACAGTCACTCCGCTCGTCGGAGCGATTAGCGCTGAGCTCTGGTTCTTTATGCCCCGTCCCAAGAGCGTGAAGCGTTTCTACCCCGCGGTTGTCCCTGACATAGATAAGCTGGCCCGAGCGGTGCTTGACGGGTTAAAGGAGGTCTGGGAAGACGATGCTCGTGTCGTTGATCTCGTTACTCATGAACGGTACGCTACCGAGGACTTTCCTTCAGGGGTATTGGTTCATCTTCAAGAAAAGATGGAAGACCAGTACGAGCTGGAGATCTTAAAGGCCTGTAGAGCCCAGTGGAGAGCTGATGCTGGTAATTAACATACAGATCTGGCCAAAAGGCGACGAGACTAAGGCGAAAACTATCGCCATGGCCAAGATCACGAATGACGGCACCGGGACCAAAGCGATGGGCAACTACACCTACCAGCTGTGGACCGAGCACCGACCGTTAAAGCACGGCAAAGGACGAATTCACGGCTTTTTGCGTAATAGAAAGAACGTGTGGCATCTCCTCTTCTTGATCCTGAAAGAGTGTTTGGAGCAAGATCTAAGTTTACGCGGAGACCCTCGATTTGATAAAATGGATTAGTAATGGCTGATCGAGATTACAGACGTGAGTGCGTGGCGGTGGAGGAGACGGGTGGGAACTGTTTTCGCTGTGATCAGCACACGGTATACCTAGACTGCGCGTTCATGGGCTGGCTTTGCTGGCCCGTTTGTCATGATAAGATGTGGGAAGAATACCTAGAGGCGTGTCGCCAAGCTCCTGATAGCACCCACCCCTGTACTGGCCTTCACGAGCTACATGGTCCTTGTAATAACTGTCTAACCTACCGAGGTGAACAACATGGGAAAGTATCTCCAGAATGACTACGATAGCACCCGAACAGATGCCGGTGTTACCGCGCCTCGTGAGGGATTGCAGTATGACCCGGTGACCCACCGATGGAAGAAACCCGTTGACCAGACGTCTACCCCTAGGACCCCCGATTTTCAGTCTCCGGTGATCGAGCCGGTGGCGGTCAAGTCACTCGAGAAGCTGGTCGCCAAGATGGAGGGGATGGTGGTTATGGCCGGGTTGGCCGATCTTGCGAAGGACGTGGTGCCCGTTGAGCAACTCAAGGGTGACCTAGCTCGTAACTTCGGGCATCACATTGACCGATTGGTGGCTCTTGACATCGAGAGCCGGCGCCTGTTCTTCATTGATTCTCAGAAGCAGCCTCTCTACCTGGAGTTTGATAGCGCTCAGCATGGATTCCAGATCCTTCGGGTCGGTTTCCAGGGTGAGATTTCCAAGGAGTACAACGTGGTTGACCTGGAGCCGGATGACAGTGAGGAGTGGGTAGGGACCGAGCACGAGGAGGCCGACGCTCCTGACGACACGCCGGGCATGATTCCCGCCGGAACCCCAGGGGATAAGCCGACAGACGAGGACGTACTGGACGGACAAGGCGGACACGCCTCCGGACAGGGTTGGGGTGACAAGGACTCAGAGGATGGGGGCCGACGCTCGGTTCACCGATCTATTACCCAGGCTCTAGCTCAGGTTGAGGCTTTAATCGGACCAAGCACTCCGGGGGGCCCCGCTTTAGGGACTCTGGAAAAGACGGTATAATAGATCTGAGAGGGGTCAGTTAACGGCACCTTGAGTCTACTAGAAACTCTAGGTGGGGGTGATAGCCCTCCCTCTCACACACTTTACTAGGAGGCACTAATTCGTCTACCCCGCGCAGGAGTGACTGAATAAATCGCTACACGGGGTTAAAGTACTTCGTCAGTCGGTGATGAATCGACGAATCTCCGAGGCATCGTAAAGCCTTAAAACGACGGGGAGGAAAAGGTACGAGGGTTTCCGGGCCATAAACTGCAAGAATTGATATTTTGCTACCGTGGAGGCCCGATATGATCCAGGAGACAGGCGCGGGGAGTAGGGGTAAGACCCAAAACCTAGGGCGGTTCCTGGCTCCTGCGCTGGGTAGACGAGTTTACCACACATGACCGACGCCGAGAGAATCAAAGATCTCGAAGAGAAGCTCCTTCTCTGTCAGTGCAAGAACAACGCACTGATGATTCTTAACGCGGACCTGAACCGTAAGGTCCTCGGTTGGTCGAAGTACAACAAAACCGTGCTCAGGGAACTTCAGTCGACCCGGTGGTATGCTGGCAATATTTAACCGCAAGGAGTGATCATGATAGAGCTAGGAGATCTGGTTAAGGATCAGGTATCAGGGTTTAAGGGTATCGCCACCGCGAGGCATACTTTTCTTCAGGGATGTGACCGAATCTCGGTTCAGCCTGCGGTGGACAAAGAGGGTAAGCTTCCCGAGACCCAGGCCTTTGATGAACCTCAACTGGACATAGAGAAGGTCGCTAAGGTGCCTCCGGCCCCGGTGGTAGCGGGTAAGACGGGCGGCCCTATGCCGTATGAGGATCAAGGACGGGATCAGAATTTTAAGAGATAAGGAGGTGAAGACGTAAGGCGCAGCCCACGGCACAGTAGAATAGCAGGTAGGTTTGGTATCAAAACGTAAAGGAGGCTCATTGTGAGCATCGGAAAGTACCTACTCTTTATCGGGGTCGCGGTATCAGTGGTTTTATTGCTGGCCTTGGCGGTGACCCAATTTCGAAACGCCAGCGCTGACTCCGGGAATGCTATGGCGGTAGGTCTGGTACACGCCTGTGTACAAACCAACGGGGCCCACATGGGTGACGGGCTCACCTACTTACAGGGAGACGACAGCGGTAATTTCGGGAACCAGGATACCGCTCTTGACTGCCCTCTCGGCTTTACACCCATCCACTGGAATGCGGAGGGACCGCAGGGTCCGATAGGACCACAAGGCCCGCCGGGTGAAGATGGCGAGGACGCCGACCCGCAGGTCTCGATCATAGGGGGTGGTGGGGAACACAACGATCATCTCAAGACCCATGATGTAATCTACTTCCCGATGTTCCACGGCGATGCTAGCCCCGATGTCACCGAGGTAGAGCAAGTCATCCCGTTGGGTGGCTACGTAAGCGAGCTCAATGTTCGCATTAGCGATGCTCCTAGGAATGGGGAATGGAAGTTTACCATCGTCGGCGGTAGCGGCGGACCCCTAGCCTGTACCATAGCCGGCGCGGCTACCTCCTGTAGCGTGTCAGGTCCCACGGTGGGATTTAGCCCTGGGGATAGGCTGGCCTTGCAGGCTGACCCAAATTTTAGCCCCAAAGGTGGGGTACACGTCAGGTGGACCGCGGCGTTCATCTACGAGTAGAGAGGCGATTAAGTTATGAATGAGCAGGAGTTCGCACGCTGGGTTTACGGGTCTGACGAGACCCTTGAAGATCTTTATAATCGGCTACAAAAAAGCGAGGTCACCGGCGATGTCATGGTCTTTGATGATCAGCGACAGGAGTCTTTTGTACCGGAAGAAGATCGGCTTCCAAAGCCTGAAATAGCGCTCATGTTGTGCGAACTCCGTGCTCTGACAGAACGGCCCCCGATCAGAATGGCCCAACTCGCCGGAGTCCGGGGGCGTAGGGCGAAGGCGGTACTTATAGAACCAGAGTACCAGATCTCCGACGGAACCGATGAAAATCATAACGATGGTGAGGAGCAGACCCACCGTCCGTATCAGCCTCAGACCGAGACGCCTAGGGGATACCCTGGAGACGGGTTATGGGGTTAGAAGATCCGCATTACATCCCCTGGTTGGTCGCGAGTTCAAAACCTGATTCAGTTAAGAAAAGGCTTTTAACTCGGTGGTTGCCCGACACCTGTTCTTGTGATCTGGTGTATGATCAAAACTTTCAGCTAGACCACTACTATAAACGGTGTGATAGACATCGACATCTTGATGGTCAGGCTCTGTACAAGAAGGTGCTAGAGTACAACCAATTTTTTAATCCGCGATACCACCAACGTAAGGACTACACGGCTCCTACGACGAAATCTAAGCATAAAGATTGGAGCTGGTTGAAGCCTAACCGAAAGGCTTGGAGCGGGTAATGCAACGACTCTTCGTAGACGTAGATGATACCCTGGTTCTCTACCAGACGGGCGACGGGCCCCATCCCTACGGGGTTTACATGGGAGTACCCTGGGAGCCCAACGAGAAGCTGATCGAGGGCATCCACGCCTACAAGATGGAGAATCCTAGCCATTCGATCTTTATCTGGTCTGGTGGGGGTAAGGATTACGCTAAGATGTGGGCCGAGAAGCTCGGGCTGGATGAGCTGGTGACCTGCCTCGACAAGGGTAAAGACACCTTGGAGCTTATCCGAGAAGGCGACTTGGTGATCGACGACGAGCCGGTTAGCTGGCGTACCCATTCACCCCATGAGTGGCCAGAACCTATAGCGGAGGAACCGCATGCTTAGACAAATTGTCTTTACTCTCTCAGTCACCACTATCGTAGGCGCCCTCTTCATGGGGGCCGCTCTTTATCTCTCGGATAAGACCGTTCCGGAGCGGGACCAGAACGCCGCTATAGCCGCCAACACGGTGGCTATCGATAAGATCGGTGAGGTCACTATCACCAACGAGAAGGCCATCAGTAAGTTGCCAGATCATACGGTATTCGTGGAGCTTGATGATCTGATCTGCATAAGAGGATTGATAGGAATTGACTTTGACCTGGAGCCACTTGAGGCTCTCGTCTGTGGTGACGTGGTCAGTATCTCCAAGTTAGGCGATGAACCCAAGATGCCCCCTGTCTCCGATGGGATTCATCTTACCCGATGATATATGATTCGGACGTGTGGAATAATATGAATGAAGAGACTCAGCGATACCTGGCCGATAGGTCACTCAAGGAGATCTGCCCGTCCTTCACGTTTAGCGTTCAGCACCGTAATCCCGGCCCCGGGTGGTTCTGTAATCATGGATTCTTCATAACAGACCCGTTGCAAGACAGGGTCATTGAAGACCTGACCGACCGTCACGCCCTCTACCTAGCGGACAAGGAGAGGGTAGCGGAGAAAACGTGTGGTTATCTCGGGTGCACGGTCCGGCTATGGAGTGGCTACGTATTGTGTCCGGCCCACGGTGGTCCCCTTGGTGGAGTTAAAGCCCCGCCACCGGAACCCGAGCCCAAAGATTATTTTAAGCCCCTCACCTTTAAGTGGGTCGTCCTGATGGGATTATCTCTGGGACTCATCCTGTTAGGAATCGGGATTTCAATTGCGCAATTCATCTGAGTTATTACCTCGTTTCTCGCCTCTGTTACCTAATTAAGGAGCTGTCATGAGAAAGAAATACTGGGTCTTAATGGCCACCCTATTCGCTACGGTTGGTCTCGTTCTCCTCACTCTGGCATGTGCTTCTGCGGCACCACCAAGATCTCTCGTTTCCTCAGAGTTTAAAGTTGAGCTTAGGGACGAGATAGGTCTGGTAAAGATCTACGAGATCACCAAGAGCAATAACGAGCTGTGCATCATGGCGATAGGGCCAGACAGCGTGAACCTAGAATGCTAGAACAGATCGGATCCCTCTTATTCTTAGCCAGCCTGGGCGTCTCTCTAATCGGCGTGGTTTGGCTGATCTGTCGGTACTGGTATGCCTGCATGTGGATAGCCCTTGGCCTCTGGTTCGACTACACCCTATTCGTAGCGGGTCTCACGGTCTGGCGCACGGTAGTACTTGGTAGAGGTTTGTTATGATAGAGTGGATCCTCGCTGTGAGCGCGTTAGAGTGGATCCTTGTGGGGTGGACCTGGGCCATACTTCTCAACTGTATTTTATACTTTAAGGGATGGTTCCCTTACAGGAGGTATACGAAATGAGCTTAGCCATGTTTATGCTCGGGTTTGGCACCGGAATCATCTTTGCCGTAGTGGCGATAGTCGTCTTGGTGGCATGATCAAGTGGCTCTACGTTAACTCCGGCAACGCTATTCACAACAATAGCCTGCCAGCCGACAAGCTCGAGAAGAATGGTCATCCGCCCCTTCGTGTCTTGTGTCAGGGTCAGACCTCTCACGGATGGGAGGCTCAGATCGACGGGCCCAGCACCCTCAAGTACGACCACCATAGCTTACAGACAGACTGTCCGGCGTCGCTTTACATCGAGACCAGCGCCCCGGTGATCCTAGACGGAACCCTAATTCCTTGAGGAGCGTATCATGAGAGACTGCGCCTGGGGTCACTCCCTGGAGATCTGCTTCTACACCTGCACGCATGACTGGGAGACCTGGTTGCCACCCTCGTCTACGAAGGTCACTTCCGGTAGGCTACCCGTGGGTCCTAAGGCTCGTGAGTGGCTGCTCTCTCGTGATAGGGCGGTAGCACACCAACCCTACCGGCCACTTATGGATGATCCCCGTGATGAGTAAGACCACGTGCCTACACCGGAGCGTGAAGCAGTGGAGGGAGTACGATCAGGGAAAGCTGGTGGCCTTCGGGTCTCAGTGCCTCACCTGCGGGGATACCTGGCCTAAGATTAAGACATGATCACCTTCTACCTCTGGGTCTCCCTCAAGATCATCTGGTGGGCCTGTCGACACCCAGGTAGGGCCATGGGACTAGACCGCTCCACGGGTGAGGTCTATGATTACGACGCCCGTTATCCCTCTTAACAACAGCACTGATGATGCCGCAAAAAGACCTAACCCCCAAACCCGGTAAGAAGACACCTAGGAGAACAAGAAGACATGATCAAGATCAACCTCGGCTTCTTCAAGGTCGACATGGACGTCATGGGATTCATGGGGCTCACCGCGACTACGGTCACAGGACTGGTCGTGCTGATAGTCACCGTGGCCATCGTGCTCAGCAAGCTAGGAGAATAAGAGATGGATAAGCTTAACCTCTACCTCTGGCTCGCCCTCTTAGGAATCTCGCTAGGTCTTCTGAGCCTGATACTAAGCCTCTAGGCCCCCTAATCTCCTCAAAAAGCAGCCCTGGACCGGAAGGATGCTGGCCTAGGCTTGTCCGGTGCTCCCCTGGGCGTGATCCACGATATTCGAGGCTCGAACGCGTGGTCTAGGGTTCGCCCTTCTAAGACCCCCTCCCTACAGGCCCCACGTGAGGGTTCTGGGCGCCGCCTCTCGACGGAAAAATTAACCTGGCCGCTACAGAAGTTAACCCCGCCGCTACCTTCCTTAACCGTACCCGTTACCTTCGTGTGATAAGATAGTCTTAGACACACCGAGGGTGGGTATGGGGGAACACGCCCGGCGCCGCCCTCACGATCTCTCTTTTTTAGATCGTCTTCCCCCTTCCCCATCCTCCAGGGGGCTTCACTAGATCTATCTTATCTCACGATGGTGCGCGTTTTGGTTAAGGGACGTTGGGGTTTGGTAACGCTTCCGGTCAACAGCCGAACTAGCTGGGGCCTTACGAGTTCCTCACTTTTCCCCGGGGTATGCGTGGCGCATCTCGTAACCTACATCACGTCACGGACATCTTAAAGATAAGGTCACAACCTACATCATTTGCATGGTGGTGAACATTTCGCAAACATAAGGGGTCACTGATGATGTTCATCTTAATGTAAGGGGATGTTAATAAGGGAGGAAGGAGGGATGACTGGCACTGAAGGGGGGAAGGGAGGGCGGATGGAGGGCCGGCGCCTGAAGGAGGGAGGGGAGGAAGGGCCTTCTCACGGAGAAGGAAGGAGGGAAGGGAGGGCCACTGAAGGGCGGAACAAGGGAGGAGGGGAAGGGAGGAAGGAGGGGCTTCTTCTATCAGAGAAGGGAGGAAGGAAGGGCCGGACAAGGGAGGGCGGAAGGGCCTTCTGTCAGAGAAGGGAGGAAGGACGGATGGAGGAAGGAGCAGCAAGGGAGGAAGGAAGGAAGGGAGGGCCCCTCCTCCTCGATGGCGGAAGGAAGGACCCTCTGACAGGGAGGAAGGAATGCGGTCCTTCTTCCTTGACACACAAGGGGGGATGAGGGAGGGCAGGGAGTTCAGACCCACCCTCCCCCCGGTCTTAGAACTTGCTGGCGAAGGCCTTGTTCCGTTCCTCCACCCGGAGATCGTCTTTCATCTTTTCATTTTTCTCTTCCATTCGGGCCCGAAGGATCGTCTTCAGCTCGTGAAAGGCATTCTCAAATTCATGAAAGCTGAGGGGTTTTTCCATGGTCTCGCTGACCAGCTCCTGAAGCAGGTCCGCTGCGATGAGCTCGAATTCTGGGTTCATGATGGTTTCCTCCTGAACTCTTAATTTAGCTTACTCTTAGATTATATCAGTCGATGGTAACTTTTCTGGTTAAGGATGGTAACGCCCAGGTTAATTTTTTTCTGGGTGACCGACCTCGCAGATGCGGGCCAGGGCCATGAATTGGAAGGACATTCCGCAGCAGGTGCAGCGGTACGTGATCATGGCTGCCTGCCTGATGATCCGGTCGATGTTCTCCATGCTGGCCTCCTTAACTTCTGATCTACTTAGATTATATCAGTTAAAGGTAGCGGCGCCGGTTAAGGATGGTAACCGCACGGTTAATCTTGGTAACCGTACGGTTAAGGATTTCTAGTATGACTCGACGTATTCCTCATCATATTCGGTCATCCGGTCATGCATGGCCTGCTGGTGGTGGCTGTTAGGATCGTTTACGAAGGCCGCTAGAGCTGCTTCGAGAGCGGTCTCGAGGTGGGCCAGGCGGGCCGGGGCTTCAGACCTGAAACACTCTTGGAGGGCCCCTCGGAGCTGGTCGATCGCATCCTCCACGAATCCTTCGAACTCATCGTGGCTCAGGCCCGGGGGTAGGATCTGCTCGGCAAATTCCGAGATTTTATCTTGCTGTCCGATATTCATCTGCTGTTCCTCCGTTTACTTAATCTAATATCAGTATATACCCGGCCGGTAACGAGAACGGTTAATCTGGGTAACCGCCAGGTTAATCTTGGTAACGCTAAGGTTAAGGATCTTCAGTCATTTTCAGGCCAGCTTCCCCCTTTCCACGTTCTCTCTAAGTGGACTCGCTAGGTCTAGCTTATCAGCAGACGGTAACGAGTCCGGTTAATCCAGGTAACGCTTAGGTTAATTTTTTCAGGAAGTTCTCCCAGGCGGCGCCGTGACCCCAGCACAGCTTATCACCTTGAGGCGGCGTAAGGCCCCTGGCCTGCTGCTTGATCGTCCGCCGGATAGCGAACACGCTCTTCCGGTAGAACAGCCCCAGCTCGGGGTGGGTGGCCCTCACGCCGATGGTGGCCACGTGGGGGCCGGTGTCGTCGGTATACTCGGCGAGGTAGCGAACCACCTGCCACCCCTGAAAGTGCTCGGTTTTCCGGTAGATCGTCGACTTCGCTCGGCTGGTCATGCTGGCCTCCCGTGGCTCTCGCAGAACCAGAGGTCATGCCCGACCGGCTGGTAGGTATCCCCTTCGCAGTGCTCGTCGCTCACCTCACAGGCCGGTCGCTGGCTGCTCAGCCAGGTCAGGTATGCTTCCCCGTATTCCTCGACGGGGTTGACACCAAAGCGACCACAGGAGCTCCGGGTGGGGTCGGTGATCCAGATGCCCTCGTGTAGAAATCCATCTTCCATTAGATTACCTCCAGCATACGAAGTAGGTCCAAGGCCCCAGCCGGCCACCGCGGTCACGGCGCCGACTGCCAGGGTGCCCAGAACATTATTCAGCCTCCAGGGTCTTCTTAATGTCGTGGGTGATCTCGCAGAGCTTGGCTGACGTGGGCAGCAGGTATCCGAAGCCGCACTCGGGGCAGGGAAATAAGGCTCGGGGCTTTCGATTAAACAGGCCCATCTTATGCCCCCGTCGTCGGGTTGAACGCCCCGTCTTCTATGAGCGCCTGGACTAGGTTGGTGGCCTCGCCGGGGGTTAGCTTGGTGAAGTCTAGCAGGTACTGATTCATCTGGTCTTGGGTGGTCCCGTTGCCCGCGTTGCCCCTTGACTCGACGTACTTGAAGAGGTTGTGGGCTGACCGGCGGTGGGCGAGTATGGTGTCGTTCATGGTGGCCTCCTGTTTATTTACTTGACCTAATACAATACTAACCGACCCCTGTAACGGGGCCGGTTAATCTAGGTAACGCTTGGGTTAATTTTTTTTTTTACTCGCCCACGTCCTCGAAATCCTCGTCCTCGGTGTACACTATAAAGGAGCCGAGTTCTTCGGTACGCACCAGCCACACGCCCTCCACCTGCGGATCTGGGACCACCTGGGTGACGGTAAAGGCTTGCTCCATAAGCTCCGTGAGCAGGGCCACCGCGCCCGTGGCGGTGTCCGGCCTACTCATACCAGCCTCGGTCGCTGGCCTCGGCGATGACCTCGTCCCACACGATGCGGTTGGAGCAGAGCCGGTAGAGGTTGTGGATCAGGTCGTTGGGGTGGTCGGTCTCGTCCGGGAGTACCAGGTTGGCCAGGTCGTCGGCCTTCCAGTCATCCTCGAAGGTACGCTCGACGAATTCCCCGCACATGCCCGGGTCGGCGATGATATGGTCTGCCACGATTTCTGCGATGGCCCGGTGAATGCTGGTCCGTTGGAGCCGCATGCTGAGTGACATGATTGCCTCCTGTTTACTTGATCTAATATAATTATATAACAGTACGGTACCTGAATTGGTTAATCCAGGTAACCGTACGGTTAATTTTTTGCTAGCGGATCTTGGCCCAGACTCCGTTAAAAAAGGTACGGTGGTCGAGAACCCAGCCCGGTGAGCATCCGCAGCCACAGCCGGCCTTACGTGACCACCAGGACTTGGTGTCTACCGGAATTCCCAGGTGCTCACAGATCTCAGGCATGAAAGTTCGAATTTTCTTGAGGTCCCGGCGCCGGGCCGCCGCAAACGGCTTGCCCTCTATCAGCTCCATGCTCCAGCCCTCAGCCTTTAACATCCGGTCAGACTCCAGGAAATCCTCAGGGTAGTCGAAGAATACCCGAATTGTGGTGGGGCTGGAACCTCTGCTGTACCTGTCCTTTTTTGTGACGATTGCTTTCATGGTGGCCTCCGTTTATTTACTTGACTCTAGATCTATTATATAACCGTACGGTAACCGGATCAGTTAATCCAGGTAACCGTACGGTTAATTTTACGCAGGGTTTCCGAACTGGTACTGGGCTCCCCGCCGGGTGGCGCGCTCGGCCACCTTGGCCAGGACGTTCCGGGCGCCGTCCGCGCTGCCCCCCTCCTCCTCGAGGTATATCTCCAGGGCGTCGACGAGCTTCTCGTCTCGCGCCTCCTCGACGCTTCTGACCTCGCACTCGAGGGCATCCCTGAGGAGGTCGGAGAAGTCGGTGGTTAGGGCTTCGATGAATACGTCCACGTCGTTGAGGTCGGTGGAGCTGTCGTCTGAGATGTAGTCCGATGCCAGCTCGTCCACGAAAGTCTTGACTTTATCGGTTGCGGTCATGATTAGCCTCCTATCAGGTTGCTGAGTACGGTTAGGGCGTAGAGCCCGAATGCCCCGAAGCCGGTGATGGCGATGATGAATGCTAGGGTCATGATTGCCTCCTGTCTGTTTACTTGACCTAATACTATTTTATACCGGGGCGGTAACAAAGACGGTTAATCTAGGTAACGCCCCGGTTAATTTTTTTACTCCTTGACGAGGTGCAGGTCCAGGATGTCGGCGGTTTCGTAGCCGAACTGCTGCATGACCTCGACGACCTTGGTGGGGTTTCCTACCACCCGGAATATGGGCCAGCCCCCCGCACAGCCGTGCTCGGTGACCAGGTGCACGCCCAGGCTGGCGCGTATGATCTCCAGGATCATGGGGGCGAGCTCCTCGATGCTGTCGTCGTAGCAGATGTCGAACTCAAAGGTGGAGGGGTCGGCCAGGACACACGCCTCGGCCTCCTCCTCATCCTGGCGGTTAGTGTCAAACTGGCTGATGGTCATCCTGACCCCTTCCTGCATGGCCGCGTAGTCCTCCTTAAAGGAGTAGGGAAAGCTGTCCTCCAGGAGGTCGACGAATTTTACCAGAAAGTCCTGATACCGGTTGCTCGTCCAAAGTTTTGTCTCCATGATGGCCTCCTGTTTATTTACTTGACCTAATACCATTATATCTCACGAAGGTAACGGATCCGGTTAATCTGGGTAACGCCCAGGTTAATTTCAGTAACGCCCAGGTTAATCTTTGAAGGTAACGCCCGGGTTAAGGACGGTAACAGTTTGGTTAAAATCCGGTAAGACGGTTGCTGCTGGCGGCTTCGCCTTTCTGTTATTTCAGCCGCGTCGATTTTCACCATTTTTATCGTGCGTCGAGATACTTCAGGTCCCCCTCCTGTATATATAGGCGTTGCTGCTGGGGGGTGTACCCGAGCCGGACGCCTAATCGCGATACGAAATTGTTACCATTCGTTAACCGTCTCCGTTACCATGAGGTGGTACGCTAGACCTAGGTTAAATGAAAGGAGAGGATCATGTACGAGGCGTTAGATAACCTGTTCACCCGGCTCCGGGAACACGACGTACCGGCGGAGGCCCTTCATCTGGTCATAGCGACGTTTCGAGGGCCGGACAGCGACAACGACGAGGTCAAGGCCAAGTATACCGCGCCCCTCCGGCTGTACCTGCTGGGTAAGGAGGGCTACGTCCAAGGCGGCTACTACCCCCGAGCGGAAGACGTCAGGCCTATCATCTACTACGGGCTCACCATCAAGGGCGGTGGTCACTATCAGGGTCACGTACGCGGGGCGGTCAACGTGATCCGTGACCACGACGTGCCAAGCGCCGACGGGACGGTCTTTGAGTTTAGAAACTCGAAATGCTCAGATCCTGACTGCTCGCGCCTTCACGTATGCTCGGCCTGTTCCACGTTATGATCTACCTACTGAAGATCGAGGGCCGCCTGGAGATCTCGGAGGCGGAGGAAGAGGAGTTCGAGGCCACCAGGGAGCTTCTGGCCCACGCGACCGGTACCCACAAGGGGTGGAACCGCACGCTACAGGAGGCTCTTCGGGAGCTGGAGAACTGCGGAGAGGTTACCATTAGCCTGGTCGAGACGAGATAATAGGAGGTGGTGTCATGGCCTATCAGGTGTACACGGATGATGTTAAGACCGCGGGTATATACCGGGTGCCTGACACCAGCCTCGAGGAGAACTGCGCTCGGGTGGGGGCCAGGCGGATGGGCTGGGCGATGGCCAACGCCTGGAGGAAAGAATACGGGGTAATGGCCTGGGATAACCTGCCTGGCTGGATCACGAGGGTGCTGGAAGAACACGGACCAGATTAGATAGGAGGTCGCTCATGAAGAACCTGACTCTTGGTCCTCGACCCCGGCTTAAGAACATACAGAAGCTCACCGCTGACGTGGTCTTCACCCTCCTGAAGCCGGAGGAGAGCGATCCCAAGCAGATAGGTAGCACCACCAAGGGCTGTCACAAGACCTGGGCCTGGCATCCGCTGTCGACCCTAGGTCATAGCGCCTCTGACTGGCCTCACTGGCTGGCGGCCGTCGAGGAGCTGGAGGAGCACCTGGGCAGCGGACAGCGGGTCTACCTCCACTGCGCCGCGGGTATTCATCGTACCGGCAGCCTGGCCTACCTCTACTTTCGTCGGCAGGGCTCCACCCCCGTGGAGGCGAGACAGGAGGTGTTCAGGCTACGGCCGGTCATCGAGGGACAGATAGGCAACAAGATCGCCGCGATGGAGGCGATGTATCGGAAGCACGGAGCGGGTAACCAAGATGTTACCGCCGTTAACCGGTGACGTTACCCCCTGCTGATAAGATAGGTCTATCAGCTAAGTTAAGGGGGAATAAGAGATGACCACGCTAGAAGAGACCACCGCCCTAGTGACCAGCCCGGCCACGTTCATGACGGCGGGGAACGCACGGATCACGGTAAAGAACACCCTCACCAAGAACCGGCATACCTACAAGGTCCGGAAGGCCGACTCGGAGACCCCTCAGTTCGTGAGGTACTTCGTCTCCCTGATGACCGGTTCTAGCAACGAGAAGTTCACGTACATCGGCTTCATCAACGAGAACGGGGAGTTTCAGACCTCCCGTAAGAGCCACGATCCCCAGGGAGCGGCGTGTCGGGGATTCGCGTGGGTCTGGTCCCACGTCACCAACCTACCGGAGTACGTGGAGATCTGGCACGAGGGCCGGTGCTGCCAGTGCGGAAAGGCCCTCACCGACCCCAAGAGCATCGCGCTGGGCATCGGCCCGGTCTGTCGGGGTGAGTAGGATGTTTAACTTTCTTAAGCGAACGCCCAAACCCGAGTGTGACCACCAGTTCGAGAGGGGGACCCTGAGCAAGCGACGGTTCCTCCTTCTCGGACGGGGGTGGGTCGAGGACCTCAGCAACCCCAAGTTCCCCAAGTCGGTGCTTCGATGTACCAAATGCGAGGGGATCACGTTCTATAAGGAGGATATGTTATGCTAATGAGAATTCTAGAGCTGATCACCCTGCTGGACAACGTGCGTAAGGAGCACGGTAACATTCCCGTCGCGGTGTTCAACGAGGATGACTGGGCGTTTCATCCGGTTACCGAGGTCTGTTATGACGCAAACGACGATGAGTTGAGAGCGACCTGGGATAACAAACACATGACAGGCCCGTTCGCGTGGATCAACGAGGACATCCCTGATGAAGAGAGAGGTAAGTGACATGAGGTACACCACCGAGGAAAAGGATGCCATCATCAAGAAGGGGGTAGAAGAGGGGAAGTTCATCGACCCCAACCCGACCACCCATCACATTAAAGACCCCAACGACCTTGAGGCCGGGACCATGTGCGGTGAGCCCGGACCCACGCTACGCTGGGCCGAACGATATCGGATCACCTGCGAGGACTGCAAGGCCCTGGACGTGGAGAGGCTTCGTCTGCTCGACGAGAAGTGGGCCCGAGAGGCGAGGGAGTTCGACGAGAAGTATGCCCCGATGCTAGTGGAGATCAGGGCGATCATGGAGAGGTACGGGCTTGAGGGTCATGATGACTTCTCGCTCGGGCTTGACCACCTGGGCGAGAGCTGCCCGCCTAACTAGCTGGCACGAGGACGGCTTCGCCGTAAGACGTTAACCATCCTGTTACCCCAGGGGGTGTTCATAAGTCCCTCGATATGATAGGGTTGGATCTAAGTTTAGACTGAAGGAGTGTTTACCATGGACAAAATGGTCAAGGGAATCATGGGCCTGGTGATAGCGGCGATAGGAGGCGTGGGCTTTTTCTTAGGAATGATCATGCTGATGGGTCTCTACATCGGATGGGTGGCCACCTACCTCTGGAGCTGGTTCGTGCTCCCGGTCTTCGAGTTCATGCCCCACCTGACCGTGTTCGAAGCTTGGGGCGTGGTACTGGTGGTTTCCCTGATTACCGGCGGCTACTCCAAGAATCCCGATACCAAGTCGACCGGCATGATGTTCTTTGGCCCGATCTTGCTTCTGGGCATAGGTTACCTGATCCAGCGTTTCCTGATGGGCGGGTAACATGCGAACCGAAGAGTGTCCCCGCATGGAGCTTCAGCCCACCGGAGAGATGTACACCCTGTACCTATCAGACGACGGCGAGCGGTACGACACCGCTGAGAAGGCCCGAGATCGAGACAAGGTGGTTAATGACCGGGCGTTGGCGGCCCAATGGCCCCAATATAATCTGATGGATGTCCGCTGGTATTGGGTGCTAAACGTAGCCGAGCTACAAGTTCTCGCTACCCTTAAACGACAGCAGTGTGGGGCGGTGGAATCCTTTCCCGCCCTGGTCCGATGGGAGTATGACGGCAACTCCCGTTGGGACCCCTTTTATGCCTTGCCCTTTGCTCATATAACCGCCTTGCTGGCCTTTGTGGAGACCATCTGGTGTACATCGCCTACGATCGAAAGCTCCTACGCCCCGGGTGCGCCATCATGCAAGCCATCTTTGGGGGTACCCCGGGCGTGGCCAGCTGCTTTCCCACCGAGGCCTGGGTGCTGAGCCCTACCCCCGACATGAAGCTTTATCAGGTGGACGAGGAACAGCTCGCCAAACTAATCGACTTCGCAGAGAGAACCTGATATAATAGAAGGGATGACTAACAGGAGGTGACCTCTCATGCCAGAAGACGTGGTGTTTATCTCAACCCAACAAAGCCTGGAGGGCTACAAGCTCACGGAGCTAGAGCTAGTTCTTGAGACCAGCTTGACGTTCATAGAGATACCGAACCGTGGTCGACTGATGGTGATAGAGGGGATCCCTTATCGGGTGTTGGAGAACTATTGGGATATCACCAACTCACTATACGTGGTGACTCTTAGAGAGGTTGAACGGCCACACATAGCCGGCAACTTGTTGACCTTCGTGGAATCAGAGACCGGATCACCAGGACCTCCCTAACTTAGCATAAGGAGCCTACCGTGTCAAAGAAAGACAAGAAGGAACCCGTCCAAGAGGAAAAAAATCCTATCATCACCTGCGAGGGCTGTAAGCACCTGATCAATAAAGACCAGACCGAGACCATAGACCTTGTCTATCAGGAGTATAATACGGGTCGTCACTCGTCGGCGATTAACGCGCCTGTATATCCGCGGGCCCAGTGGAAGCAGGAGACCCTTTACTTTGGCAGTGACTGTTGGAAGGCCCTGATCGGCGAGAAGATCAGTGACCTAGTCAGGGTCTATGATGGCCTCGATATTGTTAGGGATGGTTATAATGGTTGGGAAGAACGAGAACGTATGGTGGGTGAGAAGGTAAGATACTTTAACCGTCATCACCTATCCGGACTGGACGGGCCGGCCTACGAGGAGGTGACGCCCGAAAGCCCGAGAGAGCCGGACATCGTCGTAGACGAGAGCTTGGAGCTTTAGAGGCATTATGTCAGAGCTAGATCTTATCAAGGAACGCGCCAAGGCTGGGCTTCAGTATTATTGCATTGCTGCCGATCTGGAGTACGCGCTGGAGACGCTCGATCTACAGCGAGCTCACGCTCGGGTCCTGGTCCAGGAGATTCGGATCCGTGACGTACTGCTCTACCACGAGCAGAGCCTAGCTGGAGCTTGGGAAGACCAAGTCACGGAGTTAAAGTCTCAGTTAGATAAGAGTCAATATAATGGTAAGCTAGCACGAGACTCCTGTCACCAACGTGGTGAAAAGATTCACAAGTTGGAAACCCGGCGCCGCCTCGAGAAGGCGGAGATCGCGGGAATCGGGTCTATGCTGCTTCAGGTCCAGCAGGACTGTATAGCCGAGAGACGGAGAGTAAAGGAGCTAGAGGAGACCGCGGCCAACAACGCCATGTGTCACGAGATGGAAATTCAAGACCTGATCATGCAACATGCACAAGAGCATCTGTGACTGTCTGACCCGTCTGGAGCGGCCAGACTGGCAGGAGCACCACAAGGCCTGGATGAGACGCATCCTAATCCACTACAAGGAGCACCCAGACTGTCGTGCTCTGGCTCGAAAACGAACCCAGAAGCTCTGGAACGAAAGGGTACCTGTTAGATAAGGAGATCGTATGGATTCTAAATTCTTCATCAACAACGCTGAGGTATACCCGTGCTCTCTTTGTTCTAAACTCTGTAGCGAGGTCTGCAAGGCCTGTGATAAGGGTCTATGCTGTATTGGGAATGATGACGGATTGCATCCCATTATACACGTCTGTAAATCCTGTTACGCCGACCAAATGATTGGATACATGAACGACCATGCGGTTAGTCCAGACCAGGCCTACGTTGACCTAATGGGTGCTGACAAACCACATCCTGCTTACCAGTGCGACCAACAGGCCTGCTGGTGTCGTGTTTCTTCCTGGTATCAAGATCGGGTGGTACCGACTACCTAAATTTACCATTCTGTTACCAAAAGGGGGTGTACATCAGAAGTCAGGGGGTGTAGTGTTAGACTCAAGATTACATCGCAAGGAGAACATCATGGCTATCATCATCGCTCCCCAGACCCCAGCACCTCCGGAGATCCGATCCCTGTGGATCAAGTTAAAGCCCGCTAGATTGCTCGCAAAGAATAGCATCGGTCCTTATACCTTGTTTGGGCTTCTTAGCCAACATGAGCCGCCATACCGAGCTCTTTGTTTAGCCTGTCGTGCCAGCTTTGAGAAATGGGTAACAGGTCAGCTGCATTCATGTCCCCATTCCGTTGAGTTTCGGGTGTTTGTCGGACGACCTATTCCTCAAGGTCACCGAGTCTTAAAAAGCAAGTCTCTTGACCTACAGATAGCGAGCAGTCAGTCCCTGCCCTCTGGAAATGGCAGTACCCTACCTGAAAAGATTCAGACGCTTATCGATGAAAATGCCCGGCTGAGGGGAGACCTAGCGGCGGCCGAGGAACTTCTCGACGAACAAATCATGCGTGCCCTGACCGCGGTGTAGTCATGCATCGAGACGAGAGGGGCCAGGTCGCCATACTCATGGTCCTGGTCCTACCGGTAATATTTATGTTCTTTGCCTTGGCGTTGGACGCCGGTGTCTGGTTCCTTGATCACCGGATCGCACAGAATCAGGTAGACGCGTCGGTGCTGGCCTCGGTAAACCACCTGCCAGCGACCGACGTGACCCTCGCCAACATAGCGGCTCTCACCTGGTTGGAGAAGAATGGGTCCGAAGAAGCCGATCTCTGCGAAGCTGACGAGAACGGACCTTATCCTCAGTTTCTTGACCTACGACCCTCGGTCCCTGACGGGGCTTATGATACGGTGCGGGTCTGCGTGAGACGCCCGTCCCCCGCCATATTTGCGAAGCTAGCCGGACTGGACTTTATCTACATCAGCGCCGTGGCGGGGGCCACGGTGGGACCGGTAGGGATGGCGAACGTGCTGCCCTGGGGGATAGTACCTCCTGACCCCTATTGCGGATCGGGTATGATGTGTCAGAACGACTACGCTGAACCGGGGGTCATGGCCAACTGCGGAATGTTTACCGACTGTCCGTGGGGACTGGACCTCGATAAGCTCTACACCTTTAAGGTGGGAGCGGGTGGTCAGCCTACCCCTGGAAACTTCGGGGCGATCGCCGCGTGTGGGGGTGGGGTCTTCAACTACCGTGACTGTATCGAGGGAGAGGCCAGTAGCGGATTCTTCGAGGCCGGAGAGGACGTGAACGTGGGAGCCCAGACCGGGTCAGGTGGTGGAAACACCGCGACCGCGTTGGACAACCGATACGACACCGAGCTGATCGTAGGACCTAACCAACTTGAGTGTGACATCGCCTCTACCCCCGACCTCTCGGGAATTGACGCGGACGGCAAGGATCTCGCTGAAGCTCGATTCATAGATGACCCGGTATGCTCGTACCGTTTCGTCGCACTTCCGCTCCTACGCTCCTTTCCTTCGGGCGGGGCAAGCGAGTCAATCCACGTGCTGGGTATCGCGACCTTTGGAATCGCTAACTGGGACCGAGGGGCACCATACGGTGATCCCCTAGGCGCGAGTGCTGCGGCCTGCGGAGATCCGAGTCTAGAGACCGGGTTCCCGTGTGGCATGGTCTGGGGCTACCTCTTTCAAGATGTCCGTCCGCCCCAGTTCTTGCTACAGCGGATAGTGGATACGGACAACCCCCTAGCCCCTACCCTCTCGGCGTTGGTGGAATAGATGGAACGAGCACGTCTTCAAAGGCACCTGTTGGGTCCGTGTAGCAAGATGGCCTTGTTCGTGCCGCCGATTTGGCCAAGTAAGATGTGGACGACCCGAACGCTCTATGACAAGTATCCGCTCAAGATGACCTGGGACGAGTTGGGAGGGCTGATCGGAACCGCCATGGAGGAGAAGGGGAGGGAATCATGATAACCAACGGAGGATGTATATGACCAAGAAGCACGATCACGCACCTAAGTGCATTCATCCCAGCGTAACATACTGTGCTGAGTGCAGCAAGGTCTACTGCGAGACTAAGGACTGCAAAGAGGAATGGATAACGATAGTGAACGCCCTCTTTAACCCGCCATCAAGACCACCCAATCCACGATTCGCCGAACCGGGATTCCCTGACGTATATAAAAGCACGCCACCCTTGATTATTACGCTTCCCGGTACCGCCGGTGATCCCATACCACCAGGCGTCTTTACGTGCAGCCACTCATGAAATGGTGGTGGACGATCCCTGTAGCGGTGGTCATAACCGGGGTGCTCACGGTGGCGTTTTGTAGGGCGAAGCCGGAGAGTAGGGTTCCTACATGGAGCAAGCTCCAGCGTGAGATCGAGGAGATTTTGCGTGGTACTCGGTATAATAGTGATAAGGAGGTATAAGTTATGGGGCACATCAAATCTCTTCTCTTTACCAAGACTACCCTGATTCATTTTCCCGTTGGCCTCGTAGCCGGCCTCCTGTTGTGGTTTGCCACCCCGGCTGGCTACATGCTGACCATCGGGTTCCTTTCCTATGAGATCATTGAGGCCGTCCAGATCAAGGACAAGGCTCATCGTGACATGTTTGGGTTCCTAGTGGGCCAGGCGGTCATGGGCTGTCTCCAAGTCATCTTCCGACTTTTTGTATTAGGAGCATAACATGGTAGAACCGAAGACTGGATACGCTATACAGTATCCGTTAGACACAGTTCCGGATACGGAATTCAGCCAGAAGTTTGTGCAGGGCATGGCCAACCGGACGGTGGTATCGTACTTCAAGTACGGAGCGGTTCCGGACGCCGTCGGCAAGGTCGACTTCATCGCCTCCCTGTACAAGCGGTTGGGTATGTACGCCGAGACCGGTAACACCGAGTGGCTGATGGACGTGGGTAACTTCGCCATGTTCGAGTTCATGCACCCGGGTCATCCCCAGGCCCACTTTAAGGCCACAGATGCCGACGAGTCTCCTGGTCGTCTAACGGTCAACGGGGAGACCACGGCAATTCCAAACAAGGAGCTGTAAGATGGTTAAGGACTGGCGCGGAAGCGTGATCATGGTGGGGAGCACGGTGGCCTATCCCACCCGACAAAGTAGCAGTCTCTGGATGAACGAGGGAAAGGTGGTTAGCATCGACGATGAGCGAATCGGGGTGCAACGAACCCATAGCACCGGACAGCCTGGTCAGGGACAGAAGATAAGCTACCCTGACGTCCATCGGATCACCGTGGTACGCACCCGAAAGGGGGCTAAGTGTTCGTAGAGATCTACCACCATTTTGCCTGGCTGTCCACTCCCGGGTTGGATCAGTCAGATGATAGGCGTACCACGCTCGCTCAGCTCTGCGAGCATCATCAGCAGTGGCACTCGTTCGGGTCCCTCTGCTTTAACTGTCGAGTCGAGGAGAAAGAAGGTCGACGCACCTGGATGGAGGTATCTGATGACGGATATGGAGAAGCTGACCCAGGAGATACAGGAGCTGAGGCAGGAGTTAGTGAGGTTGAGTAGGGGACTCGCCTGGATGTCAGGCTACTTTCATCAGGGTTACGAGGGTGAGGAGTTTCCCCGAAAGAGTGTTCCAAAGCCTTCACCCAAGAACGAAGACGCGGGGGTTGGTAGGGGGTACTACTCATGAAGACTCCGCATAAGTGCCCGGTCTGTAACGGCCAAGGACTACTGACCATCCCATCCTGGGTGGCCGGAGATCAGGAGTCTTGGGTAAGCTCGGCAACCGGACCCTATCCCTGTCACAAGTGTGCTGGAGATAAGGTCATCTGGAGTGAGGAACCCGGGACCATACAGATAGATGATTCAGAGGAGCCAGCCCCTCCCGTTCTACCGGAGCTGAAAGAGTACTGGGTTGAGGGGATCCTTACCGTTCGTGCCGGATGGCCTGTTCAGGCCTACGGTGAAGAGGATGCGTTAACCAAGCACCCTGGTGACTACGAGGTCAACGAGCTGATCGACTGGCACACCACTGAAGCGACGTCAAACGATTGAAGAAGATAGGCAAGAAGGACTGGGTCCGAAAGCACGGAAGACGAGATCACCACTGGAAGTTTCAAGATCTCGGATGGAAGTGGACACCGGTGGTTTGCCGGTGCCGACCCGGTTGTCTTCTCGACACCAGCCAACAAAGTTAAGGGAGGTACAGTGAAAATACGGTGATCCGTACCCCTAAGTAATCCCAAAAAATATATGGAGTTAACATGAACAAGCTAAAGTTTCTGATGTTTATACCAATCCTGGCCTTCATGATGCTGGCGTGTGCCGCCCCAGTGGAGGTTCCCCCGGCTCACGTAGGCAAGCTCAGCACCGACAGCGGTCTGCAAGAGGGCATCATTCAGCCCAGTAAGCTGAAGCTCGAGGGCATGTGTCGATCTTGCGATAACCTGATCTTAGCCGAGGCCTCTGACTTCCCCGCCACGGAGAAGATGGTCATCTTCATGCCTCAGGACAACCTGAACCTGACCGTCGAGGTCAAGGGCGTGTTTGCCATCACATCTGATGAGACC
>SDBT01000512.1_pt1 | contig 61725 bp, 49 predicted proteins | sample 2277101 | NCBI WGS metagenome assembly SDBT01 (sample SAMN10404973, study PRJNA504765) | marine sediment metagenome | isolation source: marine sediment core GS10_PC15, 103 cmbsf | place: Arctic Ocean: Southern Knipovich Ridge | collected 2010 | reverse complement strand
CTTCGTGGCACTTTTGTATCCGGAGAACGACCGCCTCGGGATCTCAACGCCGGCCGTCACGCGAATCGACGAGGGCGAGCTGGCCGGCTTCGCCATCGAGGACGACCTGGTCCTCTTCCACAACGGCGCCAGCCCGTGGCAGTACCAGGACGTCGAGACCGACGCACGCATGATCTACCTGGACTTCAGTGTTGAAGGGCAGGTCAGCTACCTGGTGGCCAACGCCACAACGCTGTCGGTCGAGGGCGCGGAGATCTTCGATGCCAACACGCCCACGACGACCAGCGGCACGGCGGTCTTGCCGGACGTTCAGCCGCCAACCATCCAGGCATGGTATTCGGCGGCCGAGCACGGCCGCGGGGCCGGCGAGGCGCTGCTTGAGATCAACGACGACGGCAACTTCAGCGAGCCGCGATCCAGCGGCATCTCCAAGCTGATCCTTGCCTTCGACGAGCCGATCGACCCGACCAGCTTCAGCCTGATGCACCTGAACCTGGAGCTCGCCGGCCGGGATGCCAACGGGAATGTGCAATTCTCCGGTATCTCCGTCAGCATCTCGATGCGCAACGGTGATACCGAAGGCGTGATTACGTTCAGCCCGCCTCTTCCGGACTATGCCAGGTACCTGCTGAGTGTCTCGGGTATAACGGACGTTGCGGGCAACCCGCTGGCTGGCGACGCGGATCGGATCATGACGGCGCTTGAGAGCGACGTATCGTGCGATCTTCGCGTCAACGCTACGGATCTCTCTCGCGTGCGTGCCGCGCGCATGAAGTCGATCGATCCGAACGTCGCGGCCCAGGTGCGTGCGGACGTGAACTTCGATGGCAGGGTCAACGCCACGGACATCTCGCGCGTGCGCCGGCGGCGAGGCAACGATGCCCGCGGCATCGAAGATCCGGTCCTGGGCGGGAGCCCCTAAGTTCTTTTCTTTCGGAGAAGTGGGAGGCAAGCGCCTAAGGCCAGTAGCGAGAGGGTCACCGGCTCTGGCACGGCCTGCGCAGGGACCAATAGCCCCACGAACGGGTTGATGTCGTCATTGTCCATTTTGCCCGAGGCGTCCATATCGCCCACGGCGTTCAGGTCCAGGCCGTACTGGTCTACGTAGGTGTTCGGATCCACCAAACCCAGCACGAACGGGTCGATGTCAGAATGGTCCACTGTCCCGCTGCTGTCCATATCACCCAATTGGCCCGCAACTGAACTGGATTGCTGAGTGCCTGCGGCCTTGAGAGTATGAGTTGCGACCAAACACACCATGCAAACTCCGACGGCAGTCTTTGTTAGTTTCATCCGGTCTTTCTCCCTTGAGAGGCGGGTCGACTAGAGACTTCCCAACACCTCACGCCATTGTTCGTACATCATACCACGAGATACAGCTTTGTCAAGTCATTTATCGGAAAGGAGTTAACCTCAGGTAAATACCTGATCTGCGAGCTTCATTTCTGCTCTGGCCTGCGGCTGGGACCGAAGGCCCGCCTGTTGTGGGACGCTAAGAGGTGGTCGAGAGCATGCCTGGGAGAACTTGCCGCTGCTTCGATGGTCTGGCCTACGATCAAAGTCTCGGCAGGATTATGTCGAAGTAGAGGGCTAACTGACGGGCAGTGGCCGGAAATGCGGATCATCGTCAAAGCCCCCTGGAGATACCCCGGCAACTTGCTGCGATCCGTGATGCCTCTGGAGCCTTCGGGGAGTCTCAATATGGGGTGCCATTGCAGGCAAATGCCCCTTGCATCCTGGCGATATTGTGGGATACTAATGGAAAGTCGCAATTCTTGGCAATACGAAAGGCTCTGCACTAGTGTTCGGCATCGTCCGAACCGATTGCCAAGCCAGCGGGTTGGGTCGGGGGCGACCTGCAATTGGACCCGCTGGCTCCGGATCCATGGAACTATGGGGCGCGGTATGATGCGGCGATTTGCAGGCGCCTGCCGAGGAGCTTCATATTCGGCACGGAGGCGGGAACGAGCTGAGCGGCCGCGATGAGTGACAAAGACTTAAAGACCCAGATTGAGACACTCGTTCAGCAGCTTGAGGGACTGCGGCAGTATGTTCCAGTTTTGGGCCGCTCCGACGGCAAGCGCGCGAGGGCCTTAGAGGACGTCTGTGACGCATTGGACCGGCTTCGAACCCAAAGCGAGGAACCCTCAACTACAAGCCAGGGACAGCCCAGGCCGACGAAAAGAGCAAATCTAAGCAAGCTGGTCCTCGATAGCTTACCTCATCCGGCTGTCTTGATCGACCGGGACAGAACCATTCAAGCTGCCAATAGGATTGCCCGGCAGATGGGCGCCAAGATCGGCGGATTCTGCTGGCGGGATATTCACCGCTGTCTGTTCATTCCCCAAGAGGCCAAGGAGCACGTGCAGCGCTGTGGTAATGCTCCGCCAGGCGGCACTTGCTGCACGTTCTGTCAAGCCGATGAGGCCCTTAGAAAGCAACAGCCCACGTATCATTCCCAGATTCACGCCTTCGATAGGATCTGGGACACCTACTGGATCCCGCTGAGCACGGATACCTGCTTACACTACTCCATCGACGTGACCAGGCGCGAGCGGACAGAGGAAATACTCCGCAGCAGCGAAGAGAAATATCGCTTGTTGGTCGAGAATCAAACCGATCTCATGGTAAAAGTCGACGCCCAAGGCCGATTTATGTTCGTTAGCCCGTCCTACTGCAAGATGTTCGGAAAGACCGAAGAGCAGTTGTTGGGCAAGAAGTTCATGCCTTTGGTACATGAGGAGGACCGGGCGAAGACGGCCGTGGCAATGGAGGATCTCTTTCGGCCACCTTACACCTGTTACGTTGAGCAGCGGGCGATGACGAAGGATGGCTGGCGATGGCTGGCATGGGCGGACAAGGCCGTGCTTGACGAGAGTGACTGCGTGGTGGCTATCGTTGGCGTCGGCCGGGATGTCACCGAGCGCAAGCAAGCGGAAGAAGAACTCCGTCAGAGCGAGGCGCGTTTTCGAGCGCTGGTCGAGACAACCAGCGACTGGATATGGGAGGTAGACGCCAACGGCGTTTACACCTACGTCAGTCCGAAGGTCAGGGAGGTATTGGGATACGCCCCTGAGGAGGTTTTGGGCAAGACGCCGTTTGACCTGATGTCTCCCGAAGAGGCACGGCGCGTCGCTGGGGAATTTGCCAAAAACGCCAAAACCCGCAAGCCGTTCTTCGGGCTGGAAAACCTCAACCTACACAAGGACGGGCGGAAGGTGCTGCTGGAAACCAGCGGGGTGCCCGTTCTTGACTCCGGCGGAGAGTTTTGCGGCTACAGGGGGATCGATCGGGACATCACCCAGCGCAAAGAGGCCGAGGAAGACCTCCGCAAGGCACGCGACGAACTGGAGAAGCGGGTCCAGGAGCGGACGGCAGAGCTGGCGACCACGATCGACGAGCTGCAAGAAGAGGCCACAGAACGCATCGAGGCGCAGGAGGCTCTTGCGGAGGCCAACGAACTGCTGGAGAAGATGTTCTCCGGCATCGAGCTGATGGTCGCCTACATGGATCGGGATTTCAATTTCATCCGCGTGAACCGCGCCTACGCGGAATCCGACGGCCGAAGCCCTGAGTTCTTCGTGGGCAAGAACCACTTCGAACTTCATCCAAACGAAGACAACGAAGCAATTTTCCGCAAGGTCGTCGAGACCGGCGAGCCTTATTTCGCCTACGAAAAGCCGTTTGTTTATCCCTACAATCCGGAACGCAGCTTGACCTACTGGGACTGGAGCCTCCAGCCGATCATGGAAGCCGACGGCGAGGTCGGCGGTTTGGTCCTTTGCCTGGTCAACGTGACCGAGCGCATCGAGGCCAGGAAAGAAGCGGAAGACCAGCGGCGCAGGCTCTTCTCTGTCTTGAATTTGCTTCCGGGCTATGTTTGCCTGATCGGGCCGGAGTATACGGTTCGATACGCCAACCACACCTTCGTGGAACTGTTTGGTGATCCGAAGGACGCGCGCTGCTACGAGGTGATTCGCCGAAGCGGCAAGCGCTGCGCAGTATGCCCAGCCAGACGTGTCGTGGAAACGAAAAAGCCCGAGACCTGGGAGTGGACTTCCGCCGAGGAAAAGAGCTATCGCGTCTACGCCTATCCTTTCGCGGATGTCGACGGCTCTCGACTGGTCCTGGAACTCGGAATCGATATCACAGAACGCAAGCTTCTGGAGAAGGAGGTCCTTCAGGCCAGCGTCATGGAGCGGCGGCGAATCGGCCAAGATCTGCACGACTCGCTGGGCCAGATGCTGACGGGAGTAGCCTTTTTGAGCAAGGTTCTGCAAGAAAAGCTCTCGCAAAAGTCTGTTCCTGAGGCGGCCGGCGCGGCGGAGATCGCCCGGCAGATCAACGCGTCGATCGCCCTGACGCGAACACTCTCGAGGGGCCTGTTTCCGGTCAAGCTCGAGGCTGGCGGTTTAATGGATGCTCTTCGGGAGTATGCAAACGACGTGCAGGATCTTTTCGGCGTCTCCTGCGTTTTTAGGTGTGACCAGGAGGTTCTGGTTCCCGACAATCTCGCGGCAACGCACGTCTATCACATCGCGCAGGAGGCGGTAAACAACGCCATCCGGCACGGCAAGGCCGAGAACGTCTTGATCTGCCTGGAGGCTGATGAGGAGACGGTGACACTCCGAGTCAGGGACGACGGCAAGGGCCTGCCCGAAAAGCTCGACGAAGTCGAAGGGATGGGAATGCGTATCATGAATTATCGTGCCAGCGTGATCGGCGGCTACTTTGATGTCAGAAAAAGCGCCGATGGCGGCACGTTGGTCAGATGTTCTTTTGGAAATCCTCATTACAGTTTGTAAACTCGACAAGACCATGCCTGCGAAGGAAAGCCATACCGGCGAGAAGAAAAAGATCGCCGTCATCGACGACCATCCCATCGTGCGTCAGGGATTGAGCGAGCTGATCGGCCAGCAGCCGGATTTAACGGTCTGCTGCGAGGCCGAAGACGCAGCCCAGGCAGTGAAAGCGATTGAGGCTTCCAAGCCTGATTTGGCCGTGGTGGATATTTCGCTGAAGGATTCCAGCGGAATTGAACTGATCAAGGACCTGAAAGTTCGCTGCCCCGATCTGTTGTTGCTGGTGCTGTCGATGCACGAGGAATCGTTCTACGCCGAGCGGGTTCTGCGGGCAGGGGCCAGGGGCTACGTCACCAAGGAAGAGGCCACGGAAAAAGTCATCAAAGCCATCCGTAAGCTTCTCGACGGCGAAATCTATGTCAGCGAGAAGATGGCCGCTAAGATGCTTTCGAAGTTCGTCGAAGGCCCGGCGGGCAAGGCCGGCACGCCCGTCGAGCGCCTCAGCGACCGGGAATTGCAGATCTTTGAGCTTATCGGCCGGGGCGTCAGCACCCGCCGGATCGCCGAGAACCTGCATCTGAGCATTAAGACCGTCGAGAGCCACAGGGAAAACATCAAGCGAAAGCTCAAGCTCGCCGATGCCACCGAGCTGCTCCAGCAAGCCATCCAATGGATGCAGGTCGAACGGGCCAGCTGAGCGGCGGCTATCGCGTTTTCACTCGCATAGGTAACCCTCATTGCCGAGCTAATGCCCGTTGGGCATGATTGTCAGCAGCCCCAACGCGGCTGACGCAGAGCAGATGAATCCAAAGCCTGCCTGGGGGATGCCCCCATGGTGTTCTGAGGTTTCTTCTGGCGCGAAAACCGGGCCAACCTCCGATTGTCAAGAACTGTCTTTGTGGTATCTTATAACGTGCAGGCTCACGCGGGTCTTTCGGGGTACTGGCGAAAATGCAGGTAGCAGTATGCCTCGATAAGCCCGCGAATGAATGGCCCCGTCATACTCAAGAATCAAGTCGTTCAAAGGAGACTTTGTGTGCGAATCGCTTCTTAAGGCCGCACGGGACCGCTAATTGACCAGTGCGGCTGGAGGGCCGTGTTTCCCCGGCCGGCTCCGCATCGGAACTTTGCTTCAATTTCTGAAAAGGTGGTGCTATGAACGAACAGAACGCAGTGCTCTACAAATGCCCGGTGTGCGACACCGTGGTGGAAATGCTCGAGAAAGTGGGGTTGGAACTGATCTGTTGCGGCCGGGCGATGGCGCCACTTCAGGCCAAGACCGGCCAAGCCGCAGCCAACGGCCACTTGCCTGTCCTCTACCAGGCAGGGCGAAGTCTAACCGTAGCCGTCGGCGCCAAATCGCACCCGATGGTCGAAGACCACCGTATCATCTGGATCGAGCTGAGCTTCGGCGGCAGGCAGCTTCGGCAGTTCCTCCAGGCGGGCCAGACACCGCAGGCCACTTTTGAGCTTCGCCCGGGCCGGCTGGACGTTACGGTCCGTGCCTACTGCAACGTTCACGGCCTGTGGCAGATGGCCCAGACGTTGCACGTGCCGAGCCTCAAGGGCGGCGCCCGGGAGGTTCACCTCGACGTTCGAAAGATTCTCCGTCGGCGTAAGATCGCAGCCGGTTTGGCCCGCAGCACGGGCTGAGGCGCCGTCACCGCGCGGCGCTTTTCCGCACCTCAAAAACGTCCACTGCCATAAGCGAGCGGAGCGAAAGTTTCCCGCGGGGGTTTTATCAAAAAGCTTTGCACTTTCCTCACCGGCTGTGTAGAAATATCCGCGCCCAAGGTAAGGAGATCGCGCGATGAAAGCCATTGTGGATCAGGACATCTGCACCGGATGCGGCGTGTGTGTGGACGTATGTCCGGAGGTCTTCGGGCTGAACGACGACGGCCTGGCCGAGGTGAAGCTCTCCTTGGTGCCTGAGGAACTCACCGAGACCTGCCAGGAAGCGACCGACGGCTGCCCCGTCGAGGCCATCACCATCGAAGAAGATTAGGGGCCGACGCCCCGCAAGCCGTGGCCTTTAACAAATGGCTTCGTCAAGGACGCGGGGCGAAGGGTGTTTCCTCTTATGGGAATACGACAAGGAACTCTGCGCTCTCCGCGCACTCTGCGGTGAGGGCTGTTTTTTTCTACTTCACTTCAGAAAACAGCAGCACGGCCGGCGTTTGGTCGGGCTTGTAGCAGTTGCTGCGATCGATCACGACGATGTAGTACCAACGGTGCCGCATCTGGCCGCTCAGCGCGTCGCGCAATTCCACCATAATGTTGGCCGCGTACGTGTCGCTGTTGACCGTGATCAGATTGCTAACCGCGTTGTAGAGGCTGTCGCGATCGCGGATGTAGCCACGGTCCTTCGTTAGACTCGTGTTTTCCGAAGCGTAGTTCCTCCAGCCGAGCAGCCAGTTTGTGTAATCAGCCAGCGGTATGGCCAGCTCGCCCGGCGTGAGAAACCCGGCAATATTGCTGTCGCTTGCCGTTCTGAGATTCTTAATTCCCGTCGCCTGCGTGGACGCCCGGCCCGCCCAGTACTCGCGAGGCAGAGGCGGTTGCTTCGCCTGCGCGGGAGGTTCCCTGTAGGTGATGATGAACTTAGCGATCATGTCGGGGTCCACGTTAAACCCGCGTACCTGCTGCGGCCAGGGCAGGTGGGCCAGTACATCGGCCGTGGCCGTGTTGATGTTGATCCGGCCGTAAATCCGCGCCGGTGCGGGTTCGTCCGTGCGCGTGACGTCGGGAGGGACGAGCGTGAAGAACTCGCTCAGCAGTGCTGCCGCCGGTACGTCCGGGTAGTTTCCGTCGCTCCACCCGCCTGGCGGCACCTCGCCGACATTGGTTTTTGTTGAGATGGAATAGTACCTCGGGTGGAAATCCAGGCGCCCGCGCGCCGGCCCGTCGGGAAAGACGTCAACAAAGTTGGCGTCAACGAGCCCTTTTGAAAAGACCTTTGCGTTACCGTCGTCATACCTTGGGCCCGTGAAATAGATGGAGTCGATCTCGCCAATATCGTTCAACGGGCCGTCGTGGATGGGGACCGGATACCTCGCATCATTGCTGATTTCGCTATCGTCTGCGTTATTCGGTTTCCCCAGTGCGTGGTTTGAGTCGGCGTCATATGCAGCGACGTTATAGCGAGCGTTGCTTAGATCGTCGTCACGGCGAGAGTCTTGCTCATCGTCAGCGGCTGTCCGGTCGTAATCGAGGTCGGCCCCAACTCCAATTGATATCTGGTCGATCGGAACAATCCTGCCCAACACGGTTCGCGTCAGTGTGAAAACCAAATTGGGGTCGTTGAAATTAAGACCCCCGACGAATTCCCAGTTTCGCGGCAGTGGATCGGGCAACCCAACGGCAGTGCGATTCACGCCGGCAGGTGGGTCATCTCCCTTGCCCCAGTTGTAGAGCACAATCTTTCCGCCATTTGCCGGCACAGTTGCCCCCGGCAATGTCAGAGGTGCGTTGTTGCGGAACAGCCTGTAGGGTTGCAGGTCAACGCCGTTCCCGGTTGGGTTCATCAGTTCTATAGCGCAGCCCCAAACCGAATCGTCGGTAAGGGGGTCGAAGTCGGGATCATTATTGTGCTTGGCGTAGGCTTCGGTTATTACCAGGTCCTGGCGCAGGCCGTAGACTGTAAAGGGCTCATTTGAGTCATCCGCCTGCTTGGGTGTGAACTCCCAGTGTCTTGTCGGCAGGAGCCTCGGCTCGTGGTACGCCCAGAGGTTGGCCACGAAGTGTGCCGCCATGCGTTTGCGGGCATCCTCGTCTGCGCCTAGGTCGAGCTTGCTCAGCATGGCGAACATCTGCCTGTAGATCTCCTGGCGCTCACCGTCATCTGTGTTTATCTTGTCAAGCGGCACGCGCCTCTGGAATTTCCTTTTCCCCGGATCGTTAGTCACTGGGTTGAAATCCGGGTCGTTAGCATCTGGCCGGCGGACGAGGACACGCGAGCAGTTGTACGTCGTCAACTGCATGCGGGTTTTTCCGGGGATTCCCCCGAGGTTGTCAAACACATCGAAGAGCCTGCCTGCGCCAGTGGGACCATTTGGATCGCCCCACCGCAGGAACATCTCATCACCTATGGCGAAGGGCGAATAGTTAGTTGGACTCGTATTCGGTTGGAGCAGGCGCTGAGCGCATTCCTTGTTGTAAGTAGCTGTGTTAACAGTCGAGCCGTCGCATCTTTCCTCGTGAAACGTGTCGTAGGCAGCAGTGTCTCCGCCAAGGACGAAGTCCAGAAGGTTGACATTCACGGGGCAGGTGGGCGTGGTGAGATGGCCTGTATCATACCGGGAGGCGGTGTTGACGCAGATCAGGCCGGAGAGGTCATAGAAGAGTACGGCCGCCCAATATTCATCGCCGTCGCCGTTGCGCACGAACGTGTCGTAGAGCCATGCGTCCTTCATCTGCCTGTCGCCGTCCGTATCGGCCGCATTGGGGTCGGTGCTCCCAAGAAGCAGTTGATACTTGCTGCTGCCTCCCGGGATTCGCGAGACGTGCGCCCAGGTCTTGGCTGAGTTGGGCACATTCTCTTTAACCACCCACGCGGCCATGAGGTGATCGTCCACGTCTTTGGAGGGATAGTCGATGTATTCCTTCCAGCCGGCAGCACCTGCTGCCGTGGCGCCGTATGGGCCGTCGGGGCTGTTCGCGTCTAGGTCGTTCAGCAGGATAGCGCAGAGCTGATCGACTACGCCGCCCGCGAGCATATCGGCCGGACTCTTGCGCGCCAGCGCACGCGACTGCTTGGCGTCCAGATGCGAGCTGATCAAAAACGTCGCGCCGAGCATGCCGATAATCATCAACAGCCCGACCACCACCAGCAGCACCGAGCCGCGGCGAGATTTTCCGCAATGACCACGCCAAGAAACCTCACGGCCGACATCCTTTGCCACAAAGCTCACAAAGGGCTCAAAGCTGTTTCCTGTTTGTCGTTGCCTGCACGGCATTTTTATCACCACTCTTATCTTTGTGAACTTCGTGTTCTTTGTGGCTATCCTTCTCGCCTTCGGCCGGCTACCGGCTACTATCTGCCGACGGGGCAGATCACCTCGAAGTCTTCCAGGTTATTCGGATCGTCGCCCAGGCTAAAGCGGATGCGTATCGCCTTCGGCCAGTTGTTCTGATATTCGTGCGTCCACAGGGCGCGGTAACAACCACCCTCCTGGAATTCAATCTGTTGGACGCTTGGGCTGATGGTGTTCCCTCGCCAGACGGTTTTATTGGGCTTCCCCCCGGTGTAGGCGTAGCCCACATAGTCATTGCCGTCGAAATCGACGCCGTACCAGTCGATCTGATTGTTGTTGTCCCGGTCTTTCCCATCCGTCCACATGATGCTGAGGTACTGACAGTCAGTCGCCAGGACCTGCCAGAGCGCACCGACGTCATTGCTGTTCCCAGGCCGGGGAGGTATCCAAATGGCTCCCAGCACATCCGATGTGGGGGGCGTCTCGTCGCAGATGGTGGTGATCGTATCGTTAATGTTAGGGTTCGCACCCGGGTGCCGCGGGAGGACCTGGAGGTCGGCCAGGTCGATCTCCTGAATGTCAGTGTTGACACCGGAACCCGGAAACCCAGTGCCGGACTTGAGCACCCAGCGCTGGTAGAAGAGCACGTCGTCCTGGTTAGTTGCGTGGTTCGTGGCCAGGCCGAAGCAGGCCATCCCTGCTGAGCCGCTCACGCCGTGCGTCTTGCTGGGCGTGGGCCCGGCCGTCGTTATCAGCATCATCGGCGAGGAGTTGGGGGCGCCCTGCGTAATGCAGAGGAAGCCATGCTTCGTGGCGCGGCGGATATCCTCGCGGAATGTATCCTTGATGGCCATCGCGGCCGCGTTTCGGCGCATCATCCGCTCTGCACCGGAGACTACCTTTTGCGATTGCGTGAGAATCATGGCGAACATCAGGAGCATCACGACCAGTATGGTGACGGCCACGAGTAGCTCGATCATCGTGAAGCCCCGATTCTGGAATGCGGAATGCGGATTGCGGGTTGCGGATTGGTTACTACGGGACTTCATGAGGCTGCCCTCACTGTGGCAATGCCGTGCGCGTGACCATCACGGCCATCGCGGGATTGGTCGCCGTGCCCGTTTCGACGATGAACCAGTAACGCGCCTGGGAGTCGGAGCGAAGCTTGTGGTCGAGGATGGCCGTCTTGTTCTTATCGTCGAGGACGCTGACGATCCTTGCGTATGAGCCGTCTTTAAAGATGACATACCCGCCGGCCCTGGCGTAGCCCTTGTGGTCGGTCAGCTCGTAGCGGCTTTCTTGGTTGTTGTAGTCGATCGTGCACCCTTTCACCCACTCCGCCACGACCTTGTTACCCTTGGACCTTGCATAAGAGACGGCCACAAGCAGTTTTGGCCTCAGGATCGGATCCGGATCAACGAGACTTTGGAGCGTCCGCCCCAGCAGGACGAAGCCTTTCATCTTCTCTCCCGGATCAAGGTCGCCGTCATCCGTTCCCTGTGGGTAGTGCTGGTCCAGCTTTGAGATGACCGCCTCGTGCTTCTCATCTGCGATCACGCCGAGGAACATCGGTGCGCCGGGCACGTCGCTATCATTCAGGACGGCCTTTGCGATCATGAGGCCGTTTTCGCAGATCGTCAGGCCGAGCGTGTCGTTCACGGAGCTTCCGTTTCGCATGATGGCCGCGGGAAACAGCGCGCTGGCCATCGTCAGGCCGATACCGAGTATGCCGATAGCGATCAGCACTTCGGCGAGCGTGAACGCCATTGCGGATTGCAGATTGCGGATTGCGGATTTTTCCCGAAGATGCTTCATCGTCTCACTATCTCGCAAACAACTGGCCCGTATAGACGTTGATGGGGAACAACTGCCCACGGACCTTCAGGAAGCTGCTACGGGCGTTATCGTTGTCCGCCAGCTTGCGGAACTCCGAATAGTCGAAGAGTATCACAGCCGTCGCGGCCGGCTCGCCGGTATTCGAGGGCCAGTTGGCAATGTCCGGGTCCCACAGGGGCCGCGGGGTGGGCACCCCACCGCCGAAGATTGCGTCGTTCCCATCGGTGGGGTCGAACCTGAACGTGACTGGCTGTCCCATCGCTTGCTTGACGACAGAGCCTGTCGGCGAGAATACGACGGTTAAGTTTGTGAACATCCTTTCCACGTTGTTGCCGCTTACCTCGATGTAATCACCGGTGGCGCTGTTAACGTGCGTTGGCGAAAACTCGCCGAAGACGATGCTTCCGGGCAGGCGCCGCGGCGTAAAGCCCGGGGCGAGGGCGAATTGGCTCGTAGTCTTGTCGTAGAGCATTACGGCCGAGAACCAGGCATCTGTCATACCGGTGGCGTCGGGGTCGGCCTTCTGGACGTGGACGCCGGCGTGTGTGCCCTCCGTGATGGCCAGCGCACGGGCGGCCGCAAGCTGTGCGGCCAGCAGGTTGGCAGCCTGGGCGTCCGCGCCGGCTGTGAAGATCTTGATCACGCTCGGCAGGACCGAGGAGGTCACGAGCGCTATGATGACCATCACCACCAGCAGCTCGATGAGCGTAAAGCCCCGCCGCGCCCTTGGGCGGTTGGAGGCTTGTGAAATTGTCGCACGAAAGCTACTCATCGACTTCTCGCCCTCCGGCTAATGCTCGTCCGAACGGATGTTGTCCTCTTTCTTGGCTGCAACGGTGTCGCCGAACTCGCCATCCTCCCCGGCCGAGATCAGCACGGGCCGCCCGCCCAGCCCGCCGTCGACCTCGTATCGCATCGCCTTCCCATAAGCGTCCTTGACGGCGCCGCCGCCGTCGTAGGCGTCCTGGCTGAGCGTGAGGAGTTTTTCTAGAGTGATGCTCTTGATTCTCGCATTGATCGCGTCAAATCCAGCCCCGCCTGAGGCCTGCCCTGTGAGATACTCGTAATCTTTCGGCTGGTCGAGGTCCCCTGTAAGGTAGGTCAGGAGGATTTGCACGCTCGTATCGGCGTCGTAACTGCCGGGGGGGCCTAGCGGGTCGACTTGGTCGGCCGGGTACTTCCCGAACGTCTCGTGGAATTCGTCGATTATGCTTGCGACGACCCTCTGCGTGGCCTGTGTCTGCCTTCTCGCCGCTTCGTCGTAGATGTAGTTGGCCATGCCCACGGCAAGCAGCGCGAGTATGGAAAGTATGAAAAGCACAACGAGTATCTCGAGCAGGGTAAAGCTCGGCAGCCTCGCCCGAGTGCATCGTGGCCGGATTGTCCGTTTTACTTCCTTCATGTCGCTTGGGCCTATTTCTTCTTGAAGTTCAGTATGTCGTCGCCGGTGCCGTAGCGCATGTCCTTCCCGGCGGAGATCAGCACGAACGAGTTCTGTTTGTACGGGGCTGGGATCCCGGTCAGGCTTGTACGGCGGCTGTCAGTGAGATAGCCCCGCAGGCCTTGCCTGTTGCTTACCTGCGCGTCGTAGATGCCATCGCTCTCAATCTGATATTGCCCGCTCTGGGGGTCTTCGTTGGGTGGTTTGGCCGTCAGGTGCGCGGTTAGAGGCTCGTTGTGGGACGCGTGGTAGTAGTCTGGGCCAGCGTATGCCTTGTAATAGAGGATTGGCATGTCGAAGGGGTCCACGAAGACGGGGATGTCGGCATCCAAGAAACGCAAATCAGATTTTATCCCGATGGCCGTGGCGTTGACGGCCTTCAGGTTCATGTCTGTTGGGTCGACAAATGGGCCGCGCCGCGGATAAACGGGATTGGAGCTTTGGTCGAGTTCGTAAAGCTCGTGTTGCTTGTCCTGAAACCCCGGCGTGCCGAGGAAGTCGGCGCCGACCATGGCCCAGACCAGTGTTTGGGCGCCCACTGCCCGCATCTGGTTGGTCGGGGGCAACCCATCCGGGAACGGCCCTCCTGGTGACTTCCTGCCGTACGGACTGCCGCCGGGATTGATGGCTGCCAACCAATACGAGGGCGGATATGTCCGCCCGAAGAGTTCTTCGGACTTGAACATCTCCAGGCCCTGGTTGATCGTGTAAAGCAGCGTGCTTGTCGTGGAGCGTTTTGCGGCGTCTTTGGCGCCCTTGACCGACGGCATGATAAGGCCGATCAGGATGCCGAGAAGCGCGATCACGACCAGCAGTTCGATCAGCGTGAAGCCACGCGTTGGCAAATCCTTGCAGCGCATCGTTGTCTTTCCTTTCCTGAGGGCTATCCCGAGAAGCTCGTCAGCAGTTGGACCATCGGCATGAACAGAGCGACGACGATAAAGCCGACGATCATACCCAGCGTGATGACCATGACCGGTTCGAGCAGGGAGACCATCGAGGAGATCAGCGTATCGACCTCCTCGTCGTAGGTGTCGGCGACCTTGGAGAGCATCTTGTCCAGCTCGCCGGTTTCCTCGCCGACGTCGATCATGTTGACGACCATGGGTTCGACGACCTTTGCCTGCCGGAGCGGCTCGGCGAAGCTTTCGCCCTCGCGGATGGCGTCGTGCACTTTGTTCAGCGCCCGGGAGAGTACCTCGTTGCCGGCGGTATTGCTGGTAATCTGAATCGCTTCGAGAATCGGCACGCCGGCCGCCAGGAGCGTGCCGAGCGTTCGGGTGAAGCGGGCGACGGCGGTCTTGGCCACGATGCGACCCATAATGGGAATGTGCAGCTTGGTGCTGTCCAGCAGATGCCGCCCGGCCGGCGAGACCTTGAGCAGACGCAGGATTGTCCACAGCCCAAACGGTGCGCCAAGCAGCGTCACCAAGCCGTAGCGGCTCTTTATCCACGCGCTCATGCTCATCAGCATGGCGGTGATCGCGGGGAGCTCCTCGTGCATGTCCTTAAAGATCTTCTGAAAGCTTGGCACCACGTAAACCATGATGAACATGACGATCGCCAGGGCGAAGCTGATGACGGCGACCGGGTAGATCATCGCGCCGATGACCTTGCGCCGGAGTTGCTGGGACTTTTCCATGAACTCGGCCAGTCGCTGGAGGATCACGTCGAGCACGCCGCCCACCTCGCCGGCGCGGACCATGTTGATGAAGAGCCTGTCGAACGCCTTGGGGTGTCTGCCCAGGGCCTCCGAGAGCGTTGCGCCGCCCTCGACGTCCTCGGAGACCAGGCGAATGGCCACGCGGAGCATGCCGGGCTTCTGCTGCTGCTCGAGGATCCGCAGGCTTCGCAGGATCGGCAGGCCGGCGTCGATCAGCGTCGATAGCTGCCGGGTGAACTGGCAGAGCAGTTTGCCGGAGACCTTGCCGGCTGACCGCCTCTTGGTGGGCCTGGCGCCGGCGGCTGCCGCGGCCCTTGGCGCGCCCCGCTTGGCGGTCTTTTCCTTGATCTTCGTGGGGAAATAGCCCATCGCTCGAACCCGCGCGATGGCCTCTTCGGAAGTGGCAGCCTCCACCTCGTTCTTGACGGGCTGGCCGACACTGTTCATTGCTTCGTAAACAAACGTTGCCATGGCTGGCTCCTGCTAGGCTGATCCGGATGAAGTCTTCGTCCTGCCGCACGCTCTGGGCGGCGAATTTCCTCTCGTGGGAAAAATCAGAGTGCGGCGTCTGACTCTTCCATAATCGTCTGGGAGACGATCTCCTCGATGGTTGTCTGTCCGTCGAAGATCGACAGCAGTCCGGTTTCTCGCAGTATCCGCATGCCGCGTTTGCGAGCGGCTTCGCGGATCATGTTGGTGCTGCGGCGCTGCATGATCAACTCGCGAAGTTCGTCGTCCAAAAGCATGATTTCGAAGATGGCAATTCGCCCGCTGTAGCCGGTTCCGCGGCAATACTCGCAGCCGGCACCGTGATAGAACGTTCGTCCCGAGACCTGCTCGGGAGTGAGATTCAGCTCCATGAGCATGTCCTCGGTCGGGCTGAACTCCTCCTTGCATCGCGGGCAGATTGTTCGCACCAGGCGCTGAGCGACGATGCCCTCCAGTGTGGCGGTGATCAGGAAGGGCTCCAGTCCCAGGTCCAGCAGGCGGGCAAGGGATGAAGGCGCGTCGTTGGTGTGCAGCGTGGTGAAAACCATGTGTCCGGTCAGGGACGACTGAACGGCCATCTCCGCCGTCTCCAGGTCGCGGATCTCGCCGACCAGCACCTTGTCGGGGTCCTGACGCAGGAAGTGCCTCAGGCACCTCGCGAAGGTCAGGCCGATATCCTCCTTGATCTGCACCTGGATCAGTCCGTCGATGTCGTATTCGACCGGGTCCTCGCTGGTGAGAATCTTGACGTCCACGGTGTTCAGTTCGTTCAGGGCTGCATATAGCGTGGTCGTCTTGCCGCAACCGGTGGGACCCGTGACGATAACGATGCCGTTGGGACGCCTGATGAGCTGGCGGAAGATGCGGATGTCGTCTTCGCGCATGCCCAGCCGCTCAATGTCCAGCGAGACGTTCGAACGGTCCAGCACACGCATCACGACGCTTTCTCCGAACATCGTCGGCAGCACGGAGACGCGCAAGTCGACCGGCTGATCGTTGATCAGCAGTTCGATTCGGCCGTCCTGTGGCAGGCGGCGCTCGGCGATGTCCAGGTTGGCCATAACCTTGATTCGTGATGCGATGGCCACGGCGATGGACTTCGGAGGCGGCAGCATCTCGTATAGCAGCCCGTCGATCCGGTAGCGCATCTTGAATTCGTCTTCGAAGGGCTCGAAGTGGACGTCCGAGGCGCGATTGCGGATCGCCTCCAGAAGCACCATGTTCACAAGACGCTTGACGGGGTTGGAATCGGCCGCCTCGCGGATCGTCTCCAGGTCGATGCTCTCGCCGCGGTTCTCCAGGGCCTGGAGCTGCTCGTCCCCGGCAATTTCGTTGATCAGCTCGCCGATGGATTCCGGCTCCACGTCGTAATACTTCATCAAGGCCGCGTCCAGCACCTCGGGGTCGGCTATCTTGGCCGTTACCCTAAAGCCCATCAGAGTTTGGAGGTCGTCGGTGGCCCGGAAATTATCCGCCGAGGCCAATGCGACCGTCAGCTGGTTGGCCTGGTCGTCATAGCTGATCGGAATGACCTTGTATGCGTTCGCCATCTGCGAGGGAACCTGCTTGATCACATCCTCCGGGATGTCCATGGTGGCCAGATCGACGAATTCCATCCCGGCCTGAAAGGCCAAGGCCAGCGAGCGCGTTCTTTCGTCGATATAACCCAGGTCGACGAGAATCTGTCCGATCGGTCCGGCCTTTTCCTTCTGTGCGGCCAGCGCCTCGTGGACTTGCCCTCGGGTTATCAGGCCCATCTTGACCAGCACGCGCCCCAGCGGGCGTCCGCGGAGTTCGTTAACGTTGATGTCTGTGATGGCCATCGGTTACTTCCTCAGTTGCGCGGTATGATCCGTCGGTCCGGTGGTGGTCGCCGGAGCGGCCGTAACACCCCCCGCGATGCGCCCGGCCTTGTAGGCCTCGAGCTTGTCAAGCATATCGCCGGGATTCTGACTGCGATCCACGGTGAACTCTTCCGAGATCTTCTTTTCGCTGTAGAGCTGGAAGAGGTGATCGTCCAGCAACTGCATGCCGAACTTCTTGCCGGTCTGGACCGCCGAGGGGATGCGGAAGGTCTTGTTCTCGCGGATCAGGTTGCCGACGGCGTTGGTAACGACCAAGAACTCAAATGCCGCGATCATGCCCCGCACGTCCGTCCTGGGTAGAAGCGATTGGCACAGCACCGCAACCAGCGCCTCGGAGAGCATCACGCGAATTTGCTCCTGCTGATTGATCGGGAACATATCCACGATACGCGTCACCGTGCGGTGGGCCGTGGTGGTGTGCAACGTTCCGAAGACGAGGTGGCCGGTCTCGGCGGCCCGCAGGGCCGATTCGATAGTCTCCAGGTCGCGGAGCTCACCGACCAGGATCACGTCGGGGTCCATACGCAAGACGCGACGCAGGGCCTCGGAGAAACTCGGCACGTCCACGCCGACCTCACGCTGACTGATGATCGACTTCTTGTGCGTGTGGTAGTACTCGATCGGCTCTTCGATCGTGATGATATGCCGGTCGAAGTGCTCGTTGATGTAGTTGATCATCGTCGCCAGCGTGGTCGTCTTGCCGCAGCCGGTAGGGCCGGTGACGAGGAACATCCCTCTTGGCCGACGGCAAAGGGCCCTGACGATCTCCGGCAGGCCGATCTCTTCGAACGACAGGATCTTTGACGGAATCCGACGCAGCGTCAGTGATATATTACCCTTCTGCTGGTATACCGCCGTTCGAAATCGCCCCGCGTCGCCGAACTTGAAACCGAAATCGGTGCCGCCCTGTTCCTGCAGCTCCTGTTGGTTCCGGTCGGGTGTAATCGCCTTCATGAGCGCGACAGTATCTTCTGGCTGAAGGACTTTGGTTTCCAGGGGGCGGAGTCGGCCGCGAAGCCGTAGAGTGGGAGGCCGGTCCACATGGAGATGTAAGTCGCTGGCGTCACGCTTGATGCACGTTTCCAAGAGTCGATCAATGTGAAGGTTCGCGGCCATAATACGTCCTCTCAGTCCAATTCAATTATTCGTTCCAACGGGCGCGCCGACAAAGCGGCGCCCTGCGATATCCTCTCTAGAGGTCGCCGTAAGGCGGGCAGGAAAACGGGGTTACGCACAGAAAACACATTCGCCCTCAGCCCGTTACCAGTTCAGCGGTCTGGGTAATCCGGACGAGTTCTTCCGGGGTGGTTATGCCGTTGCGGATCTTGATTCGGCCGTCCTCGAGCAGTGTCCGCATTCCGCCGGCGCGGGCAGCTTGGCGCATCTCGCCAAGGGGCGCGCGCCGGAAGCCCAACTCCCTTATCGTATTGTCCATCTCCATCATCTCGAAGATGCCTTGACGACCGTGGTAACCAGTATCGTTGCAGGCACCGCAACCTTCGCCCTTGTAAAAGGTTATGTTTCGGATTTCGTCTTGGGTAAACCCGAGCTGGCGAAGGATTGTCGGCTCGGGATTTGGGTCGACCTGACGGCACTCTGGGCAGATTGTGCGGACCAATCGTTGGGCCATGACGGCTTGGATGCTGCTGGCCACCAAGAAGGGCTTAACGCCCATGTCAATCAGTCGCGTGATTGCAGAAGGCGCATCGTTCGTATGAAGTGTACTGAAAACCAGGTGTCCAGTTAATGCCGCCTGAATTGCCACCTCCGCGACCTCTAAATCGCGGATTTCGCCGACTAGGATGATGTTAGGTGCCTGGCGCAACATCGAGCGAAGTATGGCGGCGAATGTAAGTCCGATCTGGTCGTTGACCTGAACCTGGTTGATGCCGGTGTAGTTGTACTCAATGGGGTCTTCTGCCGTGATGATCTTTCGGTCGGGGCGGTTGAGTTCGTTGATAGCCGCGTAGAGGGTTGTGGTCTTGCCCGAGCCAGTCGGGCCGGTGACCAGGAAGATGCCGTTGGGGTGCTTGATGATGCGGAGGAAGCGCTGATAGTCTTCCTGCTCGAAACCGAGGGCGGGAATGCCGAATTGGGCAGTCTCTGGGCGGAGAATACGCAGCACGACGCTCTCTCCGTGGTAGCCCGGCAGGGATGAAACGCGGAAGTCGATGCCGCTGCCGGCCACGCGCATCTTGATTCGTCCGTCCTGGGGCAGACGCCGTTCGGCAAGGTCGATGCCGGCCATGATCTTTAAGCGGTTGATCACCGAGCCCTGCATCCGCTTGGGAATGTTGTCGCGCTCCAGACAGACCCCGTCGACGCGATATCGAACCCGTACGCGGTTGGCCATCGGTTCGATATGAATATCACTGGCCCGCATCTTGACGGCCTCGGTGATGATCATCGTAACCAAGCGGATGATGGGGGCGGCGTCTTCGTCGAGGTTTTCGGCGTCTTCGGCGTCGGTCAGCCCGAGCAGGCTGCCGACGTTGGCCTCGATCTGCTGGACGGCTTCGTCAATGCTGACGTCGCTGCGGACGAACTGGTCGATGTAGCTGCGCATCTTGGTTCTGGAGGCCAAGCAGGTCTCCAGGTTGCAGTTGAGTCGAAACTGCAGCAAATCGAGCGTTTCCAGGTCGAGTGGGTCGGTAATGATGACCTTCAAGGTCTCGTTGTCCTTACCTAGAGGCAGCACCAGATGCTTGCGGATGAGGTCTTCGGGGATGAGGTGCATTTCATTGGCGATTGCGACATTCTGGTCGAGGTCGATGTATTCCATGTCGTACTGGCTGGCCAGCGCCTTGGTGATGTCCTCCTCGTCGGCCAGACCGAGCGCGACCAGCGCCTCGCCGATCCGTAGCCCCTTTGCTTTTGCGTGCTCGAGCGCTTTGTCAACGGCTGCGGGGCTTACGACTCCCCAGTCGACAAGGATTGCGCCGAGTCGGCGTCGTTTCTTCCGTGCCATAACTTTCCCTCATTTAGGATGCGACGCCTCAGCCGAGCGGGTCGGCCTGCGGAAACAACCTGGGCCGATGCCATATCGGGGATGGCGTCTCGCGGCCGAGACACGCTCGCGCCGCGACGTTCGCTGCTTTGGCGGGGTGGCGTATAGAGGGTAGTCTACGGCCAAATCTCGCCACAATAGTTCAGCAGGGCTGTGCGCGTTGCTTGCCCACATCAAGTTTATTGTAATTTGACTGTGCCCAAACGGTCAAGCGAAGTTTGCAGATCTCAAGAGGGGCCTTGAGGGGCGACGGGCCAATTTCGATAAGGCTGGATTGTCTGTGGGGCTCTTTGTGGCTGGATTAGTCTATAGGCTTTTGGTTGAAGCGTTTACGGAGTCTCTGGGCAGCGGCCAGAAGATGGCGGTCGGATTTCAAGACGGCAGCGAAGTTGCTGGTGGTGATGCCGATGCAGGCCGCGGCCTCTGCGAGGCGCCCTTCGAAGGCCTCCAGCAGGTCGAGTAGGAATGCGGCCACGTGCCAGAAGTGCTTGTCCTTCCGGCCTACCTCTAGCCGTCGCGGGGCGTGGGGGGCACGCCCGCGGGGTTGGAAGGTGTGTTCAGCAACGGCCGGCGGCAGCTCGAGCCGTGGAATCTCCACCTGGCAGCGAATTCGGCAGGCGATGTTCATCCGCAGGCGACGCAATGCCAGGCGCTTGTTCTCGTGTTGGGAGCGGGACTCGGGGGCGGAGGCCGTCACGCCAGTGGGCCGATGCTTCAGTCGCACGGCCGAAGTAACCTTGTTGCGATGCTGGCCGCCCGGGCCGGAGGCCTTGTGGAGATGCACGTCGCACTGGTCCAAAATGGCCTTGTCCGTGAGATCGAGATATTGCCGGCTGTAATTCACCTGTTCCACTATACTGCCATCCGGGGCGGCGGTGGAAGGCCGTCGGAGGTATTCGGAAGTGGCCGCGCGGCGTGTGCAACCGGGCTGGCCATCTTTGGGCGGCGGATTGCCTGGAGAGGTTGGCAGCGATGGGCATCTTCGTTGCGCAAGGAGAGGGCCTGTACAGGCAGGCTCGTTGCAATTAGAATGGAGGTTGTGCAGCGGGCAGCAGCCACGGCTGCGGATTGCAGGTTTACTGGTGCTGGCCAGGCTGGCGCGGTTTGCAGCTCGGCCGGCGGGTGAGTCCTCATGGAAAGATGGATAGAGGCAGAGAGGCGCGCGGAACGCGCCCACAAACTGTATGACGAAGGCCGCCTGGTGGAGGCTGCGGCGGAACTCCGGGCCGCCATCGAAATCAACCCGCATAACGCAGGCTGGTACTTCAACCTTGGGCTGACCATGGAGGCGATGGAGAACTATGCCCGCGCCTGCGATGCCTATCGCACCGCGCTGGAGCTGGAGTCCGACGACCTTGAGATCCTGACTGCTCTGGGTGTCAACTTGACGCGTTTGGGCAAGTGCGCCGAGGCGCTGGAGTTTTTCGAGCGCGCCGAGCGGATCGACCCGACATATGAGCCATCTTACTGCAATCGGATCGTCACGTACTGTGAGATGGGCGATCACGACAATGCCGAGCTGATGTTCTACCTCGGTAGGCTCTTCAGGAAGGAATGCCCCGTCTGTTGTTACAACATGGGTGGGAGCTTCTATGCCCGCGGGCTCTACGCCCAAGCCATCGACTGCTGGCGGCAGAGCCTTCGCCTCGATGGAGAGTACCCGCAGGCTTACGCCTCCATGGCAGAGGCCTACTGGGCTGGCGGCGATCTTCGGCAGGCCAAGCGCCACTACCAAGCCGAGCTGCGTCTGGCCGGCGACGACGTCAATACGCTTCTCGATCTGGGCGAACTGCTGACCGAACTCGGTGAGTTCGATGAGGCCGATGAGACGTTCCGCCACATTCTGGAACAGACGCCGGATCACCCCGCGGCGCACTTCGCCATGGGCGAACTGGCGAGGAAGCGCGATCAGCTAGTGACGGCCGAGGAGCAGTTTCGACTGGTGCTCCAGATCGATCCGGACTATCTCGGTGTGCACGCACGGCTGGGCCAAATGCTACTCCGCCGCGGGCGGAGGCGCCAGGCCATCAAGCACCTTCAGGCTGAACTGAGGCGTTGCGGTAACGATGGGGAAATGCTTCAGGAACTAGGCCAGTTGTTCATCGAGGCGCGTCACACGCGGCAGGCCAACTCGGTACTGAAGCGATTGGTACGCCTGACGCCCGATAATCCGCAGGCCCGACACAACCTGGCCGTCAGCTTCCTGATGCTGCATCGCTTCGACGAGGGCATTCGTCACTGCCGCCGAGCGTTGAAACTCAAGCCGGATTATCCCTTGGCGCTGTACAACCTTGCCCTGGCGCACCTCCAGAAAGGCCAGCTTCCCCGCGCCCGGCGGTACGCGGCCAAGGCCCTGACAATCTCGCCTGACAACGAGCAGATCCGGACCCTCTCGCGCCGCCTCGTGGCAGGAGGGATCTGGCCGAAATTCATCAGCCGATTGCGTCTGATCTGGCCCGGCCGTAATATGCCACGCTGATGGCGCCTGCGAATTCCGGCCATGAGCAAAGCAAATGGCGGCGGCTCTTAGCTGCAAGAGTTTGACCCGAATTCTAAGGATCGCAGCCGATGTCTAGCTCTGCAAAACCAACCGTGGTGGTTTCCGAAGGGCTCAGCGATTGGGCGTTGGAATATCTTGGCGGACACGCCGAGGTAGTTCGAACGACGGCCGAGGAAGCCGCCGGCGCCGTGGCCGATGCCGACGCCCTGATCGTCCGAACGTATACCCAGGTCAATGAGGAGTTGCTGGCGGCTGCGCCGAAGCTGAAGGTCGTCGGCCGGGCAGGCGTGGCGCTGGAGAACATCGACATTGCCGCCTGCCGAGGTAGGGATATCGAGGTGGTGCACACGCCCGAAGCCAACACATTGGCCGTCGTGGATTACACCATTCGGATGATCATCGAACTGAATCGTCGGTTTTGGCCGATGAGCGGCCCGGTGGCGGCAGAGGAGTTTCATAAGATTCGCAAGCAGACGTTCGGACGATTTCTCTCCTCGGTTACGTTGGGCATTATTGGCTGCGGGCGAATCGGCAGCCGCGTCGGCAGGGCTGCCGCCGCACTCGGCATGAAGGTGCTGTACAACGATATCCTTGACATCCGCGTTGACTATCCCGCCGAGGCAGTCGACAAACCCACGCTTTACGCCAACAGCGATATCATCACGCTTCACGTGCCGCTGACGAACCTGACGCACAAGCTCATCCGGGCTGAGACGATTGCGCAGTTTAAGCGTGGTGCGCAGTTCATCAATAGCGCGCGGGGTCCGTGCGTTGACTATGACGACCTGGCCGCGGCCATTCGCAGCGGGCAGGTTTCTGGAGCCGTCATTGATTGTCACGATCCAGAGCCGCCGCCTCCGGACTATCCGATGTTCGCCCTTGGCCCGAGCGTCATTCTCACGCCCCACATGGCCGCGCGTGTGCCCGAGGCGATGGAACACATGTCCGACGTTGTCTATGACGTGATTGCTGTCCTTGACGGCCAGCCGCCGAAGCACCCCGCCCCGGAGGAAGTCTGGCGACCCACTGCCTAGCAACCTATAGCTGCCCTCCGCAAACGCCGCGGGCGCTATGCGGCGCTTATTGTTGACAGGTGTTGTGGGCAATCTATAATCGCAGCCGCGTAAAGACGTACTGCCAGAATCTAAAGTGTGCCTCCGCGCGGCGAATATGCTTTGGCATCGCGCGTGGGCCATTGGCCGGGCAGTTGAAGCCCCCAGTGAGGTGTGAGGTAGCATGAGAAACAATAGACCACTGAGGCTAAGTGCCGTCCTGGTAACCGCAGCAGTCCTTACCGCGTCGGTCCTCCTCGCTCAAGAGGTTCCGTCAACAGAAGGCAAGAAGATCGAGGAGCTCTGGGAAGATTTCCTGCACTATGTCCGAGTTGCCCGTCCGGAGTACGCCCAGAGCTTCGGCAGGGCGATACTGGATTCCGGCGCCGAGGCCAGAGAGATATACCGGCTGGCCGATAAGACTCCCGGCTCGTACTCGGTGCTGGCACGGGGAGCCAGGCTGGAAGGGTTGAAGGAGATCGTTGCAGAGCTGCGGAAGGTGATTGAGAAAGGCTATGAGGCCGAATGGTCCGATCCGAATCAGATTGCCCGTTCGATCGAGATGCTTGGTGGGACGGTTCGCGGCTTTGAGATGGCCGCCCGGCGGCTGGAAATCAGTGGCGAATATGCCATGCCGCAGCTTTTCCAGAAACTGACGGACCCGCAGACGCCCCAGGTCCTGCGGGAACGGATCGTCGTGCTGCTGCCGCGTCTGGGCAAGGGGGTGGTTCGGCCGATGTCTGTGGCGCTGCTTACTTCGGACGCGAAGTTCCAGGAAGTGCTGGCCAACGCGTTGGGAGAGATTGGCTATCCCCACGCGGCGCCGCGCCTGAAGGAGCTGGCTGAGCGGGAGGGCATCCTGGCGCGAACCGAGAAGGCCGCTCAGCGGGCGTTGGTGGCCTGCGCGGGTCAGGCCGCCCTGAAAAAGTCCGTCGCCGCGATCTACTATGAACAGGCATTGAGCTACTATTATCGTCGCGAGTCGGTCGCCCCTGACGTCCGTTCCGGAAGGGCCAACGTCTGGTACTGGAGGCAGGACCACGGGCTGACCTACACGCCCGTGCCGCGGGAAATCTTTTGCGATATCTATGCAATGCGAATGGCACGACTGGCGCTGCAACACGACGAGAACTTTTATCCGGCCGTCTCGCTCTGGATTGCGGCGAACCTAAAACGCGCAGCCGACATGCCCGAAGGTGCCGTCGACGATACCTATGGCCGGGAGACCCCATCGGCGGAGTATTTCGCCCTGGCCAGCAGCGCCAAGTATTTGCAAGACGTTTTGGGCCGCGCGCTGAACGATCAGGACTCAACCGTTGCCAGGCGTGCCATCGAGGCGCTGGCCAGAACCGCCGGGACAAAAAACCTGGTCAAGCCGATCGCCGGCGGTGCCCAGCCGCTCGTCCAGGCATTGGGGTATTCGGACCAACGCGTGCGATTTCTGGCGGCTGTCTCGCTGGCCAACGCCCTGCCCGAAAAGCGCTTTACCGGCCACGAGCTGGTCATGACTCAACTCATCGAAACCCTGCGCCAGACCGGCCAGAGGACCGCGCTGATGATTGTGGCCGACCAGCAGCGCGGCAACATGCTGAAGGCCGCCATGCGCGAGGCTGGCTATCGGGTGATCGAAAACCCAGACCCGGCCGAGGCGCTCGTCGCGGCGCACCGCTCGGCCGGCGTGGACGTGGCTGTGCTGGCCGCAAGCCCGGACCCAGTCGCCGTCGTCCGGCGATTCCGTCAAGATCCGGCCTTCGTGATGCTGCCGGTGGTGATTGCGGGGCGAACGGGGGCGCTTCGGAGCCTGGCCGCAAAAGACGGCCGCGTGGTGCTTGTCGAGGCGTCCGCTGACGTTGATGAGGTTGCCGCTGCCCTGGCCGATGCCGGCAGACTCGCGGCGGGTGAGGAGATGAGCCCCCAAGAAGCTGCGAGCTGGATGATTCGCGCCGCCAGCGCCATCGAGCGTCTGGGGGAGACCGAAAATCCTGTCTTCGATATCCTCCGGGCCGAGGGCTCGCTGATAGCCGCGTTGGCCGACGACCGCCTGGCGGTGCGCCTGGCGGCTTCGCGCGGCCTGGCGGTGATGCGTTCGCCCGCCGCGCAGCGGGCTATCGCCGAACTGGCCGTCAACGCCGAGGTGCCCGAAGACGTTCGCATCGAGGCACTGGCTGATCTCTCGGCGTCGCTTCGCCGGTTCGGCAACCAACTGACGGAGGAATTATCCCAGGCCGTCCTTGAGGTCGTCCGGGGCGAGGGTTCGGCAGAGTTGCTCAATGCAGCCGCCCAGGCGCTGGGCGCGATGAACCTGCCCAGCGAAAAGATCAAATCGCTGATCCTCCAGACGAGCGACTGACCGCAGAAAAAGCCATCGACCGGCCGCCGCACCATTCGCGGCGGCCTTTTTGTGTGGAGCCTTGGTCGGGGGAAAAGTCTAACCGCTGCCGGTGGCCTCAAATCTTCACGGAAACGGAAGAACCGTTCGGTGACGGTTCTCCGCCCGCCTTACGCCTGCGCCGCCGGCAGGAGGAGTTCACATCCGGCAGCGCCAGGACGGTCTTGGGGTACCAGCTTTCCGGGCCGCGATTGTTGTAGCGGTGCAAGGCGCATAGCGTTTGCATACAGCGGCCGCCATGCTGGCTGCATCGCACGCGATGGAGCATGTATTTGCCGTCAAGTCCCCGAGGACAACTTCCATCAGGCTCACAGTCGTATGTCCCACGTACGGCGGTGCGATACTGCGGGCAGGCGATCAGAATGGGCTTGATCCGGGCCATGTTTATCTACCTGCCCTATCGGCCCAAGGGGGGCTTTGGGTGGTAGGAAAACCGATGGGTTGGCTGGGCGTCTTGAGACCTCGCCACGGGAGTTAGATGATGATTCGCCCGGTGCCATCTCTGGTCAGATGGCTGATGCCGGGATACTCTTCCTCTAGGTTCCTGATTAGCTTGGATTGCCTGCGGGCAAGGGCCCTGACGGTTTCGAGTTGATGGCCAAGGATGTCGCGGGTCGAGATCATGCCCACGGGCTTGCCTTTCTCGATAATTGGCAGATGTCGGATGCCGTGCTCAGCCATGATCTGCTGGGCGCGAGTGATGGACGTGCTCATGGTGCAGGCGACGAGCTTTCGAACCATCACTTGCTCCACGTGCGTTGTGGCTGTGTTCAGCGATTTGCCGACCACCTTGCCGATGATGTCGCGCTCGGTCAGAATCCCTGCGATCTTGCCCTCGGCTTCGGTCACCAAAAGGCAGCCAACGCTGTGTGTGGACATTTTTTCCGCCGCCGAGGCGATCGAATCGTTGGGACGGATCGCCAGGACCTGCTCATGGCCCAGCGCTGCGCTTTCAAGCTCGCTGACAGTCTGCATTGTCACTCCCCTACCAAAGCCTACGCACCTCACGGACTCTGCCAGTACCCTTTATCGGATTCCTGCCATCGGAGATTAAAAAGAAGTTCCACTCCAGCCATATTTGTTTTCCCGCATCCGGTCGGCGGCGAAGCTGGCCGGTTGGCCGGGTTCACCTCGCCGGGCCTGCTGGGGTGTTTCCGCCGAGGCCCCGCGGATCGGCTGAGCTTTCCCGTTGCGGCGCCGGTCAACTGCATCCGTAATCTCTTTTGTTGCAAGAGCTTGGGCTAGATTCTTGGAATCTTTCCGGCAAGCCTGCGCACCATCCTGCGGCGTATCTTACATTGATACTGTCTCAGCGGTCAGGGGTCGGACAGGGAGGAAACGGTTGGGTTGGAGACGTATTAGGATTCTGGCAGAGGCTTCTCAGGCGGTTCGTCCGGTATGCCTCTGCGTCGGCGCGATTACAATTGTGGCGACGGTGATGGTCTGCGAAGGCTGGAACGCGGTCACCTTGGCCCTGGGCGGGGTGATTGTGCTGATCGCCACCCTGACGGTGGTCCAGGTGCACCAAGCAATCTGTGACCTGCGCCGTCAATCGGACATGATCCGTCGGGCCGCCACTGAGGCCGAGCAACACTATGTTGAGGTCTTGTGGCGGATCGTAAGGTTCGTCGAGGCGAGGCACAAGTACACGCGGGGGCACAGCGAACGTGTGGCGGCCCTGAGCGAGCAAATCGCCCGGAAGATGGGCCTGCCGGTCCAGCGATGTGACGAGCTGAGAATGGCCGGCCGTCTGCACGACCTCGGAATGATTGCCGTGCCACAGAAGATCGTCAACGGGCGCGACCGGATCGGGGCAGACAGCTTCCGCATCGTCAAGAAGCACCCAGAGGCGGCCTACGAGATCCTCAAACCGCTCAAATCACTTAGTGGGGCTCTTCCTGCCGTCTTGGCCCATCATGAGCGCATGAACGGCACGGGCTACCCTTCGGGGCTTGGCGGTACGGAAATTCCGATCGAGGCTCGTATCCTCGCGGTCGCCGACGCCTATGACGCCATGACCCATGATCGGCCGTATCGTGCGGCCATGTCGCCCCTGACCGCCCTGGAAGAACTCCGCCGCTGCGCACCGGCTGGGTACGATCCAGATTGCGTGGCCGCACTGGCGGAGTTGAAGAATCTGCCAGAATTGAAACAGTTAATCGCCCGCGCCTAGAGAATTCGCCTCCGGAGGCCAGAGCAAGCCGCATTGCCTTGATGGCCGGTGGACTCTACCCGCTCAGTCCTTTTTTGCTGGCGGCTCTTGTTCGCCTTCCGGTGGTGGGGTGGGCGGCTGCTTTTTCCTCTTGGCCAAGGACTCTACCCGCGGGATCTCCCCTTGCCCTTTGGCCGCCGCCATTTTCTCCCGTTTGATTGCCTCGTAGACTTCTTTGCGGTGGACGGGCACGTGGGCAGGGGCGTTGATGCCAAGACGCACCTTCTCCCCGCGTATGTCGACGATGGTAATCTCGATATCATCGCCGATCATGATCATTTCATCGCGTTGTCTCGACAGCACCAGCATTGTCGGCTCCTTCCGTGGGCAACCGCGCTGGGTCCTGTTTTAGCGCACAGGCCCGTGCTCGGCTGGAGGTCGAGCCGTAAAAGGCACAAGACATATATCGGCCAAATATCGTCTCAAGCTGAGTTTGATTCTCCGGGCAATTCTGCCTGGCACTTAAGCCGTTTAGCCGGCTAAGCCCACGAAGTCGACATGGCCCACGCCCCTATTGTACGCTTCCGCGGCGGCCACTTGCAGATTATCTCTCATCTGGGTACGTTCTGTCCATGTCCGCAAAGGAGCAAATTCGGCCCCCCGTGAAGGTCCTGGAATGGATTGGTCAGGCCAAGCGAGGCCACCTGCGCCTCCTCGATCAGACGAAACTCCCTGAGGAAAAAGCCTTTGTGGACTGCAAGGACGCCCAGGCTCTCTGGGACGCCATCCGCCGTCTGGTGGTCCGGGGCGCCCCGGCGATCGGCGTGGCTGGCGGCTATGGCATGGTTGTCGCCGCCCAGTGGGTTCCCGACGGGCAGGACTTCCGGACGGGCCTGGAGGCGGCTGCGGAGTACCTCCAAGGGGCACGTCCGACTGGGGCGAATCTTTCCTGGGCCGTTCGGCGGGTTCTGCGACGGGCCCGCCAGACCGTCGGCGGCAGTTTCGACGGGGTCCGCGAAGCGATGCTCGAAGAGGCCCGCGCCATCCACGCCGAGGACGAAGCGCTGTGCCTGGCGATCGGCCGACACGCCGCACCGCTGATTGAAAACTGCTCGGGCGTGCTGACCCACTGCAACGCCGGGGCATTGGCCACGGCAGGCATCGGCACGGCCACGGCGGGCATGTACCTGGCCCACGCAAAAGGCCACGAGTTTGTTGTCTATTGCGACGAGACGCGCCCGCTGCTCCAGGGCAGTCGGCTGACGGCATGGGAGCTGCTGGCCGGCGGAATCGACGCAGTGGTTATCACCGACAGCATGGCCGGACAGGTCATGAAGGAAGGGCGCGTGCAGATGGTCATTACCGGGGCCGACCGCATCGCCGCCAACGGCGACGCCGCCAACAAGATCGGCACGTACGGCCTGGCGGTCCTGGCCGCTCGGCACGGCATTCCGTTCTACATAGCTGCGCCGTACAGTTCGTTCGATCTGGAGTTAGCCTGCGGGGATGACATTCCGATCGAGCAGCGAGGTGCCGAGGAGATCATCGCAGGCTTCGGCCGACGGACCGCGCCGGAAGAGGTCAAGACCTACTCTCCCGCCTTCGACGTTACGCCGGCTGAGCTGATCACAGCCATTATCACCGACCGCGGCATCATCCAGCCCGTCAACGAGCAGAACGTCCGAAAGGTTGTCGAAAAGTAGGGCGGTGTGTTCGAGTTGCCGGTAGCCGCCAGCGGCAGCGAGCGGGTCGGTCCGGCGCACAATATTTCAATGTTTCCTGTCGATGCAAGATTTTTGGCCCTTTGAGCTTCCGTCCCCACACAAAGGGGATTTTCCCACGGAGTCTCTTCGTGGTTGACGCGCTGCCGCTCTTTGGGCAGAATCTCCCTCGTGGAGTGAGTCGGCTGATGGACGATGCGGCGACGAAGGTGATTCAAGCTTGTCTGGCCGGCAACGAGTCGGGCGCCAAGAGTCTCTACTTGCAGTATGCCGGGTGTGTGGGGGCCTATCTGCTTCGCAGCGGGTTTTCGCCAGCCGACGTGCGCGAGCTCACGCAGGAGACGTTCACCAGCGCCTTCAAGTCGCTGCATACGTTTGATTCCCACCGGGGAAGCTTGCGAGTGTGGCTCTCGATGATCGTCCGCGACGTGGCACGGCGGCACTGGTCGCGCCGGAAGCGAAGCGAGCATTTTGATCTGGCCTTGGCCGAGGAACTCTTCGCCGCGACGGCCGATGCCGAGGACAACCCCGAAAAGCAGGAGAAGATCGAGGCCGTCCGGCTCTGCGCGGAACAACTTTCACCGCAGTTGCGCAACGTCCTCCGCCTGCGGTACGTGGCAGGCAGGACCGTCGGCGGCATCTCCGCTGCGATTGCCGTGCCTGAGGCCACGGTGGACCTACAGCTAACCCAAGCGCGCCAGCAGCTTGCCGGGTGCCTGCGAAAGAAAGGAATACTGGAGTGAATCTCTTGGCCGGTGTGCGGCGGGGCGCGTCGGCTGATGAAGCGTCTAAAGAATGATGAGCGAACAGATCGATAATGCGGATCAGCATCTGGAGGCCATGCTTCGGCGATGGGGGGCCGACGAGGCGGTTCGGCAGATGGAACCCGCGATCGCCCCGGTGGTCGTCTTTGCGCGGGCCGGAGAGTCCCAGGCCAAGTCGCCGCCCGCCCGCAAAACGGTCTCGAAGTCACCACGCTGGAGTCTGCTGGCCGGGGCCGCAGCCCTTTTCGTTGCGGTGGTAAGCCTCTTTGTCCTCTCGCTGGCCGAGCGCGAACGGCCCACCGTGCAGGCCGCGCCGAAGATGGCCCCGGACGAGATGGGCAGGCTATCATCGGAGCTGGCCGCGGCCCGCGCCGAACTGGATCAAGTTCGGCAGGATCTCAAGGCCGCCGAGGAGAGGCTGGCCGCGGAGAAGGAAGCCGCCGAGACGCTGAAACCGAAAGTGGAGACTCTAGAGAGGCAGTTAGACTCGCAGCGGTCGGCGTTGCAGGCGAGTGTGGATCAGCGAAAGGCTCTGGAGACGGCCATTCGCCGGAAGGAGACGGCCCTGGCCGGCGCGCAGGAGGATCTCAAGGCCAGCGAGGAGGCCCGGGCGATGGCCGTGCGACGCCACGAGCAGGCTGCGGCCAGTCTGGAACGGCTGGGCAGGCGGCTGTCGGCGCTGAGCGAGGAGATGGAGCGCCTGCGCAAGATGAACGATGATGCGGTGACCTCAGGTCGCGAGGCCCGGGTCGAGCTGGCCCGCCTGCGGGCTCGCACGGCCGCGATGGCGCTGGATATTCAGCAAGCATACCTGACGGCTGCGGCCGGCGGGGAAGTCGGCATGAAGGCCCGTCAGATCGCGGCCCGGCGGACGAGAATGCTCCAGCGATGCGCCGAATTGCGGCGAGCTATGACGAAGGAGCAGGCCAAGCAGTTGCTGGATCGACTCGAGGTGATGCTCACACGGTTGGATCTGCTGGATACCAACGATCTCGATGCGGTCGAGACCTTCCGCGGTCTGTTCGGCAGGGCAGGGCTGGAAGGACAGATCGACGAGCTGCTTAGCAGCGGTCTGATCCAATCGGCCGTGCGGGTGTGGCTCTTCGAAGCCAAGCTCATCCTGGGCACTCCGGGAGTGAGGCGTGTGGGATAGAACGAACTTGTTGATATTGATCGCAGCGACGGTGCTTGCGGGCTGTGAGGCCCAACCAGCGTCGCGTATGCCCGGCGACCAGCCTGGCCAAGATGCCTACATCAGTCCGCAGGGCATTGATGAGGAGCACGTCGTTTCGTTCAACCGCGCCGTCGAGATGGCCTCGGAGCTTCGCTATGAAGCAGCGGCAGCGGAATTCACCCGGTTGATCAGGCTCTTCGAACGGCTCGGGGCGGCCGAGCAAAGCGCTGAGGCGATCTTCTGGCTGGGCTACTGCTACGAGAAGATCGGCCGGCCGGACGAGGCGAAGGTTGTCTACAGCCGCTGTCTGATGAAATATCCACGGACGTTGGCGGCCGAGCAGGCGGCCTTTCGCGTCAATCGGATACAGATGCCCATTCCGTAAGGGCATTGCCGGGCGTTCTGGCTGCCGAGTAGAGGGGTCAATGCGACTTTGCTGCTGGCTCAAGTTCCGTTGCGGCGATGACGACGGAGTGTCAGGGGGAAGCACTGCATCTCGGCGAATGTCTCGGTGATTTTCCGCATTGCCGCGTCGCGGTCGGCCTGCGAGCGAGCGACAAATTGCGCGGTGCCGTCGCCCTGGCTGCCGACGCCCTTGCCGCCGTAGACGTGCCGGGCGATCTGCTTGAGCGATAACACCTCATGAAGCAGAGGGCTGGCTAGCTGCTCGGGGCTGTTCGGCGCGACCATTTCGTCGAAGATCTGCTGGGCTTCGGTCATCAATTGGCCGATCTTCTCGGCGCTGCCTGCACCCAGGGCTCTGTACGCCCTGCGCATTATCCGCTCGTTCTCGGCCCCCAGCGCCTGCTGGAGTTTGGGGCTCTTGAGATAAGCCCCCTGAAGGTCGGCGAGAATCTTGACGGTATCCTTCTGTCCGGCCAGATCGACGAAGAACATGTACACGTCGCCTTCCGGGAAGATCGGCTCGACGCGAATGTCAGCCGACTTGTCGAACGTCAGCAGTACGGGCGTCTTGCCGTAGATGCACGCCTGATCCATCCTCCCGCACTGGCTGCCGGTGAGCTTTTCGCCCAGATACGCCATCTCCATCATCTCGTGAGGAAACAGCCCAAGCTCGTAGGCCTCGTTGAAGGCCTGGGCGACGAGGATGCAGACGGCCGCCGAGCTCGAAACGCCCTTGCGGAGGGGCAGGTCCATCTTGGCAATGTGAAGATTCAGCCCGCCGCAAACCCCGGGATGGCTGTGTAATTGATAGGCCACGCCGGCACAGTAGCGGAAGAACTCATCTTGGTCCTTGGCGGCCTCCAGAAGCGTCTGGTTCTCCCACGGACAGGTCATTTGCCTTTTTCTGCCGCCCGCCCGCACGTGCTGGTCGGGGATCAGCGTCTCGACGGTGAACGAATCGGCCGGCTTGACCGTCGCCGAGAGGCCCTGATCGGTCCCGATCACCAGGCAGAATCCCCGGTGCAGCCCGTATTCCGCCGCCCAGTCGCTGTGCTCGCCGAACAGGCAAAGACGTCCGGGCACGAACAGAGAAACCTGCTTGCCGTCTCCAGACATAGTTCTGCCCTGATTAGAGTTTCTTTTTCGCCTGCAAGAGGCTCCAGCTTCCATCGCTAAGTTTACCGATCAAAGTATGAGATGCCAAGTAGCTACGTACCGCTGGCGGAGAAATGTCCTTTTTTTCTGTCATCTGCCAGGGCGATAATCTGCCAGGCATGACGGGCCGCCTCCAAGGGCGTCCACCTTGCTTGAATGCTTGGGCCTGGAAGCGAGAGACTGTTCGACCTATTGCGAAAGTGCCATGGCGATACCGATCGGAACAACGGCCAGAAACTTGGAGACCCTCGCACGGTGGATGCTTGCCGGCGTGGTAATAGTCGGCATGCTGTGCTGGTCGATGCCGGGATTCAAGATATGGGGCGCCCTGGCGATCGGTCTGCTGATGGTTTGGGTGCTTTGGCTGTTGTGGCGGACGGTTCAGGCCGACCGGACCATTCCGGCCCACCCCATCCATCTGGCTCTGATCGTCCCGGTGATGATCTTGATTTTTCATCTAGCCAGGCACGGCCTAAGACAGCAGCAAGACCCCACACTCCTGCACGGGGCGTTGGACATGTCAATGATCTTCCACTTCTGGCTGCTGGCTACGGGCGTGCTGGTATCGCAGAGCCTGCTTCCGCGGGCTGCGCGGCATTCGGTGGTGCTGTCTCTAGCCGGTGCGGCAATGATGGGCGGGGCGGTATTGGCCGTCGTCTGGGGGACCTCGGACCACGCCCGGCCGGCTCTGGGATTCGTGGGGTTCGCCGGCGTGGGCGTCTGGCTGACACCTCTGTGGGGTGCAGCGGCCAGTCACGACGGCTGGCCTCACCCGCTTAAAAGCCGGGGGCTTAGGATTGCATGCTTGGCCGTCGCTGCTGCGGCTGCGGTGATGCTGGCGTGGTTCACCCCCCACGAGGCGGTCATTTCTCTGGGAGTTCTGGCGGTGGTGCTGCTTCTTGCCGGGCTGTTGTTTCCCCGCAGACGGCTCGCGACGCTTTCTATTGCGTGCCTCCTGGCGGCGGCTGCGATTGTAGGGTTTCTAGTCCGCCCACGGTGGCCGGAATTTCACGGCCTTCGGGTGGGCCTGTTCGGTTTGGGCGAAAACGCTTTTGCAAAGATTTCCGCAAGCGATACGGGTCTGGCGGTGCTGGCAGGGACGGTTGGCTGGGTGGGCCTGGTCTGGCTGGTAGGAGGAATTGTCATTTGCGGCCTTTACCTCTTGCTTGGCGCCCGACGCGGGGGCGGGGGTGATCGTGGCAGGGCGATTGCCTGGACGGCCGCGGCGGCACTGGCAACCTGCGCGCTGTTAAGCGGCGGCGGACTGGCGATACCCTCGGTGACGCTGGCGGCGGCCTTTACCTGGGGGTTGCTTCCGACCATGCTTTCGCGTCCCAGCCGCCGGTGGAGCGGTCTGGGGGTGTTGATTGGACTTACCGTGCTGATCATGCTGCTCGGGCTAGCGCCGAAAGGCGGACTGGCCAATTGGGTAACGTTCGCATTTGGTAGGCGCGACGAATTCCTCCACGGATGTGCGGGGTTCTTTCTGGCGCTGGTGGTAGCGTGGCTGGCCGGCTCGCGGCAGGTTAAGTGGGGGTTGCTGGGGATGGTGATCGTGGCGCTAGCCGGCGGGATTGGAGAGGCGCTTCAGGGCTTACTTGCCGCGCGGACGATGAGCTTTGCAGACTGGGTTAGCCACACCATTGGCTGCGCCGCGGCCGTGCCGCTCTACCTGCTTTGCCTCGGCTCGCGTTGCTGCGAGTCGCCTGACGCTCCCTGCCCGAAAGGCATCTATCAGCGATAGAGCCCCAAAGAGAGAATTTTCTCGTTTACGGTGCCAGGCCTTTGGGCAATTGATCCACTCTCATCTGCGGATTGACCGCAAAGGGCCTGTACAGCGGGTCGCCGATTAACGTCATCCGCCAACTGGCCCACGGAACCGTTCGCCAGTAACACTCCGCCAGCGTGTACTGGCCGGTCAGGAGCAGCGGGAAGAATTCTTCGGGTATTGGAAAGGCCGCCAACAGCGGCTCCTGCACGGCGCCGATCGTCGCGACCACGCCGTTCTGGATCATCTTGACGCACCATTTTTGGCTGTTGGGATTGCGAAGGTCTTGGGCCTCGAAGCTGGATATGTGCCAGCCGACCGCTCCGCGCGTCCACGTGAAGGCAGGGATGTATTTCCGCAGGCTGTACCAGCCGACGTAGAGCGCAGCGTCACGGCAAGTGCCTGGCTGGAAAACCAGCTTGGCCTCGTCGAAAACCACCTGAAGATTTGTGTGAGTGCTTACCACTCCGTAGAGCAGGCGCAGATGGGCGTCGTATTCTGGCGCCTTGCCGCCTGCGTCGATGTAGAATTTGCCGCGCAGGCCGACCTTCTCGGCCGCCAGTGAGTCGTCGATAATTCGCATGGCATCGGCTTGGCTTGGCCCGTCGATCCGCGCGGTCATCAACGTGGGGGGAACTTCCTGCGTCCCAAACTTCACGCGCCAGTGGAGGGGATTGATGTACGTCTCTGACAGCCGAAACGGCCCGGCCAGCGGGTAGTCGGGCCACCAAATCAATGCCAGTTCGCTGTCGAGAGAGGCATCTTCAGCGGTTTGCAGGACGATCGCTCTGGCCTCGTCCCGGCTCTTTGTGGTTGTTCCCGGTGGACGGCCGCCCCTGCCGGCGGCGAACGAATAGACAAACAGCGCCCCACCGACGTTGTCCGTCAGTTTCAGCCTGGCCTGGATGTTCTCCACCGTCTCGGCCGCCTTGTCCAACTGGGCTAGCTGCGATTCCGCCGCGGCCAGCAGTTGCCGAAGGTAGTTAACGTCCGGCGCTCCGGAGGGATTCTCGGCCTCGATGAAGCTAATCAATCCCTTTAGCCCGCCGATATCCAGGTGAAGGGCCATTAACTGCTGGATTGCGATCTGCCGGTTCCGGCTGTTGCGGATGTGGGCGAACTGGCGCTGCTTTTCAGTCAGCATCAGGTTGATGTCTTTTTGCAGGGCCTTGAACTTCATTAAGGGCCGGCGCGGCACCGGTGCCGGAGAGGCAAAGAGCTTGCCGAGGGGCTTGAGCTTTTCGGTTCCGGGCTCGGGAAACTGCCGGCAGACTGTCACCAGCAGCTTGCGGTTGATGGCGAGGCGGTAATGGGCCTTGCTGGCGCCCAACCTGTAGGCTTTCTGCTGGGGACTGAGGTCTCTTTGTCCCTTGCCCAGCACCTGAACGGGCATGCCCCACATCAGAACCACACAGCGAATCCTGCGGACCAGCTTGCGTTCCAGGAGGATCTGCCGCAGAGGGTTGCGGATCTGCTGCTCGTAGTCCTTTCGGCCGATGAGGTAGTCGGTTGTGGTATCCAGCAGAGCGATGTGTCTGGGCGGCATGCCTCGCCGGCGTGCGTAGTGCCTGGCCAGCTCGGAAGATTCGTCGCTGTTGGCGTTGGCTACGATGAAAACTTCCTTCGGCGTCAAGGCGGGCCCAGCCCAGGCGGGCCCACCTGAGAACGTCGCCAGAGTGAGCAATATTGCCGACAAGGCCAAAAGCCGCCCGATCGGCTCAGCGATCTCAATGTCTTGCGCCCGCGTGGGCATGGTCCGCTTTCCTCATGGTTTAATACGCATCCATTGTAACGTTAGACAATCCAATATAGCGCCTGGTGAGCATTTATCCGGGATACAGGAATGCATCGGTTGTTTCCGAAAGCACCTCGAGGCGCGATTTACACCCGCGCGGCCGAACGCTATGCTGTTGGTGGAAGTTCGCCGCTGCCTTCCAGAGCTGCAGGGCCGGGATTGAGGTTTTTGCCGGCCCGGTGCCGCAGGAAGCGCGCCGCGCGAGACTCTGAAACGTTGCGGTGTGGATGTGAATTCGCCCTGCGAATTGAAGGAAGATACTATGAGGCGATATTTGCTGTTGGTGCCGTTGGTTTTTCTAGCTGTAGGTTGTCCTGTGACACAGCGACAGGACACGCCTTGGTCTGCGCTGCGTAAGGTAGAAGCGCAGACCAAGGCGAAGTACTGGCTGTACGTCCCGAGCTATTACAGCGATGATGAGCCGTCCGGTTTCAACGCTTCGACGGAGGCCCCGGACGCGAAAGGACGCGCCCGGGGATCTCGACATCCCTCTGCCCGCCGCTGGCCACTGGTGGTTACGCTGCACGGCACGCACGGCTGGGACAACAGCCGGCGGCAGATCATGGAATGGAAATACCTCGCCGAGCAGAAAGGCCTTATCGTCGTTGCCCCGGTCCTCAAAAGCGTACAGGGGATCCTGCCGGTCCGCAGAGATACCTGGTATCGGGATCTGGAAAAAGACGAAGAGACGATCCTGGCCGTTATCGACGAGGTTACGGCGCAGTACCGGGTCGATCCCGATGCGGTGTTGCTGACTGGATTCTCAGCCGGGGGCTACCCGATGTATTATGTGGCCCTTCGGCACCCCGAGCTTTTCAGCATGGTGATTGCTCGCGCCTGCAACAGCAGCCTCGAGCTTCTTGAACGCATCGAGTTGACTGGCCAGGCCCGCAAGCTACCTATTCGAATCTTCTGGGGTAAGGACGACCTCAAGCCCATTGGAAGCCAGTCGTGGGATGCCGTCCGATGGCTGGGCGAGCACGGATTTAAGCGAATGGATTACAGGAAGATTCGCGGCGGGCATCTTCGCCGGCCGGAGGTGGCCTATAGATTCTGGCGGGAGGTTCTGCCCGAACGTTACCGCAAGTGAGTTCTATCGGCGGCCGCGACGGCGTCTCTCTTGGCCGGGAGGCTGGCGATCGAGGGTCAATCTCGGTGATGGCATCTCGTTTGGCGTACGCGACTTGACGGGAGCGTCCTTTCGGGCCACGCGCCGAAAGGTTACGTAGCTCGCCTCCTCGCCCTTGGGAATGCGGTAAACCCAGTCCACCGTCAACGGCCGGTCGCCTCGGTACGGCCGGACGACGATCAATTTGGCGATCTGCGCCTTTTGGTCCTCTATGGGCGGAGGGTGGGCCTTCCAGCCGCCCGGCCCGTAAGTCATATAGGCCACGGGATAGTAGCTGAGCCCCGCTGCGCTGACGAGTCGGAAATGTGTTGCGGGCAGGCGCCATCGAGAGGTGCGGTCCGTGGCGTCGCTTGGGTCGCAGGCGGACTGATCGATGTCACACCGCACGATCAGCACCTTGGTGATTTCGCCCGGCTCCAGCAGGGGATTGTCCGGCACGTCCTCCAGCCAGAGCGCCAGCCGGCGCTCGGGCCCCGGATAGACGCCGACGCCCAGCAGGGCGTCCGGGCCGGTGTCAACCCGCCCGAGCTTGCCCGCCGTGTTGCGGGCGCAGAATGTCTCCAGCAGAAGGTTGTCGTGGCTTTCGCTGAGTTTTCTGGTGGCCTTGAGTGAACCGGCCGAGAGTGTCTTCATCAATCCGAGCGTAAACTCATCGCAGTAGAACGGCGCCAGCCCGCGCTGCCGCTGGAGGGAATCGTCGAACGGCTTGTAGGTCATAACGCTTGCATCCAGCGGCAGCATCTGAATCCCTACAGCCAGCACGCCCACCATGATCATTCCGGTGATCAGCCCCAGTACGCCGCCGCCGATCCGGTCGGCCCAGAGGCCCACGACGACGTTGCCGCCGAGAAACTTATCGAAGAGTATTCGCAGCCCCAGCAGGGGGAGGATGAAAATCGCCATCAGCGCCACGGCGTCGGCGAAGGCCGGCTGCCGCGTGTAAAGCAAAGAAGCCGCTGGCTCGTAAAGCGCGAAGGCAAGGGCCGCACAGAGAATCGTCAGGATCGTCATGATCAGCGCGCTGAACAGCCCCTGGAGGATCTGAAAGAATGCGATGCCCGCGATCAGAAGTGCTGCGACGATAATCAATACCATTGTCTGCTCCTGCCTGCGCCCAGTCCTGGTTCGACGGCTCAGCATTGCCGGTAGGGCCGGTTCGGTCGGCCGCGTCGATGCCCGCGCAGTTTCGGCTGCCGGTGTCTATTTCTTCGCCTGGGAAACGCGAATCACTTCCTGAATGGACGTTTCCCCGGCGATGACTTTCTGCAAGGCCTGCTCCTGGAGGTAGAGCATCTTCTTCTTTCTGGCTGCGGCCTTAATCTGCGTCAGTGTGGACCCGACCGTGACCATTTGCTTGAGCTCGTCGGTCATTTCCAGCAATTCGAACGTGGCCATCCGTCCGAAGTACCCGCTGCCCTGACAGTAATGGCAGACCTGGACCTGACCCTTCTGATCGACGAGTTTGCCGCTGGGGCGGTAGAACATCTCCACCCTATCAGACGGGATGTTCGCCTTGGCCAGCAGCTGCGGGTCGGGCCTGTACGGCTCGCGACATTCCGGACAGAGCTTGCGGACAAGCATTTGGCAGAGCACGCCGTGTAGGTTCGATATAGCTGCGGCCTGCCCGCTGCAGACCTTCACCCACTTGGCCAGCGCGGTAAAGGAATCGCCGGCTTCCGTGCCCACCAGGACGAATTTTTCCTTGCCGGCCCGGAGGACCAGGCTCGCCGACTCATGGTTCCTGCAATTGTCCACCATGATTACGTCCGGATCGCGCCGGAGCGCCGAGGCCAGACTGTGGGAGAGCTTCGAGTCTTGGCCGTAGGCGTGCTGGGTGATGTTCTCCAACTCGACTTCGACCTTTGCCTCCAGGGTGACCAACTGCCTGATGAACGCGTCGTGCTCGCGCAGCAGCGAATAGAGCGTGCTGGTGACACCGCTTCCGCGCCGACCGGAGATGATGATCATCCCGTTGGCCATCTTGTTCAGTGCGCGGATACGCTCGAGGATCTCCGTAGGCATGCCTAGCTCGTCCAGGCGAGTCTGGACGAATTCCTCCACGACGCGAAACTGCATCCTCTGTCCGCCGGTCGTGCCGGCGGTGGTCAGGTCGATTTCAGTCTGGTTTCCGGCCAGGTCCACGGAAATCGTCCCCTTTTGGGGACGCCGCCGGTCCTCGGCATCCATGCCGGCCACGGGCTTGAGGTACTGGATGATCGACTCGCTTTCTCCCAGCGTTCGCGGCGGGCGGTCGACCACCACCCCGTCAATAACGAACTGCACCCGCGCCTGCTCGCCGACCGGGGCCAGGTCGGCCTCGCTTGCCCGGCGCCAGACCATGTCATAAACCAACTCTTGGACCAGGTTGTATGTGTGGACTTCCTCGGCCTCGATCTCCTCGCCGGGCTCCATAACGACGCTGCCCTTGGCGCCGTAGATGCTCAGCCGCGTGAGCGGCCTTTCCGTTGCCCTCTGTGGCCGCCGGAAGAGGGCGCTGAGCTGGATCTTCTCCTCGTCGCTGACGCGACTGTTGCGATAGACCAGATAGGAGATCAACACCGACGAGACGGCCAAAACGTACACAACCAGCCCAATGAAGTAGACGGGCAACAGCAGCCAGATCAGGAACGCACCGGCCCCGACGCCTAGCAGCACCGATCCCCACACTGCCCGGGGCGCCCGCACGTAGGCAGAATCCTTGTGCACCCACGGAGCGGCCAGCAGCCACGGTATGACGAGAACGAACATACCGAGGATCTTGAAGATCGACAGGTACCCGCCGATCGGCGGGACGCCGAGCATACTAAAATCCCCCGGTGCGCTCTGTGCAAGGAATGTCGCCAGGCCGACCAATGGCCACATACCCGTCATGCCTTCCGTCATCGATCACTCCATCTGATGCGGCTTACGGCCTTAATACCGTTCATCCGCTCCTTCGGCAATGGAACTGGAGGTATATATTAGGGGAATTCAACTGTTTGGAGAAGTCTTCATTATCGGTTGGGCAGATTTTCCCACGGAGGCCTTGCGACTCACCTTCGTCCGATTAACCCGGATCGGCCGGTAGAGATGCCTTTCAGCGCCATCTTCAGTTCGTCCGGGTTGGAGGCGGCGTCGTAAGCCACGCGCGGATCGATATAGTCCTTTTCGATCAGCTCCACCAGGCTCTTGGTGAAGCTTTGCATTCCTTCGTGCTCGTGGGCCGAGATCAGGTCCGTTAACTCCAGCTCGCGCCTTTCCTCAATTAGCTGGCGAACGGTGGGATTCATAACCAGGATTTCGACCGCGGGTATGCGGTCGATACCTTCGGCGACGCTGGGCAGCAGCTTTTGGCAAACGATCGCCTGGAGGTTGTGCGCCAGAGCTTGGCGGAAGATGTCGCGGTTCTCCGGCCCGACCAGGTCCAGGATTCGCCCGATGGTTTGGGCGGCTGTGGAGGCGTGGGCCGTTCCGTAGACCAAGTGCCCGGTTTCAGCGGCCTGTAGGGCGGCCGTGAATGTCTCGTGATCGCGCATCTCGCCGATAAGCACCAGGTCGGGGTCTTCCCGCATGAGATACCTCAAAGCCGTCTCGAAGCTCTCGACATCGATGCCGATTTCCCGCTGCGAGATGATCGCCTTCTTGTCTTCAAAAAGGTATTCGATCGGGTCTTCAAGGGTGATGATATGGCAGGGGCGAGTCTTGTTTACGTGTTCGATCATCGCTGCGATGGTGGTGCTCTTGCCGGTTCCGCTGCCGCCTGAAAGCAGGACTAAGCCCTGTTGAGCATCGGCGATCTTCGCTATGGTTGGCGGCAGATGCAGCGACTCGAAGTCGGGAATCTCGCGGGACACCCGCCTAACGGCGATCGCCACGCACCCGCGCTGGCGGTAGACATTGATTCTGAAGCGATCGGAGGCTTCAAGGTCGTAGGCCACGTCGATGTTGCCATGCTCCTCGAAGAACTGCCTCTGCTTTTCGTTCATGAGTTCGTAAGCCATTTCGGCGATTTCCTCGGGTGCCAACGGGCCGGCCTGCGTGGGCATTACCATGGCGTGAACGCGGATGTGTGGGACGGCGTTGGCCTTCAAGTGGAGGTCTGAGGCACCGGCCTTGACCAATGCCCGCAGGTACTTCTCCAGCTTCGGCGCACCCTTATCGCCGGTCTCCACGTGCTGATCGCGAGCATCGATGGGCTGACGTTCAATCTCTTCGGGTGTGGGTTTAGGGGTCACGTTGTTCTCTCCTACCTGGCTGTCGCAGCATTTTCCGGTGACGCTGGCCGAACGGGAACGCCGCGCTGCGCGAGGTATTTCTTGACTTCGGCGATCCGGTAGGTTCCGAAGTGGAATATGCTTGCTGCCAATGCGGCGTCGGCCCGGCCTTCGGTGAGGACTTCGTACATGTGCTCGGGCGTTCCAGCTCCGCCCGAGGCGATCACCGGAATGTTTACTGTTTCGGCTACCGCGCGGGTGAGCTGCACGTCATAGCCGGCCCGCGTGCCATCGGCGTTCATCACGGTCAGCAGGATCTCGCCGCCCCCGCGCCGCTCGACCTCCTGCGCCCAGGCCACCGCTTCCAGATCGGTTGCGATCCGCCCGCCATCTATGTGCACGATCCAACTCTCACGGCCGTCCTTGACGACGCGCTTGGGGTCGATGGCCACCACGATGCATTGGCTACCGAACCGCGTGGAGGCGGCAGTAATGAACTGCGGATTGCGAACCGCCGCGGAATTTATCGAGACTTTGTCGGCCCCGGCGTTGAGCAGGCTGCGGCAGTCTTCGATCGTGCGGATGCCGCCTCCGACCGTCAGAGGCATGAATACCTCTTCGGCCGTTGCACGCACGGCGTCCAGGAGGATATTGCGCTGCTCGTGGCTGGCGGTGATGTCCAGGAAGACCAGCTCGTCGGCCCCTTCGGCCTCGTAGTGGTGGGCGATTTCCACCGGGTCGCCCACATCGCGAAGGTTGACATACCTTATGCCTTTGACGACGCGGCCTTTGTCCACGTCCAGGCAGGGGATAATACGTTTGGCCAGCATGCGATCTTCCTACCTCAGTGGCTGAGAGATTGATTGTACATCTCTCCGAAGGCCCTTGGCAATGTCTCTCGAAGACGGTGAGGGCTTCGCAACTTCCCCGCCGGCGGGCTCCGGGTGAGGCGGCTGCCGGAAAATTGGCTTCTTTGCTGAGCGGCGCTTTGCGTAAGGTCGCCGCAGGCAGTAGAGTAAAGGCGATGGCGAAAGAGCTGGCACTGTTTGGCGGGACGTTCGACCCGGTTCACTTTGGGCACCTGATCACAGCGCGGGCGGTGGCCGAACAGTGTGGATTCGAGCGGATCCACCTGCTTCCGGCGGCGCGTCCGCCGCACAAGGAACCGGCACGAGTAGCGGCCGAGCACCGCCTGGCCATGCTCGAACTGGCCGTCCGAGACGATCGCCTCTTCGAGATCTGCCGCATCGAGCTGGATCGGGCCGGGCCGAACTATACCTTGGAAACCTTGACAGAGCTTCGCCGACAACACGGCCAGGAGACCGAACTGTACTGGATCATCGGCGCGGACATGCTCACCGAGCTGCACACGTGGCATAGAGCCCAGGAGGTGGTGGACATGGCGCAGATCGTGGTGGCCGCCAGGCCGCCCTTGCCGGCGCGGGTGGCAGAGCTCTTGGGAGAGTCAAAAAGACGATTTCGGCCGAATCAGGTCCAAAGAATAGAAGAATTTTTCATCAGCACCCCGCTGGTTGATATATCGTCGACGGGGATCCGAAAACGCCTGGCCGAAGGGCGGTCGATTCGATATCTAGTTCCCGAAGAGGTAAGGACTTACATCGAAACGAAGGGTCTTTACCGCTGACGACTGCCAAGGCGGCAGCGCAAGTTTTCGGCCAGAAACCTCGGAAAAACTCGCCTCAAGTGCTTGACAAATCGCGAATTCAGGGTACAAAGTATAATGGCGTAACTATGAGGCTCCTCGGTCAAACTCCCTCCTTTGGCCGAGAATAAGTGATGGCGTCAGGCTCCCCTCCCCTGGCGCCGTTTTTTCTCGGGGAGTCTTTACCGGCTTAGACCGGCGGGGTCTTGGTCTGGCCGTTGTCAGGTGGCAGTGAGCTTGCCTGAATATGAGGCAAGACCTCCGGCGGTACGAGCTTCGATACGTCCCCGCCCATCTGCGCGATCTGCTTGATCAGGCTCGAGGAGGTGAAGGCGAATTCGGGGCTGGTCATGATGAAGACGGTCTCCACCGCGGCCACCTCGCGATTGGTCAACGCCACCTGGAATTCAAACTGGAGGTCGTTGCTGTTGCGGATGCCGCGCAGAATGACGTCGGCGCCAAGCTTTCGCACAAGATCGACCGTCAGGCCGGTGAAGGTTTCCACGCGAACGTTGGGCATCTCCGAGACGATCCGGGAGATGATCTCAGCCCGCTGATCCTGGGCCAGCAGTGAGGTCTTGTCGGGGTTTTCGCCGATCGCTATCACGAGCTCGTCGAACAACGCCGAGCCGCGTCGGATCACATCAAGGTGTCCGTTGGTGATCGGGTCGAAGGTTCCCGGAAACACGGCCAAGTGCACTTTGCGATCGCTCATCGTTGTTCCCCATGTCGCGCCGAGTTTGTCGTACCGGCGCGCAGGCGACATTAACCGTCAATAAGGATGATTATACGTTGCGGCGTCGGCAATCAAAAGCCTCCGCCGTACGCGGCTTAGTCGTTTTGATCTGTTGAGTCACCCGAGCGGGCGGCGGCGTGAAGAAAAATCCCACGGCGGCCAGGAATTGCAAGGCCGCTACAATCAGCAGGGCGTTTATGCCGACTCCTGGAAGCTTAAAGAGCGCCGCTCCGAGGAACGGCGCAAGTAGGTTGCGAATGCCTTGGAGAGTCAGGTGGATGCCCATGTAATCTTGGCTGCGATCCGGGGTTGTGAAGTGCATGTGGCCGATGTTGTAGGCGATGTTTCCGGTGGACCATCCGAGGCCCTGCACCGCAAATCCCGCCAAGACGCCCGCCCAGGAACCCTTTAGTAGCGCCAGAAAGACGATTACCCGGCCCAAGGCCCACGCAGCAGCGCCGAAGCCGCGGTAATGCGTGATCCGGACGTGGTCCAGGAGCTTGCCCGCCAGCGGCGCCGTGCAAGCCGCCACGAGAAACGGCGTCAAGGTCATGGCGGAGATACCCTTGCTGTAGCCGACACCAAGATAATCGGTCATCACCAGGATCATCATGGGCCTGCCCATGAGGTTTCCCGCGCCGGATATCATCTGCCAGAGCATGAATCGCCCATAGCGGCGATCCTTGGCCAACAGCCGGAATCCGTCCAGGGGCCTTGGCCGGCGGGCGTGGCTGTCTCGAAGCATGGCACGCTCGCGCCGGACGCGCAGCTTGCTGTAGAACCACGCGCTGAGAACCATTGCGGCGCCGGCCAGGATGTAAACCAGCCGGTGTCCCCAGACTAAGTGGTCCATCGCGTAGCCGCCGAGCATCGCCGAGGCCGCCATGCCCCCCAGCCGGACGATGCTCAGCCGGCCGAAGATCCGTCCCCGGACTTCTTCGGGATAGTTGCTATGGCGGACGCTGGCCTGGACGTTCAAGACAATCGCAGCCAGGACATAGGCCGGCGCCAGCAGTGCGACAAACGACTCGGCGGCGACCTCGTTGGCCGGCAATACGGCCACGGAGGCGAGGAACAGGGCCATGCCCAGCCGGGCGATCACCACCAGTGGGACGCGTCGGTGGCGGGCCATGTGTTGGGCGAGAAACGTGCTGGTCAGATTGCCCAATCCCATCAGCGCAACCAGCACCGCGACGATCCAGGCCGAAGCGCCCAGGCCTCGCCTTGCGAACTGTCCCGTTAGCGAGGACAGAAGCGCCCCCCATCCCAAGGCTGCGAAAAGGTTGCTGAGAAGGTCGTAACGGAAGGTCGGTCGGGCCATCCGCGGAATGCCTTCGTAGCCCAGAATCCAGCGAATAGATTTGACCGGCGTTTTCATAAGGACTCAGTAGAAGCTCTTTGGCGGTGCAGGCCTACGATATTTCACAGCACTTTCGGGATTCTGCGCGCAAAAAAAGCCCCATTCACCGAAGGCTGGAGGCAATTGTCTTGGTTGAGGCTTTTAAGGCTATATGCCGACCCACGTGCTCCACGGGGTTGCACCGGAGTTGCGTTCGTAAAGCCACAGGTAGTCCCAGTCCTCCACCAGCATCCTCAATTGAAGATCCGTGATCTGGGAAATCCGACGCCTTCGTTGAGCAGCGGTTTCTGTCATGGTGCATCCGACTGCAACGTAGCCTACCAGAACGAGCACGAGCAATATCAGCAGTTTCTTCATCCTTGTTAACCTCTCGAGGCGACCTACCGCCGGTCGTAGCGGCCGCCGTGCCATTTCGACCTTGGAAGCGATGTGTTGAATGCTAGGGATGGGCGAATAATCTGTCAACGGAAAAATGTTTCGTGTTGCGCCTCAGTGGATCGGCGGCAACACTTCCTGGATGGATTCGGCAACTTTCTTACCCGCCCGAAATGTTACGGCCCGCTTGGCTGGGACATAAACCTCTTCGTTGGTTCTCGGATTTCTGGCTTTTCTTGCCGCACGATGTTTCACCTCGAAAACGCCGAAGTTCCGCAGTTCCAAGCGGCCTTGCGTGACGATGGTCTCGAGAATCCGATCCAGGCACCCCTGGACGATCTTTTTCACCAGCGTCTGATTCAGTCCCAATTCCCCAGCGATCTGTTGGACAATTTCCTTTTTTGTCATAACCGGCGGCTCCTTTCGCTTTTGTCGTTGCGCCTGGCCGAACCCTCCTGTCGGCCGGAGTCTGCCTGAAGATTTGTGATGGGGCAGGGATTTCTTCGGCCCGGCACGAATCTAAGACATCGCAGTTCCAGGCAGACAGCTATGCATCTTGGCCTCCCACGTGATTTCGGCCTAAGGCCAATAAATGAAAAACTAAAATACTTCGAATAGTCAGTGGGTCAAGTAAAAAAGGACGTGCGATTTTGCCCCCTTTTTCTTTGTAAGTCATTTGACTGAAGACAATTGCAGGAGCGCCGAGGTGAGCTCCACGTAAGCGTATGGCAGGCAATGCCTTTGGTGGAGCAGGCGGACCTGTCGATGGTAGGCTTCGTAAGACTTTTGGCAAAAGTCGCTTAGCTGCGGGTCGCAAAAAAAGATTCTACAGCCCAGTGCCCGACGGTCGCGCACGGCGCATCGGGTGTTCACCTGATACGGACAGCGTCGCGGCTTGCCGCGCGGCGAGGATGGCAAAGCGGTGGCGGTCAGAAGCGCCAGTTCTCCGGTCGAGAGGTAAAGCTGGTGTTCAGTAACATCAAACTTGCAGCAAGTTCCCCCACCGAGACAAACGGCGCCGCGGTCTGCCAGCTCTCTATCCACTTGATCGTAGAGCTTGCAAAGGGCCGCAAGAAAATCGCCGCAGCGCCTGCACTGTTCGACTGCCTGGGCGAGGCTGGCAGATTGGTCGCAGCAGCTGTCAGGAGCCAGTGGCTTTGCGTTTTGCCTCGATTTCATGGTAACTGTAAAGCGGGCCTCTGTTGATTCCGTCGCAGCGCAAGCCCGCCAGAGCCCAGGCTTCAGGGCTGCGCAGATTGTTGGGCCAGAAAGGCCAGGTGCGGCACTGTATGGGACGGACCGGGTAGATTCGACACTGCTTCCGGCCGTTGGCGCCGATGGTCAGGAAGATGCAGTCCTTGTTGTCCTGTCGTTCAACGAGACTGAAGCGTCGGCCGATCTTGCGGACGTATTGGCTCAGCATCTGGTCTTCGGAAATGTTGAGGTATTGCGCGATCTCGGATGTCTGATCCTTGGTGAGCCAGACGTGGCCTTCTTCTGGACCGGCGCAGCACCGGCCGCATCCGGCGCATTCAAACGCCAGGCCGGCTACATACCACGGTTGCCTGCTCAGGAGGTTGCGCATCACGAACATTCTAGCAGGATCGCAGCTGGTGGCCAAACCGCCGCATCGTGCAAGCGAACCGCTCACCGCGCGTTGCAGCGATCGGGCAACAGACGTGCGCCTCACTCGCTGGTTGCCTCGCGGATGGCGGCGCGGGCCAGGATGCGCGTCGAATCCAGCGTCGGCAGTGGGGCCGCTGCCGGATCGACCAGAAGCGGAATCTCAGTACAGCCCAGCACCGCGGCGTGACAGCCACGCTGTTTCATGGTGGCCATCACGCTGTTGAAGTAGTCGCGGCTTTCCGGGCGAAGCTGCCCGTGAACGAGTTCGTCGAAGATGATCCGGTTGATCTGATGGCGGTCGGGGCGGTCGGGGACAGCGATCTCGACGTCGAAGTCGGCTGCGGCGTCCTGGTATACGGGTCCTTCCATGAGATGTTTCGTGCCGAGAATTGCCAGGCGCCGCTGGCCATTTTGCTTGGCCGCTCTGAGGACCTCACGAGCGATGTGCAGCCAGGGCAGGGGGCTCTCCGGCTCGACGTGCGGCATGGCCTGGTGAATCGTATTGTCCGGACAGATCAGAAGCTCCGCCCCGATCTTGGCCAGTCGTTGTGCCGAATCGAGCATGAGCTTCGCCACGCCGGCCCAATCACCGGCGTCGGCGCAGGCCATGTACTTCGCCAGTGAGTGGGTGTGCATGGAAACCTCGGGATGATCGTACGGGCCCATGCGCTCGGCGGCTTCTGCGCAGAACGTTCGATAGCATAAGGCCGCACCTTCGGCGCTGCACGCAACGATGCCTATGTGCTTGGCCATGTGATTCTCCCTTCCAGGCCGTTCCTGCTCGGATTCTCGCCCGCTGATTTCCGGCGGAGGCCATTTCATCGCCGCCAATATAGCACCTGATCGACAAACCACAAAGTCGCAGCTCCGAGTGCCGGCGTCTAAAAAGCATTTGTGGCAATGAATTTCCTGACGGATAATGCGCCCAGCCTCGGGGAGAACTGAAAGCAGGTCCTCTCATTGAGGCAAGGGTTTGGCAACGGAAGTTTTTCGAATGGCTGAATTGGCACCATCGCCGCCACAGCAAACCCCAGGCCCGGCCAGGCGCGCCCGTTGGCCCGTGACCGTTGGCATAATCTTCATCATTTTCGCAGCCGCCCACTTGCTGTGCTTTGCCGGACTGTGGATATTGGCCCTGATCGCCGTGGCGGCTGGCGGGGACACGCCAGAGCCCAACTTCCGGAGTGTGGCTTTCCTGGCGTTGTCAGTGGGGAAATTCCTGGCAATGTTCTTCCTGCTGATCGGTGGAGTCCAATTGACGCGCCGCAGACCTGCCGCTAGAGCGTCTTGCGTCACATACGGAGTTTTGGCGTTGCCGTGTTATGGTGGAATGGCGGCGATGCTCTTGGCCGGGGCGTCGATGGCCGAAGAATTGGATGCGTTTATAGTCGGCTGGCTCGCACTTCAAGGAGTCGAGCTTCTCTGTGCGGTGCTGGTTGTTATTTGGTTCCTCCGGCCGAAGGTGCAGGAGCTCATTGATGCGTGGCGCTTTGATGGCCAGGGCGTCCAGGTCGCGCCGGATCCGTATACTAACGCTTATAGTCAGCCTTATTGGCAGCCTCCAGCCGAACCTGTGCCAGCATCCGTGGGAGCCGAAGACACACTGCAAGCTACAGGCGAGACGGATGAAGCTGTAGCTGACTCCGAGCCACCCGCGCAACCTAAACCCGCAGACCCCGTGCTGCTGGCGAAGTTGGAACGACAGTTCAGCAGTGGCGCCAAGTGGTTCTACTGGATTGCTGGACTGTCCGTCGTCAATACGGTCATTATCTTCAATGAAGGCGATTTCACTTTTGTCATCGGACTGGGCATCACGCAGGTCATTGCAGGTGTTGGAGAGGTCCTAGCAGAGGATGTCGGTCCGCTAGCCAGGCAGATTGCTCTTGCGCTGGTAGTTCTCTGCACCGGGGTGTTCGTTGTCTTTGGCCGTTACGCGCTGAAGCGGCGCCACTGGGCCTTCATCACCGGCATGGTGCTGTATGCTCTCGATGCCCTGATCTTCCTCGGTGTGCAGGATTGGTGGAGTTTTGGTTTTCATATCTTCGCGCTTTTCTGTCTTTATGGCGGCCTGCGCGCGGAGCGACAACTGCGGGACCTGGAAAGAGGAGGTGCTGAGGCCCAAGCCGTTCAGGCCGCGGCAAGCAAGAAGATTCCGGAGATCTTCGATCGCTGAGGCGGTTCCTTCGGACGGTTTCGCAACTGGTGGTTGCATTCGCGCGAGACTGCCGGTCGCGTTGCCGGAGGATGTATCAGTGGAAGCGCAAAAGGTAATTCGGTCTGCGGAACTGCCCTGACGCCAACTGCTGAAGTTATTCCCCGAAGGCCTCTTTGTACCAGGCGTGCATTTCCTCGTCGCTGATGGCGGTGGTTCGCCCGGACTCGTATTCCGTCTCGATCTTTTCGCGGATCGTCAGCAGTCGCGGGTCGTCCTTGGCGACCTCGATCTTGTAATGGTTGTCGATCCAGTGTTTGAGCCCGGCTGCACCGGACCGGTCGGTGATCACAACACTCGGCGGGCGGTTGAGGATCTTCTGCGTGTCGAAGGCGCTGTAAATCTCCTCGTTCTTGACCAGCCCGTCGGCGTGCAGGCCGGCACGGGTGGTGTTGAAGTCTCGCCCGATCAGCGGAAAGTTGGTGGGAATCGGGTAGCCAACCTTCTCGCGGAAGTACTCGGCGATCTCGGTGATGACCGGGTAGTTGACCTTGCCGTGGTGGCCGCGGAGCTGGGCGGCCTCGACGACCATCGCCTCCAGCGGCGGGTTGCCCGTCCGCTCGCCGATACCCAGCAGGGAGGTATTGGCCGCCGAGCAGCCATAGAGCCACGCCGTGGTAGGGTTGACGAGCACCTTGTGAAAGTCGTTGTGCCCATGCCATTCCAGCAGCTCGCCCGGCACGCCCGCCTCGCGGATCATCCCGCTGACCAGCTTGGGCACCGAGCGGGGCAGGGCGACTTGAGGCCACGGCACGCCATAACCCATCGTATCGCACAGGCGGATCTTCACGTCGATGCCGTACTGCTGGCGCAGCTTCATCAGTTCGATGGCGAACGGCACCACGAAGCCGTAAAAGTCCGCGCGGGTCAGGTCCTCGAGATGGCACCGCGGGATTATCCCGCTGTCCAGCGCCGCGCGGGCCACGTCCAGGTATTGCTCCATCGCCTGCTTGCGGTTCTTCTGGAGCTTCAGGAAGATGTGATAGTCGCTGCAACTGGTCAGGATGCCCGTCTCGGGCAGCTTCATGTCCTTGACGAGCTTGAAGTCGCTCTTGACGGCCCGTATCCATCCGGTCACCTGCGGGAACTTCGCCCCGAGCTGGCGGCATTTGTCCACGGCCTGGCGATCCTTCTTGGAGTACAGAAAGAACTCGCTCTGCCGGATCAGCCCGCTGCCGCCGTCGAGCTTGGCCAGCAGGCCGTAGATCTCCACGATCTGCTCAACGCTATAGGGCGGACGAGCTTGCTGCCCGTCGCGAAAGGTGGTGTCCGTGATCCAGACCTCCTTGGCCGGCGAGAGCTGAACGGCTGTTTTGTCGAATACCACCTTCGGCAGCTCGCTATAGGGGAAGATTTCGCGGTAGAGGTTCGGTTCATCTACGTTCTGTAATTCAAGTTTTTTCTTCTCCGACTGCAACTTGGTCCACCTCAAGCGGCTGGTTCTCTCTGGAAAGTCTTAATTCCCGGTTAGCCCTGGAGCATCCGAACGGATTTCGGTAGAGGGCACGTACCCGCAGTGCTTCAACCTGTAGGATGCGAGCCTATCACGGCCCACATATGTTACCGCACGGCGAGGCCGAAAGCAAATAGAGTTGCAAAGTGAAGGGCTTCGCGGCGAACGCTGCGATGATAGAGCGAGCCCGCTACGGTTGCTGGCGATAGGCTCTGCCGGCCTTGTAGAGGGCAAGACGCTCGGTGATTTCTTTCGCCAGAGAGGGCTGTTCCTCTGCCGCCAGTTGGAGAGCCTTTTGGGCCGTCTTGGCCGCCTCGGTGAAGTTTCCCGCTTCTGCCTGGGCCGCAGCCAGTGTATCCAGCAGGGCTACCGAGGGTTCATCCCCGGCAAGTCGCAAGGCCCTCTCGGCCAGCTCTACTGCCTGCCTGCCGTCGCGAAGTTTTTCTTGCGAAGCCGTGGCCAACAGCCAGGCCAGATTGTTTATCGCCGTCTGATCGGTCGCACTCAGCTCCAACGACCGTTGGTAGGACTTGATGGCTTCGTGGAGGTGGCCTTGTTGATGCAGGGCAATTCCGAGATTGCTGTGTGCCGAGGCCGAATCGGGGTCTGTTTCGATGGCCCTGCGGAAATGTTCGACGGCCTTGTCGAGCTGGCCTCGCTTGACGTAGATGTTGCCGAGGTTGTTGTGGGCCTCGGCGTGATCGGGCCTGATCCGGATTACCCTGCGGTAGCACTCGGCCGCCTTTTCGAGCCGCCCGGCCTTGCCGTGAACGACGCCGAGGTCGTAGTATGCCTTGGCGCTGGCCGGGTTTATCCGAATCGCTTCAAGCAAGTGTTTCGCCGCCTCGTCGAGCTCACCCGAACGAGCGAGGACGAGGCCGAGCTCGTACTGGACGTCCGCGTAATTCGGCGCGATCTGAATTACCTTCCGGTAGTATTCGGCGGCCTTGTCAGCCTCGCCCTTCCTGCCGTGAACAATGCCAAGGTTGTACTGCGCGTCAACGTGATTCGGTCTTATCTGGAGAGCCTTGTGGTAGCACTCAGCCGCCTTGTCCAGCTTGCCCTTGTTGAGGTAGGCCACGCCGAGGTTGGTGTGTGCGGCTGTGGAGCTTGGATTCTTGCCCAAGGTATCCTTCCAGAGCGCTTCTGGATCCTGGTAGATGCTCGCCCGCCGCCAGGTCAGTACGGAAAGCGCCACGACCAGGCCCGCCGCCAAGCAGACGATCTTTCGCACCGCTGCTGGTCTGGCGCGGCCGAGCTGAGCCAAAGCGCCTGCCGCCAGGGCGATGACGCCGATGATGGCCAGGTATTGAAGATGGTCTGCGACCAGGGAGTGTCTCTTGAATGCCATATCGAAGAAGCCCATGACGGGAAAGAGCGTCACGACGAAGTAGCCCAGCGCCAGCAGCGCCCCGCGGCCCCAGGTTCGCCGGTATCGCCATAGGACGGCGAAACTCCCAGCCAACAGCGCCAGCGGCGCCCAGTGTAGCAGTGAGGCCGCCTCGATACTCCATTTCGGGTAAATCATGCTCAACTTGACTGGCAAAAGTGCCTTGTAAAGGTAGAACCAGACCACCCAGCCGGCGCCGGCCAGGCGGTCGAAGAAGCCCTCGGAGAACTCGCTCGCCCAAGTGCCGATCGCGTGATGCCTTTGAAACCAGACGGTCACCAACCCCATTACCCCAGCCAGCACGAAGAAGGCCGCGCTTCGCAGGAGATCCTTTCGGGAGATTCTCCCGCGACGCCACCAGATGCAGAGCAGCAGAACGAACGGAAGCATGACGATCGACGCCTTGCTCAGCAGACCCAGAGCGAATGCGACAAACGACAGGGCATACCACTGCCGTGAGAACTTCCCTTCCTGCTTGAGGTAGGCCAGGATTGCCAGAAGGTAGAATACCATCGAGAGCGTATTTTTTCGTTCGCTGATCCACGCCACCGACGCTGCGCACACCGGGTGGGCGGCGAAGATCAGACCCCCCAACCAGGCCCCGGGAATTCTTAGCTTCTCCAGCACCCGCCAGAGCAGCAAAGCACTCAACGCATGCAGGAGGATGTTGACCACGTGGTAGCCTGCAGGGTTTGGTCCCCATAGCCGCCACTCCAGGTAGAACGTCGTGTGGGTCAGAGGCCAGTAGTCGATGGCTTCGGCCGTCAGCCAAATTCGGTAAAGCCCGTCGTTGGCGTGAATGAGCCTGCTGATGACGGTGGGCGGGTCTTGCCGGAAGTAGTTGACGTCGTCCCAGATGAATCCGGCGCGCATCGCCGGGATGTACGCGATCAGCGCGACCCCCACGATAGCGCCGCCCATCAGGAGTCTTGATCGCAGGCGCTTTCTTGACTGCCCTTGGCGGGTGGTCTCTCGGCCGCGACCGCGTTCGTTGCGCTGCTGATCTGCCTTCATGCAAGAATCCTACTGTTTCGGCGCGGGCCGCACAATTGCAGAGAATGTACTGCTTCACTGTGGCTGGTGGTATGGCTTGCGGGCCTTGTAGAGCGCCAGACGCGCTGAGATTTCCTCCGCCAGACGGGGCTGTTTCCCTGCGGCCAGTTGGAGCGCGTTTTGAGCAGTCGTAACGGCCTCGGGGAATCTTCCCGCTTCAGCCTGTGCGGCTGCCAGTGTATCCAGCAGGGCGGCTGAGGGCTCATCGCCGGCAAGCTGGACGGCCTTCCCGGCCAGCTCCAGCGCTTTCGGTCCGTCGCGAAGCTTCTCCTGGGGCGCCGTGGCCAACAGCCAGGCCAAATTCCTCAGCGCCTTTAGATCGCGCGGTTTGATCTGGAGAGTTCGGCGGTAATAGGCGATGGCCTGCCCGATCTTGCCCTGTCGCTCGAGCGCCACGGCCAGGTTCCTGTGCGCACCGGCGTGGCTCGGCCGGATTCGAATCGCCCTGCGGTAGTGCTCGATCGCCTCATCGAGCTTGCCCATTCTTGCCAGGACGAGGCCGAGGTTGTTGTGTGCCTTGGCATAGTCCGGCTTGATCCGTATGGCAGTTCGGTAATGCTCTGCGGCCTCGCCGAGCTTGCCTCTTTCGGCCAGCGCCAACGCCAGATTATAGTGTGCAGCGGCATTGTTGGGGCGGATGCGGACGGCTGTGCGGTAATGTTCCATCGCCTCATCGAGTTGGCCCGTCTTGGCCAAGACGACGGCGAGGTTGTAGTGTGCTTGGGCGTAATCTGGGTTTTTCTCAATGGCCGTATGGTAGTGTTCCATTGCCTCGTTGAGCTTGCCCAGATTGGCGTAAACGTTGCCGAGGTTTAAGTAGGGATTGGGATACTTCGGCGCCAGTTGGATCGCCCTGCGGTAGTGTTCGGCCGCTCTGTCCAACTGGGCCGTTTCATAGTAGACGGCGCCGAGATTGTTGTGGGTCTCGGCGTGGCCGGGTTTGAGCTCAATGGATTTGCGATACTTCTGGCCGGCCTCTTCGAGCCGACCCGTTTTGAAGTAGAAAACGCCGAGGTTGTAATGCGCGCTCCAGGCGTTTGGATTTTTCGCGATCGTGTGTCCCCAGAGCGTTTCGGTGCTTTCGTAGATGCCGGCCTGCCGCCAGGTGAGGATCGAAAGCGCCGCAACCCAAACCGTCGCGACCATCCAGCCGATCTTGCGCGGTGCCGCCTTCTTGGCCTTACAAAGCCGCCCCAACAACCCCGCAACCAAAGCGATCACGCCCAGGATGGACACATACTGGAGATGGTCCGCAACGAGGGAGTACCGCATGAAGGACATCTCGAAAAAGCCCATCACGGGAAACAGCGTCACCGCGAGGTAACCCAGCGCGAATAGCACAGGCCTCGCCCGCGTCCGTCGGTATCGCCAAAGCACGGCCAAGCACGCAAGCAGGGCACCCAAAGGCAACCAGGAGAGGCCCCTGCCGGCCTCGACGCTCCATTTCGGATAGATCACGCTCAAGTTTACCGGCAGAAGAGCCTTGTAAAGGTAAAACCAGACGATCCAGCCGGCCGCGGCCAGGCGAGAGAAGAACCCTCGATGCGCAGATACCGCCCAGTCCCCGATGGCATGCTGCTGGTGAAAGTAGATCGTCACCAGCGCCATAACGCCTGCCAGGACGAAAAAGGGAACGCCTCGCAGGAGGTCTTTGGCTGAGTTCCTGCCCCTTAGCCACCACGCACAGCCCAGCAGGACAACAGGCAGCATCACGATCGAGCTTTTGCTGAGCAGGCCCAGCGCGAATGTTGCCACGGCCGCGACGTACCACCACCAAGAGGCCGACCGCAGGTGCTTGAGGTAGGCGAGGATGGCCAGAAGATAGAGGACCATCGAGAGCGTGTTCTTCCGCTCGCTGATCCAGGCTACCGAGGCCGCACAGACCGGATGCACTGCAAAGATGAGCCCAGCCAGCCACGCACCCGGCACGTTGAGCTGTTGGAGAACCCGCCAGACCAGCACCGCCGCCAGTGCGTGGAGCAGGATATTTACAGCGTGGTAGCCGGCGGGGCTCTCGCCCCACAGCCGCCACTCCAGGAAAAACATCGTGTGGGTAAGCGGCCAGTAGTCGGCCGTCTCGGCCGTCAGCCAGATCCTCCTCAGCCCATCATCGGCCTGGATGACCTTCGCCGTGGGCATGTAGGGGTGCCTGGCGATGTAGTTCACGTCGTCCCAGACGAACCCGCCGCGGATGGCCGGTGCGTACACGGCCAGCGCGATGGCGACGATGGCCCCGCCGAGCAGGACATTCCGTCGCGGCTGCCTCTTTGGCGAGCTATCTGGCCGCCCTGTTTTCCCCTGAGCTTTTGGCTTCATGAGAGAATCGTACCTTCTCGGCCCAGGCCGCACAATCGCAGCAGGCGGGTGGCTTGCGCCCTATCGCCCCTGGCGATACGGCTTGTGCGCTTTGTATAACCCGAGGCGGTTCCTGATGTCTTCGGCCAGGGTAGGGGTTTTCTCGCCGAGCAGCTTCAGTGCTTTCTCGGCCGCTTCGATTGCTCTTGCGAACTGGCCCGTTTCGGCGTAGGCCGCGGCGAGCGTGTCAAGCAGAACGGGCGAGTTGCCGGCCCGAAGCCGGCAGGCCTTTTGAGCCAGTTGCACGGCCTGCCTGCCGTCGCGAAGCTCCTCTTGCGGCGCCGTGGCCAGCAGCCAGGCGAGGTTGCGAAGAGCGGTCAAATCGTTGGCGTCGATCGCAAGCGCCCTGCGGAAACACGCGACGGCCTGGCCTAGCTTGCCCTGTCGCTGCAAAATGATCCCGAGGTTCTTCTGCGCGCTGATTTGCCTCGGCTGGAGTTGGATGGCCTTGCTGTAGCATCTTTCAGCTTCATCGAGCCGGCCCGTGTCGGCGTGAATGTTTCCGAGATTGTTGTACGCGATGGCGTGGTCGGGCCGGAATTGAATGGTCTTGTGATAGTGCCGGATGGCCTCGGCCAGCTCGCCCCTGCGTGCGTGGAGGATGCCCAGATTGTAGTGTGCGTCGGAATCGTCGCCCCGCAGTTGGATCGCCTGGCGATAATGTTCGATGGCCTTATCGAGCTCGCCCTTGGCGGTATGGCAGTATCCGAGATTGAAGTGTGCCTCGTTTGAGGGCCGCCCGACCTCAAGCGACCTGCGGAGGTGTTCTATGGCCTTGTCGAACCGGCCGGCGTTCTTGTAGGCCACGCCAAGGTTGTAATGGGCGTTGGCGAAGTTCGGCCGAATCCCGATAGCGGCCTGGAAGTATGGGGCTGCTCTGCCGAACTCGCCCCTCTCGGCGTAGAAGCTCCCCAGGCCGTTGTGAGCGCCTGCGGCGTTCTTGTTCTTCGCCAGCGTGTCCTTCCAAAGTGTTTGCTCATCCTTGTAGATGCTCGCCTGCCGCCAGGTCAGCACTGACAGGCCCGCTACTATCGCCACCGCCGCTACCATAGCCGCCGCGCGAAGAGTCGTGCGCCGCCGGCGAGCAAGCCAAGTCAAACCGCCCGCGGCCAGAGCGATTAGGCCAATGATCGAGACATACTGAAAATGGTCCGCCACCAGCGAATGCTTCATGAAGGACATGTCGAAAAAACCCATCACGGGAAACAGCGTCACCATGAAGTAGCCTATTGCGAAAAGTAGCGGCCGCGCCCAGCTTCGGCGATATCTAAACAGCACGGCCAAGCCCGCCACCAGCGCGATAAGCGGCAGGTAGGATACGATGGAGGCGGCATCTATGTTCCACCTGGGGTAAATCATGCTGAGGTTGACCGGCAGCATGGCCTTGTAGAGGTAGAACCACGCGGCCCAGCCGGCGCCCGCTAGGCGAACGAGCGGTCCTTCGCCCAGCAGCGTGGCCTCATCGCCGACGGCCGGCGGCGTATGAAAGCGGAGTGTCACGATCGCCATTACAGCGGCCAGTGCAAACAGCGGCAGGCAGCGCAGGAGGTCCTTGCCGGCGATCTTGCCTCGCTGCCACCACGCACAGCCCAGTAGGACAACAGGCAGCATGACGATCGACGTCTTGCTCAGCAGGCCCAGCGCGAATGCCGCCACGGCCGCGACGTACCATCGCCGGGAGCCGCTCCGCTCGCTGCGCAGATACGCCAGGATGGCCAGCAGGCAAAAGACCATCGACAACGTGTTCTTCCGCTCGCTGATCCAGGCTACCGACGCCACGCAGACCGGATGGACGGCGAAGATCAGGCCGGCCAGGTAGGCGCCGGGTACGTTGAGGCTTTTAAGCACTCGCCAGAGCAGCACGGCCGCCAGCGCGTGAAGCAGCACATTCATGACGTGATAGCCGGCGGGCCTCTGGCCCCACAGCCGCCACTCCAGCCAGAAGCTCGTGTGCGTGAGCGGCCAGTAATCCACCGTCCTATCGCCCCTCCAGATTCGCCCCAGCCCGCCCTCGTCTGCAATCAGCCGCCACCCGGGCGAGTCGGGCCCCTTGGGAACGTAGCAGGCGTCGTCCCAGACATATCCACTCCGCAGAGCCGGGATATATACGATCAGCGCGATGGCGACGATGGCCCCGCCGAGCAGGACATTCCGTCGCGGCTGCCTCTTTGGCGAGCTATCTGGCCGCCCTGTCTTCCCCTGAGCTTTTGCCTTCATGAGAGAATCGTACCTTCTCGGCCCAGGCCGCACAATCGCAGCAGGCGGGTGGCTTGCCCGCTTTGTATAACCCGAGGCGCTTCCTGATGTTCTCGGCCAGGGCAGGGGTTTTCTCGCCGAGCAGCCTCAGTGCTTTCTCGGCCGCTTCGATTGCTCTTGCGAACTGGCCCGTTTCGGCGGAGGGCGCGGGCTTCCGTCGATGCGAACACCCCACGGAACCGGGTTTGATGGAACCTGCAGATGCGTTGATTCGTTTAGATCGTAGAAGCCCCCAGGCGTATGGACCCAACAAAGCAAGGCCGCGCCCGTGCAAGGGGAGTGCGGGAAAGCGACTGAGGAGACACTCCATGGCCGGTAACAGAACGCCCCGCGCAAAACCCGCCTCTTGGAGGAGGAAAACCGTCCGAGCCACAACGACGAAGGCCAAGAACAGGAAGGATACGCTCCGGGGCAGACGCAACGCTGGGAGCCCGCTTAGCAGGACCGATATCGAGAGATTCCGGCGAATGCTGCTTAACAAGAGGTCCCATCTGGTGAGGGACCTGAACGGGATGAAAGCCGGGGTCTTGCGAGAAAACCATCACGGGGGCAATGGCGATCCTTCGAGTGCGCCTGTTCATCACGCCGACTTGGACAGCGATGGTTACCAGAGAGAATTCACACTTGGCCTGATCGAGAACGAATGGACATTGCTGAGGGAGATAAACGAGGCTCTGAAGTTAATCGAGGGCGGAAAGTACGGGCTGTGCCAGGCAACCGGCAAGCCCATCAACAAGGCGCGTCTGATGGCCAAGCCGTGGGCCAAGTACTGCATCGAATACGCCCGGATGAGAGAGAAGGGAAGGGAAGTGTTCAATCGAACGAGCCCAAGGAGGCGCGGTCATGATCGCTAAACCCAAGAACAGGCAAACAGATGGCCCAGTCACCAAGCTGAAAACACACTTGGTGGGTCGTCTCGTTTGCGGAATTGGGTATCGGCCCAAGCGCGCACTTATGGTGGCGTGGGCTGTGGTCGTATCGGCCGGAACAGGATATGCCATTGTGGGAAGCGCCGTTTCCGCCTGGGTATGGTTGCCCTTATCGCTCGCCGCTCTGGCCCTTGGAACGGCTCTCTTATGGCCGGGTTCCAAGGCGTCGCCAGGCGTCCCGGCAAGGAGTATTATCCAGGAAGCAAACCTCTACGGGATGAAAGCCATTGTGGGTTCCAGTGGAGAGGAGGTTTTCCGAGTTTCTTTTGGTGCAGTACCTCTGGGTCGTGATATTGCGGGGTTCATTGTATTGGATTCTAACGACGCCCCTGCCATAAACAACCTGAAGAGTACGCTCGCAGAGTTATTCTCCGAATCGGCGTCCCTGCAAGAAGCCGAGACAAACTTTCTTCGTGTCCTGGATGCTCAATGCGACATCGAGTATGCGTTCGTCGGGTTATGGGACAAGTCTCGCCATGTGCTGGCCTATTTTGCCCTTGGTTTCGAAGCACCGACGGTAATAAACGTCGGCTGGCCGCATCGAGCCGAGGTCGCCATCGATCGGAAAACCAAACGGGGGCCCAAAAGAATTAGCTTCGGCGTTCATCCTCTATCTCGGGGCGAACGCTGGTTGTTTTATACCCCACCGCTTGTCGCAGTTCCCGATCCGCACAGACAACCGTTCAATTCGGTAGGACTGGTTCAGTACGCTTACGACAGTTGCATGATGCCGAACGATCTCTGGATGGACTACCTGCTGGAGCTGGGGTTCCACGCACACAACGAAGCTTTGCCGCCAGGATCGTTGCTCGTCTCGCTGGCGTGCGAGGAATCCGCAGACACCCGGCTGCACCCCTCCGATCGGGCAAGCGGTTTGACCGACTGCCAGCCAATGGGCACCGTTGAGTCCCGAAGACGGCCGCTGCGGCTCAGAACGAACCGGAGCATCTCAGCGGCCGCGACCTGAACCCAGGTGAAACGAAGTTTTGATCACGGCCTGAGTGTTACCCACCGGGCGCGGGAACCTGGAAAGCATATGAAACGTTACGACTATTGAGGACGAAACGTTCAGCGGGTGGAGAGGAGCGACATATAGTGCTGAGCCATCCCGACAGAAAAGACCGGATACATGTATTAACGCTGGATCATGCTCTTGCGACTGATCTTCGCGAAAGAATTCGCCTCGATCCGACAATTCCGGATTACGAGGTGATCGCCCCGCAAGAACGGACAGTGGCGGAGGGCGTAGCAGAGATCGAAAGGATGGCCCCGCACACGGTTGCTTCGAGACTCCTTATCATGGATGTCAGGAGCTGTACGTTACCCAGGCTTCAACACGCCTACAACAAGATCATTGGGTATAACCGCAGAGACCTGAACGTGTTATGCTATACCATACTGATTGGGGACGGCCCGTGGAACCTATTCCATGACGGAAAATCGCCCGAAGTGTTCGTACCTCTTCTGACCAGCCATAGGCGGGATTATCACGCCGCTGTGTTCTTCTACGACCCCTTCCTGCACCACACCAGTGACGGGCAATGGCGCCTGGGCATCGATCGAGGTGAGAAGTTACTCCAGAGCATGCCCCAAAGACTTGCCAAAGAGTATTGGAAGGACGATACGGATATGGAGGCGGTAAGACGATATTTCCGGGCTGTTCCTCTGTCGGGCAGGATCAGGGAGAACGTTAGGGCACGAAGACAGGAAATGCTGGCGAAGTTCTTCGAGGCCAGGACGGCGGAAGACTTCCCTCGTCATAGAAATCTACGCGACGCGTGGTTGTGCAAGGAGGGATATAGCGTTCCGGGAGAAATATTGAAACTGCACATATACCCTTTCTTCCTTGAAGAGTGGGTTTCTGAGCTAATGGAGAAAACCAGACTGGGTGCTTTTCAGGGAATTGGCCGATAGGCTTTCCAGTTGGGAATATGTAGCCAGGTAGATTTGATTGCAATCGGCGAAATCTGGGGACGCTAACCAGATTGTCTGCCTTTCTTGCTTTTCTATTTGCCAAAATATGCTTAGCGTCCCTATTTCCTGC